>ENA-UOIZ01001683-UOIZ01001683.1-human-gut-metagenome-genome-assembly--contig:-P88-NODE-1683-length-17417-cov-7.950063_pt1 | contig 17417 bp, 15 predicted proteins | sample MGYA00242336_ERZ723883 | MGnify/ENA metagenome assembly ERZ723883 | reverse complement strand
TTAGGCGATGCCTTCCTGATTAAAATCAAAGATTTTAATCAGGAAATAGTATCAGGTTCAGCCACAGGGCAGCCCTTCATGTGCAGCTTTGAAGCAGTAAAGTAGCCATAGTACCCACCGCGTTCAATCTTCCCTACTCCCATTATTTGCAAGAAAACTTAGGAGAAGCGCTTCCTGTTCGTACCGTTTTTCCACTCAATCGTTATTTTGAAACGCAAGCAGAATTTCCGTCAGCTCCGGTGTCAGGCGTTGACGGCATTCCTGCTTCAAATCCTCCAGCACGCCGTAGAACCCTTCGGCGATGCTGCCTGTGATGGCGGCCAGAGTGTCGCTGTCGCCGCCGAGGGATACCGCCGTGCGGAGAGCATCCTCGAAATCCGTGCTTTCCAGAAACGCAGTAATTGCCTGCGGCACCGTCTCCTGACAGCTTTCTACATGATGATAGGTTGGGCGAATTTCGTCGCAGGTGCGGCTGAGATCATAGCCGAATTCCCGCTCCACATACGCTTTGATGTCCGCCTTGCTATGTCCGGTGCGGGCAAGGTAAATCGCCGCGGCGGTGGCCTGCGCGCCCTTGATGCCCTCCGGATGGTTATGGGTGACCTCGGCGGTAAGCCGCGCCAGATGCAGCACCTCCTCCATGTCCCCTCCCAGCCACGCCGCCGGAGATACCCGCATGGCGCTGCCGTTGCCATAGCTGTTATAGGGCTTCGGCGCGTCCTCATAAAGCCAACCGCCGAACCGTACACCGTAGCCACGGTCGGGATAAGCGCGCCCCAAACGCCGCATTTCCCGCACCAACGCCGCTTTGATGGCCGCGTCATCCTGCCCGCGGGTGTCCATAAGCGCTTTCGCCACCGCCAAAGTCATAACCGTGTCGTCGGTGAATTCGGATTGCTGGCTGAACAGCGGAAAGTCTTTTGCTTTGTAATTGTTGCAGTCGAATTCATAGGGGCTGCCCACGATATCGCCGAGAATTGCCCCGTACATGCTTACCTCCCCCTCTTTTCTACGTCTTCGTCGATGCGGCGTTTCCAATCGGCACTGAGCGGGCTTGCCGCGCGGACACAGCACACGGCCTCGCTGATGACTTCATAGTTCAGCGCCGTGCCTGCCTCGTCGCACTTGTAGTTCACCGCCCGGTCGGCGGCGATGCCAAAACGAGCCGCTTCCCTCGCCGCATCGATATTCGCGCCCAGAAACAGGAACTCCCAGCCGTATTTCTCCTTCTGCCGTTCGATCATTCCGCGCACCGTCTCGTAGCTGTAGCGGCGGCTGGCGTTTTCGTAGCCGTCGGTGGTGATGATGAACATTGTCTTTTCCGGCACGTCCTCGCGGCGGGCGTACTTGTGAATGTTGCCGATGTGGTGGATCGCGCCGCCCACGGCATCCAGCAGCGCTGTACAGCCACGGGTGAAATACTCCTTCTCCGTCATGGGCGGCACCTTTTCCAGCGGCAGGCGGTCGTGGATGACCACACTCTCGTTGTCGAACAGCACGGTGGAAACCAGCGCCTCGCCCGCTTCCTTCTTCTGCTTGGCGATCATGGAGTTGAAGCCGCCGATGGTGTCCGCCTCCAGCCCCGCCATAGAGCCGCTGCGATCCAGGATAAAAACCAATTCTGTCATAATGAAACCCCTCCTTCGTTTGATTACGCGCTTATTGTAGCGGATTGGAAGGAGGGTTTGGTCGCCTGTCAGGCGACAAATTCATGATTCCTGCGTTTGGATTTTCAGCGCAACTTTTTTTGCCGTGATTATGATTCCGATGCCGTCAAAGGTAAGCGTAACATTGTCGCCCTTCACCATTTCAACCTCCATGATCCACCGAACCAGAACATCAAGATCAATGGAAATCTCCTGTATACCGGCAAAAGAAAAGTGAAATAGCGTTGGGCTGCTATAGGATTTTGCGGTTATTTGTCCCGTTGTCCCATCGTAGGCCACATATTCCAAACTCCAATCGTGCAGACATTCGTTTTCTTCGATCTCTTTTTTGATTTCATCGAACCCGCAGATGGTCGTTGTCTTGGTTTTGTTTTCTTTTCCACAGGAATCTTTGGAAATATAATACTCCACTTCTCGCATCCTTTTTCTCCTTCAAAAATGACGAACAATTCGGCCGTTCGCAGCGTGGACTCTTATCCTTCTCATTCCTCACGCCCCCAGCAAGCTCTGGTCAAACGCAAACAGCGCCTCGTTGATCTCAAAAACGTCATACTTTTTCTGCCGAATAAAATACTCAATAATCACATCGAACTTGCTGCTGGCGCTGAGAGCGTAGCCTGCGCGGGCGATGAGGTCGCGGGTCTCGTCCAAATCCAGCTCCAAAGCGATGGCGAAGGCAATGGCCGTGGTTTTGGATGGTTTGTAGTACGGATTATTTCGGATTTTGGAGAACAGCTTACGGTCAACGTTGGCCTTTTTATAGATCTCGGAATCCTTTTTTCCGCTTTTGTCAATGAGCTTCAGCAGGGTCTCCGAGAAACCGGCATCCAGATGCGCCAGAAGATCGTCCAGCCCGCCGACGAACGAGGGCGCCATCATAGGCATGGACTTTGCTTCCTCGCAGACGGCCTTTCCACGGCTTCCGAAAATGCTCATACCGCGCCGGCACTCACTCATGGCGTCGGCGTGTACGTCTACGTAGTGGTCATCGATGTATTCGGCGATATCGGCAAACAGCTTGCCGCTGATCTGATAGGACTTGCGGTCGAAAATGACCAGATAGACCGTCATATCGTTGTTCAGCAGAAATTCCCCAATGGTGTCCACCGCCACCCGAAGCGCCTGATCTTTTGGATAGCCGTAGACGCCGGAGGAAATCAGCGGAAAAGCCACCGTCTCGCAGTCGTGCGCCTGCGCCAGCGCGAGGCTCGTCCGGTAGCAGGAGACGAGCTGTTCCCGCTCGCCGTGCGTGCCGCCGTGCCACACGGGACCGACGGTGTGGATCACATATTTGCAGGGCAGACGATACGCCCCCGTGATTTTGGCGTTGCCGGTCTTGCAGCCGCCCAGCGCCCGGCACTCGGCCAACAGCTCCGGCCCCGCCGCGCGGTGAATACAGCCGTCCACGCCGCCCCCGCCCAAAAGGGTTTCATTTGCCGCGTTGACGATGGCGTCCACGCGCATTTGTGTAATATCATTACGAACGATTTCCAGAGGCATTTTTATCACCAACCTTTAAATTCAAATTAAGCCAGTGCGTCTCTGATTTTCTCCCGCTCCCCACTGCCGTCTGTCCGCAGACGAAGCAGCGGGACGCCACACTTTTCCATAATACGGTTCTTTTTCTCATCCCGTCCTGCCTGCGTGCTCCCGGCTTCATGGAAGCTCGTCCCATCCACTTCAATCGCCAGCACTGGCTGCTTGTCCATCTGACGGAACAGCAGAAAATCGATATGTGTCAATGGGTTGCGGGCGTACCTGCGTTCCTCCTCTGTTAGCGGTTCATAGTCTTTCACCAACGCTGCAAGAGAAACATGCACTGCACACCCGATCGAAGAAAACGCTTCCTCTGACAGTACTTCCTGAATCACAGAGTACATGAGGTTCTCAGAATCGTACTCGGACACTCGCCTGTGCTTTCTCAGATACGCCCTGCGCTGTTCTGCATAGCCTTGATAAAGCATATCGAACACAGAGTAGACCTGACTCTGAATGACTTCAAAATTGTTATATTCGATGTATCGTGTCAGGTCGCCGTAGTTGGTCTGGTCGTTGCGGGGGTCCTGAGATGTGACCACCGTCAGAGAATGAACCGCTCTGGAAACCGCCACATTCAGCATATGGGGATCGTCCACAAAATCCGTAATCACATTGTCAACCGAGGTCAGAATGATAGCGTCCTGTTCCCGTCCCTGAAATTTGTGAACTGTATCCACCTCATAAGCGCCGCCCAGCTGTTTCCGGATGGCCGCCACCTGATCCCGATACGGCGTGATAATGCCGATGCTTTGAAAATTCTGCTGATTCAGCCGTGGAAGCACTTCCTGCTGGATGACGTCTATCTGGCGCTGGTTGAGATGCCCACGGGCATGATTACCGGCAGCCGTCCGATACATGGTCAGCACATCCGATTCGTCATGATCCTTCGTCATGATGATCAGCTGTCCATGATAGAACTTCTGGTTGCAGAAGTTGATGGTCTTCGGGTGACAGCGGTAATGCTCCCGCAGCAGCGTGACGGGTGCATTCTGCCATGTTTCCAACGCAGAGGAAAGCAGACTGTGGGTTGAGAAGCGATACCGCTCATCCAGAGAATACTTTGCCCAAATATCATCGCTGGTGCGGATGTCATCCTCCGTTAACACGTTGGGCAGCTGCTTCATATCCCCGACAATCACGATATTCCGCGCACAGGAAAAGGCCAAGACTCCGGTAGTCAAATCGACCTGCGATGCTTCGTCCACGATAAGATAATCATAGACATGCTCTATGCTCAGCGTCCCCTTGATGGAGTAGGTCGTGCTGAGCACCACCGGATATTCGCGGGTAAATTCTGCGGAGTTCCGCCGGAAATCCCCCTCTTCAAAACGTTTCCGAGTGCCTTTCCAGGGATACCGCGCCGCCAGCTCTGCACGGAACAGCCGCAAGGATTTTTTCGTAAGTTCATCCATTTTCGCGTCGAACGCGTAATGCTCCAACTTCCGGGTCAGTTTCCGCTTTTCACTCTCCAACTCCCGTCTTTTTACAACATAAAACCGGCTCTGTAAATAGGGAATGACCTGTTCCGGAGAAGAAAGAAACAGCCTGAGCGCATCGCGGTTGAACCGAAGTACGATGGAAAGCTTTTGCAGAAGTCCCAGACGGGTCTCACGCTCCGCGTGCTGTTCAAATTCCATCCAAAGTGCGAGTATCTTCTGCGAGGGCAGCCTGTCCAGACGCTCCGTCAGCACATTGCCATACGCCGCATAATATTCCTCAAAATAGTGCTGCTCAGGGTTAAGCCGCAATAATTCCTGCTCAATTTCCGCTATGCGGTTCTTAGTGTTGAGCATTTCGTTCAATTCCGTGGAAAGTGCAGTCGTCTCCAGCTCCAGTTGACGTCGTTTCTCCAGCGGCATCTCCCAGTCGTGCATGTCCGGATAGACGCCGGTCTGTGTATCCAGAAATTTCTGTTTATTGGCCAGACTGCCGAGAAACGCAGTCAGAAAGACGGCATCCTTCTTTTCCAGTTTTTCCGCAATGTTATGCGTCGCGGAATTGTTGTTGGAGACGACTGCCACGGTTTTCCCGCTCCTGACAACATTGGCAATAATATTCAAAATCGTCTGGGTTTTCCCCGTACCCGGCGGCCCCTGGATAATGCTGATTTTTGAGGAAAGCGCCCGCTCCACCGCCAGCTTCTGACTTTGATTCAGGCCAAACGGATAGATCACAGCTGCCGGCCTGCAAGGTGCTTCGGTTTCTTTCTGCGGCGCAAGATAGCTTGCCAAAACAGTGTTCTCACTGAGCTGCTGAATTTTGTCATACTGCATTTTCAGAATATTGATGCCGTTATCCGTCACCAGACTGATTGCCGCAGCGGTCTCCTTAAAATACTGGAACGCTTTCTTGTTTTTGCCATCCGCCAGACAATTCCGCTGAAACTGCACCTCACTCCTATGAAACGAGAGGTCCTTTCTCCCTGCGCGAATGATGCGGTAATACGCGCCAAAGTCAAGAATCTCGTCAATCTCGCCGAACGTTTGTCCATTCGCGGTAACGATCACCTGCGCCGGGTCGATTTGTTTTTTCAGGGGGAGAATCTCCACATTTCTGTTCTGAAAGCTATATATTCTGCCGGGTGAACTGGTATAAACAACGTCGCACTTTCCATCATGAAACCGGAAACTGGCGACCGAGTCCGTTTTGTCCTTCCCCTTTATGATAATCAGACGCTTTTGCGCATTCATAGGAATCCCCCATATCGACATGTAAAAAATGCCCCGCCATCCGGCAGGGCATTTGGTCCATCGCAGCTATACTGCCAGAGTGTATTCCAACACTTGACAGCGTTGTTAACAAGTATAGCAGAATTATGAGCGATTTGCAACACTAATACTATTTCCTGATTAAAATCTTAATTTTAATCAGGAAATAGTATTAGCGCTCTGTTTCGATTTTCGTCATTATGCTTTCCCTCTCCTGTTTCTGCTTAAAAAACGCAGCGCAAACCGGGTTTCCGGTCTGCGCTGCGTCTGTGCGTCTGGCTTTTTCATTATACCGAAAAAGGTGCGCTTGTCAACAGGCCGGTCTTATCTGCGGATCAGCAGAACGGACAGGTCGTTGACATTGGTTCCGGTGGGGCCGGTCAGAATCAGGCCATCACATTTTTTCAGCGCGTGGTAAGCATCGTTCTGCTGCAAAACGTCCGGGATGGAAATGCCCTGTGCGGCAAGCGCAGCACGGCTTTCCCCATCGCAGTAGCCGCCCGCCGCGTCCGTGGGGCCGTCCGTTCCGTCGGAGCCGAAGGAGAACACGGCAGTGTCCCGGAAACCGGCGATTTCCTGTGCGGCGGAAAGGGCGATCTCCTGATTGCGCCCGCCAAGGCCGGTGCCGGTCAGATGGACGACCGTCTCGCCGCCCGCTATGAAGGCCAGAGACTTTTCGCTAGACTGGTTATACTGGGCGATGGACGCAAGGAAGCTGCCCGCGTCCCGGGCGGTACACCGCAGGCTGTCCGTCAGCACCACGGGCGTGTAGCCGAGGCTCCGCGCCGTTTCCTCCGCGGAAACGCACAGCTGGCGCACACTGCCGGTGATGTGGGTCTCCACATTGGAAAGGGTCTTCGGCGTCTCCTGCGCCAGAAGGGATTGCGCACGCTCGGAGAGCTTCAGGCCGTACTTTTTCACGATGGCCATTGCCTGCGCGCTGGTGGAGCTGTCCGGGTAAGCGGGGCCGGAGGCAATCATATCCAGCGGGTCGCCCAGAATATCGGACAAAACGATGGAAAACACCTTCGCAGGCAGGCAGCGCTCGGCAAACCGGCCGCCCTTCACAGCAGAAAGACGCTTGCGCAGCGTGTTCATTTCCACGATGTCCGCGCCGCAGGCCAGCAGCTGCTTTGTAACGTCCGCCATTTCTTCCGCCGGGATCAGGGGGCTTTCAAACAGCGCCGAACCGCCGCCGGACAGCAGGAACAGCACCGTGTCGTTTTCCGTCAGGCCGCTGACCAGCTCGAGGGCGCGGGCGGTCGCACGGTAGGAATTTTCATCCGGGACAGGGTGTCCAGCCTCGAAAAGCTCCAGCGTGCCGATTGCTCCCTTTACATGGTCGTATTTTGTAATGACCGCGCCGCAGCTGACGTCGGTACCCAGAACGTCGTAGGCGGCTTTCGCCATCTGCCACGCGGCCTTACCGGCGGCGATCAGAACGAGACGTCCGGACGGTCTGTGAAAGTGCTCCAATGCGCGGCGCACCGCGGAATCCGGCATTGCGTCGGCAAGCGCACGGTCTATGATGGTCTGCGCATCCTGTCTTAAAGTTTGCATAGGGAATCCTCCTTTGGAAACGGGAGCTGCTGAGCCGCTTCCGTTTCGCCATGTTTCATATTAAGAAAGGGACGGGTAAACCCGTCCCTTTCAGGATTTTGAATCTTAGTGCAGGAACAGGGAGACGATGAACACGCCGATAATGGACGCAATGCCGATCACGAGCGTGCCAAGAGTCTGGGTCTTGTAGCCATCCTGCGGGGTCATTTCGCCGAAGTTGGTGACGACCCAGAAGTAGGAGTCGTTGGCGTGGGACACCGTCATGGCGCCTGCGCCGATGGCGATAACCGTCAGGCAAGCCCGTGCGGGAGAGTCCAGTCCCAGAACCGGCAGCAGCGGGGCCACGATACCGGCGGTGGTGGTGATGGCGACGGTGGAGGAGCCCTGTGCGGACTTCAGAATCGCGGCCAGCAGGAACGGGAAGAAGATGCCGACGCTCTCGAAAACTTCCGCATTGGCCTTGATGTAGTTGACCATGTCGGAGGAAGCGATGACCTTGCCCAGAACGCCACCGGCGGCGGTAACGAACAGGATGGGTCCAACGGTCTTCAGGGTGTCATCGGTCAGCTTGTAGAAGTCCTTACCCTTGTGCGCGGCGAACAGGTCGATAATGGCGATGATGCAGCCGACAGCCAGAGCGATGATGGGCGTGCCCAGGAAGCTGATGAAGTCAGCCTTGACACCGGCCATGGAGAGAGCGGAAGCCAGACCCATCAGGATGATGGGAACAACGATGGGAGCAAAGGCCAGCCATGCGTTGGGCAGCTTGCCGAACTCGGCAACCAGCTGCTCGTAGGTCTTGACGTTCTCGTTGTCGGTGATGTCGTCAGCAGCTTTGACCTTCTTGCCAATGTACTTTGCGAAGAAATAACCGGCAACCAGCGGAGGAATGGAGCACAGAGCGCCCAGACCCATGACCAGCAGCAGATTATCGCCGCAGCCCAGCGTACCGGCAGCCGCGATGGGGCCGGGCGTGGGAGGAATGAAGCAGTGGCTGATGTAAAGACCCATGGACAGCGCAACGGACATCGCAACGCTGGATGTGCCGGTGCGGCGGGTCATAGCCTTACGGATAGGGTTCAGGACGACGAAACCGCTGTCGCAGAACACGGGGATGGAGACGATCCAGCCCATCAGCTCAATGGCGATCTCAGGATGCTTCTCGCCGACGAGCTTGACAACGCAGTCAGCCATCTTCAGAGCCGCGCCGGTGCTTTCCAGCAGGGTGCCGACTAGAGCGCCAAAGATGATAACGATGCCGATGCTGGAGAACGTGCCGGAGAAGCCGGCGCCGATTGCGTTTGCGATACCACTGACGGTATTGCCGTCGGCGTCCGTGGTGTTAACCAGAGGGATTCCGGCGATCAGGCCAAAAATCAGAGAAATGGCCATGATGGAAAGAAACGGATGGATTTTCAGCTTGCTGATGGAGTAGATCATCAGCGCGATGGCAAGAACGAATACGATGATAAGTCCAATACCTGTCATAGAATTACGAATCTCCCTTCTTTTAGCGGTGTTTTTTGACAAATCCTGTCATGGATACAGTATATGCACCTGACCCCCGGAAATCAAGATGGCAAATTAGCTTAAGATCCCATTAAGAATTTGTTAAAAATTACCATTGTCGCATTTCATATTCCGGCTAAGATTCAGCAAAGTGACGGTAAAGTTGGGGGCTTCTGTCTTATTCAGGCTGTATTTTCATGCTAATAAATGGTATTTTTTCTATTTTAAAACCGAATTCACAGAAAAAACCAGCCGCCTGTGCAACACAGGCGGCAAGCTCCTTGCTTAACCAATTTTGTGGGCAGTCCCCTATTACAGACCGGCCTGCTCCAGCAGAGCGGGGACCTTGGACTCCCAGCCCAGAGACATGATATGGACACCCTGACAGTAGGGCTTGCACTCCCGGATGATGCGAGCGGCGATCTCCACGCCGGTGATACCGGCCTTGGTCTTCTCCTTGTCGGCCTGCAGCTCGGCGATCAGCTCGTCGGGAATGTGGACACCGGCCACGTTGTTGTTCATGAACTTGCACATACCGGCGGACTTGGGAATGATGATGCCCACCTGAACGGGCTTGCCAAACTGCTTGGCGGCCTCCATGAACTTGATGAACTTCTCAGGCTCAAACACGGCTTGGGTCTGGAAAAACTCGGCGCCGGCCTTGACCTTGCGCTCCATCTTCACCAGCTGCGCGTCCACGGAGTCGGAGCAGGGGGACACGACAGCGCCCTTGGCAAACTTGGGGGGCTCGCCAACCAAGTCGTTGCCGCCCAGATCCTTGCCGGTTTCCAGCAGGCTGGCGGTATGCAACAGAGACACGGAATCCAGGTCAAAGACGGGCTTGGCCTGGGGATGGTCGCCCAGCTTGGTGTGGTCGCCGGTGAGGCAGAGGATGTTGTCGATCCCCAGCATGGCGGCGCTGAGCAGGTCGGATTCCAGAGCAATACGGTTCCGATCGCGGCAGGTCAGCTGGAAGATGGGGTTCAGTCCGGCATCCTTCAGCACCTTGCAGGTGGCAAGGGAACCCAGCCGCATGACGGAGGACTGGTTGTCAGTAACGTTGACAAAATGGACGCCGGTGAGGTACTTCTTCGCTTCCTCTACCATGCCGTCAATATGAATTCCTTTGGGAGGGCCGACCTCGGCAGAAACCACAAACTCACCGTTGTCAAACAGTTCAGTAATTCTCATAATTCTATTCACTCCTGATTATTCAGATTCTTTGGCGGACTTGGTAGCCTCGTCGGTATTGAAATCGTGCATTTGGGTGGGGCAGCGCAGAACATCCAGACGGCCCTGAGCCTTCAGGCGCTGAATGATGCGCTCCCAGCCGCAGTCCATGGCGGGGTTGACCTCACACTTGCCGTTCTTGGTGCCGCCGCAGGGGCCGTTCACCAGACTCTTGGAGCAGGCGGTGATGGGGCAGATGCCGCCAGTCAGGTTCAGGAAGCACTCGCCGCACTGGCCGCAGTCGTATTCCAGCGGGGTCACGCCCTGAAAGCCGGGCAGCTCGATGGTGTCGCAGCAGGCGTAGACCGGCTTGTCCTCCAGCATCTGGGAGATGGTCTGCACGCCGACACCGCAGGAGAACACCAGCACGGCATCCGCCTCGGCGATCTTCGCCATGGGGGCGCGCAGCCGCAGCGCCAGCTCCTCGGGGTTGCAGACATAGTCGGTGGTGAGAATGCCCACGACCTTGCCCGCCTCCTGGAGCTTCTTCTGCAGAGCCTTAGCTTCCTCCTCGGGGAAGCCGACTTCCTTACAGCCGTGGCAGTTGATGATGAAGACCTTGCCGGAAGTCAGGGAGCCGATGACCTCTTCGGATTTCAGTTTTGTCATTAACATAAGTGTTCGTCCCCCTTACTTCTTCTTCAGCAAGGGCATGACCAGGCCCTTGGCAGCGTTAATCTTGGAAACCAGAGGAATCTTGGAAGAGCAGATGTACTCACAGCACTTGCAGGAGAAGCAGTCCATCACGTTCAGCTTCAGCAGGGTCTCCGCGTCACCCAGCTGGGCGTACTTGTAGATATCCAGAGGCGCCAGCTCCATGGGACATACGTCCATGCAGCGGCCGCACTTGATGCATTCTTTCTCCTCGGTGTGATCGGCGGCAATGGCGATAATGCCATTGGAGCCTTTGATAATGGGCACATTGGTGTCCTTGATGGGAGCGCCCATCATGGGGCCGCCCATTTTCAGCACCACGTCATCGCCGGTGATGCCGCCGCAGTGATCGATGATCTCCTGCACGTTGGTGCCGAGCTTGACGATGTAGTTGCCGGGATTGCGGATGAACTCGCCGGTGACGGAGACCACGCGCTCCACCAGGGGCAGACCCTTCTGGATGGCGTCGGAAATGGCCTTGGCGGTGGAGGTGTTGCTCACCACACAGCCAACGTCGGCGGGCAGCTTGCCGCTGGGAACCTGACGGCCCATGACCTTCTTGATGAGCATTTTTTCAGCGCCCTCGGGGTACTGGGTTTTAGCGGCGCAGACGCGGATGTTGTCGTAAGGCGCGACCTTTTCTTCCATCAGGGCGATGGCGTCGGGCTTGTTGTCCTCAATGAGGATGACGCCTTCCGGCGCGCTGACGGCCTTCATCATGGCACGCAGACCGAACACGATGTCGTCGGCGAATTCCAGCATGACCCGATGGTCAGCGGTCAGGTAAGGCTCGCACTCGGAGCCGTTGATCAGCACGGCATCGATGGGCTTGCCGGGCTTCAGCTTTACGTAAGTGGGGAACGTTGCGCCGCCCATGCCCACGATGCCCTTCTCCTTGACGATTTCGATGATCTCGTCGGGGGTCAGCTCTTCCAGAGGCTTGTTGGGGACTACGGACTCGTGCAGCGTATTTTTGCCGTCGTTCTTGATGACGACACTCATGATGCCGGGGCCTTTGTTGGGATGGGTATGGGGTTCCACCGCGATGACCGTGCCGCTGACGCTGGAATGCACGGGGGCGCTGATGAAGCCCGCCTGCTCACCGATGAGCTGACCCACCTCCACGGTGTCGCCGGGCTGAACCACGGGGTTCGCCGGTGCGCCGATGTGCATGGCCAGAGGAATGATAACGGTATCGGGTTCGGGGAATTTCTGAAGCGCAAGGTGCTCCGTGAACTCCTTATTCTCCGTGGGATGGACGCCGCCGTAGAAGCCCTCGTACCGCTTGGCACGCGCCTCGGCTACGTAAGCCTTGATCTCGTCCACGTTGGTCACGGAGTAGTCCCGCAGCTGAATGGGCTGATCCAGAAATTCCTTGGTACGACCCTGCTTTTCCAGACGCTGGTAAATCTTTTCCCATGCGCAGTCCTTCTTGGGGTCGATCTCGCATTTGCCGTTCTTCGCGCCGCCGCACTGGCCGTTGACCAGACTCTTGGAGCAGTCCACGATGGGGCAGATGCCGCCGGTGACGTTCAGATAGCACTGGGCGCAGGCGCCGCAGGTCTTCTTCGTCAGGGCCATGCCATGATGGCCGGTGTAATTGAGGGAATTGGTTGCCGTAAACACGGGAACGGACTCCAGATCCGCCACGGTCTGCACGCCCAGACCACAGGAAATGACGACCACGTTCTCAGTGCCTTCGGGTACGATACCTGCCAGCTTCTTCTCGGTCTGAACCTTATTGCACAAGAAGTCCACTTTTACCGTACCGGTGATGTGCTTGCCCTGCTCCTCGGCAATGGCCGCAAAGCTGCCGCACTCCGGCTCTTCGGTCGTGTTGAACTCCTTGAAGCACTTGTTGCAGGCGACAACAAAGAAGTTATCCTTCCCGGCAAGCAAGCCTTCCAGCTCATCCCTGTTTTTCAACACATACTTGGTATAGTCCACCAAATACCACCTTCTTATCGTTTTGTTGTCCGTTTATACGCAAACGACCACCATTGGATTATACCATACGCTCCATGCAAATGTCCAGCATTTTCCCATCTTTTTTCAGCAATTTCCCTTATTTCTCCTTTATTAGTTAGCGTTTGCTAACTTTTGCAGGCGGGCATTCCGGCACTCAGGCCGGAACCACGCGATTCAAAAACGTGCTTTGACTCCCCCTGTCGGAAGAACCAAAGCACGTTAAAGCGGGATTTTCCCACTGTCTCAATATTTTTTGCCGAAATACAGCTTGAATGCCAGGGTCATCAGACTGACCAATAAGACTGTTACCAGCAGCGTAAGGCTGACGGTCATGCTGAAATACCCCGCCACGATAACCGCCGCCAGTCCCAGAATCAGAGTTGCCCGCATGGCCTCGCACAGCGCCTTGGCCACAATCTGTGCCTGACGCTCGTCGCTCTCCTTAATGTACAGCTTTTTCAGCTTTTTCTCGTCCTTGAGGGCGCGCAGGTTTCGAATCAATCCGGTCAGCAGCAGCACCAGAATGCCGAAGCTCGCGCCAGAAATGAAGCCGCGCCACCGGGACTGCCAGTGACCGTCTCCGACGGACGGCGCCAGCTTCACGACTCCGGCTTCGCCCAAAAAGCCCAGTACGGAGAACAGGGCAAGCGCGACGCACCCGATAGCAAAAACCACATTCTGCAATTTGAGTTTTTCACGATAGCTTTCCATAATTTATACCTCCAAATCCGAGAAGTCAAACACTTCTTCGATGGTCAACCCGAAATAGTGGGCAATTTTGTACGCCAGAGGCAGCGAGGCGGTGTACTTCCCTACCTCAATCGAGGTAATGGTCTGCCGGGTAGTCCCCACGGCGTCCGCCAGTTCCTCCTGAGACAGCTTGTTCTTCTTTCGCAGTTCGCGGATATACGTTTTCATAAACACTCCTTTGATTTCCCCGCGCGTCCGCAGAGAAAATGCTAAGTTAACTTTGCAAACAAAGTATAGCACGCTTTGCAAATCTTGTCAAGTACACTTTGCAAAATAACAAATACTTTTTTGGAGAGGTACTCCCCTTGGCTCTCCCTCTGGGAGAGCTGTCACCGAAGGTGACTGAGAGGGCTTTGCCCCCCTGTGTCCCCTTTCCGTCCTCGCTTTGCTCGGCCACCTCTCCCAAAGGGAGAGGCAAGGGGTGCTTACATTACATTAAATTATACAGGAACAGGCACAGTAGATTAACCTACTGTGCCTGTTAACTGTCTGATACGACCCGCTCATTGCAGCGGGATTTTCAATACTATGAGGAATTACTTTCCGGGCTTGAAGGAATCCTTCAGGCTGACGGAACGGTTGAACACCAGATGGCCGGGGGCGCAGTCTTTGCTGTCCGGGCAGAAGTAGCCCAGACGCATGAACTGATAGGACGCGGGCGCCTTGGCGTCCCGGAGGCTGGCCTCCACCTTGCAGCCGGTGAGGACTTCCAGAGACTTCTCGTTCAGGCAGGCCAGAAAATCCTTGCCCGCCGCGTCGGGATCGGGGTCATTGAACAGATTGTCGTACTGTCTGACCTCCGCGTCGCAGCAGTTCTCCGCATCCACCCAGTGAATGGTCGCGCCCTTGACCTTCCGGCCGTCGGCGGGGTCGCCGCCCCGGCTCTCGGGGTCGTAGGTTGCCAGAATCTCCACCACGTTGCCGTTTTCATCCTTGACGCAGCCGGTGCAGGTGATGAGGTACGCGCCCTTCAGGCGGCACTCCGGCCCGTTGGGATACAGACGCTTGTACTTGGGAATCGGCTCGGCAAGGAAATCGTCCTGCTCAATCCACAGGTGCCGGGAGAAGCTGACCTCCCGGGTGCCGTCCTCGGGACGGTTGGGATTATTTTCCACGGTGACCACCTCGGACTTGCCCTCGGGGTAGTTGGTGATGGTGAGCTTCACGGGCTTCAGCACCGCCATGACACGCTGGGCAGTCTCGTTCAGGTCTTCCCGCAGGCAGAATTCCAGAAATGCGTAGGGAATGGTGTTGGGAGACTTGGCCACGCCCACCCGCTCGCAGAAGTTGCGGATGGACTTAGGGGTATAGCCCCGGCGGCGCAGGCCGCAGAGGGTGGGCATCCGGGGGTCATCCCAGCCGGAAACATAGCCGTTCTCCACCAGCGCTCTGAGCTTGCGCTTGCTGAGCACGGTGTGGTCGATGCCCAGTCTCGCGAACTCGATCTGCCGGGGATGATGGGGTACGGAGACATGCTCCACCACCCAGTTATAAAGAGGACGGTGGTTCTCAAATTCCAGAGAACACAGGGAATGGGTAATGCCCTCCAGCGCGTCCTGAATGGGATGGGCAAAGTCGTACATGGGATAGATACACCACTTGTCTCCCTGACGGTGATGGTGCATATGGCGGATACGGTAGATGACCGGGTCGCGCATATTGAAGTTGCCGGAAGCCAGATCGATCTTGGCGCGGAGGGTATAACGGTTGTCCTCAAATTCTCCGGCGCGCATTCTGGCGAACAGGTCCAGACTTTCCTCAATGGGGCGGTCGCGGTAAGGGGAAACGGCAGGGGTATTCAGGTCGCCCCGGTACTCCTTGAACTGCTCCGGCGTCAGCTCGCAGACGTAGGCCAGCCCCTTCTTGATCAGCTCCACCGCGTATTCGTAGTCCTTCTCAAAATAGTCGGAGCCGTAGTAGAAGCGGTCGCCCCAGTCGAAGCCCAGCCAGTGGATGTCCTCCTTGATAGCTTCCACGAACTCCACATCCTCTTTGGTGGGATTGGTGTCGTCCATGCGGAGATTGCACAGTCCGTTGTACTTCTCGGCGGTGCCGAAGTCGATGATCAGCGCCTTGCAGTGGCCGATATGCAGATAGCCGTTGGGTTCCGGCGGAAACCGGGTATGGACGGTCTGACCCGCAAACTGCCCGCCGGGGGCGATGTCCTCGTCGATGAATGCGTGGATAAAGTTTTTGCTTTCAGTCATTTCAGCCATGATAATCCCTCTCATTTCCTTGGGTTTTTCCAATTACAAGACATTATACCCTACTGTTTCCAGTTTTGCAACCAAAAATCCCGCCAGAATCCATCTTTTCCAAGGGGCGCGCTGTGTGGAAATTACACAGAAGGCCCCGCATTGTGAAAAATCGGAAAACATTTTAAGAAATCTTAAATTAGTAGTTGTCAATTCGGGCTGGATACGCTAGAATAGGAAAGGATATGAAGATAAGGAGTGATTTCATTTTGCCTGAGCTTAAATATAAGCGCATCCTGCTGAAGGTCAGCGGCGAGGCTCTCGCCGGGGACGCACACCGGGGGCTTGATTTTACCATTGTGGGCGAGCTTTGCGAATCCATCAAAACCTGCGTGGACATGGGTGTCCAGATCGGTCTGGTCATCGGCGCAGGAAACTTCTGGCGGGGCGTCAAGGACGGTGCGGATAAGATGCAGCGTTCCCACGCCGACTCCATGGGAATGCTGGGTACGGTGATGAACGCCATCGCCGTGGCTGACGCTCTGAACCGCCACGGCATGGACGCCCGGGTTCTCAGCGCCGTGGAGATGAACAAGTTCGCCGAGTATTTTACCCGCGACCTTGCCGAGCGGTACTTAAATGAGGGGAAGGTCGTCCTCTTTGCCGCCGGTACCGGCAACCCCTACTTCTCCACCGACACCGGCGCGGTGCTCCGGGGCGTGGAGATCGAGGCCGACGCCGTGCTGATGGCGAAGAACGTGGACGCCATCTATTCCGCCGACCCCGCCAAAGACCCCACAGCCGTCCGCTACTCCCGCCTGACCTATGGCGAGGTGCTGGCGAAGAACCTGAAGGCCACGGACATCACCGCTATGGCGCTGGCTATGGACAACGACATGACCATGGTCTGCTTTGGCCTGAATGAAGAAAACAGCATCGTCCGCGTGGTTCGCGGCGAAGAGATCGGTACTACCGTAAAAAATCATTTCTAAGGAGGAACACACAATGACCGTCGATTTCAAAGAATATTCCCGGAGAATGGACAAGGCTCTCGAGCATCTGGACGAGGAATTCGCCTCCGTCCGCGCCGGCCGCGCCAACGCAAAGGTTCTCGATCGGATCACCGTGGAATACTATGGCAGTGAAACGCCCCTGAACGGCGTCGCCACCATTTCCGCCCCCGACGCCCGTACCCTGATCATTCAGCCCTGGGACACCAAGCTGCTCAAGGACATCCAGAAGGCCATCCAGACCTCCGATCTGGGCATCAACCCCCAGAACGATGGCCGCGTCATCCGTCTGGTGTTCCCCCAGCTCACCGAGGAGCGCCGTAAGGATCTGGCCAAGCAGGTCAAGAAGTATTCCGAGGAAGCCAAGGTCGCCATGCGCAACATCCGCCGGGACGGCATGGACTATGTCAAGAAGCTGAAAAAGAACAGCGAGATCACCGAGGACGACCAGAAGAAGGCCGAGAAGGATTTGCAGGATCTGCTGGACAAGAACATCAAGCGCGCCGACGCCGCTCTTGCTGCCAAGGAAAAGGAACTGATGGCGATTTAACGCCGTCAACCAAAACAAAGCACCCCTGCTGGCGGCTGGAAGCAGCGGCCCTCAGAAAAAGCTTTTTTATATTAGCA
>ENA-UOIZ01001669-UOIZ01001669.1-human-gut-metagenome-genome-assembly--contig:-P88-NODE-1669-length-17520-cov-9.636702_pt1 | contig 17520 bp, 32 predicted proteins | sample MGYA00242336_ERZ723883 | MGnify/ENA metagenome assembly ERZ723883 | reverse complement strand
GACCATGGAAGGCCGCTCAAACCTCAGGTGTTGCAACCACCACTAGAATCTGCCTCGTCGGAACAATCTAGGTCGACTTCAGAGAGGAGTCGCTGTGCAAGTGTCCAGCACTGTTCTTTGTTTCTGCCTCCTTCACTCGTCCGTATGGTCGAGGATCCACCGGGCGATGCTTCGGGCGGTCTCCTCGGGCACGTCCACCTGCATGGAACCGTTGCCGGCCTCCATATAGAAGCGGATGAGCCCGTTGCCCGTGAGCCGGTCGACTTCCAGCAGATTGTCGGCATCCTCGGCACGGCAGTATTCGCTTGTATCGTTCTTCGCCCGTTCGCGCAGATGTTCGGGCAGATATTGGTTGGCGAGAATATCGCGGCGTAGTTCGTCGCTGTCGGTGAATTCCATCGGCTACCCTTTCGAATGTTTCGCGCCCGGCTTCCATACCGGTGTCCCTGGATTCACCGGGGAAACAATCATCCCTTGGTTATCGCGCAGTTCGACGTTTGCCCCGTCGATGCCCAGCGTGCCTTCGACGCGCCGCCCGTTCCGCTTCCATGAAACCCGGTAGGATCCTTTGATTCGGGGGAAACCGGACAACGGGTCCATATATCCGGGTTCGGCGATCGCGAGACCATCGAGATTCCACACGTCGCCCACATACTCGTCCATGGTCTTCGGCTTCGGGCCTCGGGGGTTCCAGTTCTCGGCCGGGGACATGAGCGCGAAGGCGACGAACGGCAGCAGCACCGATGCGCCGACGAGCCTGCCCTCGTCCATCGTGAGATTAGGAAAGCCGTTCCGTGCCATCACCAGGCAATAGGCATACGCCATGAGCGGAATGTCCGCGAGGAAGGCATACCAACCGAGAGCATTCAGGACCCTCAACAGCAATGGCATCCGCGAATGGTCCACCGCCTGAGCGTATTCGACAAGCTCCATCAGCTGAACCTCCAATGCAGTTCGTGCTGGTTTCGCTGACCGATGAGCCGTACCTTGACTTCGATTATCCTAGTTTCCATGTCTTGGGTTTTCTTCTCTACGAGATTGCTAATGCCGGATTTTCTTGTCACCAGCTGCCGGTTGCTCCGCTGCCAGTGGATGTGCCTCCGCCGAATGATGAAGAGCTGTCGAAGGATGGTGATGGGCCCGTATAAGGCCAGGAGTCATCGTTGATGGAATCATTTTCGGAGGAACGATCGTGCTCCTGTCTGTCCGTTCTCGCACGCCAGCCTGACCGCATGGAATCCTATCAACGGCGTACGCCGGATGGATAGGGTCAGTCGGCTCTGGCAGTTCGGGCAGGGGGTCGCAAGTTCGATATGTTTGCTCAATTGTCCGTCTCCTTGGTGGCGTTCGCCCAGTCGCAGGATATGCCGCTCCTTCTATCGCCGGGCAATACCACGCATTCGACGCGCTTGTCTATCTGCGTGTTACCCGTATCGGTTTCGCTCATGATATGCTTCCTTTTCTGTTTGCGCATCATTGTTCCTTGACGTCGAAGATGTCGCGGAAGGCTGCTTCGGCTCGGTCGAAGCCGTCCGTGAGTCCTTCTTGGTACTCGGACGGTACATCGGAATCCGCCGCGTCCAGTGCGTTTTCGAACTGGTTGTTCAGCCATGCCAGATATTCAGTGACGCGCTTGTCCATCCGCATGTTGTCCATATCGGCCAATGTTCTAGTCCTTTCCCACCGGTTTCAACGCTTTGCCGTCCGTGTCGTACAGGCCGAGCCTGTTGCTGTCGTCCGCGTGGATGGTGACGTGGACGCGCCTATCGTTCCGGTAGACGGTGCATTCGATGTCGGATGAGGGGAGGCGCCGTTGGGGCAGGTTCCCGTCGCAGTCGATGGACTCTAATCCCCAGATTCTTACGATTCGTGTGCCTAATTCGTCCGGTTCGGGTGCCGTCCCGTAATGGTCTGGCATATGGAACGATGCGGCAAGGGAGGCGACGCCCAGTATGAACGACACAATGGAGATGACCGTGTGGGTGCCGAACTTGGGGTAGGCAAAATGGGACAATGCCAAGGGAATGCTTACGGCTATGCCAATGATGCCGAGGAGACAGAGGCAGTTCGCGATGCTCCCTTGGACGGGTAGTCCCGCGTTCCTATACGCGTCCCATGCTTCGACCCATTTCGTGAAGTCGGACATCTATTCGTCCTTTCCGTTCGCCAACAACGCCTTGCCGTTCGTGTCGTACAGGCCGACCTTGTCTCCTTTGATATGAACGGTCAGTTCCGTGCGTTGAATGTCGGTGTAGGCGACGCACTTCCAGTCGCCGTCCTTAAGACGGGATTCGGGCATTTTCTGACCTCCGCTCCTGCATTCGCCCAAGTCTTCCAGATTCCATGTCTTGATGATTTGCTTGGACAGTGACGGTAACTGGCACTCCCGTTATTGGACAGTTGACACGGTCGGTCAAGGTCGTTTCTCTCCCGCAATCCACTCGAAACCCAGTCTGGACGCAAGCCGCTTCTTTTCCGCGTTCGACAAGGATTCAACAGCCGACCGCCGGTGGTTGGCGAGCCAACTCAGGCAATGCCAGCAGTCGATACGTTCCGAATCCGCGTCGCGCAGCCATTCGGCCAACCCGTCGTATGGTTCGAATGTTTCCGGCACGTCGGACAACCATTGGCGGATGATGGTCTTCCAATTCCACCCGTCCGTCCAATGGTGATGCCAAGGGCGAGTAATGGTAATGGTCGTATCGTCCGCTTTCAGGACGGTCATACGGCATTCGTAGTCGTCACCGCCAATGGCCGTGACGCGCAGCCAATCGTTCATCACAACGGCCTCCCCGTTTCCACCTGTTCCAGCATGTCGAAGCATTCGTCACGCTCCGTCCGGGTGGCGGAACGCAATAGGTCCGCCAGTCCGGTCGGCCACCGTGTACGCGAGCAGGCCGTCCGGCAAGGCGAGACGTTCGCGTACGCACACCACGTACCGTCCGTCGCATTCGAGTATCGTCCACCAGCACCGGTTCTCATGTGCGGGGGAGGAGAACCTGACTCTCACTCCGCGAGTTTCCAAGTCCGGCTCCTTTCCAAGACGAGATGCCGCTGGGTCAGCTCGGAAAGCCGGTATGCGAACTGGTAGACCGCGTTCAACGAATCGTACAGGGCGAACTTCTCCGATTCGCTTACGGCGTCGTTCAGGTCGTCGGCGAGGTCGGCGTACGCCTGACCGATGGCGTCGGGACGGTTTTCCACGTACACGATTCCGTTCTTTTCGACGTCCACTTCGACGCAGTCCATCTCCATGTCCACTACCAGCATGTAGACGAACGCCTCGTCGGGCAGATAGGCCAGCGGGCGCACGTCCGAGATGACGGTCTTTTCCGTGACCGTGGTCGTGCAGATGACCGGCATGTCGCAGGCGGGGGCGAACGGTTCGCGCGGGTCGTCTAGAATCCCCGCGTAATCGACCATGCAGCGGGCGGCGTGATGCCAGTCGCATGGCGTGAAAACGTCGATGAACACGCCCGTCCTGACGTCGGGTGGAATGCTCAGGAACACCTCTCTGGCGACCGTCTCAAGTTTCCTGTCCCCCATCGGGGAAGTCCTTTCTAATAGTGGATGAATTGCAGTTGCTTCGCCTGTTCTGCGGTGAACGTACGACTGAACGGCTTGCCGTTGTATGCGGCACCGCACTCGGACGTAGTGAAGGAACCATTATGTCCAGTTCTGCCCATGCGGACCATTGCTCCCGGTCTGGAACCAGTTGGACGGACAGGATAATCGGGATACGGGCGTCACTCTCCCTTACCGTCTCCATCAAAGCTGAATCGTCTTCAAGACCCGGATTCACATGGTCGATAATCAGAAAGGAATCCGGCTCTTCCAAGATGGACGTGGGATCGTTCACCGGAATCACACCTTGCACGGGCTTGGTATAACCTCGATCCACATACCCGTCAAACATATAGACCCGTTGCCCCATTTCGTTGAGACCAGGTATCAGGGTGTGTGTCAGCCACCAGGTCTTGCCGCATCCCGCGCCACCCGTCACCAGTAGGTTCCCATCGGAAACCGGGTTCCATGTCGCAACGCCATCATCGACCAATCCGATTGTGAGGCTTTTCACCATGCGCAGCTCACCTCCATCCAGATAAGCCCGCGCCCGTCCACAATCGATTTGAACTCGTCTATCCGCCAGCGGAGCGCGGCCGAATCGACCTTGAATGATTCAAGCCCGCCGTCGCGCAACGATTCGAACAACGCGTCGGCCTCGGCCCGGGTTCCGAACGGTTCCGGCCATGCGACCCATCGGCCGGGGTGGCATGGCAGCCAGCGTGCCAGCTCTTCGTATTCCTCCTCGTTCAATTTTCTGTCTCCTTATCCGCCGGATGCCGGATACCGGCCTCTCGATCCAACCTGTTGACAATGTCCTGCATGCCCGGGTGGTACCGTTCGATCAGGAGCAGTCCCCGATGATGGTCGTTGCGAATCGAAACCCATGTTGGGCAATAGTCCAAGAACTCGTCGGCCTGCTCGTTCAGCTTCAGCATCCCATTCCGACGTATGATCGTGTAGCCTTTCGAAGACACGGTGAATATGACCGGCTTGGACCATGGAAGACCGACCCCGAAAATCGAATCCATACAAACCTGCGCATTCCAGAATTCCGGGACCCCCGGAAGGTCTTCAGGCATCCAAAGCGCAACTATGACAAGAAGAAAAGCGCCTGAGAATAAACCAATGCAGAGCGCGAGTGCGGAATTATCCGGATCCACTTGGAAAGGCAATACCGCCAAACGCTTTTCCCAGAACGATGGGGGAATCCGTATGGACAGGATGATGACCCATATCTGGCCCAGTACAAACAGCAGGCGCGATACCGAACCGACGATTTCCGAACCGGACAGAGCTTGTATCAGCAATGCCATGACATCATATCTGACGATAACAAAATCGAGGACGAGCAGCGATAGCACTACTGCCGTAATCAGCGTATAAACGGCGATTCCGACAGCCCATTCCCCGATCGTCCGACCCCACAGCATGAACGCGGGGGCGATGGCAGCGCAGACGACTATCGTCAACGCGACGATATGGGGCGGATCAATTCCTTTTCTCATCATGTCTCTCATTCTTGTGGTCGCGGACGATGAGGATCATCCAGCCGAAGCACGGGAGCATCCGGTATTCGCCGGACCGGGTCAACGCGGCCGCCAGGCGTTCCGCGCCGGGGCGGGTGGTCCATTCCCTTGAATCCTCGTCGTAGTCCTCGGCGATCCAACCCTTCTTCAACAGGCCGTAATGCGCCTTCTTCCACGCCCAGCTGACGATTGCGCCGAACAGATTGCCCGTCAGATACAGGAGCAGGATTCCCAGTATGATCGCGAACGGGGTGAGCACGCCCCACCAGTACCCGTCCATCAGAACCGCCCCAACCGGTGCAGGGCCTCGGCCGAATGGATGCGGGCCTGTTCGCCGCCCGCGCCCTCCGCGGCGTTGACGGCCGTCTCGTTTTCGGCCGGCGTGGCGAACATGGGTCGGCGCAGCTCCCCGTACTCCAGCTCGTAATCGGTCGGATCGTGTTGGGCGGCGAGCCGGGCCAATTCCCTGACCTCCTCGCCGGACAGGGTGATCTGCGCGGTGTCCAGGCCGTCGAGCAATTGGCTTATCGTCCAATCCCCCGTCGCGGGATCCCGCCACGCTTCGCACCATTCGCCCAGATATTCGAAATCCTCCGGCGGATGCATGTAGTCGAATGCCATGATCAGTTCCTTTCCGTGGGATCCGGGTCCGGATCCCATTCGCGTATGCGTGCGATGAGCCGGCAGACGCCGGCCGGCATGAGCAGTATGAAAAACGTGGCGGCGGCGGCCTGCGAGATGGCGGTCATGATGCGGATGCCGGACAGGAGCCGCAGCAGGAGCGCGCCGCCCAGGGTGGCGAGGGCGCCGAACGCCATGAGCAGGAGCGCCATGGCGAGGCCGGCGGCCAGCAGTCCCGGCTCCACGCCCGCCGCCGGCCGGGGCTCCCCCATGTGTCGGGATGATGCGCCGTACCTCATCGTCGTCCGCCTTTCACATGCCGCCGGCGTCCGAGCTGTCCGATATAGGAGAGCGTCCATTCCCCGGCGTCCCGCGTACGGTCGAGTGAATTTTCAACGTTTGCGCTTTCGTTGTTCGTTGTCGTGTTTGGTGTCCGTCTTGTCGCCTGTTTCTTTTCCGGCGAAGGCGAGCACTATCGTGCAGATGAGGCACGTGATGAGGATGAGCGTGGTTCCTGGGTCGATTGCCATCAGGCTCGCTGCCCTGTTGTTTGATGTTTTCCGAGCATGATTGGTGCCTTCTACGAAAATTTTATGTGGACTAATTCAGTATAACAGGTATTGCCGATTCCGCGACATCACGGCTTCTCGCCAAAACGGGAGGCCGGACCCCTAGAATTGTCTCCGAACGACAATATGCCTGTTATACTGAATATGTCCACATAGAAGGAGAGTTCCAATGACCAACCAAAACAAGTCAGCCCAAGCCCGCCAACGACGCCGCAGCTCGGACGGACGATTCGCGGACGAAGACAAGCAGGACAGCCTCCCCTCCGACACAAAAATCCAACAGGTGGCCAGCCTCCTCACCGACGACACGGAGCCTGACTTCAACCAGCTGCTCACAGCCACCGGCGCATTCGACGACCCCTACGAGGCACGCCATATCGAATTCGACATGCCCGACGGATCCACCATCAACGGCTACGCATTGGACGAGGGGCGAATCGACCGCAACAAGGTGCCGGCCGGCTGGCACGCCTACTCCGTAATGGAAAGCGACAGCGACGAAGACGGGGAAACCACCCTGTCCATCGACCATGACGGGTACGTGAACCACAGGATGGACTTCATCACCACCGAAGACCTCAGCCAGCGCATCGACAGCGGCCAACTGACCGAAATCCACGGCGACGACTGGGGCTTCACCGACAACGACCTCGTGGACGATCTCGCCGAAAAATCCGGGGATGACGACTTCGACCTCGACACTGAACTGGAGGAGAAACGCCACGACATGATGGATTCCGCCATCCGAGACCAGATCTTCTTCAAATCCGACGAGGAGAACATGACCGCGTTGAAGGCCGCCGCATGGCAGACCATCAACCACGACGAGCAGAACAAGGGCGAATCCACGATCGGCGACCTGCGCATAGCCCCATCCATCAACCCCCACGACCTGCATCTGGAAGACATGAGCGAGGAACAGATCAAAGAGGCCCGCAAGTACGGTGGATGGGACCCCGACAAGCACAAGTACGTGCACTTCAACCAAGACGGCGACTTGGAAGGCCTCACCGAGAAACAGGCTGACAAGCTGATCTGGGACAACCGGCAGCGCATCCTACAAGCCGTCCGCGACGACGAGTCCGCGAACTTCAGCACCGTCAACCTGCTGCATAACTGTTTCAACCGTGAACGACAGGTACGCGAACACGACTACACGACACCGGGCGACAAGCGATAAAGGAGAGATAGCACATGGCAGAGGCCATCAACGAAATGGAACGTAGGCTCGCGGAATCAAACCCGCATGCCGGCCCGAACGCGAAGACCGAAGACTTCAACCAGCAACCACCCTCGGTGAAACCAGCAGGGAAACGCCACCGCACATCACCGGCACCGAGAAAAACGGATGAGGACACGAAAACCGTTGCAGAAACCCCATCACAGCAGGCCGAAGAAACCTGGCAGCCTCATGCCGGAAGGCCGTTCTGCATCATTCCGAAACCCACATGGCAGGAGATGGCCCATGCGGCACTCCCCCAGCTACTGCAAGCCGTCGGACTACTCATCCTGGTCATCGTATCCCTGATGGCAAGGCAAACCGCATTGGCGGTCATCTGCCTGCTCGCCCTGATCGCATTCGTCGGCTGGCGGCTTGCGACCTACGACTGGACTCCCATGGAAACCGTTCGTCGAACCATCGAACATGGTTACGGTGTGGCGGTCGTCCGTCTCCTGAATGCGGACGACATGAACCAGCCAGTCCGGGTCATCACCGAAGGCGGACAGTATGTCGCCTGGTATACGGACGGCAGGGAGAGTCGCATCCACACCGCCATTCTCATAGTCAACAAGGGTCGAATCGCATTGACCACACCGGACATGGGCATCCTGCCCACCCTAAGGGAGACAATTTGATGCGTACATTGTTCGTCGGCGACCTGCATGCAAAAGCCGACCTGCTACCTTTGATCAGCCGGGTGGCGCAACGCGAGAACACTGACCGTATGGTCCTGTTGGGCGATGTCTGCGACGACTGGAACGTGTCCAACAATGGACTGATCCGGTTCTTCGAGACGTTCACCTCATGGTATCGGCGCGAAGCCGGGGAACGTGAGGTGATTCCACTGCTCGGCAACCACGATGTGCCGTACTTCCTGAAGCAAGGCTCCTCCTCCTATGCGCGAGTGCGCGCACTGGCGCCCGGCTTCAAACCCGGCGCCCATCGCAAGGTGCATGAGCTGATGCAAAATATCCCATTCCAACTGGCTTGGTCGGATGGGAACATTCTGGCCACGCACGCCGGGCTCACCCGTGCATGGGGGCGACGGCGGCTGGGCGCCGATTACATGGACATGCCGGTCGAGGAAGTCGCGGATCGCTTGAACCGAATGCTCCTCCATCCGGCCTCACTGGTCGTGCCCATGACGGACATCGGCCCGGCGCGCGGCGGCGCAGGAACGCCTTCTCCCCTATGGTGCGATCGCGGCGAGTTCGCCGAAGACGGGGACATGCACCTGACTCAGGTGGTCGGGCATACGCCCGTACCGACCGTATTGCATGAGCATGATGCGTGGTTCTGCGACACGTTTTCCGCGATGAGCAACGGTACTCCCATTGGCGACGGGTCTCTGCTCATGTATTCGGAGAGCGGATTCTATCCAGTGCCTCTTCTTGGCTGATTTGCTTTCGTCCGGCCTGCTTCCTTTTTTCAAGGCGCGATTAGAATCAAAGACAAACAACACTCGTCGAAAGAACACCAAAACATTGACGACATCCAGCCGAACAGCACAAGCGAAACACCGGAGACGCACCCCAGACGGACGATTCGCAGACGAACTCAACAGCTTCGGCTTCCCCGACGCGGCAACACTAAGCGCATACGAGCAACAGACCTCGCAGATCCCAGTACTCCAGCGCCTGCAAAAGCACGGCAAAATCACCCCACCACCAATCACGCTGCCGGACGGATGGACGGAAGCCGGAACAAAACATGACGGCAACGCCGACGGATATGGCAGCTACCATGAGGACACACGCCGTTTCACAGGCCCCGACAACAGCACCCTGACGGTCACGCACAGTTCGGGATTCGAAAAAGATTTCGGCCTATACGACTACCAGACCGTCGAATACCAGTCCGGCAACGTCACCATCAAACGAATCATCCCACCCACCTCAAACCCTGACATCAACGAGCTGGAGGAAACAGGCCAACGGCTCGAACGGCAGCGCGCGGAACTTAACGCACACGCTTCCGGACGGTGGAGCGCTCCCATAACGCGGCTTACAGCATCCACCAGCGAGACAGGCTACACGTTCATCCTACCGGAATACGGGGAGCCGCCGAAGAAGCCGGTACTCCCATGGAACCGAGCCGCATGGGACAAGGCACGAAAGCAGGAAAAAGAAAACAGAAAGTCTGGTGTGGCTGAGATTCCGCCCCGTTGATCCGCTTCTCCTGCAATGCCGCGAACAGGCGCCCTGTCGCGCCGTTCCTGGACCAGCGGTTGAACAGTTGGCAGACGGTGACCCACTTGCCGCAGCACTCCGGCAGGTCCCTCCACGGGCTCCCGTGCGGCACATCCACGGCAGGGCGTTGACGAACGTGTGGTTGTCGACCGCCACGTTGCCGTGCTATCGCGGCAACGGATGCGCGACCCTCATGAACCGGTCAGGCGTGATGTCATACCTCGGCGTACGCATACGACAATCATCACGCAAAACTTAAATAGGGTAAACACACCCCTAGTTTTTTTGATATTCGCCGACCCGTTTCCTTTTTTTGGGGAGGCGGGTTTTGTCTTATCCTATTTGTCTGTTATACTGAATATGTCCACATAAAAACGAAAGAGGAAACCATGAAGCGCTACACCATCAACTATGAGGAAACCTACTCAGGCACCTTCACCGTCGAACTCGACGACGACTCCACCGAACAGGATGCCATCAACGAACTCCTCAACAACGCCGACGAATACCGTCTAGGCGAACAGGTCGAACTCAGCGACAGTGACGCACAGGTCATCAAGACCGAAAATGTGGAGGACTGACTCATGACGGACACTATGGAACAGGTCACGGAAGATGTACTCGACGCTTTCAAGCGGAACGGCTGGAATGCGGAAATCGTGAAGAATGATGCCGGCATCGAATGCCTCATCATCGACGGCAAGCCGCTCGGGAGCATGGATTGGGTCAGCAAACACTCTCGAAGACTGATGAAGACATGCAAGTGGGTCGCTCGCCGACGCGATGAATTCGACGGCGTTCTTCGTAAGGTGAACGAACTGGTCAAAGAAATCCCTCACACCACCATCACCCCATGCAGGCCCGATTACCTCTACGAGCTCACCTGCGACATCAACGAAGGCAACTATCGCCACGGCAAGAACCAGCCTATTGAAATCCTCGTGCAATGCACGTTGCCGTCACGCCACCAGAATCGTTTCGCCTTCGAGCCTCGCGAGACCTACTCGCTGACCGTCACCGTCTGGGATGACGGTAGGTACATGCCGAGAGTGCGAACCCGCGAGGATCGGCGTCACCTCATTGGCGGCCCGATTCGCCCACTGGAAGATATCCCAGCACTAATCAACAACAAGCGGAAAGAACGGATCGAATACCTACGCGAACTGGTGCGCGACATCAACAGATCGTTGGAACACTACGGCAACGACATCCCGGAAGACAAGAAGGACTGACCGATGCGTATCAGCGAATACATCCGAGAACTTGAAGATTTCAAAAAGCAAAACGGCGATCTGGAAATGCTGATCGGCGGACGCGACGGGGGCGAAGACGGAGACGATGAGCTTTATGACATGGAGGACTGTCTCATGGAAGTGCGAACGATTCACTCCGTACGGATGCTGACGCGGGACGGCGGAATCGTGGTACATGGATTCTGGCCGTTCGTGGTCGGTTCGGATGACGGCGCCGTCAAACGGGAAACGGGGGTGGCGCGCCCCATGCTCGTGGTGACAGACCCGTCCGGTTGCGGAAGCCGAACGAAGATTTTCGGAGACTACGATCTGGACATCGACCAAGGCGACGGATTGGAGTAACCCATGGCGAACATCACGAAACCGACGGTCGAACGGCATTCCTGCGACATCGCCGGCTGTGCGAGCATGGCCGAAAATCCCATGTACTGGGGAGTGAGCTTCCCTATCGTCGCACGGGACAATTACGATGACGGCTCCTATTTCGGCGGCACGCGCACCCGGATCATCAACCGGAGCATCGATTTGTGCGACTATCACGCCGGCATCCTGCTCGCATTGCACGGACGGCACAACAGCAGCTACGGGGACGCGTGGACGGATGACGGGCCCGAACTGCAAGCCCATGACGCCCGCCGCGAACAGACGGAAGAACGACAGGTCATGACCGAGGAGAACGACCTCCCGAATCTGACCACCGGCGAATGGTGGACACTGTTCCGCATGGCCGGACACACCCAGCATCCCGCATTCCTCTACCCGCAGACGCCATCCGCGCTCGCCGAGAAGGGACTGGCCGACAAGGACACGGAAACGCTGACCGCCAAAGGCCGGGAGCTGATTGAACAGGTGAATCGTCTGACCGAACGGGACTGGCGGAACGTGCCCAAGGTCAAGATACGCCGTGCGGCCGCGACCCTGTGGCCCGAACGGTTCCTTGACGATGAGGATGAAGAGACACGAAACAATGCGATTTATTTCGGAAGGAACAGATTATGAAACCGTTTGACGAACACTTCGAACACCGGCTGCTCGACCATTTCGCCTACGACACCCGCACCGACGACGGATACGGCCCCGACATCCGCGCGTCGGCGACCGTTGCGCCCGTTCGTTCCCCAACGTCGGACAACGAGTGTTCTTCCGCATCGAACGCGAGCCGAATACCGGCCTGCCGTACTGTGTGTTCGACGACGGGTCTTGGAACAGTCTGCTATGCACGTTCCTCAAAAACGGCAAAGGATGCGCGATCGTCCTGCTTGGACGGCCGCACGGCATCGCAACGCCATGAGTCGATGGGCATACGATCGGACCCGTACGCACTCGACCCCGGCATTCGAGGGCGGGCCGGAGACGCGCTTCGGCCCGCGGCCGGAAAGGCCGGCCGAACGCCGTATACAGGCCGGTCTGCGACCCGGGTACCCATCCCCGCCCTCAACCCGTACGCGGGGAAGGAGGCGGACTGATGGAATGCGCGGTATGTTCCACGATGGCGGATCCCGAGTCCATGAACCTATGCGCATGCTGCGAAAGACCCGTCTGCGACGACTGTGTTCATCTGAACGCATACGGCGAACCAATCTGCTTCCAATGCTGGGAAGGTGAATAGTGACGAGTGGAGAATCGTTTCTTAAACCGGTGGACGGCCGTTGCCGGTATTGCGGATTCCCGTTGGAACCGGCCCTGGATGGGCGGGGCATGCCGACTGTACGATGCCCTAATCCGAACTGCCGCACCCCGATCCTGGCGGATCGTCTACATGCCGCCCCGGACGAATGGAGGCCCGGAACCCATGTCGGCCACGCCGGCCGTCGGAGAACATGATGATTCAAGGTCGGTATCCGAGGCCGACTGGCTGGAATTCGATTCCGAGGCCAACGACTACGGGGTGCCGGACCGGGCCGGCCTGCAATCAGTCATCGACGCGATAGGCGGGCATTATCTGCATCTCGCCCGCGAATACGGGTGGCTCGACACCGAGGTGCGCGACGCGGTGTACGTGGAGACGAAACGGAGAGGATGGTGCGGGGAATGAGAGACGATATCCGTGATGCGATCAGCCTGCTGAACTCGCACGGCATTCCCGCCATGCGTTCCAAGGATCCAGGCTATCTGGTGTTCGAGGTCGGCGAAAGCGTGTTCCGCGCCCTATTGCCCGCCGATCCGACGCGTGCGGCAGGGCTGCTGATCAATGCGGTCGGGGATCGCGGGAAGATTCTCGACGACTACCGGAAGGCCATCCAAGGTCTTGGCCGGTTCGAGTCCCTGCCCGCCGATGACGTGGCCTGGGATGACCTGTTCTCGAACGGCGACCCGGTCGAAACCGGCGCCGTCATATTCCAAAGCCAAGGTGAGGAAGACCATCCCATCAGTCTGGACCTGCTGATCATGTCGGACGGCACGTGGCGGCCGGACGGTTTCGACTCCGACAGGGAGGGCACGGCGGCCGACGTGCGCGGATACCTGAGCCAATGGACGGGGGACAATCGATGAAGAGCATCACGAAAGCCCAGTACGCCATGCTGTTTTTCGCCGTCGACAGGCTCAAGGAAGACTCGTGGCATACCGGCCCCTATGGTTTCGACGCGTTGAAGGAACGCGGCCTGGTCGATTTCGGGCAGCATGACCGGATCATCACCGACGAGGGCATTGCGTTCGTGAAACGTATGCTTGCCGACCCGGAGAGCATGCCGATGACCGCGAAACGGGCGATAGCCGAATATGATGTGCTGCGCGACGAATATGCGCACCTGTTCGAGCATGATCCGGACATGAGGGTCAGGGTGGCGATGTTCGGCGTCCATGGTCTCGAACCGGTCGAACCGCCGACCGGCATCGACAGGTTCCGAACGGACACCATCTACGATTTCAAGGATCTGGACGTACTATCGGCGACCTTCGCGATCACGCACCTGTACTCCGGGTTCAACCCGAATCATCATGTGATCGTCCGGGCGCATGAATCGTATACGGATCCCCCAGCCCCGGTCATCGACAGCATCAACAACCGCCAGCTACGCCAGTCGGGCGGCACACGATATCTGAAAGTATCCAGAACCGTATTGGACAAGGAGAAGCAATGAGCGTCGAACGCATCATCGTAGAAACCAACGACGAGACCGGCAACAATCCGGTCGAATACGATTGGGAGTCCGACCCGGACGGCGTGTCCCGCATGACCGGCGAAGGGGACATTCCCTCCGGCGCCGACGATTCCACGGCTATCGTGGAGGCGTTCGGACATATCGCCGAATCCATCGTGGATGGGGAGCGTATCGCGTCCGGCGGTGATGCGAAGTGGTTGAGACCGTTGGCCGCCATGCTGGCGGCTCGCATCCCGTTCGTGTCCGGTTCGGTCGAATCGGGGTTGAGCGTGGATATCACGTCATCCGAGTTCCTGGACTGCTGCCGTTCCGTGTGGATCGGCGCGGACACGCATCGTGGATTCGGCCGGTATCTGAACCTGCGGTGGGACGTGGGCCGCCGGGAGTGGGTGGAAGCCAGTTCCGGGCTCGCGTTCCTCGGCGCGGACAGTCAGGTGGCTTTCATGTTGGAGACCGCCATGGCGGAGAATGACGGCATCCGGTTCGACCCCATGGAAGGCAAGGAAGATGCCATCCGACTGTTCCGTCTCCTGTTGGAGACGGCGAAATGCGCGGACATCCCGGTCCGATTCGCAGGCGGATCAGGCAGTTTCCACCAAGACGAATAACGCACGAGATAACGACGATAGCATTCGTTCCAAGCAGGAAGACGGTAAAACGGAAGTCAGTAAAAGGTTTCGTTTCCTCTTGGAGGTATCGAACGTCACTGCTGTCCCGCTTCGATTCGTCAACTAAACCGTATCCGGGAAGAAAGAAAAAAGACTAATGGGAAGACATGCCGCCTCAAGACCCGGCCGACTCCGTCCTCAGCACAATACTGAAGACATTTCGCTCCGGAATATTGAAGAGAACACCGTTCCTAAGAGAGAAGACAGACAATCACAAGGAGTGGGTTACCGGCTGTTGCAATTGTTCGCAGGCATGTCGATTTTTCTCGCCATCATCCTAGTAATGCACGTCGGATGGGTGTACATCGGCAACGGAATGGATCAGATCCACACGCAACAGACCATCGTCACCAACCAAGGATTCAAAACAGCCCAACCCACTAAAACTGACGGTTCAACCCGCATCGCCAAACCCCAAACCGGAGAACCACCCACCGAACCGGAACCCGAATACTCGACAGTGATCGGCTGGATGCGAATCCCCCGGTTCGGCGCCGAATGGCAACGAGCCATCCAAGAAGGCACCGATCTGAAAGTCCTCGACAACTACGGTATCGGACATTACCAAGGAACCGTCATGCCCGGAAGCATCGGCAACAGCTCCTACGCCGGACACCGCACCCCCGGTGACCTAGGGCCGGCGGACACGTTGAAACCCGGGGATCCGATCATCATTCAGACAGCCGACCACTGGTACGTGTATGAAATGCAATCATCTTGGATGACGACCCCCGATGATGCCGCCGTCATCGCCGACCAGACAGACCAAAAAGACGCGCGCCTCATCACACTCACCACCTGTAAATACTCGCTAGATGAACAGGACAGTCTGAGTGCTAGACTCATCGTCCGCGGACGGTTCAAATATTGGGCCAACACTGCTGACGGAATACCAAAAGAACTCGCCTCCAAACAATCAACTCCCATACAGCAAGCAAAAGCCACTATCACACGCAGCATCCAAAAAGCCAGCAAATACGCTCCAGTCAGCCAACTCCTGTTCACCGCAACACTAACAATCTGGTGCATCCTCACAGGCCTGTCATGGCTCATCTGGCACAAAGACCGCCAGAAGAAAACAACATCATGGAACCTCATGACACTAATCTGGCGCATCCAATCAGGCCCAATCATCCTACGTGCAACCACCTGCCTATTCTTCTGGATAACGCTACTATTCGCCGAATGGGCATGGATCAGCCCACTACTTTCCCAACTAATCCCGCTATCCACCGGCACCGCCACCCTAAACTAAAAAAACATCAGGCAATACGCAAAACCCGTACGCCAACAACAACCGGTGATAAAGAAGGGTCGGCGCGCGTCATTTCGGACAGAGAACCCGGAAAACGCGTGCCGACCCCTTTCAACAAAGTATAGGCGTGCCCTAGCCGAGCAGGCGATAATATCCCATGCCGGGCACGACGGCCGTGACCTTCGTGCCGTCGATCGGGTTCATCGCATGGATCATCAGACCGTTGCCGATGTAAATGCCCGCATGCCCCGCGTTTGCCATCAGATCGCCCGGCTGCGGGTCAGTAACGGGCGTGCCGACCGTGGCCTGCATGCCGGACGGGTGCGGCAATTGGATGCCGAACCGCGCGTACACGTATTGGGTGAAACCACTGCAATCCCAGCCGGCAGGCGTATTGCCCCCGTACACGTATGGCGCGCCCTGGTATTGGAGCGCGTAGGAGACCAGGGCGGCGGCCGTATCTGAGTCTGGTCTCTCCTTGTCGCCTGTTGTCGGCGTCGATATGGCCGGGGTTGCGGCCGGTGTGCGTGGTTCGGCGCGTGACGCGGCCTCCGACTGTCGCGCCTGTTCGGCTTGGATGCGCGTGGCCTGTTCCTCGGGGCTTTCCGTATGCGGCACGTCTAGGGTTTCGATGCCTCCCCATGAGCCGTCCACGTCGGTCGATACGGCCTCACTGAACGAACGATGCGGGATCGGGCGTTTCGGGAACGATCTGACACTGGCCATGGAAATCGGAGCCGAATCGGAGCCGGCCGCCCATGCCGGGATCGTCGGCATGGCGAGCATGACGATTGGCAGGAGAAACGTCAGGATAATGGGAGCGCGTTTAATAGTGGATGTACTGGTATTCATGCGTCTGTTTCGCCTCGATGGTGCGTCGGAACGGGCCGACCTGCCCGTTCACATTGGCTTCGCTGATCTCGATGGAATCGTCGCCGTTGACCTTCTCCACGATGGCGACGTGCCCCCATGCGTTGCTAACCTGCGCGGGACTGAACACGATCACATCCCCTTGTCGGGGGGTATCGTCCACCCAATAGCCGAGCGCCTTGGCGGAATCGGCCCACATGCCGCCATCCCCCAGATGGCTGCCGACCGGCAATCCCAGTTGCGTGCGCCGCACGTACGCCCACCATGTGCATTGCCCGTATGCGTATGCGTTGCCCGTGTCGCCGGTCGCATGATCCGGATTGAATCCGGCCGGAGTCTGATCCTCGTCGCGCCCGTTGATCAGGTCACGGACCACTGGATTGTCCGCGTGGATGATGGTGAGCTTGCGGTCCGGCTGGTCGCCCATATCCCATGTGCCGTCCGCCGTGAGGTCTCCCCTTTGACTGCTCCTGCTAGCCGCATCATCGATGCTTGATGCTGTCAACTGTTCCGTGGTTAATGCGGTGGACTGGTTGAAACGTTCACCTGCGTATGCGGTTTCATTATGCGGCAGAAAAAGACATGCCATTCCGCCTGACAAAATCATTGCCGACATCAGACATAGGGCGACACGTCGTTGGAATCGGTTCTTCCTTCTTACGGCTGATCGGCTTAC
>ENA-UOIZ01001636-UOIZ01001636.1-human-gut-metagenome-genome-assembly--contig:-P88-NODE-1636-length-17722-cov-65.134771_pt1 | contig 17722 bp, 14 predicted proteins | sample MGYA00242336_ERZ723883 | MGnify/ENA metagenome assembly ERZ723883 | reverse complement strand
GGCGGCGGCGCTGGCGTCGCTGGGCCTGCTGCTGCCGGAGCTGCCCGGGCCGCTGGTGGTGCTTTACAAAGCCGCCACCTGCTGCGGGGCAGTGGCTGCGGCCTACGGCGTGCCGGGGCGGCGGGGCTTTGCCCGGCTGTGCGGGTGGTATGCGCTGCTCAACCTGCTGCTGGGCGGGGCGGTGCTGCTGCCCGGGGCCCAGAGCGCGAACCTGTGCCTTTACCTGCCGCTTTCCCCCGGGCGGCTGCTGGCGGCCTGCGCGGCGGTGTATGCCCTGCTGCGCGGGGTGGTGTACTGCTTTGGCCGGGCGCAGGGGCGCAGCTTTGCCGCCGTGCTGGTGTGCGGCAGCGCCCGGGTGCCGGTGCAGGCCTTTTGCGACACCGGCTTTGCCGTGCAGGACCCGCTCACCGGCCGGGCCGTGGCGCTGGCCTACTACCCCGCCGTGCGCGGTGCCCTGCCCGGGGCGCTGCAAAGCTTTCTGGACGCCCACTTTGCGGGGCGCGCTGCCCTGCCGCCGCCGGGGCTGGGGGTGCGGCTGGTGCCCTGCACCACCCTTGCGGGGCCCTGCCTGCTGCCCGCCGTGCCGGGGCTGCGCCTGCAGGCCGGCCAGCGGCAGGCGCAGGGCTTTTTCACCGCGTTTTACTGCCCCGCCGCCCCGCCGGACCACTGGACCCTGCTGCTGGGGCCAGAGCTGGCTGAGAGGGTTCACCCCTTATAAAAAAGGAGGTCTGATCTATGTTCCACTGGCTGCGCACGCTCTGGCAGGCCTTGTGCGGCGCGCTGCGCCACAGCGGCGGTGCCCACTATGTGACGGGCGGGCCGGGCCTGCCGCCGCCCCTCACCCCCGAGCAGGAAAAAGCCCTTCTGGCCGAGATGGCCGCGGGCAGCGCCGCCGCGCGGGATGCGCTCATCACCCACAACCTGCGGCTGGTGGTCTACCTTGCCAAAAAGTACGAGAGCAGCGGCGTGCCCACCGAAGACCTGATCTCCATTGGCACCATCGGGCTCATCAAGGCCGTGAACACCTACAGCCCGGACCGCTGCATCAAGCTGGCCACCTACGCCAGCCGCTGCATCGGCAACGAAATTCTGATGTACTTACGCAAAAGTTCCAACCGCCGCCAGGAAGCCAGCATCGACGAGCCCCTCAACGTGGACGGCGACGGCAACGAGCTGCTGCTCTCGGACATCCTTGGCAGCGACGAGAACCAGATCAGCCAGCGGCTGGAGCAGGACGCCGAGCGGGCCGTGCTGCGCCGCGCCGTGGCGGCCCTCTCCCCGCGGGAGCGGCAGATCATGGAGCTGCGCTTCGGCCTGGCCGACGGCGTGGAGCGCACCCAGAAGGAAGCCGCCGACGCCCTTGGCATCAGCCAGAGCTACATCTCCCGCCTGGAAAAGCGCATCCTCCACCAACTGAAAGCGCAGCTGGAAAACGAGTAGCCATGCAAAAAGAGACAAAACACATTGTGTTTTGTCTCTTTTTGTGGTAAGCTATTAGCGGCGGCTGCAAAGCTGCCCATCAGGCGCTGTGCCCACAAACGCAGGCGGCTGCTCCTTACCCGTACCCTGGGTGGACCGGGTAAGAGCGAATTTTTTCATTTGGAATCTCGTTCTCCCCGGAATGCTTGAGGGCAGGAAGGGGGGATGCACCATGACGTTTGAACAGGTCGTGCTTCTGCTCACGCTTCTCGGCGGGGCAATCTACGTAACGTTCCAGATTACATGGACTGTTTCTCACAGTGATGACAAAAAGAAAAAATGACCGCCTCTCAACTTCCAATCAGAGCGGTCATTTTTCTTTTTGAAAACTGACAATCTGGTAAGGAGCTAGCCGTTTGCAGGGCCAGCGCCTTTTGTACTTCTAATATAAACGATTTGCAGTGGTTTGTCAAGCCACCGCCCTATTTTTCTGCGCTCTCCTGCTCTGTGCGGGAGGGCGCACAATTTTTTCCACGCATAGTGCCCGGCCGCGGGGGCCATACTTCCGGTGAAGTTTACAGGAACCGGGGGCATGGGGATGTACAACAAAGTGGAGCTGTGCGGCCTGAACACCGCCGCGCTGCCCGTTCTGACCGAGGAAGAAAAGCGCAGCCTGCTGGTGCGCGCCCGCGCCGGGGACCGGCAGGCCCGGGAACAGATGGTGGAGGGCAACCTGCGGCTGGTGCTCAGCGTGGTGCAGCGGTTCGCCCAGCGGGGCGAGAACCTGGACGACCTGTTCCAGGTGGGGTGCATCGGGCTCATCAAGGCCATCGACAACTTCGACCCCGCCCAGCCGGTGCGGTTCTCCACCTACGGCGTGCCGATGATCATCGGCGAGATCCGGCGCTTCCTGCGCGATAACAACGCCCTGCGGGTGAGCCGCAGCCTGCGGGATACCGCTTACCGCGCCATGCAGAGCCGCGAAGCGCTGGAAAAGCAGCTGGGCCGCGAGCCCACCATGGACGAGATCGCCCAAAGCGCCGGGCTGACCCGCCGGGAGGTGACCGCCGCGCTGGAATCGGTGGTGGAGCCCATCAGTCTGGAGGAGCCCATCTACACCGACGGCGGCGACGCCATGTATGTCATCGACCAGGTGCGGGACCCGGACGGCGAGGACAGCTGGATCAGCGGGCTGCAGTTCCGCCAGACTGTGGCCGGGCTCACCCCGCGGGAAAAGCGCATCATGGAGCTGCGCTACCTGCAGGGCAAGACCCAGATGGAAGTTGCCCGGGAGATCGGCATCAGCCAGGCGCAGGTGTCCCGGCTGGAAAAGGGCGCGCTGGAGCAGTTCCACCATAAGGGGTAAAAAGGCTTCCCCCGAGGGGGAAGCCTTTTGCCGTTTCAGCGCTTCTTTTTGAGGTAATACCCAATGCCGATGGCATCCGCCAGCGCCCAGCCGATGGGCACGCTGAGCCAGATGCCGGTGACGCCCAGCGGCGTTGCCGAAAGAAGATAAGCCAGCGCCACGCGGGTGCCCAGCGACGCGATGGTGAGCACCACCGACATCTGCGGCTGGTTCACGGCGCGGTAATAGCCGTAGAGCAAAAACAAAATGCCGATGCCAATGTAGCACGCGCCCTCGATGCACAGGTAGTGCACACCGGCGGCGATGATGGCGCTCTCGCCCGGGTCGATGAAGATGCCCATGAGCGGGGCCGCAAAGGCACACACCAGCACGCTGATGCACACGCAGAACACCGCGCTGCACAGCCCTGCGCTGCGGATGCCCTTTTTGATGCGGTCCGTCTCGCCCGCGCCGTAGTTCTGGGCCACATAGGTGGAGAAGGCGTTGCCGAAATCCTGCACCGGCATGTAGGCGAAGGAGTCGATCTTCACCGCCGCCGCAAACGCCGCCATGATCACCGTGCCGAAGCTGTTCACAAGGCCCTGCACCATCAGGATGCCGAAGTTCATGATGGACTGCTGCACGCTGGTCATCACCGAGAGGTTCAGGATGGTGTCCAGGTTCTTTTTGTCCCAGCGGCAGTCGGCCTTTTTCGGGCACAGCTGCGGGAACTTTTTCAGCGTATACAGCCCGATGCCGATGCCGGACACGAACTGCGAGAACACGGTGGCCCCCGCCGCGCCCTTCACGCCCCACTGCAGCACCAGCACGCACACGAGGTCGAGAATGACGTTCAGCACCGCCGACACCGCCAGAAACACCAGCGGCACCACCGAGTTGCCAATGGCGCGCAGCAGGTTTGCGAAGTAGTTGTACAAAAAGGTAGCCGTGATGCCCAGAAAGATGATGACGAGGTACTCCTTCATCAGGGGTTTGAGCTCACCCGGCACCCGCAGCACCCACAGGATGCCGTCCAGCCCCAGATACACCAGCGCGTTCAGCACCAGCGAGATGCCCGCGATCAGGCTGAACGAGAGGAACACGCTCTGGCGCATGCGGTCTTCTTCCCCGCTGCCGAACTGCATGGAGATGGCCGCGCCGCTGCCCATGCACAGCCCCAGCAGGATGGAGGTGAGGAAGGTCATGAGGGTATAGGACGAGCCCACCGCCGCCAGTGCGTCCGGGCCGAGAAAGCGGCCCACCACCCAGGTGTCCGCAATGTTATACATCTGCTGCAAAAGGTTGCCCAGCATCAGCGGCAGGGCAAAGAGTAAAATGCCCTGCGTGATGGGGCCTTGGGTCATGCTGCGCTGTGTCAATGGTCTGATTCTCCTTTTTTATACCTATTATAATAGGGAGCGATTAAATTTGGTCTGCTCTATGGAAAGGCAGGCCAGCAGGGAGCTTTCTCCGCGAACAGCGGCGGGTTGCGGCACCCAGCATCCGCATCGCGTTCGCTTGCGTCTTGCTGGCCGCGGCCCCAACGGCTCCTCCCTGCTTCTGCCGCTGGCAGCGGTCGTCGCCGCTGCAGAACTCCAGTCCCGCCCCATCAAGCAAAGCTTGCCGGGGCCCCACCCCCAGGTCATTCGCTGGAGAAACTCCCTGCCGTCCTGCCAGAAAAGTTACTGCGCCTCAAACCGTTGCCGATACTCCTTCGGGGTGCAGTGCTTCAGCTCCCGGAAGGTCTTGATGAAGTAGCTGCCGTCCGCAAAGCCGCACTCGGCCCCGATCTCGCCGGTGCGCAGCCGGGTGGAGCGCAGCAGTTCGGCGGCCTTCTCCACCCGGAACTGCTTCACATACTGGATGGGCGTGATGCCCAGCAGCTGCCGGAAGCTGCGCAGGCAGGCGCTCTCGCTCAGGGCCACGCAGGCCGCGATGCGCTCCACCGTGAGCTCCTCGGCATAGTGCTCCTCCACGAAGCGCAGCATCTGCTTCATGCGCTCGGCCGCGATCTGCTCCTGCTGCGACACCTTGACGCCGCCTTCTTCGCACTGCGCGCCCAGCAGCCGCAGCACCGTGGTCAGGCGGTAGCGTGCCTCGTTCTCGTAGTCCGGCGGTTCATCCGCCACGGCCTGCCAGGCGTCCTGCAGGCAGGCAAGGGCTTCGCGCTGCCAGGCGGTGCCGCTGTCCAGCAGGAAAAACGCCGGGGCCCCGGGCTGCAGCAGCGGGCGGATGCGCTTTTGCCAGAAGATGGTGTCCATGCCGCCCACAAGGCGTGGGTGGAACACCCCGGAGTGCAGCAGCGCGTTCCCGCTCTCGGCCTGTTCCACCGCGTGGAGCACCCCGGAGTTGATGAAGACGCCCTGCCCGGTCCGCAGAACGAGCTGCGTCTTGTTCACGTCCACGGTCAGCGGGCCTTTCACCGCAAGGATGAACTCGAACTCCTCATGCCAGTGCCAGGCCACCGAGTAGCTTTTGACGTCCTCCGCGTAGCAGGCAATGGGGAACAGTGCGCTGCCGTGCTGCACCAGCTCCCGCCCTTCACCGTCTGCCACGATGTCCGGAGGGCAGTTGATGCCCCCCGCCGCAGCGCAGCTGGTCTGGAATGCCATGGCCTGTCCCCCCTTTCTGCAAAGTTTCCGGCAATTTCAGAAAGCCGGTTTTGTCGCATAAATCCGGTGCTTTTGTTCTACCTCTTGTGTCGATTTCGTGGTATTATTCTATCAGAAACCATGAGTACAGTATAACACTGTCCGGGAGGGAGCTCAAGTCTATGATCCAGCTTCTTCTGCCCATCATCTATCTCGCGTTCATCAGTCTCGGCCTGCCGGATTCCCTGCTGGGGTCGGCGTGGCCGTCCATGTATCCGCTGCTGGGGGTGCCGGTGTCCTATGCGGGCATCCTGTCCATGATCATCTCCTTCGGCACCATCGTCTCCAGCCTGAACAGTGACCGGCTCACCCGGGCACTGGGCGCGGGCAAGGTGACCGCCATCAGCGTGGGCATGACGGCGGCGGCGCTGTTCGGCTTCTCCATCTCCACGCAGTTCTGGATGCTCTGCCTGTGGGCTGTGCCCTACGGCCTGGGTGCAGGCAGCATGGACGCCGCCCTGAACAACTATGTCGCCCTGCACTACGAGAGCCGCCACATGAGCTGGCTGCACTGCATGTGGGGCATCGGCACGATGGTCAGCCCCATGGTCATGGGCCGGGTGCTGGCAGGCGGCGGGCCGTGGACAGCCGGTTACCGGTACATTGCACTGTTCCAGATCGCACTGACCGCCGTGCTGTTCCTCAGCCTGCCGCTGTGGCAGAAGCGCACCGGTGAAGCTGCCGAGGACGGCACCGCCCCGCAGGCACTGAGCCTTGGGCAGGTGTTTCGCCTGCCGGGCGCAAAAGAAGTGATGCTGTGCTTTTTCTGCTACTGCGCGCTGGAAACGACTGCCGGTCTGTGGGCCAGCAGCTACCTCACCCTGACGCGCGGTGTGGCCGCCGACACCGCTGCCAGCTTCGCCAGCCTGTTCTACATCGGCATCACCGCCGGGCGTGCGGCCTGCGGCTTCCTCACCCTGAAGCTCAGCGACACCCAGATGATCCGTCTGGGCCAGGGCGTGCTGGCCGTGGGCGTGGCGGCCCTGCTGGTGCCCGGGCCGCAGCTGCTGGCGCTGGCGGGCCTTGTGCTGGTGGGCGTGGGCTGTGCGCCCATCTACCCCAGCATCATCCATGCCACGCCGGACCACTTCGGCGCGGACAGATCGCAGGCAGTCATCGGCATCCAGATGGCCAGCGCCTATGTGGGCAATCTGGTCATGCCGCCGCTGTTCGGCCTGCTGGCCAACAACATCACCCCGGCGCTGTTCCCCTTCTACCTGCTGGCACTTCTGGTGCTGATGGTGTTCATGCACGAACAGCTGGTGCGCAAAACTTCACACTGACATCTCCTATTTCGTATACAGCAAAAGGCTCCCTGTCCGGCACGCAAACCGGGCGGGGAGCCTTTTGTTTTATATGAGCCAAACCATTTAAAACGGCTTCCGCTGCGCTCTAGCCATATTTAGCGGAATTTTCATTTTTAAATTTGCGTTTTGAGCAGCCCGCGGCCGCTCAAAACGCATTTTACGAGTGAAGCGATTCTGTTTTTACAGGATACACCGGCTGATGGCGTTGGCCACGGCGAACAGCTCCTGCTGGCCAATGAAGCCGAACTTTGCCTCGTGCTCGTCCGCAAAGCAGACCGTCAGCTGCGAAGCCTGCATCGGGTCGCCGAAACCGGCCGTCTGGATGCCGAAGTGCAGCACCTTGCGGTAAGGCAGCACGAAGATCTGCTGCCGTGTGCCGGTGACGCCCTGCATGTCCACCATGATGATGCGGTGGGTGGTGAAGATCACCTGATCGCGCACCGTCTTGTACGCGCCCACCACCTGTTCGCCCTCCAAAAGCAGTGCTTTAGCGTTTTTGCAGATGTCCTTTTCCTGAATGCGAATGAGGTTCTCCATCGGTTTATCGCGGAATTCCATGGTCATTGTCCCCTTTCCTGCGGATGTTCTGCCCTTATTGTAGCATTCCGGCGGACCGTTTACAAGGCCGCTCTCGCCTTTTGCGCCGGACTGTGCTATACTGTAGGGCATGAGACTTTGTACGAAATGAGGTTTGCAACACCCATGGAGATCATCATTCATCAGGCGATCCTGCACGTTCTGGACACCACCATGGACGCCCCCGTGCTGAGCGGCGGCGGCATGGAGATGACCGCTGAAAAGACCGCCTATTTTCAGTACCACATCGAAAAGCTGCTTGCCAGCGACGATATCCGCCAGTGCCGCCCGCTGCCGGATTCTGCCTTCAAAAATGAGTTGGAGCACAACAAAGACTTCGTGGACCTTTCCTGCCGCATCGCGGGCGTGCTGTTCGACTACATGCACGCCCACACCACCATCCCGGGCGCAGACCTGGCCGTGGTGGATTTTACCCGCGACGGCGAGCCGTGGCTGGGCATCCTGAAGCTGAACTACAAAAACGGCTACACCCACTACACCGAAAATGTGGAGGGTGCCCCGGTGAACTCCATCATCCAGCAGCGGGCCTGCCTGCCCAGCCAGAGCGGCAAGGTGGAGGAAGGCGCGCTGGTCAACCTGACCGATTACTCCATGAAGCTGCTGGAAAAGAAGTTCGACATTGACGGCCGCAAGGAGTTTTACCTTTCCACGGTGGTGTTCCAGTACACCACCGCCCAGCCGGAAAAGAAAAAACTGCAGGCCATTCAGGAAGCCGCCGTGCAGGCCGTGCAGGAGAACTACGCCGACCAGCCCCATGTGGAAGCCCAGGTGGCCATGCTGATCGCGAATCAGGCTGCCGACAACGACAATCAGGTGTCCGTGCAGCAGGTGCGCCAGCAGCTGGAGGAGGAGTATCCTCTTGCGGCCGTGCCGTTTGACGACTATGTGGAGAAAAGCGACGTGCTGGAAGCGCCCGAGCAGCCTGTGACCGTGACGCCTGCCCGCATCCGCCGCATGGAGAGCCGCAGCATCCACACCGCCAACGGCATCGAGGTGAAGATCCCCACCGAGCTGCTCAGTTCGGACAACGAGGTGGAGTTTTTGCACAGCGACGACGGCAGCATCTCGCTGCTGATCAAGAATGTGATCTTGTGAAGACAATTTAGAATTGTCTCCGCTTCGCTCTGACAATATCAGCGGAATTATTATTTTTATTTGCAAAGAGGAAAATCCTGTGGGATTTTCCTCTTTGCTGTTTCACGGGAAGGGGTTGTAAAGGCAACCTGCATTTTGCTGCTGCCGGTCTTGTGACCGTCGCGCAGCGACTATAAACCGGCGGAACAAAAAAGCCATCGTCTTTGCATTTCTGCATCAACGATGGCTTCGTGTTGGAGCGGCCGACGAGGCTCGAACTCGCTACCTCCACCTTGGCAAGGTGGCGCTCTACCAGATGAGCTACGGCCGCATATCCGGTGCATTTATCCCTGCACCCTCCCGCTCTCTTTTAACGGGGCCCCCGCGAAAGCTTGCGAAGCAAGATTTTGTGGGGAAAAGGAGAAAATCTGGTATTCATCACAGAAGTCTTGCTTGCAAGACTTCCCGATGAATGACAGGATTTTCGACGTGGTGCCTCCGATCGGAATCGAACCAATGACACGGGGATTTTCAGTCCCCTGCTCTACCGACTGAGCTACAGAGGCATAACCGGTGCAATTATCCCTGCACCCTCCCGCTCCTGTTTCAAACGGGGCCCCCGCAAAGATTTGCGAAGCAAAGGTTTGTGGGGAAAAGGAGAAAGTCTGGCGTTCATCACAGCAGTCTTGCTTGCAAGACCGCCCGATGAACCGCAGGACTTTCGACGCACGACCCGGATCGGGCTCGAACCGACGACCCCCAGCGTGACAGGCTGGTGCTCTAACCAACTGAGCTACCGGGCCACATGGTGGAAGTTAACGGGCTCGAACCGCTGACCCTCTGCTTGTAAGGCAGATGCTCTCCCAGCTGAGCTAAACTTCCACAAAAAATGGAGCGGCCGACGAGGCTCGAACTCGCTACCTCCACCTTGGCAAGGTGGCGCTCTACCAGATGAGCTACGGCCGCACATTCCATGTGTCTGCGCCGGTGTTTCCCGGCGACGTTGGTTATTATACCGCAGGGAGCGGCACTTGTCAACCACAAATTCGCATTTTTTCAAATTTTCTGCCCGTTGCGCGGCTCTGCGTGAAAAAAATTTCAGTTTCGGGGCGCACAGTGCGTCTGCGTTCAAGTTTGCCGTAACATACACGAAGAAAATTGATTTGCTTTCCTTTTTATAAAACATTATAATAAAGATGTCATTTTGTCGCTTGAAGCCATGCGTTTGCACCGCCATGCGGGCGGGCAGGCGCATTTTCGTGCGCAGAAATAGGAAACGCCAGCATAAAGGAGCAAACACGATGTATAAGATCACTGAAAAAGTCGCGCTGAACCCCACCGTGACGAAGATGGTCATTGAAGCCCCGCTCATTGCCAAAAAGGCAAAGCCGGGCCAGTTTATCATTGTGCGCCCGTTTGAGGACAGCGAGCGCATCCCCCTGACCGTGGCCGGTTACGACCGCGAAAAGGGCACTGTGGATATCATTTTCCAGATCGTGGGCGGCACCACCATGGAGCTGAACAGCCTGAAGGTGGGCGAGAGCGTCCACGATTTCGTGGGCCCGCTGGGCCGCGCCACCGAGGTGGAAGGCCTGAAGAAGGTGTGCGTCGTGGGCGGCGGCGTGGGCTGCGCCATCGCTCTGCCCATCGCCCGCGAGCTGCACGAGCAGGGCTGCGTCGTGCACAGCGTGGTGGGCTTCCGCAACAAGGACCTGCTGATCCTCGAGGACGAGTTCAAGGCCTGCAGCGATGAGCTGCGCGTCATGACCGACGACGGCAGCTACGGCACCAAGGGTGTCGTCACCGCTGCGCTGGACGAGCTGGTGGCTGCCGGCAACCAGTACGATCTGGTCATCACCATCGGCCCGCTGATCATGATGAAGTTCGTGGTCAAGACCTGCCAGAAGCACGGCCTGAAGAGCATCGTTTCCATGAACCCCATCATGATCGACGGCACCGGCATGTGCGGCGGCTGCCGCCTGACCGTGGGCGGCGAGACCAAGTTTGCCTGCGTGGACGGCCCCGACTTTGACGGCGACCTGGTGGATTTTGACGAAGCAATGGCCCGCGGCACCATGTACCGCCCGTTTGAGGCACACGCCCGTGAAGCGGCATGCAATCTGTTCAAGGCTCAGGAGGGAATGTAAGATGGCTTTCAATATGGACCCGAAAAAGTGCCCCATGCCCACCCAGGACCCCAATGTCCGCAACAAGAACTTCAAGGAAGTGGCACTGGGCTACACCGAAGAAATGGCCGTGAACGAAGCAAAGCGCTGCGTGCACTGCAAGAATAAGCCCTGCCAGACCGGCTGCCCCGTGGGCATCGACATCCCCGAGTTCATCGGTCATGTGGCCGAGGGCGACTTTGAAGCCGCCTATCAGGTCATCAACCGTTCCTCCTCCCTGCCCGCTGTCTGCGGCCGTGTCTGCCCGCAGGAGAGCCAGTGCGAGGGCAAGTGCACCCGCGGCATCAAGAACGAGCCCGTGGGCATCGGCCGCCTGGAGCGCTTCGTCGCCGACTGGCACCGCGAGAACGTGCACACCGCACCCATCGTGCCCGAGTGGAACGGCCACAAGGTCGCCATCATCGGTGCAGGCCCTGCCGGTCTGACCGCTGCAGGCGACCTGGCAAAGCTGGGCTACAAGGTCACCGTCTATGAGGCTTTGCATGTGGCCGGCGGCGTGCTGATGTACGGCATCCCCGAGTTCCGTCTGCCCAAGGCCATCGTGCAGCAGGAGATCGACGGCCTGAAGAAGATGGGCGTTGATTTTGAGTGCAATATGGTCATTGGCAAGGTGCTCACCATCGACGAGCTGATGGACGAGTACGGCTACGAGGCCGTGTTCGTAGGCTCCGGTGCCGGTCTGCCCCGCTTCATGGGCATCCCCGGCGAGAGCCTGAAGGGCGTGTACTCTGCCAACGAGTTCCTGACCCGCTCCAACCTGATGAAGGCTTACCTGCCCACCAGCAAGACCCCCATCCGCACCGGCAAGAAGGTGGCCGTTGTGGGCGGCGGCAACGTGGCCATGGACGCTGCCCGCAGCGCCCTGCGTCTGGGTGCCGAGACCGTGTACATCGTCTACCGCCGCGGCATGGCCGAGCTGCCTGCCCGTAAGGAGGAGGTCGAGCACGCCGAGGAAGAGGGCATCATCTTCAAGACCCTGTGCAACCCCGTGGAGATCCACGCCAACGACGAAGGCTTCGTCAACTCCATCACCTGCATCGAGATGGAGCTGGGCGAGCCCGATGCTTCCGGCCGCCGCCGCCCCATCGAGAAGAAGGGCAGCGAGTTTGAGCTGGATGTGGATACCGTCATCATGAGTCTGGGCACCAGCCCGAACCCGCTGATCCGCTCCACCACCCCGGGTCTGGAGACCAACAAGCACGGCTGCATCGTCACCGACGGCGACGACGGCAAGACCAGCCGCGACGGCGTCTATGCCGGCGGCGATGCCGTCACCGGTGCTGCCACCGTCATCAAGGCCATGGGCGCCGGCAAGGCTGCCGCAAAGGCCATCGACGAGTACATCCAGAATAAGTAACCCTCTGTATCCAATGGCGGAACGGCTGCGGCTGTTCCGCTTTTTTATGTCTCCGCGCCCCTCCCGCAGGCAGGGCGCAGAAAAGGGGCCGCCGCACGAAATTTGTGCAGCGGCCCCTTCTTTTTGGGCTTGTTTTATTCTGCAGCGGCAGCCGTCTCCGTCGTCAGGGTGGGATACCCGGTGCGCACACAGCGCACGGCGCAGCGGGCACTGCCGCCGGTGGTGCAGGTGAACAGGGTCAGGTCCCAGGCATCGGAATCCTCGGTCTTGGTGGTCATTTTCTCGATCTGGGTGGGCTGCAGGTTCTCCACATAGGAGACTTCATAGCTCCAGACCATGCCGTCCATATCGGTGAAATAGACCTCGGCCCCCTCAGCCAGCCACTTGATGGGGCTGAAGTGCTTTGCATAGTTATGGGCGCAGACCACCATGTTGTCCGCATAGGTGGAGCCGGAGTAGCGGCCCGGCGCGACCTTCAGGCCCGCATAGCTCCACTCGCTCATCACGGGCAGCTGCAGCCCGACGGACGGGATGGAGAGGTAGCCGATGTAGTTCCATCCGTCCAGCTCCACCTCAGTCATCGCCTGCTCCGGGTCCAGCTCGGGCTGCAGGACCAGGGTGTCGTCCTTCGTCTTGTCCTCAATGGTCTGGGTCAGGGTCTGCTCCAGCTCGCCCAGTGCCTGCTGGGCGGCCTTGTCCGCGCGGGAGGCGTCCCACTTGTTGTAGGCCAGCAGCACTGCCGACGCCAGGATCAGCAGGGCCCCCAGGATCATGCATACTTTGCCGATTTTCTGTCTCATTTCGTTTCCTCTTTTCTGCGCCGCACCCGGCCGCAGGCAAGCAGCAGAGCCGCGCCCAAAACCATGATGCCGCCCGCCAGCACAACGCCGTGCCCCTGCCGCCGGTGGAAGGCAGTTCATAGCCCGGGTAGACCGTGTTGGTGATGAAGATCTTGCCGGTCTTGGTCAGCGGTGCGGCATCCCGGTGCACCGTGGTGGTGATGGAAGCCTTCTCCTCCTCGCCCCACTTGGCGCGGTTGGTGTACGGCACATCCGTGGTGAGCAGGCTGTTCCAGCGGCTGTCGTTCTTGAAGCTGACCTGATAGAGATACTCGATGGTGTACGCTTTTCCGTCGTCGCAGCCCTGCACCGACACTTTCAGCAAATTGCCATTGGCCGCGTCCGGTGCAGAAGTGATCTGCCAGCCACCATTATACCAGTTTTGCTGCACGCCGTCCACAAAAAGCCTGTTTTTGTCGCTGCCTTTGCCCCACGCGGTGCCCTCCGGCAGGATGTCCTCAAAGACGATCTCGCCGTTCTCGTCTGCCGAGGTCACCAGCGTGATGTGGTACAAAAGCGTCTGGTCCTTGACTTCGGCATAGTCCACAGTGGTGTCCCCCGTGAGGTAGGTCTCCCGCTTGCCGTCGATGGCCACGGCCTTTTCAAAGGAGCGGTGGCAGCGGTAGATATCCCGCGCCGAAGCGGCGGCGCTCTCTGCCTGCACAACACGCCCGCTGCATTTTTGTCTATGCCGCGCGGTCCGGGAGCAGCCTTGTCACCAGCCGCACCATCCGCCCGGTGAGCGGCAGCCACACCAGCGCGCAGCACACATTGAATAATGTATGCGCGTTGGCGATCTGCCGGGCAATGACCGCGCACTCCGGCCCGGCGGGGGAAAGCCGCTGCACCAGCGCCGCAAACGGCCCCAGCAGCCCGCAGCACACTGCCGCACCGCTCAGGTTGAAGATGGCGTGGGCCGCCGCCACCCGCTTGGCATCTTTCCCCTGCCCGATGGATGCCAGCACCGCCGTGATCGTGGTGCCGATGTTATCCCCCAGCAGCACCGGGATGGCCCCGGCAAGGCTCAGCAGGCCGTGCACGCCGTCCGGGCCCGGCTGGGCGGCCACCGTCTGCAGCATGGCAATGGTGGCAGAACTGCTCTGCACGGTCAGGGTCATGCCAAGGCCCGCCAGCAGACCGAGGGCCGGGTTTGCCTGCACCCGCACCAGCCACTGCCAGAGCTGCGGGCTTTCGGTCAGCGGCTGCAAGGCACTGCTCATGACCGTGATGCCCTCGAACAGCAGCCCGAAACCGAACAGCGCTTCGCCTGCGCAGCGGCCCTTCTGCCCCTTGCAGGCAAAGCAGAGCAGCACCCCGCCAAACAGCAGCAGGTACCGCCCCTGTTCCACCTGAAAGGCCAGCAGCTGGGCTGTGACCGTGGTGCCGATGTTGGCCCCGAACACCACCGGCACGGCCTGCCGCAGCTGCAAAAGACCCGCCGCCAGAAAGGCGATGACCATCACCGTGACGGCCGAACTGCTCTGCACCACTGCCGTCACGGCAGCGCCGGTCACAAGCCCGGCCACAGGGTTCGCCGTGCACCGGGCCAGCAGGCTGCGCAGCCGCTTGCCCGCCCCCAGCTGGATGGCGCGGCTCATGCTGTCCATGCCGTACAAAAACAGCGCCAGCCCGCCAAAAAGCTGCAAGATCATGGAAATATCCTGCATCCGTTCCACCTCACTTGTTGTCCTGCTTCCATGTTTATGCACCAGTCCGGCGGTGCAAGCTGGAAAATGTACCAAATTGTTTTGTGAACTTTTGTTTAATATTTCAAAATCCGCTTGCAATCCGGGCCCGGCAGGTATACTATTATCAAGCGTTAATATTTAACACATGTTAAGCATTTTGCAGGAAGGAGGGATCGTGTGCCTGCTGAAACCGAAGAAGCTCTGAATTTTCAGGGCCTGTGCCACTATATCGGGCGGCTGAGCAAAGCTGCCAAGGCGGGTATGAAAGCTGCTCTGGCCGACACACCAAAATGCCACTTTGCCTGGCTGGAAGCACTGCTTCATGCCATCCGCAGCCGCGGGCAGGATGGTGCCATCTCGGTGTCCGACCTGGCCCACGAGGTGCACCAGCCGCTGCCGGCCATCAGCCGCGGGCTGCGTCAGCTGGAGGCCGACGGACTCATTGCCCGGGAACCCGCACCGGAGGACCGCCGTAAAACGCTGGTGCGCATCACGCCCAAGGGCTACGAAGCCTGCCGGCAGTACGAGGACGCCCTGAGCGACTACTTTACCTGTGTAATGGCCCGGCTGGAGCCCGAACAGGCAGCCCAGCTGAACGCGCTGCGCGGCGCGCTGATGGAAGCCATTCTTGCGGAAAATGCTGCGCGTACCACCAAACCGAAGGGAGAACCGAACCATGACGAAAATCTTTAAGCAGCTGGCCCGGCACTGGGCCGTCTGCCTTGTGGTGTTCGCGCTGCTGTTCGTGCAGGCGTACTGCGATCTTTCGCTGCCGGACTACACCAGCAAGATCGTGGACACCGGCATCCAGCAGGGCGGCATCGAGAGCCCCCTGCCGGAGACCATCCGCCAGAGCACGCTGGACGCCCTCTCGCTTTTGATGAGCGAGGAGGACGCCGACAAGCTGCAGAACGCCTACGGGTACTACCTGCAGGACGACGGCGTGCTGAAACTGCGCAGCGATCTGACCGCCGACGAGCGTACTGCGCTGGAAGATGCCATCACCACCCCGGACATCGTGCTGTATATGGCGGCTGCCCAGGCGGCCAACGCCCCCACCGGACAATCCGCGGTGGGCATGACCAGCCTGGCCGACATGCAGGCGGCTTCTGCGGACAGCACCGATACCGATGCTGAAGCTGAAACGGTCGCCCCCACCGCCGACGAACTGGACACCGTGTGCGCCCAGTTCGCCGCCATGAGCCAGATGCCCGGTTTCAGCCGCGACGCCATCCAGCAGCAGCTGGCCGGTGCCTTTGCCAGCCTGGACGACACCGTGGTGGAGAACCTCAAGAGCCAGTCCATGCTGCTGGTGCAGCTGGAATACGAAGCCCAGGGCGTGGCCCACGACGTGCAGATGCGCTACCTTTATAAGGTGGGCGGCCAGATGCTGGGCCTGACCCTGCTGATGGTGGCTGTGTCCATCGCGGTGGGCTTCCTCGCTTCCCGGGTGTCCGCCGCCATCGGCCGCGACCTGCGCCGCGAGACCTTCTCCTCGGTCATCGGCTTCTCCAACGCCGAGATCGAGAACTTTTCCACCGCATCCCTCATCACCCGCACCACCAACGATATCCAGCAGGTGCAGTTCGTCTGCGTCATGCTGCTGCGCATGGTGGCCTATGCACCCATTCTGGGCATCGGCGGCGTCATCCATGTGCTGAACAGCAGCACCGGCCTTTCCTGGATCATCGTGCTGGATGTGGCCGTTCTGCTGCTGCTCATCATCTTTTTGATGAACATCGCCATGCCGAAGTTCAAGATCATGCAGAATCTGGTGGACCGCCTGAACCTCGTCAGCCGCGAGATTTTGACCGGCATCATGCCGGTGCGTGCCTTCAGCCGCGAAGCCTTTGAGGAACAGCGCTTTGATAAGGCCAACCGCGACCTGATGGGCACCCAGCTGTTCACCAACCGTGCCATGGTGGCCATGATGCCCTTTATGACCCTGATCATGAACGGCACCAGCCTGCTCATCGTCTGGTTCGGCGGCAAGGCCATGGATGCCGGCACCATGCAGGTGGGCGAGATGATCGCCTTCATCACCTACACCATGCAGATCGTCATGTCCTTCCTGATGCTGGCCATGGTGGCCGTCATGCTGCCCCGCGCCGGTGTGGCCGCCGACCGCATCGACGAGGTCATCCGCACCAAGGCCACCATCCACGACCCGGACGAAGCCACGGCAAAGCCCGCACAGGAACGCAAAAACTGGCAGGGCACCGTGCAGTTCAACGACGTGAGCTTCCGCTTCCCCGGTGCCGACAGCGACGCGCTGGAGCACATCAGCTTTACGGCCAAGCCCGGCGAGACCACCGCCATCATCGGCTCCACCGGCTGCGGCAAGTCCACCCTGCTGAACCTCATCCCCCGCTTTTACGACGTGACCGGCGGCAGCGTGACCGTGGACGGCATCGACGTGCGCGAGATGCCGCAGGCCAAGCTGCACGACCTGCTGGGCTATGTGCCGCAGAAGGGTGTGCTGTTCAGCGGTACCATCGACTCGAACCTGAAGTTCGGCGGCGACCACATCACCGACGCCGACGTGAAAAAGGCCGCTTCCATCGCGCAGGCCACCGAGTTCATCGACGCGAAGCCCGAGGGGTACCAGAGCCCCATCGCACAGGGCGGCTCCAATGTGTCCGGCGGCCAGAAGCAGCGCCTTTCCATCGCCCGCGCCATTGCGAAAAAGCCGAAGATCTATCTGTTCGACGACAGCTTCTCGGCCCTCGACTTCAAGACCGACGTGGCCCTGCGCCGCGCGCTGAAGGCCGAGACCGACAACGCTACCGTCATCATCGTGGCACAGCGCATCTCCACCGTGCTGCACGCAAACCAGATTTTGGTGCTGGACGAAGGCCGTCTCGTGGGCAAGGGCACCCATGCCCAGCTGATGGTCAGCTGCCCGGAGTACCAGGAGATCGCGCGCAGCCAGCTGAGCCAGAAGGAACTTGACCTCGAATCTCTGAATACGGAAAAGGAGGGTGAGTGATATGCCAAGACCCGGACGCCCCACGACCGAGCGCGCCAAGGACTTCAAAGGCACGCTGCTGCAGCTCATCCGCACCATGGGCCGCTATAAGCTCTCGCTGATCACGGCCATCGTGTTTGCTATCCTGTCTACTATCTTTAATATCGCAGGCCCCAAGGTGCTGGCAAAAGCCACCACGGCCCTTGCCACCGGCTGGATCGCCAAGCTGCGCGGCGCCGGCAGCATCGACTTTGTGTATATCGGCCGCATCCTGCTGTTTTTGCTGGGCAT
>ENA-UOIZ01001630-UOIZ01001630.1-human-gut-metagenome-genome-assembly--contig:-P88-NODE-1630-length-17807-cov-13.201555_pt1 | contig 17807 bp, 17 predicted proteins | sample MGYA00242336_ERZ723883 | MGnify/ENA metagenome assembly ERZ723883 | reverse complement strand
ACTGCGCCCAGATTGGCAGCTCCGGGGACTCCGCCAAGATTGGCAGCTCCGGGTACTCCGCCAAGATTGGCAGCTCCGGGGACTACGCCCAGATTGGCAGCTCCGGGAACTTCGCCCGGATTAACTGCGCTGGAAGCAATTCCATTATTTGCTGCGCCGGACATGGCTCTGTGGTAAAAGCGCCAATTGGCTGCTGGATTACACTTGCGGAGTGGGAATACGATGGAGCAAAGCGACGATACGTTCCGGTATGTGTGAAAACGGAGTATGTCGATGGCGAAAAAATCAAAGCGGATACACCGTACACGCTGAAAAACGGGGAGTTTGTGGAGGCTGAGAGTGATTGGGAATAAATCTGACAAGTGTACCAGCTGCAAGTACCGAATTGCCCCGGGTGGATGGGCGGCTTGTGACGGCTGCATTCACGATGAAGGTCTGAAAGACCGGTATGAGCCGATGACCAACGCCGACCGCATCCGGAACATGACGGATGAGGAGCTGGTGGACGTTATACACTGTCCATTAGTCGAAGTGGATGGCTGCCACACTGGCAAATCGTGTGCGCTCTGCATTTTGCGTTGGCTCCGCTCCCCGGCGGAGGAGACGGAATGAAAGTACTTATTGCCTGCGAGGAATCGCAAACCGTGTGCAAGGCGTTCCGGGCGCTGGGGCATGAGGCCTATTCCTGCGACATCCAGGAGCCGTCCGGCGGGAAACCTGAATGGCACATTTTGGGTGACGCTCTGGAAGCCATCAAGGGCGGCACAATCGTAACCATGGACGGACAGACCCATGATGTGGGGCGGTGGGATATGATTATTGCTTTCCCGCCCTGCACCAAAACCAGCAACGCCGGAGCGCGGCACTTGTATAGGGGCGGCAAACTCAATATCAAGCGGTATTATGAGGGCTTGTGCGGCAAAGCACTGTTTTTAGCTATTTGGGCAGCGGATTGTGAAAAAGTTGTGATTGAGAATCCGACGCCGAGTAAAGTATTTGAGTATCCAGAGCCAACCCAAGCCATACAGCCCTATCAATACGGGCACCCGTTTAGCAAAAAAACCTTGCTGTGGGAGCGTGGTGTCCAGCCGTTGGAGCCGACAAATATTGTTGAGCCAACAGCGACATGGTGTCCAAGCGGAAGTTACAGCCATAAGCACGGAGAACAGCACAAAGGTATGTTTACCACAGATAGAGCGAAGAACCGCGCTAAGACCTTCCCCGGTATTGCAAAAGCTATGGCGGAACAGTGGGGTGGCCTGCCATGCGAATAGCCCGCGTGTTCCCCACGAAAACCTCCATGTCGCCAACTGACCCGTTGGCATTCTTCGGGGCACCTACACTGGATGCCATAGCAGCAGAACCAGATGAAGTACATATAAGCGTGACATTTTCTTGGGACTTGGAGAAAGCGGATGAGCTTTTCTATCAGTGGGAAATGCTGGGTGTGCCTGTTGAAGTAGGCGGCCCCGCCTTTGGAGATCGCATGAGCGAAACATTTACACCGGGGATGTACCTGAAAGAGGGGATGGTAATCACAAGCCGGGGAGGCCCGAAGGATTGCTGGTTTTGCGACGTGGGGAAATGCGCCAGAGGCCGGGTGATCGAGCTCCCAGTTCAAGATGGGTGGGACGTGCTGGATGACAGCATCCTTGCCACCAGCGACACCCATTTTGCAGAGGTTATATCAATGCTCAAACGGCAAAAACGCCGCCCTGTGTTTTCTGGCGGGTTGGAACCAGAGTACATGACCCCGTGGAAAGCGGAGAAGCTCATGTCCGTGAAACCGCAAACGATGTATACAGCGTATGATACCATGGACGACTATGAGCATTTGCGGGAAATGTCCAATATGCTGCATAATGCGGGGCTTAGTTGGAAAAGCCATCAGGTAAAGTGCTATATGCTGTGCGGATACCCGGAGGACAACATGGATGCAGCGGAGAAACGAGCCAAACAAATCATGGGGCTGGGATTTCTTCCCTTTGCCATGCTCTACCGGGACGAAACAGGGCGGCGTGACCCAGAGTGGAGAAAATTCCAAAGGGAATGGGCAAACGCCGTGATTGTTGGGAGAAAATACGCTGATTTTTGGGAGAATGAAAACAAGCGATAAGCCCGGGGCAACCCGGGCGGGAAGGAGATAACAATGGACGAAACCAAATTGAAGCCATGCCCGTTTTGCGGCACCTCTGGTCAGGTGCAGCGGTTAGGAAAAATGTGGTTTGTCCGGTGCGCCAATGATACCACATCGTGCCCTGTAAATCCATGGACTGGGTATTTCAAAAACAAATATGAAGCAATTACGGTCTGGAACCGGAGGGCTGAACATGGATAAAGCGGTACTTATCAGCATTCGCCCGGAGTGGGTGGAGAAAATTCTAAACGGAGAAAAGACGCTGGAAGTCAGAAAGAACCGTCCAAATATGGGAACGCCGTTTAAGTGCTATATCTACTGCACAAATAGCGGCGTTGCAATGGGAATGTGGGGAAAGCACGGGAAGGTTGTTGGGGAGTTCGTGTGTGACAAGATCACATGGCTAACTCACATCGGTTTTTCCGGGTTGCCTGGGATTCGGCTAGCCGCGATGAAAAACGGGCACACGATAGATGATTCCTTTGACTTTTCCGGAAGCTGCCTAACAACGCCCCAAATTGAAAAATACCTGGACGGTAAGGATGGGTACGCTTGGCACATTTCCAACCTAAAAATCTACGATACGCCGAAACCGCTGAGCGAATTTACAGGGCTGCGGACGAAAAGGGATAGCATGGAACTGTACATGCTAGAACGCCCGCCCCAGAGTTGGTGCTATGTGGAGGAATTGAAATGAGTGATTACATTAGCCGGGAGGCGGCGAGTGCGGATTCCACCCGGAACAAGATAAAAACACCATTCGCCAGAATCGTCGTGGGAGGAACACCTGAAAAGCCGTACTACAACATCTGGTACTTTGACCCAGCGGATGGAGAATGCCACATTGGGTTCGGCTCTTATCGTCTGGATTATGTGTTCCGGTGGTTTGCAGAGGAATTTGAGGTAACAGAACCCTGTGCCGACGTGGAGCCGGTGCGGCATGGGGAGTGGTTGCGAACTGACGATGATTGGAGCAGTCTTGTAACAATCCAATGCTCTGTCTGCGGCGGAGAATGGTGCTTTGAGGTTGAAGAGGATGTGCAGATGCTGGGGTACAACTACTGCCCGGGGTGTGGATGCAAAATGGATTTGGAGGACGAAACAGATGACGATTGACCGAGCAATTGAAATTCTGAACCCGGAACACCGGGAGCATTATGACGGCATGGACGAGGTGAACGAAGCCTGCCGGATGGGCATGGAGGCGTTGGAGCGGACTAGGTGGATTCCGTGCAGCGAGCAGAATAAAATCGAGGATCTTAAATACGAGGCCCAGGAGCGCGAGAAACACGTCGTTCATCTTCGGAAGCAGTGGCAGGCTGCCGAAATGTTTATTTGTACCATGTGCGGTCATTTTGACTATAGTATAGACGGAAATATTGTCTACGGGAACAAGGATTGTGGTGAGATCGTCGGCTACCCCTGTTGTAAGAAGTTCACCCCATGGATTCCCGCGCCTGTCCGGTTGCCGAGGGAACTTGAGCCTGTAAATGTGGTGTGGGTAAATCACAACCCAGCGCCGTACTACCGGTACATGAAGGACGTTCCGCAAAAAGCGACTGCTGTCTATTACAGGGGGGCTTGGTATTGGTGGTCGTGTGGTTGCGAAGATTTGCTTGTAGAGTACGGCGAGAACGAAACGAATCAGGTAGATGAAGATGCTGAAATCACCCACTGGATGCCGCTGCCAGAACCGCCGAAGTAAGGAGGCGCAGAGAATGGCTGAAGTTATCGCAACTGTGTTCGCTGTGATTGTGTTCCTGCTTTTCTGCGTGCTTATTGCCACGGGGCTGGTATGGGGGATTCTTATGATCGCCGAGGAAGTCATCGAGCTGTGGCGGAAAATAAAGGAGTGAGAACCATGAGCAAGAAGCCGGACTATCTCACCCTGTGCTCCATAGCCGCCCAGAAGGCCGGGACGAGCTACGGAAAGTACATGGCAATGCACGGATACCACCCGCCAATTCAGGCCGATGTTGAGGACGTGGAAGCCCCGCAGGGCATTTCTAAAATCTGCCCACAGTGTGGGAAAGAATTCACGCAGGGCAAGATCAGGCAGAAAATCTATTGCAGTTTGGAGTGCCAGAAAGCCCACGCCCAGAGAGCCGCTCAAAGGAGATACCGTGACAGAAAAAATAAGGAATTGGAGGTACATGAATAATGGCAGAACAGGATTTCAAATTTGATGATGCGTTGCTCATGAAGACTGCACGCGAGATGCTTGCAAAAAAATTGACCGAAACAGTGAAAGAGGCCGCCAAGTCCGGGGAATGGGAGATAACCACCATCGAGCAGGAAGAATCTGACCCGGAAAAGATTCTCCGGAGGATGTTTGCAAAATACGCCTATGGCAACGTCCCGGAGTGGTTCGCCTCTGCGGTATCTGCGACGTCCTATGTGCTGTCTGTGGACAAGGGAAAGGGGATTGAGTGTATTTCCGTCTTGCACACGGCAACGGAACGGGCACCGGCTGAAATTCGGATGACGGCGCAGACAAAACTGCTTATGATATGCCAAGAAACCGGGATGCTCGGCGGGATTGGGAGCTTTCCTGTTCTCTAGGGGCAATATGGAATACAAGGATAGCAGGAAGTATTGCGCCGGGTGCCGGTATTTCTTCGGATACTACGAAGGCAGCCGGTGCTGCAATTACATATTCGTCCATGGGGAAAAGCGGCCTTGCCCGCCTGGGAAGGATTGCACCGTAAAGAAGAAGGAACGGAGAAAAACCCGGAAATGGTGCTAGATTTTTGGGGGAATCTTTGCTATTATTACGGTATAAGAAAACTTTTCAGAGCCTTGAGCCGAAGCGCCGTTATGGTTGCTTCGGCTCATTTGCTTAAAGGGGGTGACAAGACTGAAGCTTCTGGCAAGCTATGTGATTCCGCTGGACCCGAGGACGAAGAAAAATTCCCAGATGATCGCGGGAACCGGGGCGAGATGCCCGGTGTGCGGGAAGCGGGCAAAGCAGTACATCCGGCAGGGGCACGCCAACACGGAGTATTCCGCCATGGCTGGGCGGTATCTTCGGGGAAAGCCGAAAATTCCCATATCCGGAGAGGTGCATATTGTCTACCGGCTGTATATGCAGACCCGCAGGCGGGTGGACGACCTGAACCTGTATGCTTCCCTGGACGATATCCTCACCCGGGAGGGGATATTGAAGGACGACAATATTTCCATTATCCGGAACCGGGACGGCAGCCGGGTGTTCTACGACAAGGAGCACCCACGGGCGGAAATCTACATTTACGAATACAGAAAGGAGGAAGACAATGCAGCGGGGAACGAAAATTTACACCGTTGACAAATTTTTGGGCATCAACGAGGCGGCGGATGGGGACACGGAGCTGAAAATGGGGGAAGCTTCCAGAATGGAGAACTTTCTCATTACCGACGCCTACAATCTGACCCTTCGCCCGGGAATCCAGCGGGCGGACTTCGCCGCCGAGCGAACCCCCGCCCCCATTCTGGGAAGCTGGGCTGGGCGGGTCGGAGAAGACGACCTTCTGGTGATCTGCGACTTTTATCAGAACGCGGACAGGCTTTTCGTGTATCAGAGAGGGGCGGACGGAAACCGGCATATCCTTCACCAGCAGACCGGGGCGCTGGGGCTGACCTCCGGGGAAAACGCCATGGTGAAGATTTTCCCCTTCGGGGGGAAGCTGTACGTCATGAGCAAGGGGAACACGGTGGTATACAAGGACGGCACGTTTACGGCAGAAGCCCCCTATGTGCCGCTGGTGGTCACCGGGGCGGCACCCGCCGGAGGGGGCACCACGCTGGAAAACCTGAATCTTCTCACGGCACTGCGGCGGATTGAATACAGCGCTGACGGGGAGGCCACGGCCTACGTATTGCCGGAGGAGGCCATCGGGGTGACGGCCATCACCGTGGACAATGTGCCGAAGGACGTGGCGGCCAGCGGCAGCTTTGATTTATCGAAGCACACCTATACCTTTACCACCGCTCCCATCAAGGGAGTTGCCAATGTGGAATTTACCTACACCACGGATGCGGCTAAGGCGGCGGAGAACCGGCTGAAAATTCTGGGGTGCCCTCTGGCGGAGGCATACAACGGTGCCACGGACACAAGGCTGTTCGTTGCCGGGGACGGGACGAATCTGTGTTACTACACCGGGGTTCCCCAGTCGGGAGAGGTGACGGCACTGTATTTCCCCGCCATGAACGAGGTGGCGGTGGACATGTCCGGCTCCCCGGTGACGGGGCTTGTGCGGCACTACTCCAAGCTTCTGGTATTCAAGCCCGACGGCGCATTCACCATCAGCTATGAGCCGGTGACCCTGACGGACGGCAGCACCATTGCGGGCTTTTACCTCCGGGCGGCAAACCGGGAGTTCGGAAACGACGTGCTGGGACAGATTCAGACCGTGGAGAATTTCCCCCGGACATTCAGCAAGAACGGAATCTACGAATGGCGCATCACCTCCAGCTACTACAAGGACGAGCGGTACGCCAAGCGGGTCTCGGACAGGGTGATGAACTCCCTGAACCGGGCGGACAGCGCCGGGATCGTGACCTGCGATGACGACTACGACAAAACCTACTACGTGTTCCTGAACGACGACGACGGCACGGTGCTGGTGAACCGGTACGCCCTGGCGGGGGATGGGGGGTTATGGTGCATTTACAAGTCCGGCCTCTGCAAGAGCGTGAAAAACGCCATGGTGCATGACGGGGAGATGGTCTTCTTCACGGACACGGACATGTTCTTCTTCTCTCAGGAGGGACTTTCCCGGGACGCGCCGGTGACGGCCTCCGGAGAGGCCACGGCCATTGAGGCGGTATGGGAATCCGGCTTTCAGGCATTCGGGGCGGACTTCCAGAGGAAGTATTCCAGCGAGATTTACGTTTCCATGCTGCCTCAGGACAAGTCCCGGATGACCATTACGGCGGCGACGGACAGGCGCAGCGAGTACATGGAGAAGGAAGTGGCAAACGAGCTGTTTTCCTGGAGCAACTGGGACTTCGCGGACTTTACCTTTGACCTGAACGACACCCCGAAAATCAACCGCATCCGGCTGAAGGTGAAGAAATTCGTCTACTACAAGCTGATTTTCAAGGTGAACACGGACGGGGCGCTGGCCACGGTACTGGGCTATGACCAGAAGGTGCGCTTTGCGTCCATGGCAAAGTAAGGAGGAACACATGGTAACGGTACAACAGGTTTTTGATACGGCCATCCATCTGATGGACGAGCAGAATGAATCCAACGGCGGAACCCAGACCGTGGACACGGACGAATACCGGTTCCGCACGATCTCCATTCTGAACACCGCCATTCCGGCGCTGTACCCCTACTCCGGGACGTATTCCACGGAAGGGACGGGGCGGCCATTCCCCGGGATTCTGGCGGCGGAGGATTACAAGAACCCGGATTTTACCCAGGTCATTCCCCTGGACGACACGCTGTGCCTTGCGCTGCTGCCCTATTTTCTGGCGGCGCAGCTGCTCAGCGGGGAAAATGAAGATCTGGCGGCGTGGTTCTTACAGCGGTACCGGGAGGCGCTGCAAGACCTGAAAGGGAAGCTCCCGGGGGAATTTGAGCCGATTTCCACGCCCTACGGGCTGTTTTGACGAAAGGAAGGTAACATATGGCAGAAGAAAAAATCGAAACCGTGAAGCAGCCCGCAGGGACGGCGGGGGGTTCCTGGTATGACAATCTGACGAACAAGCCCAAGGACGCGGCGTATATCAACAAGATGTACGACGGCAGTCTGGAAAGCCAGAAGCAGACGCTGGCGTCGGGCTACGAGAACAACGTATCCAACATTGACGCAAGCATGGAAAAGCAGCAGAAGGCCACGGACGCGAACCTGAACAGGACCTACGTGGAATCCGCCAAGGCGGCGAAGAACTACGGGGAGGTACAGAACGCTTACGGCCTGACCAGCGGCGCCATGGCACAGGCGAGGCTTGCCCAGGACAATCAGCTGCAAGCCGACCTGACTGCCCTGAGAGCGGCGCAGACGGATTCCGACGCCCAGTTCGAGCGGCAGCGGAATCTGCTTGCCAAGGAATACTCCGCCGCCATTGCCAAAGCCCAGGCGGACAACGACTACCAGCGGGCGCAGGCGCTGTACAACGCCGCCAAGGCGGACGAAGACCAGCTGATGCAGATGCAGAAGGAGGCCGGGAACCTGATGGCGGGGGTGGGAGACTACTCCATTCTGGCAAAGCTCTACGGCCTGACGGACGAGCAGCTGGCGCTGCTGAAGAGGAAGCACGGCGGCGGTGGCGGCGGTGGCGGCGGAGGCGGCAGAAGCTACAGGAGAAGCCCCGGCAGCACAGATGCAGGTCTTACCGCGGAGGAACTGCTGGCGCTGATGTATGGCGATGACAAGTCCGTAAATTCTCCCGGACCTCTGACGGGTTATCTTTACGAAAATGCAAGAAAGAATGACAACGACAAGGAGAACAAGAAGATGGGTGGAGGAGCATTCCCCCTAAAGGCTTCCATCGAAAAGCCTTGGCAGAAGTATGATATCCCCGCCAAGTCCAAAAAGTGACGTTGGACACGGAGGTGTGCTATGGCAAAGTACGATTTGCTCAGGAAAGCGATTTTTGAGGAGCAGAAAGAGAAAAGCGAAAGAAACAACGAGAGCCCCATATCCAGGCAGGCGCTGGCAGAACGGGAGGAGAAAGCCCGGGAGCGGGAAGCGGAGAAAAGGGCGGCGGTGGAAAAGGCCATCGCCGACGTGGGCATAGTCCCCGCAGCCCCCCGGTATGAGCGGCAATACAACATGCCGGAAATCGCGGCGGACAATGTTGTGCCGTATCTGCGGGAAGTGACCCTTGCCCAGAAAGAGTATGACGATTATGTGAATTCTCAGGAGTTCCAGCAGCGCAAGCGGGAGGCGGCGACAAAGCTGACGCAGAACGTTCCCATGTCGGAGGTTCCCAGAAACGCGCCGCAGATGATGGAGACATTCGAGGACGAAACATCCAAGGGGCTGAAAGCTAAGGCGGATTATTGGAAAAACGAACAGGAAAAAGCCATTACCACCCGTATGCGCCAGCAGGATATGGCGAAGGTGAACGCTCTCCCGGAGGAAGACCGAAAATTGCTGGCGGATTATGTCGAAAACAAAGATATATCCGAAAATTTCTGGGCACATTTCGGAAGCGGCGGTTCTTCCTTACTTGCGGCAACCCGAATGGACAAGGCGAGTCAACCTCTGGTGGACAAGTACGGCAGGGATGCCTTCGACGCCATGGTTGCCGCCTACTCATGGGATCTTCATGAGCGGCAGGCGGAGGAGAAAATGGCGAAAGCCGCCGAGGATGTGTCTACCGTACCCGGAGCCATTGGAAAGAGCATAGAATCCGTCGGTGGCAAGCTGCTGAATGTGCCCAACGCATTCATGGGCAGAGTGGGCGAACTCATTAGCCCCAAGCGGTATCCCACGCTTGAACCGGTGCGGTCGAATGACCTTCCTTCCGTCTACTATGACGCAGTCCGGGAGGAAACCGGAAAGAATATCGTGGGCGAAGGGGACAACGTCGTAAGAAACGCTTTGGGCTACGGCTATCAGGCGGCGATGTCCACGGCGGATTCCCTGACCCGGCTGGCTGTCCTGGGTCCCACCGCCTCCCTTGGCGCGGTTGCTATGGATTCCTTTGCGTCCGGTGTCCGGGAAGCCACCCAGAAGGGCGCTACCCCTGCCCAGGCCTACGGCATGGGCACGGTCAACGCCATACTGGAAGTCCTGACGGAAAAGGTATCCATGGACAAGCTGCTGGACAAGGCCAAGGCGGGGGCTACCAAGGATTTGACCAAGTTCCTGCTGAACACCATCGGTCAGGCCGGTGTGGAGATCAGCGAGGAAGAAGCAAGCCTGGTTGGCAACACCCTTGCCGAAGCGGCCATTCTACAGGAAAAGAGCGAGTACAACCGGGCCATTCAGCAGCTTGTGGTTGACGGCTATTCCTACGCCGATGCGAAAGCGGCGGCGGCCAAGGCCATCGTGGACGAGGCAAAGACAACCGCCATTGTCTCCGGCCTGTCCGGCGAGATTTCCGGCCTTACGGCTACGGTTTACAGCAATGCCGTTGCAAGGGCAGGAGCAAAGACGAATGCCTCTCAGAACACGCAGGAAGTCGCAGGAAGCCCGCAGGCGGGGGTTTCGCCTGAAACGTCCAATGACACCACGAAAGCACAAAGTCCTGATGCGGAGGCGGCAGGGGCACCACAGGTGGGGAATGCGCTTACAAACGCTCTGGACAAGCTGGCGGAAACGGGGAACGTGAGCAACAAGACCGTGGAGAAGATTCTTTCCGACCCGGCGGCAATGGAGCAGCTTTCCCGGCAGGCGGGGCTTGACCTGTCTCAAATGGCCACGGCGTCGGAGAAGCGGAACGCGGTAAAGGCAGCCGTCCGGCAGATGGCCGGGGACACCGCCCCCGCCACCCTGAACCGGGAGGGGGCGCAGAGCCTGATTGAGGACATGGGGCAGGAGCTGGCGGAAAGAGCGCCTGCAAGGCAGGAAACGCCGGAGGTCACGCCGGAACGGCAGGCGGTGCAAAATGCTTTTGACCGGGTTCTGGGCGTTGACACCGGCACTGACGGGAATTATAATGCTATTAACGGGAATCCGGTACAGGGAGGTATTGAGAATGCAGGAACAGCAGAGCAAGGAACAGCCCAATGGGCAGGAAACCAACTATACGGAGCTCCTGGAGAAGGAGTACAGCAAGTTCAAGGTGGCACAGAGCATTATTCGCAATCTCAGGAATCTGGGGCACTCGGACAAGGACATTTACGAGGATCTGGAGAGTTTCTATTAAGCGAAACAGCCCAAAAGGCGCTGTCGGAAAAGGGCAGCCCGGACGTCCGGATGTATCAGGATTCGGATGCTCAGACCTTTGTGGACGCGCTGAACGAGGGGCGGAACTCCGACGTGAAAAACGGCTGGTGTGTGTCCCCGAAGGAGGTTTCCGACCTGACCCAGCCCGGCGTAAAATCCTATCTGGCGGAGAACGGGCAGGCCGGATTTGTCATCAACAACGGGGACATCGAGGCAGTTTTCACCAACAAGGCCAAGGGCGCGCCGAAGGGTCTTGCGGACAGTCTGATGCTTCGGGCGTTAAGCGCCGGCGGCAATAAGCTGGATTGCTACGGGGAGACCCTTGCGACCATATATTCAAGATATGGCTTTGAGCCGGTCGCCCGGGTGGAATTCAACCGGGAGGTAGCCAACCCCGGATGGGACGCAAGCAAGGGGGAACCCTATGTTTACGTGATGAAGCACAACGGGGACAGCGCGGACACCGTCGCTCGGAAGATGGGCACTTATCCGGAATACACGAAAGACCAACTGGAAGCACTGCCAACCTACGGCAAGAACGACTATGACGCCGCCTTGGCCTACCGGGATTCCCTGATGGGAAAGGGCAGTCCACAGGTGGCGGACAGTTCCGGGAAGTCCACAGAGGGCGGACAGGCTTTGGACACGGTGGGAATGCAGAATGAGCCGTCCGGGGATTTGGAAGTATCGCGGACGGTAAGCAACACCGGACTTCACAGCAAGGACGCGGACATCCGGCAGGGCTATAAGCAGATGGCAAAGGAAAACCCGGATGCCGGAATTTACGACGTCAAGCACAACGCGGACACCACGGCCACGGCAAAGGAAAGAACCAGTACCCCGGAAAAGGTTCAGGCGGAATATGACTACCTTATGGGTAAGGACGCATGGACGGCGGAAGACCTTTTGACCGCCAAATATGTGACCAAGAATCTGGTACACTCTGAAATTGACGGCGCACAGAACCAGATCACGGAAATGAATATGAAAATCCGGGAAATCGGGACGAACGCCGGACAGGTCACGCAGGCATTCGCCATTTCCGGGACAATGGCAGATTTGCAGGATTCAATGACCGCCGCGCAACGGGCACGGAACGCCATTCTTGACATGAAGCGGGAGGATTCCACATTCCGGCAGAAGGAAGGCGGAGAAACCTACAAGCAGTGGCAGAAGGACATAGCAAAAAATATTGACCGGATTGCAATTGCGGTTGAATTGGTGGATGACGGAGACAGCGCAGGAATGCGGGACATTATCCGCCAAATCGCCAGGGAAAGGAATACAACGGCGTGGTTCGGCACATCTCAGAATCTGACAGGAACAGCAGAACGGATTCTTGGGAAAATGGATTTTGACGACCTTAAGACGGTTGCAAACGCCCAGATCGCGGCAATGTCGGATGATTTCCGGGCGCGGACGAAGACGGAAATTGCCATGGGAATCCGGAAACAGAATATGCTTGCAAGCCTTAAAACGTTTGCAAGAAATATCACGGGCAACTCCTTCGGTGGGCTGATGGATTCCGCAAGCGACAGCACCGGCGGAAGGATGATGGATGCGGTTCTGTCTAAGTTCACAGGCCGGAAGACTGTGGGAAACGACTTCAAGAATGTGAAGGCCTATGCAAAAGGCGCAGCGGACGCGGCAAGCTTCGCGTCGCTGTGTGTGGAGCTGAACATCCCGATTGAAACGGGCGCGGGCGCCTCCCTTTCCACAGCTATGGGCGACGGCGGCAGCGGGAAATACATGGGCAGGACTTTCCGCTCCACCGGCAACGTTGCTATGCGCGCCATGTACGCATTCCAGAAGTACATGAGCTACAACCTTGAGGTAACGGACAAAATCTTTGAGGGCGGAACGAATGCGGCGATTTCCGAAAGCCTGAACAACCTGAAAAATGCGAACCTTACAGAGGAACAGATCGCGCAGCTGAGCGAATTCACCGCGAACCGGCGGACATTCAAGGATGCAACATGGAAAGACAGCGACGGCAAAACCCGCGGCTCTGATCTTTCCAGAGCGGCGGCGGGGTTCAAAAGAGGCGCAGGGGATATTTTCGGGAAACCGGGAGAAGTCGCAGTAGATGCCGTGATTCCGTTCGCGTCGGTGCCTATGAACGTGACCCAGACTGGCATTGACTATTCGACGGGTGTTGTTAAGAGCGTCGGGGAAGCTATTTCCCTCATAAAGGATGCGAAAGCCGGAAAGGAAATCGACGTTGCCCGACAGAGGCAGGTAGCTTCCGACTTTGGCCGGGGCTTAAGCGGCGTCGGAATGATTGCCATGTTTACAGCGGCGGCTGCAACCGGCGTTGTAAAGGTTAATGAGCCGAAGGACAAGGACGAAAAGGCACTTTTACAGGCCGAAGGGAGAAGCGGCGCACAAATCAATTGGAGCGCCCTCAAAAGAGGACTGGACGGCGGGAGTTCGGAATGGCAGGACGGGGACATTATCACAAGCCTGGACTTCCTGGAGCCGTTCAATACCCAGCTATATCTCGGGTATGAGCTTTCCAAAGAGGACAGCGTTGCCGACATGCTGAAAGCGTATCCGTTTGCAACCGTGAAATCTGTGTTCAATTCTCTGATGGACAGCCCCATGATGACCGGCTTGTCCGGTGGGGTTGATTTAATAAGCGGTGTTGTTGAAGCGGACGATGCTTCCGGCATAATGGACGAACTGGCCGGGTATGCCGGAGATACCGCCGGCAGCTTTATTCCGCAGTTTGTCAGGCAGACGGCACAGCTTACCGACGGATACTACAGGGACACCCGGGGGGAGACCTCAGCGGAGTATGCCATAAACAACATTATCGCCGGACTTCCGTTCCTGTCCCAGACCCTTCCGAAGAAATACAGCGGACTGGGAGAGGCGCAGGCGCGGGGCGGGTTCTTCAATACGTTTGTTGACCCGACGAAAACCCAGACTTACCGCAAGAACGACGTGACAAACTATCTGGAAGAACTGAGCGGGAGCCTTGACGGTGACACCAGCTTTATCCCGGACAGACAGGCACCCATGTCTATCCATGTAAACGGTGAGACGGTCAATCTGGACGGCGAGGCAAGGGAAACCTACCAAAAGACCTATGGCGAGCTGGTGAGCAACTATTACACCGGGCTGATGGGCAGTGAAGCATTCCGGAATCTTTCGGACGAGCAGAAAGCGAATGCCCTGAACCGGGCGAAGACCTACGCCACGGAACACGCCCGGGCGGCGGTTTCCGATTACACGACGGACAGCCCGAAGGACGCTAAAACCGTGGAAAACAGCATTATGCAGGATTTGGTGAGATCGGAATTTTCCAAGGCGTTCGACACCATGGAGCCGGAGGCGCTGGGGCAGGCCTACAGCATTTATGAATCCCTGGGGAACGCCCAGAAGCAGGAATTTAAGAACGGCACCGGAGGCAGAATCGGGTACTACATAACCGCCAGGGAGAACGGCGTAAGCGGTGAGACGTTTGCAAGCCTGTACGGGGTTTACAAGAATCTGGACGACAATTCCGGAATGGCCGGAAAGGACAAGGCGCAGGAATGGGCGCGGACACTGGGAAACGCCTATGAATCCGGCCAGATCACCAAGGCCGCCCACGACGCCCTCAAGGACAAGATGGTTTTCCGGCAGACATTCTCCATTGAAACGGAGAAGTTCGACGCCATGACGGAATCCGGCCTTTCTTCGGACGTGGCAGACCGGATCATCAAGGGGCTTGCAGACCTTCAGGGAACCGGCAGCGTGGACAAGGACACGGGGGAGGCCACCGTTACCAACCGGGACAAATGGGGCTATATCGCGGCGCTGGACGGCCTGAGCGACAAGGAAAAGGACAGGCTCATGCTGCTGTATATGCCGGACTATGACCCCGAGGCGGAGAAGCCCAACAAGACGGAACTTAAGTATGCCTATCTCCGGGGCAAGGGGTATTCCGCAGAGCAGTTTACGCAGACCTATGGAGTCACTAAGGCGTTCACCAGGAAAGCGGACATGATCGCCGCATGGGTGGCGCTGGGGTACTCCAATGAGGAAGCGCAGATGTTCTACAAGCTGTATAAAGGGAAACTTGTGTGAATAATGGGAAAGCCGCCCCGGGTTTGGGGCGGCTGTTTCTTATGCTGTCAGGCCGGTTTCGATTGCCCGGAGGGCTTGCAGGTGCTGCTCCGTGTTCCGGGCGTACCAGCATTTTTTCTTGCTGTGCCAGCGGTAACCGGCGGCTTTCAGGGCGGTGCGGGTCTCGTCGCTGGGCTTATCGGGGAAATAAACCTCCACGCCGTCAAACTCGGGGTTGATCTCCACCCGGAGGAATCCGGCTTTCTTTTCTTCCTGCTTCGGTTCCTTCGGCGCGGCGACCCGGGCAGTCTTAGGAACGAACTTTACACCCCGGGCGTTGTCTTGCAGGCAACCGAAGTAATAGAAATTCACGTGGAAATAATCAATCATGCCGTCGCAGTCGTCAAAGCTGAAGGATTTCACATAGCCGTCCACGGCTTCGGCGGCGGCTTTCAGCTGGTCGGATGGGCACTTGTAATAATCACCGCGTTCTGCCCAGATGCGCTCAAACTCGGCCTTTAATTCGGCGCTGTTCCAGCTGCTCAGGGTGAAAACGCTGTTGCGGGTCATGCGGCGGATAAGGTCGTTCTTGTCTTCCTCGGTCAGCTCCTCGAAGTCCTTATAGATCTTGCGGGGGGCTTCCTTCATGTCCACGTGGAGCTCCTGGCACATGGAAGCGTAGGAGGTGCGGACGCTGAATTTATAGGTGGGGAACTGCTCCTTGATGAACTGGCGGACGAGCTGGGCGATCTCTTTCAGGCTGCGGCCGGATTCGTAGTTGCTGCCCTTCCAGCCGTTGGCGGTGTAGAACTCGCTGCGGGTGCTCTGGGCGGTCTCGGCGGTGGGGGTCTTGGCGGTGCGGTTATAGGCCAGCTTGAAGACGGGAAACACCGCGTCATACTCGGCATTGATGGCTTTCATGGTCTCGGTGTCGCCGCCGTGGTCGGGGTGGTGCAGCATGGCGAGACGACGAAATTCCTTTTTCAGCTCGTCTAGTGTGGTGCAGGTGGTGAAGTATTTCATTGTGATTTTCCTTTCTTATGTACTAAGTTAGTATGCTATTATCAAGAGGGTCAATTAAGACCCTCGGTTTTTACTTTTTCAAGACCGCTCCGGAAAATATCCGTGGTTCCATGGGTTCCTTTGTTTTGCTCTATAAACTCTATAAGCTCACGGTCTTCATCTTGCCGTAAATAGATTTGATAACGTTTATAAGTCTTTTCATTCCACCGGGCTTTTATTTCGGTGCTTGTTTTCCCTATTGTCTTCAACCTCCTTCTTGGAGTTGGGGCGATTGCTCGCCCCTGCTCATTCAGTCTTCAAGGGTCTTTTGCAGATTGTCGAGAACCTTTTCCATCTTGGCGGCTCTCTTTTCTTCGTCCTTTTCTGCTGCGATCTCCCGCAGAGCATCAAGAACAAAGCGGATAAAGGCTTTGAACTGGCTGTCGGTCTGTCCCATGTTGTTCTCCTTTCTTCGTGTTGATTGGTGTCTTGCTTTCTGTGCCTTCATAATAACATACTAGCTTAGTATTGTCAACCCCCAATTTTACTTTTTTCAAAATATTTTTCGCCACCCCAAAGCCTACCCTTTTCCACCGTTTTAATCTATCATTATATCTTATTTATTCCAGCTTTTTTCTTCTGCAAGGCACAAGCACACTACACCGGAAAGCACCACGCATTTTACACCGCTGTTCACCCCTGCGTCGCATTATTACAATGCGGCGCTTTCTTTTTGCTTATCATGCATTAATTATCGTTATTCGATATTGACAAACGTTCGTTTATTGAATATTATAGAGATTAGATAAATGTTGATTTCCGAACTTTTGGAGGTGGTTTTGATGCCAGGGAACGAAAATTCCGGCGCTGGTATCCCGTTTCGGATGCCGGAGAAAGAACTGAATGCCGCTATCAAGAAGTATAAGCAAGATCTGGCGGAGGAACGTTTTCCTAGGGCTTCATGGCCGCACTTTTGCGCTACTCTGGGTTACACGGAGGCAGAGGTGAAAGAGTGCATGGAAAGAGGGCAGGATAGGAAGTCTGCATACTATGATAGAGCTGTTGCGTTAAAAAGAATGGCTACATGGGTTCGCGGCCAGATTCTCAGCGGGTCGGGCTGGTCTGGTCAGGTGCAGTCAAAAGGGATATTCGCCCTGAAACAGGATGTGGGCGACGGTATCAGCTACACAGACAGGGACGTGGGCACGGCAAGCCCGACGAAGATCAACATCCAGTTTGGCGGGGATGATCCACGGGGCAAGAAGGCCGGGAAATAGTGAACGCCACAAAATAGTATTTTTGTTGCGTTCGTTTTCTCCGAAATGTTTGGAGTTTATAGGTGCAATCGGGAAAGTCCGAACATTTCAAGGGTAATTGCAATTTGTGTATTCCAGTCGTGGACAATTGGGGTATAAATGCTATTGGCTATTGTGGTGCTGGTGGTGCTGCCCTGGCTGGCAATAACTCCCCTGGCTGGTTGAAATATAGGCCATCACCGAAGGGCTTTCTTCCGAGCCACCCACCCCCGGGGGGATAGCGGGGAAGCGGGTGGGGGCATTCGATAAGGTATAGATATATGCGACACACCCTCTCTTTCCATTTCCTAGTTTCCGACCGTTTTCTTCATCCCGGCAAAATTCAAACCTCAATGCGGCAATAGTAAGATTAATAATATACTTAAAGCCTATATCTAAGATAAAGACTGGTATATACTTTATAGCTTATATAGCTTATATATAACCAATAGCTTTAATATTAACATTATAGCTTATATATAATATATATAT
>ENA-UOIZ01001603-UOIZ01001603.1-human-gut-metagenome-genome-assembly--contig:-P88-NODE-1603-length-18072-cov-6.515902_pt1 | contig 18072 bp, 17 predicted proteins | sample MGYA00242336_ERZ723883 | MGnify/ENA metagenome assembly ERZ723883 | reverse complement strand
ATAAGTTCGAACGTTTAAAACAACCGGAAAAATTATATATAAGATTTTGGATTACAATCGACGCTTCGTAGATGAGCGAGGGTATGAACGATTCATTACCGATAAGTATCCGAACAAGCGCATTGCGATAGTAACATGTATGGATACGCGCCTCGTGGAACTGTTGCCTGCGGCACTCGGATTTCGCAACGGCGACGTGAAGATCATTAAGAATGCGGGAGCGACGATCACCAATCCGTTCGACAGCACGGTTCGAAGCCTGCTCGTGGCGATATACGAATTGGGTGTCGAGGAGGTGATGATAATCGGACATACAGGGTGCGGTGTACAGGGTATGGACAGTGCCGAGATGCAGCATGCCATGCGTGAGCGCGGTATTCCGGAGCATCACATAACGTTGATGAAACACTGCGGCATCGATTTGGACAATTGGCTGCACGGCTTCGACGATACGGAATCGGCAATCCTCGAAACAGTCGATCTCGTGCGTAACCATCCGCTCGTACCCGACGATATAGTGGTGAAAGGCTATATTATGGACTCGACGACCGGAGAACTGCGTCCGATAGAGTAGTCCGGTTTGCTTGCTGACGGAATGTTGGAGTATATTGCTAAACCTGTGATAGTTACGAGGTGATCTCGCTATGCTTCACTGCGATCCGCACCGCTCGTCGATCCATCGGCACCCAAAGGAAGTAAACATATTCTCGCCCTGCAACCACATATTCGGAGAATCATCGACGCACGTATTAGGCGACAGCGGAACGCAATGAAGCGCATTTGTGCGAATGGTGCGGAGAAACTTGTTTTCACGTAGCATAAAGCACAAAAAAGCGACGGATTAAAATCCGTCGCTGTCGCTCGTAAATTAGTGGGAGTTGAGGGATTCGAACGGCGCAGCCGTCGCAGGGCGACCATTGAAAATAAATATTTTTTCGCCCTGCAACCCCGTATCCAAAGAATCCGCCTACTGCAACAAATCGAGCGACAAGCGGAACGAAGTGAAGCGGATTTTGTGCGAAGATTGCGGAGAATTTATTTTCACGCAGTATGAAGCACAAAAAAAACGACGGATTAAAATCCGTCGCTGTCGCATGTAAATTAGTGGGAGTTGAGGGATTCGAACCCCCGACCCTCTGCTTGTAAGGCAGATGCTCTGAACCAGCTGAGCTAAACTCCCGTTTTGAGATTGCAAATATAGATATAATTTGTAAAACTTCAAACTTTTTTTGCCGTAATCGCTAAAATATTCATAAAAAATATCGATATATAGGATATATTCATTATCTTTGCATAAATATTTAGGTGAAATGGGTAAAAAAGACGAACGAATAGGGATTATCAAGCGTATAATCAGCGAAGAACTCGTGAGTTCGCAGGACGAACTCATAAAACATTTGGAAGATCACGGGATTAAGGCAACTCAGAGTACGTTGTCGCGCGACTTCAAGACGATAAACGTGCTTAAAACTCCGCATCCGGAGAAAGGTTACATTTACGTACTCGGCGACAGTATTGTGAATGAAACGGTCGGCGGAGGAACGGCGAATCTGGACGATGCCATAATAAATATCCGTTTTTCGGGCAATATCGGCGTGATAACCACAAAATCCGGTTATGCGAGCGCCGTTTCGGTTATCGTGGACAATCGCAAGACGAAAGACGTATTGGGTACTGTTGCCGGCGACAATGCGATAATGATGATTCTGCGCGAGGATGCGGATCGAAAAACGGTCGTAGAATCGCTCAAAAATGCGTTCCCTACTCTCAAATATGTGGATTAGAGTTCTCTAATCCACATATTTTATCTTGCTCTTGTCGCGCGGTTTAGCATCCGGCTTCTCGTCCGGATAACCGAATCCGATAGCATACAACAATTCGTAACCTTCGGAAAATCCGAGCGATTCGAGGAATTCGCTTCCTGCTTCACTTTTCAGGAATGCGGCAGGTGATCCCAAACAACAACTGCCGATGCCGAGTTCCTGAGCGGCAAGAATCATGTTTTCGCCCAGAAGTCCGCAGTTGACTCCTGCATACGGACTTGGTAATGCGGCTATGAATACTGTTGTCGCTGCATTGCGGAACATGTTCTTGAAATCGGGTGTGAGAATACGATCCGCTGCCGGAGTTCCTTCGATCGTCGCGACGTATGCCGCAGTGCAGCGATCTATCCACTCCTTTGAATCTACTACACGCAATTCCCACTCCTGACGGTTCATGGCATTCGGTGCATTGATGCCGCATTCGAGAATCATGTCCATCTTCTCGCGCTCTACCGGTTTTTCCTTGTAAAGGCGTACGCTTCTACGCGCATGAATCGTATCGATGACACTTGCCGCCGAATCGCGATTGACGACGAGACGCAGACCTATAAGAGTGGTCGCACACAATAGAATGGTAATTGCAATCTGTTTCATATTGTCTGAATATATATGGCTATGTATCTGTTATTTAATTGTTTTAGGCGAAGCGAAGAGTCCGTCTGTAACAGATTCTTCGCTTCGCTCAGAATGACGATAGGGGATATTATCTTATTGCATCGGCGACCACTTCCGACAGATCGCGCACACGACTTCCTCCGCAACGCGACAATGCCTTCTTGCACAGCGGACAACCCGTAACTATGGTCTGTGCGCCGGTGGCGTCGAGTTCTGCTGTGAGCGACATCGCGATTTTGAGTTGCTGGGCATCCGTTATGGCTGTGTTGGCGAGCGATGAACCGCAGCACAATGCGTCTTCGCGATTGTGTGCCGCTTCGGTCAACACACCTATGGCTTCTATAACTTCTCGCGGAGCGTCGTATATTCCGCCGCCTCGTCCGAGTTCGCACGGGTCGTGATAGGTGAATGTCGCTTCGCCGGACGATAGCGAAAGGCGTCCCGATTTTATCAGACGCAGAATGTACTCGGAGTGGTGCAGTATCTCTATTCCGTCGAGAGCATAATCCTCCTTGAATACTTTCAAACATATCGGACACGACGTCACGAGCGTGGTTATGCGGTGTTTGCGGAATAATTCGATGTTGTAGTCCATCATCTTGCGCGCCGAGTCGGTTTCTCCCGACAGTTTCAGCGGTCGTCCGCAGCATACTCCGCCGTTGCGGTCTGCCCACCAGACGTTCTCGCCGGCACGTTCGAATATCCGTTCCATCGCCGACATGGTGCGTGGTGTGAGAAGTGTCATGCAACCGGCGAAATACCCTATGCGTCCTTCGCCCTCCGAACGGTCGAGTCCCTTGAAATAGCCGTAGCGTCGTTCGTCGGGAATATTGCGCATCGCGTCGCGTGAATTCAGACGCAGCGTATTGAGGTTGATGCCGACCGGACATTTCGCCTCGCAGCGTCCGCACATCAGGCAGTTGCCGGCAGTTGCGAGCGAAAGCGAGTCGTGCCGTCTGTCGCGCAGAAAATAGACTGACTGAACATCGTTTATGCCCAACTCCGATTGCAACTGGCACGGGTCGATACATACGCCGCATCGCGAACAAGCCTGCACCTCGAAATTGTCGAACGACGACTCCTTGTGCGTCGGACGGAGTTTGTAATTGCGCAGGAATGTTAACGGTATCTCAGTGAATATGTGCATGTAGCGCGAGAACGGCAGTGCCACGAAGAACCCGCCGAGTGCGCACGAATAGAGCCACCAAAACGGTTCGTAAACGGCATCGAGAATGCTGCGGTCGATCAGAAACGCAAGTGCGTCGCCAATCGACCCCGTCAGAAATCCTCCTCCGCCGTATATCGCCGCCGTAACGCTCTCGGCGAGCAGTCGCAACGGGAAGATGAACCAGAGGAACAACAGCGCGATTTTGTCGCCGACGACATGCCGTGTCGTGCGTCGCATTCCCAATACTCGTGAGCGCATACGCTTGAACCATGCGAGGGCTACGCCCGTCAGCACGATAAGCAGGAGCAGGTCCATCGTCTGTTCGAAGAAGGCGATATGTTCGGAGATGTTGCCTGCGGCGAAATATTTGAAGAATACGTGTCCTTGCAACGGGACATAGACGAATCCGAGATAAGCGACGGTTTCTATCCAGCCGACGGCAATAAGCAGAAACCAGCCGAACGCGAGACTTGCGTGCATGAATCCCAATAACGGATTGACCTTGAATATGCGGACATGCAGCAATGATTCGCGAATGACCTCCCAGATCGAACGCAGTGTGGCGACGGTAGGTATTCCTCGAATAATCAGCCGCTTGTCTTTGCGCGGCAGTTCTATGATCCACGAAATGTATTTCCAAAGCAGGATGGCGAACAAGACACCTGCTCCGATAATGAACGGTAGTGTAAACGGTGCGAAAAAAATCATCACTAAAAATCTCCCAGTTTACGTTTGATAATCATCACTACTCCGCGGGTGTTGATGCCGCGCGGACACAGCAACCGGCATTTTCCGCACAGCATGCACTTGTTCATCTCCTCGTATGCGCCGGCGTATTCGCCGCGGCGTACCAGCGTATGGACTTTGCGGAAGTTGAATTCGGTGAGGTTTCCTGCCGTGCAACTCGCCGTGCATGTTCCGCAACCGATGCAGGTTTGAAGTTCCGGCATTTCGAGCAGTATCTCGTCGCTCTTGCGCAGATTGTTGCGGTCGATGTCTATCAATCGAGGTTTATTGATTCCGTATCCGAAATTTAGCGTAGCCATTGTGGTTCTATTTCGTCAGATATTCTGTTATGCGGTCGGCTGCCGCAGTTCCTTCATTCAGCGTTTCGCCGATGTTCTTCGGCGATGATATGGTACCGGCGAGGAATATTCCGTCACGCTCGCTTGCCACGTTGTCGAGGAACATGTCGCGACTGCGTACGAATCCGCTCGGGGCGAGCGTCAGACCCGCCGATTCGGCTATCGAGGCATTGTCGTCGTTGGCGCGCATGCCTACGAGCAGTACCAGCATGTCCACCGACATTCGTAGCGGACGTCCGGTGAGCGTATCTTCCGCCTTGATTTGTACTCTGCCATCCATCATCGGACTCGCTTCCGAGATTCTGCCGCGTACGAAATGGATATTGTAACTCTGCTGGGCTTCGCGGTACAACTCCTCGTAACCGGGTCCGAACATGCGGATATCCATATAGAAATTGAATACGTCGGCGGCAGGGAACATCTTTTTCAACTCTATCGCCTGTTTGACGCCTGTGATGCAGCACACTTTCGAACAATGACGCTGGCAAACCTTCTCGTCGCGCGATCCGACGCAGTGCAGAAAGGCTATTCGCTTCGGCGTGCTGCCGTCAGCCATCGTCAAGCGCCCTTCGGCGAACATTCGTTCGATGTCGGCGGAAGTATATACGTTGTCGTATATTCCGTAACCGTACTCCTCCTTGATTCGTGCATCGAACAGCGAGAAACCGCTGCACAATGCCACTGCGTCGCACTCGATGCGTTCGCCTGTCGCAAGGGTTACGCATTTCGGATCTACTGCCGTCGCCTTTGTCCCCAGACGCACATCGATTCCCGATGCGGCGATGCGGTTTTTGAGTTCGTCGAGAATATTCTCGGCAGGTGTGAACGTCGGGAACAGGACGTACCAGTTGCGAATCTTGCCTCCCAGTTCTTCATCGCGTTCTATGATGATCGGGTCTATGCCCGATTGTTTCAGTCGCAGGGCGGTCTGCATTCCTGCAATTCCGCCGCCTATTACGGCAACTCGTTTATTCATATCTGAACAGGTTTCACAGTTTGATGTCGTATACCGTACTCTGCGAACTGCAATTCACTACCGCAGAGTCGGGTTTTCCAATATATTTTCCGTTTCGTCCGAGATATTTGGCGGACGGGTCGTAGTCGATGCCCATTTTGTCGAGCAGCGGTTCGACATCGACCTGATGCATTTGCATTCCGAGTTCCCACGGATCGTATCCGAGTACCAGACCCGCCATCTCCTCGTAAGTCAGTACGGGTATTCCGCCTCCGTTCGCTCCGTAGGTCGTACCCTCCATTTCGGCTATCGCGTATTGCCACTTGTCGAGGAACATTGCGCAGCCCGGGCAGTTGGCGACGATGAAATCGGGGTGGTACGGAGCCATGCTCTCCAACTTCTTGTGCGAATTGGCGATCGAGTATCCGCGGTTCGCCTGCACGAGATAGTTGCGGAATCCGAATCCGCAGCAGTGCCGGCGTTCGGGATAGTCGACCACTTCCCCCCCCCAAGACTCTATCATGCCGGCGAGTACGTACGGGAACTCCGAACCGCCGATTCCCTTGCGCGGGAAAATCTTGGCATAGTGACAGCCGATATGTTCCACTACTCGCAGCGGTTCGCCGGTCTTGGCATTTACGAGCGGACGTTTCATACGCTCGGCGATCTCCTTGCGGAAATGGAACATTATGTCGGAGGTGTGGGCGATGTTCTTCGGCTTGACGAACTCGCGACCGGTGGCTTGGCGCAGGTTTTCGCGCGTGCGTTCTTCGGTTTCGGGAAACTCCTCCCATGTGGATAGGATCTCGGTGTAGATTCCGAAAGAGGTAATGCACGACGATGCCAGATTTTCGTAACCGGCGTCGTTCATAAGTGAGAACTGACGAGCCACGACGGTCATTATGGTTTCGAGCGGCACGATGTCCGAGTGGTAACCGATGCCCGTACACGAAGTGTGGATAGGATCATCGAAAATATCCTTGCCCAAATCGTTGCGCAGTATGTTCAGAAACGCCTTTTCGCTTCCGGGGAAAAAGTTCTGACGTATGCAACTGCGTGCATAATAGTATTTGTCGTCGGCTATAGCCTTCTGATAGTCTTCCCAATTGCTTCGTTTCATACGCTATTCGTTTTCCGTCGTGTTTCGGGTGTAAGTATCCATCATGTATTCGTCTGTGGCGCCGTCGTAACCCATCTCACGAGCCTTGGCGTCGGAGAACCGTTCGATGTCGTCGAACAGAGCCTTTCCGCCGCTGACTTCGAATATGCGGTGTATCTCTTCGAGCGATTTGTCGTCGATTTTGCGCAATGCGCCGGCTCCTTCGGTGCGGTATGAGGGAGTGAACTGCGAGTAGACCTCCCGGTCGTTGTCATAGATCCATCTCCACACCGTTCCCTGTTCGCAGTGCAGATCGGGAGCGACGAGTTTCGGCACGATGCAGTAGCCCGTGCGCATTATGTTTCCGCCTATAAGACGTTTCAGTGCGAGTTGCTGACGACCCTTTTCGCTCTCGACGAAGAATCCGAGTTTCTGCGACAGCGTGCGCAGTCCCTGAATGATGTAACCGGGGGTATTTCCTCTGGGACAACGCGGACGGCACGACATGCACTGCCCGCAAAACCAGATGGTTTCGCTGCGCAGCAACTCTTCGATCGCATCGTCGTCGCGGGTTTGAACGATACATACGATCTGACGCGGATCGTAGTTGTAGAATTCCGCCGCAGGACAGACACCCGTACATACTCCGCAATTCATGCAGGCTTTCAGCCCTTCGCGGATACGGACGTCCTCCGTAAGCATATCGAAATATTTACCCATATAAACAACAATAACTTTGCATTCGCAAAGTTATTGGAATTCGAGAAATATAAAATAGGTATAAATACCTATTTTCGAACGTAATCGATGAACGAGAACGGTGCGTCGAACTTCTCTCCGCGCTCGTAATCCTCTCTGGATATTTCTTCCCAATCGGTCTCATTTACTTGCGGAAACGACGTGTCGCCATCGTAATCGCGATGAACGAGCGTGAGATAAATCTTGTCTGCGAGCGGCAGTGCCTGCTCGTAGATTTGCGCTCCGCCGATGATGAATATCTCCTCTTCTTCGGAGAACGACGTTATAGCCTCTTCGATCGAATGCACGACGATGCAACCGTCGATTTCGATATTCTGTCGCGAAACTACCACATTGGTGCGGTTCGGTAACGGGCGTCCGATCGACTCGAACGTCTTACGCCCCATGATTACCGGATGTCCGGTGGTTATGCGTTTGAATCGCAGCATATCTTCGCGAATATGCCATAGCAGCGAATTCTGATCTCCTATGATGCCGTTGTCTGCAACGGCGACGATAATACTCAGCATAGTAATTCATTAAAGTCCTTAAAGTCTTTAAGGTCGTTAAGGACTTTAAGGAGAGTTGGGGTCGTTCGTCAGAACGACATAGGTGCTTTTATCGCAGGATACGGGTCGTAGCCTGCGAGCGAGAAGTCCTCGAAACGGAAATCGAATACCGATTTCACATCGGGATTGAGCCGCATCGTCGGCAATTTGCGCGGTGTACGCGACAACTGCTCGTGTACCTGCTCGAAATGGTTGAGGTAGATATGCGTATCGCCGAGCGTGTGGACGAATTCGCCCGCCCGCAGTCCGCACTCTTGCGCAATCATCATCGTTAGCAACGCATACGAAGCGATATTGAACGGCACTCCGAGGAACGTATCGGCACTGCGCTGGTAGAGTTGGCATGACAGTCGTCCGTCCGCAACATAAAACTGGAACAGTACGTGGCACGGCGGTAGTGCCATCTCCTCGATGTCGGCGACGTTCCATGCCGAAACTATGATACGCCGCGAGTCGGGGTTGTTTTTTATGGTGTCTATTGCCTGTCGGATTTGATCTATACATCTTCCGTCGGGGCAGCCCCATGATCGCCACTGATATCCGTAAACATGGTTCAGATCGCCGAACTTGTAACCCTCTATCGGTGAATCGATCTCCTTCTGCGCCGCCCGCAGGAAAGTTTCCATTTCGACCGGCAGTACTCCGTGACGGACGCATAATTCGTTGTAGTGGCGATAGGCATCGTTGTCCCAAATATGTACGCCGTTATCGACGAGATATTTTATGTTGGTGTCGCCGTGCAGAAACCACAACAATTCGTGTATGATGCCTTTGAGGAAGACTTTCTTCGTAGTCAGCAGCGGGAAACCCTCTTCGAGGTCGAACCGCATCTGATGTCCGAACACGCTTTTGGTGCCGGTTCCGGTGCGGTCGCTCTTCACGATACCCTCGCTGTCGATGCGGCGAAGCAGGTCGAGATATTGTTTCATAATCGGTCGAGTGTTATTTGAGTAATGGTTCCGTCGTCGTCGAGTCGCAGGCAGTTAGGCGCGGTTGCCCAGTCGCCCATGAAAAGTATGCGCCGCGATGACTTGATGTCAGCCATGATGTGCATATGTCCGAAGACGAAACAGTCGACTTTGTGTGTCGATGCGTATCCGTCGGCGTATTCGATAAGCGGAGCGAGGAACCTTACGTCGCGCTCCTCGCCGTGCGATTTGCGCGAATGCCCGCTCCACCATTGCCCGAAACGCAGCGCGATATCCGGATGTACGAGCCATGAAAAAAGAAATCTCGCCAAACGCGAACGGAATACGGCATTCATCAGTCGCAACATCGGACGTCCTTTGATGTTCATGTTGTCGCCATGAGCAATGAAAATCCGCTGTCCGGCGATTTCGAACAGTTGTGGAGTTTTGAATATCTCGATTCCGCACTCCTGCGTCAGATAGTCCGTGACCCACATGTCGTGATTGCCGGTGAACATAACTATACGTATGCCTCGGTCGTGCATCCGAGCGAGTTTGCCGAGTGTACGCACGAATCCTTTCGGTACGACACGACCGTATTCGAACCAGAAATCGAATATGTCGCCTGCCAGAAACAACGCCTTCGCATCGCTCTCTATTTCGTCGAGCCACGCGACGAACTGCCGCTCGACTTTGCGTGCCGTTTCCCGACCGCCTGCTCCGAGGTGTATGTCAGATGCGAAATAGTACATCGTCTGCCGGTTAAGTAATCAAATCAGTCCAACAACTCTCCGAGTCTCTTTTCGAGCGAGGTGCTGTACAAATCCTTTCCTACGATCGTTCCGTCGCGGTCGATAAGGAAATTCGACGGCAGTTTCTTGACATTGTACGTTCCGAGCATCGGCGACGTCTCGCCGCGGAAATCGCAAACCGAAATCCAAGGCAGGCGTTGTTCCTGCACCGCCTTGATCCAAGCCGCCTTCGACGTGTCTACGGATACCTGATAGACGCGGAATCCCTTGTCTTCGTATTTGCGGTAAATATCTTTCAGATCGGCGTTCAACGCATTGCTGTTGCCGACCTCCGCCGACCAGAAATCAACGAGAATCACATTGCCGTCGAGCGACGAAAGTTTCACCTGATTGCCGTACATATCGGGTGCTTCGAGTTCGGGATACGAGCGTTCCTGCACCGATTGCAGCAGCGATGCTCTCGCCTCCATACGGGCTACGTCGTTGCGCAGAGATATAAGGTACGGTGATTCGGGATAGGTTTCTGCCACCGCATCGGCTACCGTGCGGAAATATATCATGTCGCTGTCGGGATTGACGAGATACTGCTCGCCCGGAAGTCGCTGGTAAAGCGCGTAGATCGAGGCGATGCTCTCCTTGTTCTCGACGATGAACGAAATCTGGTTGCGTTTCACCGTGCGATACTGCGCGTTGTACGAACGTGCGAGTTCGCGTTTGTCTTGGTTGTCAGCCTGCGCATAGTCGGCGATTATGGTGTTGAGCCGCTGTATGCCTGCGATGTAGTCTTTGTTGAATCGGCGCAGCAATTCCGACTCCGCCGAACCGCTGACAGTGTAGTTCGCCAATACGCTTCCGAGCGAACCCACCGTAACGTTTTCTCCGCCCGAAATGAGCAGAGGAATGCGTTCGTTGTTGTAAACTATGTTGTACATCGACGGGGTGGAAGGCACTCCCGAAACGACGAATCGGTACGAACCGTCCGGTGCGAGTGCGACCGAATCGATGATCGTCTGTCCCGATACCGTGGACATCTGTTCGAGATATACGGTTTCGGAGTTCAGTCCGAGAAATTTGCCCGAAATTCTCACTTTCGACGAACGACATCCGCACAAGATTGCGGCGACGGCGAGTGCCACAAAAAACGATCTCTTCATATTCAATTTATAATTACGAATACAAATATACTAATAAACGAGTGCAATGCCAAATTTATTTGGGCATTGCCGAGTGGGTGTATACAAGGCGAAGCCAAATATAGCAAAATGTACCTAATGAACGGTAATTTATTTTGCACTATTGTGCCGCATGTTGCCTTTCGGACGTCCTTTTTGCATCGGGTGCTGCATGTTCTTTCCGTTCTTGATCGGTTTCTTGCCGTTTTTGAATGATTGCGAATGCGAAGAATGGTACTGTTTGTATTCGCTTCGGAGATTATTTAGTGCGACTTCATCGATTTCGATGGCAAAATCGGACATTCGCTTTATATCTTTAATGATCACCTCGTTGTTGGGGTGTTCCTGATTGTATTCGTAACTCTTGGTACGCATGAATCGGGCGATGTTGTCCACCGCTGCCGATACGTTCGCCGGATCCTGTTCCTTACCCAATCGTTTTAGCATACAGCCTACGTATTTGCCGTAGTGCTTGTACGGGATGTGGGACTGCGTATAGTTCATCTTTCGCGGTTTCACCATCACGTCCTGACGTGTCGGCAGCGGATACGGGCTGTCTACATCCAACTGGAAATCAGACATTATGAACAGGTGATCCCAAAGTTTGTGGGTAAAGTCCGCCGTATCTCTAAGCAACGGATTCAGATTGCCCATTACGGCTATTACGGCTTTCGCCTGACGGGTGCGCTCCGCTTTGTCGTCGATGGCTTGCAGCGAATCGACCATCTCCTGAATATGGCGCCCGTACTCCGGCAAATACAATTTGCGTCTGGTGTAATTATAATTTTTTTTCATATTGTAAGTTTCGTAACCGTTTCCGTGCGAGTCCGCAGATATGGCGAATCGTCGGTTCGATACTCCGAACAGCCTGCGTCGATACCCGTTCCGGAACGATTTCGAGTATGGATTCGACTCCCGCCCCGAACTGCATCAGATTAGCATCTGCGGGAGTAAAACGTTAACTTTGATGCAAAAGTATATAATTTTTTCACAATAGCAACTATGGCAAAGGTTTTAATTTTGGAACAATCAAAAAGTGTGCGAAATAATCTGCGCGAAAGATTGGAGTTCGATGGCTATTCGACCGAAGGGGCGGAGAATCTCGCGAACGCGGGTGAGATGTGCAAGCGGATTCCGTTCGATATAATCCTGTCCGACAATGCGGCTGGGATTCCGGATACTGACGTTCCGTTCATTGTCATGTCCGCCGACAATACCATAGAATCCGCCGTCGATGCACTGCGTCACGGGGCGGAGGATTTCATCACCAAACCTATCGATATGAACCGTCTGCTGGCGGCTATCAAACGCAGCGTGTCGAGTGAAAATTCGGAAGAGTCCAAATCGGTTCAACGCAATCGTGCGCAACACTCCAAACGCAGTTCTTCTGCTGCGGGCGATATCGAACCGATCGTTGGCGAGTCGGAGAGTATTCTTCGCGTCCAGCGTCTTATAGATAAGGTAGCCGGTTCGGAAGCGCGTGTGCTGATTACCGGTGAGAACGGTACCGGCAAGGAACTCGTCGCACGATGGCTTCACCATAAAAGCGCGCGTGCCGCAGCACCGTTCGTAGAGGTGAACTGTGCGGCGATCCCGTCCGAACTCATCGAGAGCGAACTTTTCGGACACGAGCGAGGTGCCTTCACGTCGGCTATCAAGCAGCGCAAAGGCAAATTCGAGCAGGCGGACGGCGGAACGCTGTTCATGGACGAGATCGGGGACATGTCGCTGTCGGCGCAGGCGAAAGTGCTGAGAGCGTTGCAAGAGAGCAAGATCTCGCGTGTCGGCAGCGACCGCGACATAGATGTAGATGTACGAGTGATCGCCGCGACCAACAAGGATCTGCGCGAGGAGATCCGCAAAGGCAATTTCCGCGAAGACCTTTACCACCGTATCGGGGTTATCGTAGTGAAAGTTCCGCCGTTGCGTGAACGAAAGGAGGATATTCCGATGCTTGCCGACCATTTCATCCGCAAGATATGCGCCGAGAACAAGATCGATTGTAAGAAGATCGACCGCGAAGCAATGGATGCGTTGTTGCAGATGCCGTGGACAGGCAATATCCGTGAACTTCGCAATGTCATCGAACGTCTGATTGTGCTGAGCGACGATCGTATTACTGCGGAAGAGGTGAAACAGTATTGCTGAGGAAAGGTTGCTCGAAATCCTTAAAGTCTTTAAAGTCCTTAACGACCTTAAAGACTTTATTTTTTGCCCTTCTCCGCGAGAATCGCGATTATGTCCGACGGCCTGTCGGCGATATGTTCGGCGTTGTTCTCTACGAGTTCTTCGCGGACACGGAAGCCCCAACTTACGCCAATCGAGTGTGTTCCGGCGTTATTGGCAGTCTGCATGTCGATGCCGGAATCGCCTATCATCCAGCAATTCTCGGGCGACGAACCGCATTCTTCCATTATCTGTCGGAGCAGTGCGGCATCAGGCTTCAACGGTACTCCGTCGCGATTGCCGTATACTGCGGAAAATCGTATGTCGGGAAAGAACTTGTTTACCAATTTGCGTGTGCCGTCGTTGAACTTGTTCGATGCCACAGCCAACCGATAACCCGAACGGAAGAGTGTGTAGACGAGTTCGGGAATGCCGTCGTAAGGCTTCGTGTGCAGGTCGATATGATCGATGTAATAATCCAGAAAGTCGCGTCTGGCGGACGCTATGTAATCCGTCGTGCGCAACTCCTCGGGTAATGCCCGTTCGACGAGCCGTGTTATGCCGTTGCCGACGAAATGACGGTAGTCGTCGTAGGTATATTCCGCAAGTCCGCGTTTGCGGAGCATGAAATTGCAACTTTCGGCGAGATCGCCTATCGTATCGAGCAGCGTACCGTCGAGGTCGAATACTATGAGTCTATTTTCCATGTTTTACTATTTTGTATCCTGCTGCTGCTACTATCAGCGACATTAAAGGACTCGCCAGATTGAATATGCAGTAGGGCAGATATGTCATTGTCGCCACACCGAGTACGGTCGATTGCGTTATGCCGCATGAGTTCCAGGGAATCAGTACCGAGGTTACCGTCGCGGAGTCTTCGACGGAGCGGCTCAGCAGACGTGCTTCGAATCCGCGAGAGCGGTAGAGGTCGCGGAACATGTTTCCGGTGATTATGATAGATATGTACTGGTCTGCGGTACACATGTTGCAGAATATTCCCGCTCCGATGGTCGATGCCACGACACTTGCCGTACGACGTACGCAACGAAGAAACAGTCCGGTTATTGCGTCGAGCATTCCGCTGCCTTTCATCACTCCTCCGAAACACATGGCGCATATCACGAGCCATACGGTGTTGAGCATTCCAGACATTCCGGATGTGGCAACGAGCGAATCGAGTTCGGGATTACCGGTCGGAACGGCTGTCGAACCGTAGCATGTTATCATTATCGCACGGAAAGATGCCAACGTGCCGTCGCCGCCTATCGATGCCACCAGATCTCCCTGGAATACGACCATTGCGATACACGCCGCCACGACTGCTGCGAAGAGCGTGATGATCGCCGGCAATCGTTTGTAAATAAGGTATCCCGTGATTACGGGAACGATGAACAGCCATGGGGAAATCGTGAATGTAGAATCGAGCGCATCGGCTATGGAGCGCATCTGTTCGGCACTGTCGGGCGTATGCAGCAGGCTTGCCGCGAAGAACACGACTATCGCTATCATGAACGACGGTACGGTGGTAATCGTCATATATCGGATATGCTCGAACAACGGTACATTGGATGCCGATGATGCAAGAACGGTCGTGTCCGACAAAGCCGACATTTTGTCGCCGAAATATGCACCGGATATTATCGCTCCTGCGATCCATCCGTCGGAGAATCCCTCTGCGCGACCTATACCCATAAGAGCGACTCCGATAGTTGCGATCGTCGTCCACGAACTGCCGGTCAGTATCGATACCAATGCGCAGATTATGCAGGCTGCTCCGAGAAATATGGCGGGGTGCAACACTTTGAGTCCATAGTAAATGAATGTCGGAACGATTCCTCCGACCATCCATGAGCCGGAAATCGCTCCGATAAGCAGCAGAATGATTATAGCCGATGCCGATGTATGGATGTTGTCCACTATCGCATCTTCCAACTTGCGCCAATTGCATCCGCACACTCCGATTGCGAGAGTCGCGCATACCGACGACGCGAAAAACAGTGCCACCTGACTGCCGCCGGCAACAGCATCGCTGCCGAAACACTTTATGACGAGAGCAAGCGTTACGGCAAGCACGGCGAGCGGAATGACGGCGATCCACACCGGCACTCTCCTGCATTTGCTGTCGGATTCGTTAGGTTTGCTCATTATTAAAATTTTTGCAGTGCAAAAGTACGCAATTTTTCGGTAACTCCGCAATTTCATGCGTAAAGTCCTTAAAGTCGTTAAGGTCTTCGAAGACCTTAAAATAAAATTGCATTTGCTGTTGTCTTTTCGTATCTTTGTCCCCACAAATGATCTGCCCTTGTAGTTCAACGGATAGAACGGAAGTTTCCTAAACTTTAAATAGCAGTTCGATTCTGCTCGAGGGTACGCGAGAAACGGATAATATGTTACGAATAAACACATTATCCGTTTTTTATCTTTTAGATTGTCATCTGAACTCCGGAATCTGCTTATTATCCGAAAGTTCGGGCTGTAATTGTTAAAAGATTGTGAATAACAATGTTGCGCAGATTGCCGGTCGGGATTTGATTTTCCCTACCTTGCAACCGGTTATAGTTAGTGAGCGATTAGATATTTCCCGTGGGGATCAATCGTATCGCCGTTATCTCGCCTTTTGTTTAATTTTATAATTTTATTTTTTATGAAATCACGAATTCTACCCTCTGTACTGGCATTGTTCGCGTTCGTCGGCTTGTCGGTATTCGCTACCGGCTGTACCGAAAGCGGTACCGACGATCCGCAGCCGGTAACACCTCCTTCTGCCTCACTCGAACTCGGACGTGTAACCGAAACCGAAATCGAGATCAAACTTTCGGCGCAAAATGCCGACAGGATGGCATATTATGTAGTGGAATCTACGGATGCGGCATCGATTCCTGCTGCCGCGATCGTCTTCGAACAGGGCGAGTCGTCGCAGGCTTTCGAAACGCCGGAAATTTTCGAAATCCTCGATCTGACGCCGGGTACCGGTTATACCGTGTATGCCGCTGCCAGCAAGGGCGATGTGTACAGTGAGGTCGTGTCGATCGATGCGACTACGGCAATAACGGTCGTGCATGAACTTATAACCGATGTCGCGGCTTCCGGATTGAGCGTATCGTATAATATCGATTTGCCGGAAAGCAGCATCTGCTACCATGCGTACGTGGAGAAATGGTATTACGATTTCGAACTGATGGTTGCGATGCAGACTGCGGGTCCCGAGTTCGACAAGAATATTTTCATGTATAATCTGCTCAACGAAGTCGGTGTGGCGTGCGAGGTCTCCGGATCATTCGTATGGACGGCGGGCGAGGATCATCCGACCCGTCATACCGTGTCGCTCACCCCAGGTAAGGAGTATTATGTGATAGCCGCCGCCATCGTAAACGAGTCGTGGTCGGGCGAACCGAGTCTTATTCCGTTCGAGATGCCGGCATCCAAGGGCGTATCGTCGGTGGATATCGACATGTCGATCGATGATTTGACGTTCGATTCGGTAACCTTGCGTATGGCTTGCGACGAAACGAAGGTCGCTTTCTTCTTCTACAATTTGTTCCCTAAGTCGCAGTTCGACAGTTTCAAGTCGGAAAAAGGCGAACGCGGAGTGATGGATTACCTTTTCGAATATAACGGAGGTAATGTCAGCGGAAATACATATACCGATAAGTGGGGCGTAAGTGCCGGCGAATCGTATGTACTCGCCGTTTACGGTGTCGATTACGACGGTTGCGAAATATATAAGGAGTTGCAGGTGGATGTTCCATTGCCTCTGCCGGTAATCTCACTCGACATCATTCCTTACGAACGCGAATTGCAAGGCTACCACGATTACGATACGTTCCTGATGTCGTTCGAGCCGGTCTATTTCTCCAATGCCCTGAATCCGGATCGCGTGTGGTGCAGTACGATGCCTATGGAAAAGACCATGTTCGACGAGTATATGGGAATGTTGTTCGGCATGACCGGAATGAGTCTGGACGAAATTGCGCAAATGTTCTCTCTGCCTGAATATTTCTATACGTTCTATTCGTACATGACCTTGTTCTATGTCAATCCTATTTACGATGATGCGGAGGTGGAATCTCTTACGAAAGACGGATATTTCGAACGCGTATTCACCGGTCTCAATGCCGATACCGAGTATGTGTTCATTGCTATCGCTTACGACGGTGAAACTCCGGTAATACGCATTGCGAGTGCCAAGACGGAGGCTTATCCCGAGTCTGCCGCTGCATCCGACGGCTACAAGGCGTTTCTCGGCAACTGGTCGGTTTTGGGTCAGACGACTGCCGACTGGTCTACCTACGAAAACTATGATCTGCGTATCGAAGAACTCACTCCTAATCGCAGTTTCAAGGTTTACGGCTGGTCGCACTCTTCTATTTCTCAGGATTTCCCGTTCGTTATGCGCTATCATCCGGAAACTGGCAAAATTTCCGTGGACACTCCGCAGTTGCTCGGCAAGACTACATTGGACGGCAAGGAGATGGACGTCCTGTTCGCCGGTAAAATGTACGCTTCGGGATATAACGATCTGGTCATCTTAACCGGTTATAACGGACCGATGTATAAGGGTACTCTCAATGGCGATTATTTGTCGATGTTCAGCGAGATACTTAAAGTGAGCGGACGCGACAAGGAGTTCATGTCGATGAACTATATGCAGCGATACAACGACGAGTATTATTATGTCGAGGGCGACGAATACGATCTTATATATTTCAGAATAAGTCGTGCCGCAGCATCCGCATCTGCGGCAAATGAAGTCTCGCCCCTGCGTTCGTCTTCGCGCGTGGTAGGCTCGGTGAAATACGGCGAGTTGCGCTATGAGGTACCGTCGCTTTCGTCGGTAGTGAATGTTCCTGCCGTACGTGTTTCCGATGGCAAACACCGCCACGCCAAATTGCAGGGCGTAGCGAAGTACGCTGCATCCGCCGAATAACGGTTGAGATAAACCGAGTTGATATAGCGTCCGATTCTAAATCGGACGATATATTTTATGCAGTCTTTTAAGTCTTTAAGGACATTAATGACTCT
>ENA-UOIZ01001596-UOIZ01001596.1-human-gut-metagenome-genome-assembly--contig:-P88-NODE-1596-length-18131-cov-13.172217_pt1 | contig 18131 bp, 22 predicted proteins | sample MGYA00242336_ERZ723883 | MGnify/ENA metagenome assembly ERZ723883 | reverse complement strand
AAATGATAATTTATAAGCAGAATAAATATAATGAACCCCCTTATATTGTCAGATTTTATGAAACTACGGATTACTATGACCCTGAGGGTTTGTATAGAAGAGATACAAATGCTATATGTGGCATTGCAAAAATATATAATAACGGAACCACGGTTATTTTTGGCGATTTAAAAGTTGTTTTGGATAGATCGAAATATAACCAATAAAATTAATAATATTGAGTGTTCAAAGCCCCACTAAATCGGGGCTTTTTTCATACCATAAAGAAAGGACGGTGCCCTCATGACAGCACGGCAAAAGAAATTTGCAGAATACTATGCTCAGAGCGGCAACACCGTTCAGAGTGCTATAAAGGCAGGATACAGTGAGAAGTATGCGAAAGCTGACGCCTGCAAAATCCTAGATAATCCTAGTGTTGCGGAGTATATCCGTATGCTGTCCGAGAAAGCTCAGGACGAGCGTATAATGACCGCAAAGGAGAGGCAGGCACTCTTGTCAGATATCGCAAAGGACGGCAAGAATGACCCTGCTGACCGTATCAGAGCCGTCGATACCCTCAATAAAATGACAGGAGAGTATGTGGCTAAGATACAGGCGGAGGTCAAGACCTCTGAAAAGCTTTCAGACGTTTTCGCTCAGATAGGCGGTGAGGGGCTTGACGAGTAAGTTTCCCCTGTCGCAGAAGTATATGGACTTCATCAACAGCGTTCGGGGTGTGTCTGCGGATTTTCTTGAGGGGACTACCGCAAGCGGCAAAACAACTGTGGGCGCAGGCATAAAGTTCATGCGTATGGTGTCGGCAAGCCGAAAGAAGCTTCACGTCATTGCCGCTAAGACTACGGGCAAGGCTGAGGAAACTATCATTCAGCAGGATAACGGCATTCTTGACCTGCACACCAATGCTCGGTACTTCGGCAACGGTGATAAGGACTACAAACTGCCGCATATCAAGTTTGAGGGCAAGATAATCTATGTTCTGGGATATGATAACAAGGATAAGTGGGAAATGGTGCTGGGCGCTCAGTTCGGCTGCGTTTATATCGACGAGATAAATACCGCTGATATCGAGTTTGTCCGTGAGATGTCAACCCGTAACGATTACCTTATGGCGACCCTCAACCCTGACGACCCCTCTCTGCCTGTGTATAAAGAGTTTGTAAACCGCTCACGTCCGTATCAGAAATACGCCTGTGACGTGCCTGCGGAGATAATGAAAGAGCTTACAGAAGAACCTGTACCCAATTGGCGGTACTGGTTCTTTACTTTTCGTGATAATCTTTCACTTACTGATGAGGATATCAAACGGAAAATGGCTGCCGCTCCGAAAGGCACAAAGCTGTATAAGAACAAGATACTCGGTCTGAGAGGACGTGCAACAGGGCTTGTGTTTGACCTGCAAAAGCGAAATATCTTGACAGCAGAGCAGGCGAAAGCTTTCAATTATGTGTACTTCTCAGCCGGGCTTGACACCGCTTACTCGCAATCCTCACCTGATACCATAGCGTTCACCTTTGTGGGCATAACGGCTGACAGAAAGTGCGTCACTCTTGACGAGGAAGTGTATAACAATCGTGACAGACAAGTGCCGCTCACGCCCTCTGACATACCGAAAATATTCACAGCGTTCTTGGAGAAAAACCGCAGGACGTGGGGCTTTGCACGAGATGTATATATCGACAGCGCAGATCAGGCGACCATACTTGAATGTCAGAAGTTCGGGCGGCTCACAGGCAGCATATATAACTTTATCCCGGCATTCAAGAAAACGAAAATAATCGACCGAATACACTTGCAGTCAGCTTGGCTGGCGGCAGGTGATTTTTATATCCTTGAGCATTGCAAGGAGTACGTAGGCGAGCTTAACATATACAGTTGGAAAGAGGATAAGGCTGAGCCGGAGGACGGCAACGACCACCTTATCAATTCCTGTCAGTATGCCTGGCTGCCGTATCGTGACAAGATAGGAAGTGTGAAGATTGACTAAATTCAGTATAGGAAGCAAGGTGAAAAATATGATAAGAAACTGGCTTGATATCCAGCCTGCACCCGAATACAGTATAACTATCACTGAGAAAACAGGTTTTATGACAGATGTGATAAGGTCACAGCTTTGGTATCGTGGTGACGCCGCAGAGCTTTCACAGTTCTTTCGTCAGCTTAACTTAGGCACAAATTCATTCTGGAGCAGCGTCCCTGAGAATGAAAAGATACGCAAGATACATAGCGGTCTGCCTGCAATAATCGCCGATACGCTGTCATACATTGTCTATTCTGATATGGACGATATCAAAGTCACAGGGGACAAAGCAAAGGCTGACTTTGATAATATTTCCGAGCATATAGACTTCACAGAGCTGACAGGCAAGGCGATAGTTACCGCACTTGTTGACGGCGACGGAGCTTTCAAAATATCTGTGGATACTGAGCTTTCTGATACGCCAATAGTCGAGTTTATCGGCGCTGACAAAGTGGAGTATAACTTTGTGCGAGGTCTGCTGAACGAGGTCGTTTTTCATTCTGTGCATTATGCAGGCTCAAAGAAATTTCACCTTGAAGAGCATTACGGCAAAGGATACATAGAAAGCCGTCTGTATGACGATAACGGTCACGAGGTCGGCTTGGACAACGTGCCTTGTCTTGCACAGATACCGCCACGAACTGAGTTTGAGGGCGAGTATATAATGGCTGTGCCGCTGAAATTCTTTTCATCACGAAAGTATCCGAACAGGGGCAAGAGCATTTTTGACGGCGGTAAGTCTGATTGCTTTGACGCTTTAGACGAGGTGATCTCACAATGGTGGGACGCTATCAGAGCAGGCAGGGTAAAGCAGTATATCCCCGAAAGCATGATACCTAGAGATCCTGCAAGCGGTAAGCTTAAAGCGCCTAACCAGTTTGGCAACAGTTACATAAGCATTGACCCACCGCTTTCGGCAGAGGGTGCAGCGCCTAAGATAGAAGTAGTTCAGCCTGATATCAAGTATGAAGCGTTTGTGGCAAGCTATACAAATTGCTTGCTTATGTGTCTGCAAGGGCTTGTATCTCCTGCCACGCTGGGCATAGATGTGGGTAAGATGTCAAGTGCGGACGCTCAACGAGAGAAGAAAGACGTCACAGGCAACACCCGAAACACTATCACAACGGCTCTTGAAAAGGCTCTGCCACAGCTTGTTTCTGCGGTGCTTATGACCTATGACAATATGCAGGGCAAAGCCCCTGAAACTTATGAGGTGACAGTTGACTTCGGTGAGTATGGTGCGCCTGACTTTGACAGCAGAGTTGAGACTGTGGGCAAAGCAAGCACGTATGGTATTATGTCAGTTGAAACGCAGGTGGAGGAGCTGTGGGGCAGTTCTAAAGAGGACGATTGGAAAGCCGCAGAGGTCAAGCGGATAATGCAGGAAAAGGGGCTTACAGAGGGTGAGCCTACTGCGGTAGGTGATGAGTACGCTTAATTTTAAGGACATAGCCAAAATATTTGAGGAGATAGAGCTAAGGCTCATATCTTCACTGAAACGCAATCTCAAAAGGCACAAGGCGGAGGAACAGCGTTACGGCTTTGAATGGTCTGCTTGGCAGGCTGAGAAACTGAAAAATATGGAGAACTTCCGCCGTGAAAACCTCGACATTATGAACGAGTACGTTGACGTTATCGACGATCAGACAAGACAGCTTATGACGGAGCAGTTTCAAGAGGGTCAGCAGCAGGCACAAAGGAGCACCCAGGAGCTTTCTGACGAGCCTATAACACCTATCCCCGACAAGCATTTCTTTGGCGTGAACGAAAAGAAAATGGCAAAGCTTATGGAAGACGTCACCACCCTTGAAAAGACCGCTGAAACAGCCGCTCTGCGAATGACAGACGATATTTACAGGCAGACTTTGAACAGGGTACAGCTTGCAATGGGAACAGGCTCTATGACGCTTAACGAGGCTATCGACCTTGCCACAAGGGACTTCCTCGACAAGGGCATAAACTGTATCGTATACGCTGACGGCAAGCGAGTGAACATTGCCGACTATGTGCGAATGGCTCTGCGGACAACTTCCACAAGAGCAGCGTTGCAGGGTGCGGCGAAACGCTTTGCAGAGCTTGGGTATGATACGGTGCTTGTGTCTCAGTATGGCGGCTGTTCAAAGACCTGTGAGCCTTGGCAAGGTCAAGTATACATTGATGATGTATTCACAGTATGGGAGGGGGAAAAGGACGAGTTTCAAGGCAAGTCAAATTACTGCGGTGAGTGGTTTTGGCTGCTGTCATATGCCGTAAAGAACGGGCTATTTCACCCGAATTGCCGTCACACAATGACGCAGTATATACACGGCAGAACGCAGATACCTGAGCCGATACCGGCGGAGAAGATAAAAGAGCAGCGAGAGCTTGAGCAGAAACAGCGTGCAATGGAGCGGAAAGTCCGCAAGCTAAAACGCTTTGCGGCAGGCACTCTCGACCCCGACACAGCAAAAGCCTACCGCAAGAAAGTAAGGCAGGCACAGCAGAAATTGAAAGCCTTTATAAACGCTAACAGCGAAGTTCTGCGGAGGGATTATTCTAGGGAGAAAGTGTATGGCGGCTTGACAGAAAAGGAAAAAGATGATAAAATTGAATTAACAACATCTAACGGAATTGGTGTAACGAAATTTTCAAAACATATGGAAGAGCGAGCTTCCGAAAGAAAGGTTTCTGTAAATGATATAAAAGATGCACTTATAAACCCGCTGTATATTGATGAAATTAAAATTGATAGTTTGGGCAGACCAAGCCAACGATTTATTGGTGAGAAAGCAACTGTTAATGTAAATCCCCAAACTGGAACTATCGCAACTATATGGAAAACAGGCAAGAACAAAATCAACAAGTACAAAAGGAAGTGATTATAATGTCAGAAAAACAAAAAGAGTTTCTTGTTTCTATTGGTATTGACCCAAATGATGAACTTGATGTCATAGAAGATAAAGTTGGTGATTACCTGACTTTGAACTGTTTGGATGAAAATTATAATCCAAATGAAGAAGGCTTGATGTGCGAAAGTATTTTGGATTATATCGGTCAGTTATAAATCTAACCGCTCCGCTACGGCGAGGCGGTATTTTTATACCCAAAAACAGAAAGGACGGATAAATATGAATTTCGGACAGGCGATCGAAGAAGCAAAGAGAGGTAAGAAAATAGCAAGAAAAGGCTGGAACGGCAAAGGACAGTATGTTGAGCTTGCCACTAATGTTAGTTATAAATCACCTAATGGTACTGTGACAAATGTAAACCATAAGGATATGGGCAATAAAGCATTAGCGTTTGTGGGAACTTCTGGCGTACAACTTGGCTGGCTTGCAAGTCAAGCAGATATGCTGTCGGAAGATTGGCAGACAATGGACTAATCAAACATCGGAACTAAGCACCTTAACGGGTGCTTTTTTCATACACAAATTTAAGAAAGCGAGGTCAGAAAATGGACGAGAAAAAGAAACTCCCTGATGAGGAAGAGAAGAAAACTCCCGATACTCACGAGGAGAAAAAGGACGAGCCAAAGGCTGAGGAAAAGCCTGCGGACAAGGCAGATGAGAACTCTGCCGACAAGGAACAGCCTGCGGTGGACGATAGTCAGGCTGACGAGAACGGTGAGGGTGCTGATAAGCCTGCAGAAGATAAGCAGGAACAGCCAAACGAGGATAAGTCCGACAAGCAGGACAGTGCAGAGAACGCACCTGATGAAAAGGATCAGGAGATACTCAGGCTCAAAACTCAGATAGCCGCTATGCAGCTTGGTATCAAGCCCGACTGTATCGAGGACGCCGTTGCGGTGGCTGAAAGCTATGTGAGAAACGGCAGTCAACAGGATATCAACGCCGCCCTTTCTGCGGTTGTGAAGAAGTATCCAGATATGAAAGGAGAGGGTGGCAAAAAGTCCGACGGCAAAAAGCAGGGCGGTTTCAAGGTCGGTGCAGGATCTTCGGATACTGATGAAAAGAAGCCTCAGAGCAAACCAACAGCGCAGAAACGCTGGAACAAATTCAAGTAAAAACAGGAGGAATGAATCATGCCAAATCTTAATTACGCAGAAGTATGGAACCCCGAACTCTTGGAGATAAGGATCCAGGAAACACTGTCAAGCCCGTTCATCACACAGAACGTAAGGTGGCTTGACGCAAAGACTTTCCACTTCACACAGATGTCAACATCAGGCTACAAGAGCCACAACAGAAACGGCGGCTGGAACACAGGTAAGTATGTTCAGACGGACGTGCCTTTCACTCTTACACACGACCGTGATGTTGAGTTTCTTGTGGATAAGGCTGACGTTGACGAAACGAATTCATCAGCGTCTATCAAGAATATCTCAGAGGTATTCGAGAAAACACAGTCTGCTCCAGAAACGGACGCTCTGTTCTTCTCAAAGACAGCTCAGAGAGCGGCAGAGCTTGAGGGCTATCACTCATCAACAGCCGCTTCATCATACACAAAGGGTAACGTGTTCGACAAGCTCAAAGGCTTCCTTTCAGCAGGCAAGCTGAGAAGATACAAGTCTAATGGCTCGCTCATTATGTATGTGACTTCCACAATTATGGACCTGCTGGAGCAGTCTGACAAGTTCACGAGAAAAATCGAAATGACGCAGATCGCAGAGGGAGGACTTGGTCTTAGAACAAGAGTGACCGACATTGACGGTGTGCCTATCATGGAGGTCATTGATGATGAGCGTTTCTATGACCGCTTCAACTTTGACCCTGAGGACGGCGGCTTTGAGCCTTGCGCTGCAAGCTATGTAAAGACCGCTGATACTGATATCGTGAGCGGCAAGGAGTATTACACCGAATCAAGCGGTTCTTACACTAAGGTATCAGGCACACCGAGCAAGTCTGCACTTGATACATACTATGAAAAGGTCGCAGGCTCACACAAGATAAACGTGCTTATCGCAACACCTGAGACCACAAAGATAGTGCCTAAGATCAACAGCATTTACAGCTTTGCTCCGGGCGGACACACAGAGGGTGACGGCTGGCTCTATCAGAACAGAGCGTTCTCAGATGTTTTCACTTTCCCAAACGGCAAGGACGGAAAGATAGACAGCATTTACGCTGACGTTGACACAGCAGAGTACAGCGAGTAAGGGGTGAGGGATATGTACCTCACCTCTACTGAGTTTTGCAATATCTGTCCTGAGTGTGATATCTCCGAAGAACAGTTCTCGGCTATTCGGCAAAGAGCTGAAAGCGATATCGACACGCTGACTTTCAACCGCATAACAGCAGAGGGCATTGACAGCTTTACAGACTTTCAGAGAGAGCGTATAAAGCGTTCCACAGCCTTGCAGATGAAATTCATCTATGACAATTCGGAGCTGTTAGAAAGCCCTCTGAGCGCTTACAGCATAAGCGGAGTTTCAATGTCATTCGATAAGTCAAAGGTGGTATCTCTTGACGGCGTTATCACAACACGTCAGGTCTACAATGTGCTTATGCAGACAGGACTATGTTACAGGGGGCTGATGTGATGAAGTTTCCTCGGCTTGTACCTGAAAGGGTATGCAAAACGCCCTGCAAGGTCTATCGAACGGACGGACTTAATCGTGACGGCTCAAAGAAGCAGACGGTCATATTTGAGGGCAAATGCTTTCACTCTGAGAAGTCAAGGCAGAAATTATCCGCAGAGAAACAGCTTATAACCTTGTCAGGCGAGGCTCTTTTCTGCGGAGATATCGCCCCTGATAACGCCGTTGTAGAGGGCTATGCGGTCATAGGTGGCAGGACGTACAAGATATATGGTTCTGAGAAAGCCAAAGACCCTGACGGCAGGGTGAATTACACAAGATTGGAGCTGATATAGTGGGCATTGAAATAAAGCTTGATATGCAGGCGATAAAGGCTATCGAAGACGCCGCTGTGAAGTCCGCTGAGGTGGCTATGGAGCAAGTGAGGACAGACCTTGTAAGTGCTCAGACATTACCAGCAGACCAATACGTTTTGCAGAATGGTGGTATGTATGTTGACAACCCAAAATCATATCATGGATATAAGGCTAAAGAGAGCGTTATTAATGTTTCTTCAAATGATGAAGTTCATATTTCTCTTGTTAATGATGTTCCACAAGCAAGACGTCTGTATTATCACCCTGAGTATCATTTTCAGAGAGGTAATAACCTTAATGCAGGTGCGGCTTGGCTTGAACCATATATCACAGGCGGTAAAAAGGACCTTGCCAAGAATGAGTTTGTGGCAGAGTTCAAAAAGAGGACAGGCATATGACTTTACTTAACATAGCGGATATGCTGAGCGATATCCTTGACTTGCAGGACGTGTATGCAGGCACTATTGACGGCAACCTTGACAAGTGCGTAGGAGTGTACAACGCAAAGACTTCAAAGCCACAGCGTATCTGCATAGGCGGAAAAGCCTGCACAAAAACACTTGAAAAACATATCTCGGTGCTTATTCATTGGACTGATACTCCCACGCAGGCAGAGATAAAGGCTCAGAGCGTTCTTGATATCCTATCCGATATACGTCAGTATAAGGGTGACGGATTTACGGTAAAGTATCTCGAATGCAAAGAGCCTGTTTCTGTTGGCAGGGACGAGCGAGGCGTGTGTGAATATGTTATCGAGGCAACAGTATATTACGAAAGGAATGAATGAGTATGGCAAACACAACAGGAGTTTATCCCGTATATGAAAACCAGTTCAAGATAGACAAGACAGGCGGCGACGGCTCGACAGAGAGCAATCTTGTGACTATTGCCGATATGGAGAGCTTTTCAGTATCCATTGACGGCAATATCGAGGAGTGGAAGCCTTTTGATCAGCAGGGCTGGACAAGACGTCTGCTCACTGGTAAGTCTATCACTATCAGTATCTCAGGCAAGAGAAACGTCGGTGACGCAGGCAATGACTACATCGAGAGCCTTGCACTCAAAACAGGTGCTGCGGCGACCACAACCCTTGTGTGGAACTTCCCAAGCGGAGCAAAGCTTGTTATCAAGGGCGTTGTCAGCGTAACAGAATGGGGTGGCGGAGATTCAACAGCAGTCGCACCACTTGCGTTCGACTTTGCTTCCGACGGCAAGCCTGAGTTTACAGAGGCGGCAGCGTAAGAACACAGACAAAACAGGGGAGCGTTCAAAGCGCTCTCCTAATTTTATATATCAGAAAGGATAATAACTATGGCAAAGATGTATACACTCGACAGCAAGCTTCTTACAGGTACACCTGAGATAAGAGTAGGCGACAAGGTCTACCCTGTGGACGACAGGCAGAAAACTGTCAAGAAGATACTTGACATCTGCGACAAGAACGCCGAAAAGAAAGATCTTGATATGATAGACGAGGTTTTCAAGCTTGCGTTCGCACCAAAGGACTACAAGGAGATAGAGGCAATGAATATGCCTTGGGTAGCATATCAGCAGCTTTTCACTCTTGTTATCTCAGCGGTAACAGGCGAGGACGCAGAAAAGACAGAGGCTCGATTTCCGCAGGAAAACGCAGAGTAAGCTTGAAGAAAGCTGGTACGATCTTGACTATGACCGAGAGCTTATCATACAATCCATTGCAAAGCAGTACAATATCCTGCCCTCAGAGCAGGAAAATCTGCATTACAGCGATTGGTACAGGCTCGTTGCAGGGCTTATGCACGATACGCCGCTGGGTCAGGTCGTTCGTATCAGGAGCGAGGACAACAAGGACATCATAAAGAATTTCGACAGGTATGAAAAGCAGATACGCTCAGAGTGGACGGCGTTCAGAAACCAGAAAGCAAAGGAAACGTTCACGGAGCAGGACAAGATTGAAACTGCGAGATACTTTGAAAGGCTGTTCAAGGGAATGTTCGGAAAGGCAGGTGATAAGTAATGGCAGACGGAGCAAGCGTTGGTGTTATATCTCTTGACCTTGTGATAAAAAACAAGGTGCAGGAGCAGCTTGACAAGATATCTGCAAGCATACAGAACGGCTTTTCAAAGCCAGTAGAGCAGGCAGAGAAAGCTGTTGAGAACGCTATGGATAAGACCGCTAAAGCCATAGACAAGGGCTTTGGCAGTGCGTCGGAGATCGCTCAGAAGAGTATGCAGGAGGCTACTGCAAAGGTGGTGTCTGAAATTGATAAAGCCAATGAGTATATAAAAAACACCACCGATCAAATCGAAAACATCAAGCCTAAAGTTGTGCAGATACATTACAATCCTGAGTATGACCCTGATAAGATAGAGGCTGAGGTTGATGATATCGCTCAGCAAATTACGGCAAAAGCTGACGAGGCGGCTAAAACAGCGACAGAGAGCTTTGGTGATTTTGAAATACCTGAAAGTGAATTTGAAAGGCTTAATCTCCAACTCGAAAATGCAACAGAAAAAATGAGCCTGTTGCAGGCTAAGTATAAAGAGCTACAAGCTGCTCTTGCAAACGCTAGTTCAGACGAAGAAGCTGCAAAGATAGTTTCAGAACTTAATGGCGTTGAAAGTAAGCTTATAAGTCAGCAGGGAGTTATAGATAAAACTCAAACAAAACTTAGCGAATATGAGGAAACATTTAGCAACTGCGGAAAAACAGGGACAACTGCTATTGAGAAACTAAAAAAAGTCGCTTCATTTGCAGGCAAAACCATAAAGACTACACTTGTGGGAGCTTTCAAGACAATGCGTTCGGCAGGCTCGAAGGCTGTTGACGCAGTTAAATCCAAATTCAGCAGGCTTAAAACAACTATCGACAGCACTTCAAAACCGCTGAGCAAGTTTACACATTCGCTCAAATCTGCGGCAAAAAGAGTGTTCTTAATGGCAGGCGTGCTTGTTTTGCTGAAAGGAATACGTTCCGCTGTTGCAAACGCTGTTTCAGGCAACGAAGAATTTGCCAAGTCCTTAAACGAAATAAAAGCAAACCTCACCATAGCTTTCACACCGATAATGAACACAGTAATGCCGTATCTCAATACGCTTATGGCGGGCGTAGCGACGGCGACAAAAACTGTGGCGGCGTTTATCTCTGAGCTTTTCGGCACCACCTATCAGAAGTCCTTGCAGGCGACAAAGCAGGCTCAGAAGTCAGCGGAGAAGATAAAGAAAACTCAGGACACTTACCTTGCAGACTTTGACGTTGTAAGAGTTGCACCGGATCAGAGCAAGTCCGATACAGACAGTTCAGAGGGCGGCATTGATTACTCAGCCATAAACGGCGACAACGTTCAGCTTCCTGATTGGGCGGAGCGTATGAAAGACGCCATTAAGTCGGGCGATTGGGCAGGAGTTGGCTCTCTTGTGGCTGAAAAGGTCAACGGAGCTTTCGCATACATCAACTGGGACGGTATTCAGAAAAAGCTGAATAGCTTTGTGGATAAGCTTACAGACGGTCTGAACAGCGTTATAAACGGCGTTGATTGGACAGGACTTGGTGACAGCTTCGGCGGAGGCATAAACACAATTTTTGGCGCAGGATACCGCTTTATGAAGAAGTTCGATTGGGCAGGCTTCGGCAAGGGTACGGCTAATTTTCTTAACGGCGGTATAAAGAAAACGAATTGGTCGCTTATCGGCAAGACCCTTGCTTCAAAATGGCAAGCTATCATCGACTATCTTTATTCGTTCGTTACCACCTTTGATTGGTCGGGCTTTGGCTCGTCCATAGGCACTTCTGTGAACGGCTGGTTTGATGAGATTGATTGGGGCAAGGCAGGAACGACTATCTCTGAGGGCGTGAAAGGTCTGCTTGATACGGCAATAAACTTCCTGCAAACTGTAAACTGGCAGGGCATAGGCGAAAAGCTGTGGACGTTCATTTCTACAATAGATTGGAGCGGTATTGCCACAAAGCTTTTCAAGGCCATAGGCTCAGCTATAGGCGGTGCGGTATCGGTGCTGTGGGGCTTTATCAAGGACGCTGTTTTCAGTATCCGTGACTACTTTACAGAGAAGATACAGGACTGTGGTGGTAATATCGTTGAGGGGCTTTTCACAGGTATTGTTGACGCTTTCAAGGGCATAGGCACTTGGCTTTATGACCATGTTCTTACACCATTTATTGAGGGCTTCAAGAACTGTTTTGGTATTCACAGCCCTAGTAAGGTCATGGCTGAAATGGGCGGATATATCATACAAGGTCTGTATAATGCCGTATCTGAGGGTATTGCAAAGATAAAGGAGATCTTCACAAAGCTTCTTAACGCTGTCAAGGGCGTTTTCAAAGGCATAGGCAAGTGGTTCAAAAAGACCTTTTCAGACGCTTTCGGAGGCGTAAAGACCATTCTCAACGGCATTATAATGTTCGTAAAAGGCATTTTCACAGGTAGCTGGAAGAAGGCTTGGCAGGGTGTAAAGAAGATCTTTAAAGGCGTGTGGGATACGCTTTACAGCGTTGTGAAAGCACCTATAAACCTAATTATCGGTGCAGTAAACAAAATGACCAGTGCTATTGAAAGTGCGGTCAACTGGATAATCGACGGCATTAACAGCCTGAGTTTTGATGTGCCTGATTGGGTGCCTGGCATAGGCGGAGAAACCTTCGGCTTTGATCTTGATACAATAAGCATACCTGAGATACCAAAGCTTGCCACGGGCGGACTTGCGACAGCACCGACCCTTGCAATGGTGGGCGATAACAGGAACGCAAAGGCAGACCCGGAGGTGATCTCACCTCTGAGCAAACTGCAAGGTATGCTTGATAACGGCAAGCTTGACGAGGTGTTAAGGGTGCTGAACGCTATACTTGATTGGCTGAAAGCTTATGACCCTGTGTTCTTCGGAACAGTTGACAGCAAGGTGCTTTTCAAGTGTATGCAGGACAGCAACAATCAGTATAAACGTAAGACGGGAGTGAATGCATTTTGACAGGAACATTGCTAAAGATAAATGGCGTGTGGGTGACAGACCCTGACCCTGATAGCTGGAGTCCTGTAAACTGTTACGAATGGACGGCAGGTTCAGGACGAGTGAATACAACAGGTCTGTTTGTGGGTGCAAGAAAGTTCTGCAAATACAAACTGCCCTGCAAGTGGACAATGCTTCCTGTCGCAGATTCAGCCGAGATACAATCCCTTATCGAGGACGGACCCGATTTTGCAGAGCTGGAGTTTTGGCACAATGGCAAGTATTATTCTATATCCGCCAACGCAAGCGACTATGTACCGCAGGGGCTTGTCAGACTTGACGGTGGTGAGTATTACAAGAGCTGTACTGTCACATTTGCAGAACGTTAGGAGGGCATATGTACACCATAGCAAGCAATGAGATAACAAGCAGGATAGAGAATTACAAAGCCTTGTGGGGTATGTGGATAGAGGACGCTCAGAGTGAAGCACCTGTGGCATATGATGGCATTCAGAACGTTCAGACGGACATTCAATCAACATCTCTGAGTGATGATATAGAGCTTGGAGCTGTCTGTTCTCAAAGTGTGACGGCAGAGCTTGTTGACGACGGAACTAAGTATCTTGGGAATGAGTATGTTTTCAGTTTGTATATGAAAAACAGTTCGGCATTTACCACCTACTCCACCCTAGAAGCCTACACCTACGCAGAACTTTCAAAGCTGACAGTGGAGCAGATAAGCAAGCTTGGAGAGGTGCTTGACGGAGAGAGAATACCTCTGGGGCGGTTCACCTGCGTGAAATCGAAAAAGTCGGGCGGAAATACTGAGGTCACTTTTGCGGATAGGCTTTACTTCTCCGACAAGACCTATGTGCCAAAGGTCAAGCTACCTGCGTGGTCAAAGGCTGTTGAGGATGACATATGCAAGCAGCTTGGACTGCAAAACGGCAACGACTACACCATCCCTGCAAAGCTCCGTGTAAAGGGCGGTGCAAGGCTTTACGGCAAGGGTCATATCAGATTAAAGACCGCAAACTTCGACTTCAAAATATCGAGCATACCAAAAGACACCACAATGCGGCAAATGCTCAGTTACATCGCCTCGGCACAAGGCGAGTTCGGCTTTGTTGACCGATACGGCAGATACGTCCGCAAATGGTACGGCTCGAGCGTGAAGATACTGGACAACAACACTATCGACCTGCCAACACTGGGAGAACGTCCGAATATCCTCGCAGGCATTGTCTGCAAGGTCAGCGACAGCGAAACTCTGCGGCTGGGCAATACCACAGGCTCGGCAGGGCGTGTGCTGGAGTTTGAAAATCCATATATGACAATGTCGCTGCTGCGGTCATTGTGGCATAGGATAGGCGGCTTTTCGTGGTACACAACGGAGCTTTTTCACCGCCTTGGCGACCCACGATTTGACGTCGGGGACGTGATAACATACGTCAGCGAAAGCGGCGAAAGCTACGATATACCAATAACTAACATAGGATTCAATTTTGACGGCGGACTTTCAGCCGATATTTCTGCGGTGGGTCTGTCGGTGGAAGAACAGCTTTAGGAGGGATACAATGGCAGACGATAACGAGATAATGACGGCTGATACGCAGGCGGAGAATACTGCCGATACAGCGGACACAGGTCAGACAACGCCCACCACCGAGGAGCTTATCCAGCAGCTCACGGCGAGGGTGGCAGCACTTGAAGAAATAGTCGGCGAGGAGGAGTATGAGCTGCGGTACTCGGGCGAACAGACGGACGAGCTTTTAGACGGCGGTACAGCGGTGTTTCGTGCAAAGACAGCGGCGCAGATAGTAAGTCTTGTGAACAGGCTCTACCCACTGTATATGCGGTGGGGGTCTTTCACGGTGAATATGAAGGTCAACGCCGACAACGGCTCACAGTGGTCATACAATACACGCACAGGCATGATACCCTCTGGGGTCACTAACCCTGCGGTGTTTATGGTGTGCGACTGGGGCAAAAAGCACTTCAAGTCGCAGAGTTTTCAATACAAAGTCGCAAGCAACGGCAGGGACATCGACTGGGAGGCATACCTTGAGCACACCTCAGACCAGGGCGGAACATACGCTTTCAAGGTATACTATCTCATAGTCGGCAAAAATGCGGAAGGGGGAAGTATAGTTGGCTAGTTTCACGGAAAATCTCGGGCTTAAAAAGCCCGACAGATTGGACAGGTTCAGCATTGAGGACTTCAACGGCAATATGGATATTATCGACACTATACCCGATATGGCGAGCGGACAGAGCCTTGTGGGTGTGTCAGTGGGAGAAGCGTACGGAAATATAGGTATAACAGGCATAGCGGAGGCGGTCGAAGATGAAAATATATGAGGGCACAGACGGACTGAGAGGGCTGATAACAAAGCTTATCGAGGTGTGGGACTTTAAAAAGATAGTCTATGAGGGCGAGGGTGCAACACTCAGCACGAATGATGTTGTATTCAATCTGTGGGTCACTGATGAGGTGTTTCTGCGTGGTCAATTCAGCGACACGGGAACAAACGGCTGGATTGACCTGCGAACGGAAGATTTGACTTGTCCATGTGTTGGAACTTATAGCAACATCTCTCCAAAAAGGCGTTGGGTCATATACAAACAGGACGGCTTGGCAGCCATAGGCATTGACGGCAATCAGAATGACCGCCCAGGCATTAACATCGTTATCGGCGAGGTAACAGACTATGAAACGCAGGAAAAGGGGTACGGCTTGGCAACAAGCTGTGCAGACAACAACATACGGTTATGTTCTGTATTTACTGACGGAATGACGATAAAGTCTGTGCCTGTCAGACCTGTGTGTCGGCGCAAGTGGCTGACCTCTTTCACACCTGTGACATCGTCGACTTTGAACAAAGGCTTTACAAACCTTTATCACATTCTTTCACACACATCGGGGCAGAATGACAGCGACTACTATCCTGATTATGCAGTGCCCACGCAGACAGTGCTGCTTAACGGCAAGAAATATCTGTTAAGCAGATTTGCATTTGAGATAAAGGAGTGAGACATGACAAACATAAAAACAGCGGTTTTAGCCGCTATCGGAACTATCGGGGGCGGCATTGCCGCTCTTTTTGGAGGGTGGACAAGCGCCATGACTACGCTTATCATTTTTATGGTGATAGACTATGCAACAGGCATAATAGTGGCAGGCGTATTCCACCGCTCAGGCAAGTCTAAAAGCGGAGCACTTGAAAGCAGGGCGGGCTTCAAAGGTCTGTGCCGCAAGGGTATGATACTTCTTATCCTGCTTGTGGCGTGCAGGCTTGACCTTATGCTTGGCACAGGGTACATAAAGGATTGCGTGTGCATTGCATTTGTGGTGAACGAAACGCTGTCTATAATCGAAAACGCAGGGCTTATGGGCGTACCGATACCGCAGGTACTCATAAAGGCAATAGATGTTTTAAAGGCTAAGGAGGAGAAATAATATGGGAAATTCAAAGTTGGCTTCTTGGAAGTGGTCGGGCAAGACAGATCATTACAATGTACGAGATCACAAAATCGACAAGATAACTATTCATCACATGGCAGGTAATGCAACGCTGGCAAACTGCTGTACGTCTGTACAGGCTCGTGGCGGCAGCTGTAATTACTGTATCGACAGCAACGGCAAGGTAGGCATAATGGTGGACGAAAAGTACAGGTCTTGGTGCAGTTCCAACCGTGCTAATGATATGCGTGCTGTGACTATCGAGGTAGCAAATGACAGTGGTGAGCCGAATTGGCACGTCAGCAAAAAGGCTATGGCTGCGTTGATAAAGCTGTGTGTGGATATTTGCAAGCGTAATGGTATCAAAAAGCTCAACTACACGGGCAACACCAGCGGCAATCTTACAATGCACAAATGGTTTGAGGCGACGGGCTGTCCGGGACCATATCTCAGTGGTAAGTTCGGTTACATAGCAAAACAGGTCAACGCAAAGCTTAGCGGTACGAGTTCGATCAACAAGCACACAGCGACGTTCAAGTCATACAAGGTGAAGATAACTTACAAGGGCGGAATGAACGTCAGAAAGGGCGCAGGCGTGTCCTGTGCACTCGTCAAGGGTGTTATGGCAAAGTACGGCTTTATCTACACTATTGTAGCCGAAAAGGTAGTTGACGGTCAGACTTGGGGCAAGCTCAAGAGCGGTGCTGGGTGGATCTGTTTGACGGGGTTTGCTAAGAAAGTTTAGTTTTTTGTATATTGTATGAGTAAGGAAACAGCCGTCTCGGACTTTTTATGGGTCTGAGGCGGCTGATTTTTTTTGTTATAAGCCAATATTTTGTTTGATCATTCTGCAACCAATATCCAAGTTTTCAGGGAACAATGTAGATTCGTCTATACCAAGAGATTCGAGATGACTTAAAATATCAAGTTTATCTTCCTTTGAAATTCTTATCAGCTTTTTTACTAAATTGTCTTTCTTAGATAAGCTTTTGATGTTATTAATAAAACAAAAATCTTCATTCACTACTGCAAAGGATTCTTCATAATTGGAATAGACAATTTCATTAGGAAAAATCAAATAGCTTCCACTTTGAGCTTTTTGTCGAGTAGTATACTCCGGTAATTGTGCCCATATTGGTTTGTGATGCAAAACGCAGTAAGACTCTACTCCAGATGAATGCATATTTGGAGTCACTCTATAATCTAATCTGTTAATTTTCATAAATTCTTTTACAGAGATTTTATCGTCAAATTTATAAAAGCTTGACAAAGCAATGGTATCTTGATCATCACCATATGACAAATTATCGTAAGAAAAGACTATAACCTCACCGTCATCTATTGAATTTCCATTATCTTTGCAGGCAAAGTAAAGCGCAACCAGCGGATTAGATGTAACGTCCAACAATCTTGTAGGAATGCCATAATGTTGAAGCCTTGAAAGTAGCTCCAAATCATTCTTTGCGGTCCCAAATATTTCGGGATATTTGTTTTTGGCTTGTCTTATTAACTTATATTCAAATTTTAAATACGTCTGTTTGCTATTCGGGAGATTATGACATATTGATGGAATTATACTATATTTATAATTGTTTTGCCCTCTGTATAGAAGTGTATTTTGACCTTTTACCTTATTTAATTTATGTATTATGTATATGTACTCAGAAATGTTATTAACTATAATACGTTTTTTACTCATTTTATCATTCCTCTATGATGTTTTCAACAATTATAATTTTTAAATAATTAATATAACTAAGAGCTTAGTGATATCACTTTAACTAATATTCAGCTAATAAATGTTATAAAAGTATCCTTTCTCTTTGAGTAAGTTTAGTAAAAAAGTATATTTTATGCGATATAAATTGTTATCTCCAG
>ENA-UOIZ01001591-UOIZ01001591.1-human-gut-metagenome-genome-assembly--contig:-P88-NODE-1591-length-18158-cov-20.306248_pt1 | contig 18158 bp, 19 predicted proteins | sample MGYA00242336_ERZ723883 | MGnify/ENA metagenome assembly ERZ723883 | reverse complement strand
CGGTGACGAAGATGGCCGTGGGGCCGTCCGCGCCGCCGATGATGCCCACGGAGGAAGCCTCGGCACCGGTGAAGCCCATGAGGCGGCAGCCCACATAGGTCAGGAAGATGCCCAGCTGGGCCGCAGCGCCCAGCAGCAGGCTCTTGGGGTTGGCGATCAGGGGGCCAAAGTCGGTCATGGCGCCCACGCCCATGAAAATAAGGCAGGGATAGATGCCCAGCTTGATGCCCAGGTACAGCACATCAATCAGACCAACGCTGACGGTGACATCACTGAGGGTGACGCTGTAGCTGGCGAGGTACTGCTCGGCAGTTACCAGGGCGTCCAGCTGGTTGGACAGCGTGCCCACGGCCTCGGAGCCGCTGGCGGCAAGCTGTGCCATCAGGTTATCGAGCACACCGGGGTCGAACGTACTCTGCGCCGCCGTCATCAGAGAGTCGGCGTAAGGCTGGAGCATATCGGCAGATACGCCATTTGCCAGCATTTCCGAGAGGAACTGTGCCGTGATGGGCTCGCCGCCGAACAGGTCCCAGTGGACGTGTCCGCCGGCGAACAGGATCTCGTGGAACATCTCCGCGCCGGGCAGGTTCGTCACCAGCATACCGAATGCGATGGGTACCAGCAGCAGCGGCTCAAACTTCTTGACGATACCCAGAAACAGCAGCACAACGGCAATGACCAGCATAATGGCACTCTTCCAGTTGTCGCCCTGGAAAAACTGGTAAAAGCCGGTGCTTACAAAGAAATTGGCAATAGCTTCCATGTGCAGTCCTCCGGCGTCAGCCGATGGTGCACAGCAGCGCGCCGGACTCCACGGCGGCGCCCTTGGTCACAGACACGGAGGTAACGGTGCCGTCGCAGGGAGCCATGATCTCGTTCTCCATCTTCATGGCCTCCAGGATCATCAGCACGTCGCCCTTCTTGACGGCGCTGCCGTTGGACACGTTCACCGCCAGAATGTTGCCGGGCATGGGAGCGCAGACCTTTTCGCCGCCGGCAGGGGCTGCGGCGGGGGCGGGAGCAGCCGCAGGGGCGGCCACGGAGGCAGCGGGAGCTGCGCCGGTGATCTCCTCCAGCTCGACTTCATACACGGTACCGTTGACATTGACTCTGTACTTTTTCATGGTGAAATCCTCCTCACACATTACACTTTCTTCATGGATACGATACGGATGGCGGAGACATCGGTCCCCATGTCCTCGGCGATGGCAGCGGCTACGGCGGCCATCATCGCGGGGGTGACGGTGCCAGGTGCGGGCATGGCGGCGGGAGCCGCCGGCATCTGGGGCACGGTCTTGGGCGCGGAGGTGCGGGCACATACCCAGCTCATCAGTGTGACCAGCAGTATGATGCACAGCAGCCCGGCAAACACCGTTCCCAGGCCCATCAGCACGACAAACAGGTTGGAATATTCAGGCATGGTTTGGATCTCCTCCCATACTAATATAGATTACCCACATTGTACCAAACATTTGGTAGTAATGCAATCCGAAAAGGGCGAAAACTGCAAAATTGTGAGAAGTCCTAAAAAATTTTTTGGTTCATTGACGGAATACACAAACCACAGGGAAACGACCTTTCCTTGGAAGAAAATACTTTCCATCCGCTATTGTCTGTGCTATACTGTGTTTCTATTCCGAAAGCAGGGGAGGCGCGGCTATGCGGTACGAAAATGTGGTGCAGGGCCGCTTTCTCTCGCGCCCCAATCGCTTCATTGCGCTGGTGGAGCTGGACGGCGCCGAGACGGTCTGCCATGTGAAGAACACCGGACGCTGTCGTGAACTGCTGGTACCGGGGGCTGAGGTGTATCTGGTGCCGGGTGTCACGCCGGGGCGTAGGACACCCTACGATCTTGTCGCGGTGAATAAGGGCGGCAGGCTGATCAATATGGACGCCCAGGCACCGAACCGGGCGTTTGCGGAGTTTGCACGGACCTTCGACCCGCAGGCCGAGAGCATCCGGCCGGAGTTTCGCTTTGGCGAGTCGCGGCTTGATTTCTGCTTGACGCGGCCCGACGGGCTGCACCTGGTGGAGGTCAAGGGGGTCACGCTGGAGCAGGGCGGCCACGCCCGCTTCCCGGATGCACCTACGGAGCGGGGCGTGAAGCACGTGCATGAATTGATACGCGCTGTGGAGCAGGGCTGCCGGGCTACGGCCTTCTTCGTCATCCAGATGGCGGAGGTCGTTGATTTTGCGCCCAACGATGATACACATCCCGCATTCGGCGCGGCCCTGCGGCAGGCGCGCGAGGCGGGGGTCAGCATTGCCGCTTACAGCTGCCGTGTTGCGCCGGACGCCATGTATATCGATCACCCTGTGCCGGTGGTTTTGTGAGGAGAGTGTCCGTATGACATTGCTGGAGATATTCCTGATCGGCATCGGTTTGAGTATGGATGCCTTTGCCGTGGCGATATGCAAGGGACTGGCCATGCCGGACAAGGTGCATAAGAGGAGCGCGTTTCTCATCGCCCTGTATTTCGGCGTATTTCAGGCGGTCATGCCCGCGCTGGGCTGGCTGCTGGGCTCACAGTTTGCCCATTATGTGACGCGGTTCGCGCCCTGGATCGCCTTCGTGCTTCTGGCATGGATCGGCGGGAATATGATTCGGGAGAGCCGCGCCGAGGAAGATGAGGACGAGCAGCCCTCCGACGGGCAGGTGAAGCACAAGGAGCTGCTGGTGCTGGCCGTGGCCACCAGTATTGACGCCCTGGCCGTGGGCGTCACGTTCTCCATGGTGGAGCTGTCCGTGTCCATCTGGCTGGCCGTCTGTCTTATCGGCTGCACCACGTTCCTGATATCCCTGGGCGGCGTGTATGTGGGCAATGTGTTCGGCGCAAAGTACAAGAATAAGGCTGAATTCGTGGGAGGCACTATCCTGATTCTGATAGGTGTGAAGATCATTCTGGAGCATTTTGGCGTGCTGTAAAAAGATCCCCGGCGATGTATATCGCCGGGGGATCTTTTTACAGATGTGCGAGCAGATCCATAGTAATGCGGGCGGTGATGCCCCACAGGTGGTAAGGCAGGCCGTGATACACCGGGACCTCCAGCCGCCAGGGACGCCAGGGGTAGTCCGCAGGGACGCCGGCGTCCGCATAGGGGAAATCCGGGGCCTCCACTGGCTGCCGGTACAGGTAGACCTCCGGCGGGTGCGCCTTCAACTCCCGCAGGGGCAGCAGGAAGGTGCCGGCTACCTCCTCCGGCGCGGGGCGCATGGCTGCCAGTGCCGCAGGGTCTACCTCACCCAGCACCGGCCGGAGCAGGCTGCCCGCACGGATGTGGATGAAGTCCATTTCGCCGATCACGGTCACGGCGCTTTCCGGGATGCCAAGCTCCTCCCAGGTCTCCCGCAGGGCGCACTGGATGGCCGTTTCCCCCGCCTCGCGCTTGCCGCCGGGGAAGCACACCTCGCCCGGCTGCCGGACGCTGGCGGAGCGTATCTCGTACAGCAGGCAGTATTCGCCGTCCTGACGGACCAGGGGGACCAGCACGGCGGAGCCGCCTCTCTCGCCCATCAGCGTGGGCGTATGCGCCGCGTAGTAGCCGCGCAGGGGGGAAATATCCATGATCGGGCCTCCTCTCGGTCAAAAGCGGTGCTTGTCCGCATTGTTTTTATCGATGTGTGGTTGTATCGCAGAGCGGCCTGCGAAAAAAGACGTCCCCGCCTTGCGGCGGGGACGCGTAATGCGCGGTAGATCCTCAGCAGCTGCACCCGCAGCCGCCGTTATTGCCGCCGCAGCCGCAGCCATTGCCGCAGCCGTTGCCGCAGAACAGGAACAGCAGGATGATGGCGATGATGATCCAGCAGCAGCTGCTGCCGCCAAAGCAGGAATTCTGATTACACATACCGTAACCTCCTATGAAAATTTGACCGCCACATCGGTCTCATTCTCATAGTATGCCGGCTGCGGTAAAGTGTGCGCCTCAGAGCTGCGAGATGCGATAGCTGAGCGTCAGCAGGGTGTCCACAAAGTGGATGTCCTCGAAGAAAACGCCGTCCTCCTTGGTGGAGAGCTCCACATTGGTAAAATTCCAGAAGCCGCGCACACCCAGACCGATCAAACGGTCCGCCAGCGGCTGGGCTACATTCTGCGGGACGGTCAGGACCGCCACGTTGGGGTGATAGTTGGCGACATATTCCTCCAGCTCATCCATCGAGTGGACCGAGACACCGCGGATCTCCGTGCCGATCAGCGCGGGGGAGACATCAAAAGCGGAGTCGATCCGGAAACCGACCTTATCAAAATCAAAATTCTGCAGCAGGGCGTGACCCAGATGGCCCACACCGATCACAATGATGCGGTGGCCGCTGTCTATACCCAGGATGTGGCCGATCTCCGCACGCAGCTCGGCTACATTGTAGCCGTAACCCTGCTGGCCGAACTCACCAAAGCAGCTCAGGTCCTGCCGGATCTGGGAGGCGGTGATGTCCATCTTGGCGCCCAGAGAGTTGGAGCTGATACGCACCACGCCTTTGTTGTACAGATCGTCCAGATACCGATAGTACCGGGGAAGACGATGAATGACAGCATCGGAGATTTTTTGCTTCTTCATAGAAAAACCTTCTTTTGTGTGGAATGCGGCGCACAGCGCTCGATGTATTGTGGCTATTTTACAACAAGTATGCGAAGTTGTCAACTTTTTTAACAAAGTGAAGCGAAAAATTTTCTTTACTTTGCGCCGGGAAGGTGGTATAGTAGTGAAGCTGTAAGTTGATAAAACAGAATATGCGCCCGTAGCTCAGATGGATAGAGCGTTAGACTCCGACTCTAAAGGCCGCTGGTTCGAATCCAGTCGGGCGTACCATAATATTTTCCCCCTGCTATAGCAGGGGGAAAATATTTTATTCGCTCCCTGAAACCATGACCTAAACAGTTTTGTATAGACCGTTTAGCTCCGATTATCGGGATTGCTTAGATTATCCAAGAATTACGGTGTATCATAATTCCTGTTGTCATTGTGTTGTCAGGCAGATAGGTTGGTGTAGATCCAATCTGTATGGATATTATAGCGCTGTGCTCTTTGAATTGCAATACCACTTTTCAAAATTTACACGCAAAATTTTTAAAAAGCGTGCAAAACATATTGATTTTTGAGGGCCTGGGCATTATAATATAAACACGCATAATGCAAATATTGCGTGCAGAAAGTTGGTGACAGGTTGAGCAAGTACGATATCGTTAACGAAGTTTTTGATGCCATCGGAGAAATTGCAAAGAAATCGGATTTTATTTCTGCCGGACTCAAAGACCAAGATGTATATGCGCTTTGTAAGCAGGGCTATCTCGAGCGTGTGAAAAAAGGGTATTACAAGCTGGCTGTCGGGGACGAGCCCAAAGAGGAGCTTATCCTTTCGGAACTGATGACGCACGGGGTCATCTGCGTTGAATCAGCTCTGTTCTACTACGGCTATAGCGACTTTGCGCCCAGAGAATGGTCGATTGCCGTCCCACGCTCTTATTCCAGAACGGTGAAGGCGATTCAGACGGAAGTGCCGGTGAAAGCGTATTATGTGCAGAATCCGATGTATCACCTGGGGGAAACAACTGGCACCTTCAATGGCATAACACTTCCAGTCTATGACCGTGAACGCACCGTCTGCGACTGCTTCAAGTACCGCACGAAGCTGGATAACGAGATATTCAACAAAGCCGTCAATGCTTATGTGGCGGATGAAAAGAAAAACCTTGCCAACCTTTCCAAATACGCAAAGGAAATGGGTGTTTATAAGAAAATGATGAGTGTGATGGAGGTGCTGCTGAATGGCTGACGTGGCTGCATCCGTGCTTGCACGGCTCAAAAACAAAGCCGCAAAAAGCGGCAGAAGCTATCAGCTCTGCTTACAGCTTTTCTGCCAGGAAGAGTTCCTGCGCCGACTGGAAAAGTCAAAATATGCGGAAAACCTGGTTCTCAAAGGCGGACTGTTTCTCTATTCCCTCACGGATTTCGATAGCCGTGTTACGGCTGATGTGGATTTTCTGCTCAGAAAGATGCCCAATACACCGGAACAGCTTCAGGCGATATTGGAGGAGATTATTGCAACCGAAACAGGCAACGATTTTATCACATTTGAAATCAAAACTGTGGCTCCCATTGCTGTGGCAAAGAAGTACGCCGGTATTGGCGCTTCCCTCGTAGCAAGGATAAAGAACACAAAAACTCCTTTTGGCATTGATTTCGGTGTGGGGGATATCATCGTGCCGAGACAGGAAAAGCGGAAGATACCAACGCAGCTTGACGGTTTTGAGGCGCCGACGGTCAATACCTATTCGCTGGAAACGACTGTTGCCGAAAAGCTGGATGCGATCCTCAGCCTGATGGAGTTCTCCAGCCGGATGAAGGATTATTACGATCTCTATTATCTTGCAAACAAGTTTGATTTTGACGGAGCAACATTGACAGAGGCATTGCAAAAGACTTTTGAAAATAGGGAACACCTCTTCACCGTGGAGCAGTTTGAGCAGGTCATGGCCTTTGGCAGCGACGATGCAATGCAGAAAAAGTGGAAAGCCTTCTGCCGAAAAATTGATACAAAGACCGACGATTATAACACGGTACTGAGCACGATAAAAGCGTTCTTGGTAGATCCGTACAAGGCAGCGGTTGCTGGCAAAAAATACACAGAATCTTGGTCCGCTTATAACGGGAGCTGGACACAGGGAGGAAATAACAATGGCTAAAATTCAATCTGTCGAGCCGAATATTGCCGATCTTGCAAACGGCTGGCTGAAATCGTATAAGCGTGATTATAAACTAGAGCAGGAATCGCTAAATACAGAAATAGACCAGGCGCTTAATGACTACTATTCTAAAAATGGTGGTGTCGGCGGAAATCGTCCCGATGCAAAGCTCCTTTTGCAGGACAAGAATTTGGTCAATTATCCGATTTTGATTGAATATAAGGGCTATAAGGATAAGCTCGTTAAGCTTGACGCGGATGGCAAAGTAGCAAACAAAACCGCAAAGAATCAGCCCGACTTCAGGAATATCAATTCGTATGCCGTAAATGGTGCCGTTCATTATGCAAACGCACTTCTGCATTATACGAGCTATACTGATATTATTGCCATCGGAATGACCGGCTACAAAAATGATGCCGGAAAACTGGAATATGAGATCGGCGTTTACTATGTTTCCAAAAGTAATTTCGGTGTCGGTCAAAAGGTCGATGATTTCACTGACTTATCTTTCTTGAAAAAGAGTAATTTCGATGCTTTCATCGAGAAAGTGAAACAGCTTCAGCTTTCGCAGGAAGAAATCGAAAAGCTCAGGGAACACCGTGAGCAGGAAATCAACGCCAGCCTTGTAAAGCTGAACAATGACATCTACAACAACGAAAAAGGGTTAAGTGAGCGCGACCGTGTTTACCTTGTGGCGGCTTCCATTATTGCAACGCTCGGCGTTCCCGGGAAGGTTGCTGCACTTGAGAAATCAGAACTGAAATCCTCGACCGAGGAAGGCAACCGTGATGGCGATATTATCCTTCGGAAAATCAAAGCGTTCTTGGGCGAAAAGAATTTGCCGCAGGAAAAACGTGATCTGATTGTTCGTACCTTACAGAACACGCTGACAACCGATAATATCAACAAGGTTGAAGACGGAGAAAGCCAGCTTAAACGGGTCTTTACAAAAATCATTGACGATCTGGGCATTTACTATAAAATCGGGTTAAGTACCGATTTTACCGGTAAGCTATTCAATGAAATGTATAGCTGGCTCGGCTTTTCTCAGGATAAACTCAACGATGTTGTTCTGACCCCCTCTTATGTAGCCACCCTTTTGGCACGTCTTGCAAGGGTAAATAAGGATTCCTATGTGTGGGACTTTGCGACCGGCTCTGCGGGTCTTCTTGTCGCCGCTATGAACGAAATGCTGATAGATGCCAAAGAGCAGATCAAGTCTCCCGATGTATTTGCCTTGAAATCTGCTCAAATCAAGGCGAATCAGCTTCTCGGTCTTGAAATCCTTTCGGAAGTTTATATGCTTGCCATCCTCAATATGATTTTGATGGGTGACGGGAGTTCACATATTTTGAACAAAGACTCTTTAAAAGAGTATGACGGTACTTATAAAATCAAGAGAGTGGATGCAGAGGGGCATGAAGTGGAGAAAACTATCGATTTCCCTGCTGATGCCTTTATTCTGAACCCGCCTTATTCAGCCCCCGGCAATGGAATGGTTTTCGTTGAAAAAGCCCTCTCGATGATGAGCAAAGGATACGCCGCAATTATCATTCAAAACTCCGCAGGCAGTGGCAAGGCAACAGAATATAATAAGAGAGTTTTGCAGCACAGCACTCTGCTTGCCAGTATCAAAATGCCGATCGACCTGTTCATCGGCAAGTCAAGTGTCCAGACCAATGTATATGTTTTCCGAGTCGGTGAAGCGCACCAGAAAGACGACACTGTAAAGTTCATCGACTTTTCCGTTGACGGGTATACGCGAACAAATCGCAAAAAGGCAAGCTGTAACCTGCGGGATACCGATCACGCAAAGGAGCGATATGCCGAGATAGTGGATCTGGTGCGCTTCGGCAAATCTAAGCTGAATATTTTTACCGAAAAGGAATACTACGAAGGTAAAATTGATCCCAATAACGGCGCAGACTGGAATCAGACGGCTCCAATCGACACAAAACCGACACTGGATGATTTCAAGAAAACCGTAAGCGATTATCTGGCGTGGGAAGTATCAAATTTGCTGAAAAATCAATCCACGGAGGATGACCGCCTGGGAAAATGAATGCCTCACTTAACGAAAAGCTGGGGACTGTTAAGTGGGGCGAATTTAAACTTGGAGACTTGTTCGAAGTTGTATCTTATAAGAAATGTTTTGATGCAAACAAAGTAGCAATTATCGAAAATAGGGGACATCCATATATAGTTCGCCAAAGTACAGAAAACGGGAGAAAGGGTAACATTGATGAGCCCATTAAATATCTTAATCCAGGAAATACAATATCTTTTGGGCAAGATACTGCTACAATGTTTTATCAAGAGAAACCATATTTTACGGGAGATAAAATAAAAATACTAAAGCTATACATTGGTACCGGTGTTTCTGGCGGAGAGGAGGGTGCGCTGAAGGGCCCCAGCATGATGCCCGGCGGCAGCCCAGTGGCATGGCCTTATGTCAAGCCTATTTTTCAGGCCATCTGCGCCAAGGTGGAGGACGGCTCCCCCTGCTGCGAGTGGGTCGGTGAAAATGGCGCCGGACATTTTGTAAAAATGGTTCATAACGGCATTGAATACGGCGATATGCAGCTGATCTGTGAAGCATATCAGTTGATGCGGGATTACCTGCGGATGTCCGATGGCGAAATGCACCAAGCCTTTGCTGCGTGGAACGATACAGAGCTGGATAGCTATCTTATTGAAATCACCCGCGATATCCTGGCCTACAAGGATGTAGATGGAAGCCCGCTGGTGGAGCACATTTTGGATACCGCCGGACAGAAGGGGACTGGCAAATGGACAGCCACAGCTGCGCTGGACGAGGGTGTTCCGCTGACACTGATTAGCGAAGCGGTGTTTTCCCGCTGCTTATCCGCTATGAAGGACGAACGTGTAACAGCTGCCGCCGTCTTTGATCGCATTATCCCCCCATTTACCGGAGACAAAGAATTGTTTGTTGAGAATATACGTCAGGCGCTGTATGCGTCCAAGATCATATCCTATGCACAAGGCTATACGCTGATGCGGGCGGCTGCCGGTGCATACGGTTGGAATCTGAACTATGGAGGCATTGCGCTGATGTGGCGGGGCGGATGCATTATTCGCAGTGCTTTTTTGGGGAAGATCAAGGACGCTTATATTGAAAATCCGGCGCTATCTAATCTGCTTTTGGATCCCTATTTTGAAAAAACCATCAAGGAGCTGCTTCCTGCGTGGCGCACGGTTGTTTCCGCTGCAGCGAGCTGCGGTGTACCGGCGCCTGCGATGTCTGCCGCGCTCAGTTATTTCGATGGATATACGACGCGTTGCCTGCCTGCCAACTTGCTGCAGGCGCAAAGGGACTATTTCGGCGCACATACTTACCGGCGCTTGGATGCATCGGCGGATCAGGTGTTTCACACTAACTGGACCGGTCATGGCGGCAGCACGGCCGCGGGTACCTATAACGTTTAATGGAGGTAACACATGGAGCATTCTTTTGGCGGAAGGGTTGCGGTCATTACCGGTGCCGGAGGTGTCCTGTGCTCGGTTATGGCCAAGGCACTGGCAGAGGCTGGCGCCCGGGTCGCGTTGCTGGGCCGCACGGCGGAGAAGGTGCAACGGGTAGCAGATGAGATCACCGCGGTGGGCGGTACGGCCCGCGCCTATGTCTGTGATGTGTGCGACCGTGATTCGGTGGAGGACTGCCATCGCCGGGTACTGGAACAGCTTGGGCAGTGCGACCTGCTGATCAACGGAGCAGGAGGAAACAAGCCGCAGGCCACCACGGAGCATGAGTATTACGAGGCAGGCGACTTAGATGCGCCGGTACGCAGCTTTTTCGATTTGCGGCCGGAGGATATAGAGAGCGTGCTGCAGCTGAATTTCTCAGGCACCTTGATTCCCACGCAGGTGTTCGCACAGGATATGCTGGGCCGTGGAGGGTGCAGCATATTGAATATCTCGTCTATGAACGCATATACGCCGCTAACAAAGATCCCTGCCTATTCCGGTGCCAAGGCCGCCGTATCCAACCTTACACAGTGGCTGGCAGTTCACTTTGTTAAGCAGGGAATCCGCGTCAATGCCATCGCACCGGGCTTTTTGTCTACGCAGCAGAACAAGACACTGCTGTGGAATGAAGACGGCTCCCCGACGCCTCGTACCGGCAAGATATTAGCGGCTACCCCTATGGGGAGATTTGGCCGGCCGGAGGAGCTGATTGGGGCAGTATTGTTCCTGCTGGACGACAAGGCTGCCTCCTTTGTTACCGGCGTCGTGCTGCCCATCGATGGCGGTTTCAGCGCATACAGCGGGGTGTAATATGAATATTTTCAAAATTGCGGACAACGAGAGCAGGCTAACACAGCAGGAGATCGCGCACGCGCTGCGGCAGAGCTTGGAAGACCGCCATCCACGACGTGTGCTGATCCTTCCACCGGATTTTACGCGGTATCATTCCAACGCCGGATTAATCACCAACACCTACTACCATATTCTTCAAAACATGGGGGCCGAGGTGGACATCATGCCGGCACTGGGTACCCATGAGCCAATGACAGAGGAACAGGCCCTTGCCATGTTCGGCGACGTACCCTACGAAAAGCTGATTCCCCACAACTGGCGCACTGACGTGCTGAAGGTGGGAGAGGTTCCAAGCAGTTATCTGGAGGATGTCACGGAGGGGCTGTGGCATGAGCCGATCAGCGTGGAGATCAATCGGCGGGTGATGGACGAACAGTACGATTTGATCATCTCGCCGGGTCAGGTGGTGCCGCATGAGGTCATCGGTATGTCCAACCATGCCAAAAACCTGTTTGTAGGCGTGGGCGGCAGCGACATGATCAATAAAAGTCACATGGTGGGCGCAGTATACGGCATGGAACGGATGATGGGCAGGGACCACACACCGGTGCGCAAGCTGTTTGACTACTCGATGGAGCGTTTCCTGCGCCAGCGCCCCATTCTCTTCGTGCTGACCGTGACCACTGCTCCGGCAGGCAGCATCCGCACCCATGGCCTGTTTATCGGGGAGGGACGCGAATGCCTGACCGAGGCAGTTAAGCTGTCGCAGGAGAAAAATATCGATTTTGTAGAGCAGGGACTGAAAAAATGCGTGGTCTATCTGGATCCCGGTGAATTCAAAAGCACATGGCTGGGAAACAAGGCTGTCTATCGCACCCGTATGGCTATGGCAGATGGCGGAGAGCTGATCGTGCTGGCACCCGGCGTTACAAAATTTGGGGAGGATCCACAGGTGGACAAGCTGATCCGTAAGTACGGATATAGGGGCCGCCTGCATACGCTGGAGGAATTCAACAAGCCGGAGAATCAGGATCTGCGGGACAATATGGGGGCGGCGGCCCATCTCATCCACGGCTCCTCTGATGGGCGCTTTACCATCACCTATGCGGTCAGGGATGCTTTCCGAGAGGAAATCGAGGCAGTCGGATTCCGCAGCGCTGATTATGACGAGATGGCGGCAAAGTACGATCCCGATACGCTGCGATACGGGTACAATACGGTAGACGGAGAGCGGGTTTACTTTATCCCGAATCCTGCGTTGGGCCTGTGGATAAACCGGGAGCGGTTTTAAGGAGGGTGTTATGGAAGAATTTATGAGCCAGGATTTCCTTCTGCATGGAGAAACGGCGAAAACGCTGTTTCATCAACACGCAGAAGGAAATCCCATTATCGACTATCACAACCATCTGTCACCCAGAGATATTGCCCAGCACCGTGTCTTTCGTGATCTGACGGAACTGTGGCTGGAAACCGATCATTATAAATGGCGGGCGATGCGCGCCTGTGGCGTAGAGGAGCGGCGGATCACAGGCGATGCCGATGGTTATGAGAAGTTCCTGGCGTGGGCGTCTGTGGTGCCGCAACTGGCCGGCTGCCCACTTTACCACTGGACGCATCTGGAGCTGCAGCGTTACTTTAACATCCACACGCCACTGACGCCCGAAACCGCGCCATCTATCTGGGAGGAAACGCGGGAAAAGCTGCGGGAGCAGGATACCGTCAGCCTGCTGAAGCAGCAGAATGTCCGTGCTCTGTGTACGACCGATGATCCGGCGGACTCGCTGGAGTGGCATCAGCAGATCCGCCGGGATGACGGGATCCCCTTTGAAGTGCTGCCGTCCTTTCGGCCGGATCGCTATCTGGAGCCGGAGCATCCCGGTGCGCGGAAGCATCTGTCGCGGCTGGCAGAGTCAACCGGCGTTGCTATCGCGGATATAGACGGCCTGAAGCACGCGCTGTGTGTGGCATTAGACCATTTTCAGGCCTGTGGATGCGTGGTCGCCGACCATGGGCTGTCCTGCCTGCGCGGCGGCGCTGACGAGGTGCGGGAGCAGCTTTTGCTTTTCCTTGGAGAGGAATATCGCCGCCGGGGCATGGTCATGCAGCTGCATCTCGGCCCGATCCGCGATCAATCGCCGCGCCTGCTGGAGACAGTTGGCCATGATGCAGGTGGCGACAGCGTCGGTGCAACCAGTGATCCTGCGGCATTAGGGCATTTCTTGGCCAAGCTGGAAAGCGGCGGTGGATTGCCGCGCGTGATCCTCTACAATCTTAACCCCGCGGAGAGCGCGGTTTTCAGCACCATGGCTGTGAACTTCGCTCCGCAGGTGCAGTACGGCGCTGCATGGTGGTTCAATGACACGCTGCGAGGGATCAATGCGCAGTTGGACGAGCTGATGGAAACCGGCCTACTGGCCCACAGCGCGGGTATGCTGACAGATTCCCGGTCATTCACCTCATTTCCTCGGCATGAGTACTACCGCCGTATCCTGTGCGCTAAGTTGGGTAAGTTAGTGGACGGCGGCCAGTATCCGGCAGATATTGCCGCACTGGGGCGCATCGTGGAGAATGTCTGCTGGAAAAATGCCGCTGCTCTTTTAAGGCTATGACGGTCGTCCACACCGGCAGTTGCTGGCGTGGAGCGAGAACTGTGTCATCATTCAAAAAGCGGAGAGCATTGTGAGCTGGTCAAGTGTCCCGACAAGACGGAGAATACTATGAAAGTTGTGATTATTGATGGGCAGGGCGGTAAGCTCGGGCAGAGCATTGCCGAGGCCATTGTAAAAAGCGATGTGGACTGTGAAGTGTATGCCATTGGCACGAACAGCATTGCGACCTGCACCATGCTGAAGGGCGGAGCGATGTACGGCGCGACCGGGGAGAACCCCGTCATTGTTGCCAGTCGTGATGCCGATGTGATCATCGGTCCGGTGGGCATCATATCTGCCGATTCTATGCTGGGAGAGGTCACACCGGCCATGGCGGCTGCCGTGGGGCAGAGTAAGGCCGTAAAGCTGCTTCTTCCCGTTAATCGCTGTAGCAACCGTGTGATCGGTGCGAAGAAGCTTACCATAAGCGAGATTGCCTGTGAAACGGTGGAGGAACTGAGGAAAATCGCAAAGTAAAGAACAAGCCGCAATAAGTAGGAGGTGACCATTTGGCCGCCTCCTGCTTGCTGTTCGTTTCCGGCTTATGTCGCCGGTGACCTTGCGCTGCGGGGATGGAGCTTTACGCTGCCGTCAGAGGGCTTCCACCAGCGCGGCCACTTCGGAAAGACTGATACGCCGCTCCTCTGCGATGCGGGCGAGATCGTCGTATTCGTACTTGGAACGGGTGACACCGTATCCGCAGGAATCCTTGCGGCGTACTACCCCGTAGGGCGTCTCGATGCTTTCAATGTGCCGCTCCAGCACATACCGGCGGCAGAGGCTCTCCCGAATGCCGATGGTCGTGGTATGGCGCAGCATGGCTTCCACCACAGCCTCCCGCGCAGCTTCTGGACACAAGGCGCAGATCAGCGTGCCGGGGCGGGATTTTTTCATGCCGGCAGGCGTGGTATAGACCTCCAGGGCTCCGGCATCAAACAGGCGATCCATGGAGAAGGAGATGGCTTCGGCCGTCATGTCGTCGACATTGCAGGAAAGCTGACATACCGTGTGGGACGATTCGCCGGCTTCTCCCAGCATACTCCGCACGCAGTTTGCGGCGGGGAAGTCCTTTTTACCCATACCGTAGCCAATGGCGCCGACACGCATAACAGGCATCTCACCAAATTCGGTGGCAAAATGCTTTAAGAGCGCGGCGCCGGTAGGCGTGCAAAGCTCGCCCTTTATGCTGCCGCCGTAGATCGGAAGGCCCTGCAGGATATATGCGGTGGCGGGAGCGGGAACGGGCAGAATGCCGTGCGCGCAGTGGACATGGCCGCTGCCCACATGGATGGGGGAGACGATGATTCTTTCCGGCGCCAGCCGATCCATCAGCAGGCAGACGGCAACCACATCTGCCACGGCATCCATCGTCCCCACCTCATGGAAGTGGATCTCCGTCACGGGGACATTGTGGGCGCGGCTCTCCGCCTCTGCGATAAGTCCGTAGACGGCCTTCGCGTTGTGCTGCACCGCCTCGGGCAGATGCAGGCCGGATATTATGTGCCGGATCCTGTGCAGGCTGCTGTGCTGGTGAGGCGTGTGTTCATGTTCATTTGTATGCTCATGCTCATGTGTATGCTCATGGTCGTGGTGATGGGCATGTGCGTGATCGGATTCTTCCACACCATTTACCGTAACAGACATATGTGTGCCGGTGATGCCGCACTTTACGGACGCCTCCCGGCGATACTGCACACCGGGAATGCCGAGAGCGTTCAACTCGTCCACAAAGCCATCCGGGTCAGGCAGCAGCTCCAACAGTGCCGCGGTCAGCATATCGCCTGCGGCACCCATGCCGCAATCCAAATACAGAGTTTTCATGATTTTGCCTCCATGTGATTGATCATGCTTGCCAGATACCCTGCGCCAAAGCCGTTATCAATGTTTACCACAGAAACGCCGCTGGAGCAGGAGTTGAGCATAGAGAGTAATGCGGACAGTCCCTGAAAGGACGCGCCGTAGCCGATACTGGTGGGGACGGCGATCACCGGACAGTCGGCCAGTCCTCCGATGACGCTGGCCAGCGCGCCCTCCATGCCCGCGATGGCGATGATGACGCTGGCTCCCATAATGTCATCCAGATGAGCCAGCAGACGGTGCAGCCCGGCAACGCCCACATCATACAGGCGGGTGACGCGATTGCCAAGAACCTCGGCGGTCAGGGCGGCCTCCTCTGCCACCGGAATGTCGCTGGTGCCGCCGGTCGCAACTACGATCCTGCCGATGCCGTCCGGAGCGGGAAGCTCTCCTATAACACCGATCCCCGCCTCGGCGTGGTAGGCGAGGGGGTGAACGGCTTTGATCTGCTCCGCTTTTTCGGGCGAAAGCCGGGTAATGAGAACGACATCCTGCCCACTGCCCCTCATGGCAGAAGCGATGCCGCTGATTTGCTCGGCGTTTTTTCCGGCGCCGTAAATGACCTCCGCAGCGCCCTGCCGAACCTTGCGATGTAGATCGACCTTGGCGTAGCCAATATCCTCGAAGGGCTTGACCTTGATTTTTAACGCAGCGTCGTCAACGGACAGCTCTCCGCGCTTTACGGCTTCCAAAATGAGCCTGATCTCACTATTCATCTCGAACCTCCAAATCCAATAAAACCGTGCTGTACCACTGCTTCAGCGTGGCGACGATTTGTTCCCGTGCCTCCACGATATGTGCCAGCTGTGCATCCGGAAGCTGGAGCTTTGCGGCGTTTCCCATCTGCCGGACGCGAAAATCGGTAAAACCCAGAGAGGACAAGTAGTCCTCCGCCTTCTCAGTCCGCGCCAGATCCTCCGGGGTGATCGGCGTTTCCGCGGGGATGCGGGTGGCAAGGCAGGCGTAAGCGGGCTTATTCCAGGTAAACAGGCCGGCCTCCTTAGACAGGCGGCGAACGTCGGCCTTTGTCAGTCCACAGTCCCTGAGCGGGGAATATACCTTCAGCTCCCTCAACGCCTGCATTCCGGGGCGATCTCCTGCATCGTCTGAGGCGTTTGTACCGTCTATAAGCGTGGTAAAGCCGTCCGCGCTTGCAGCGTGCAGGATCGACGAGAAAATCGACTTTTTGCAAAAGTAACAGCGGTTGGCGGGATTTGCGGCGACCCTCGTATCGGAGAGAATATCCACCAGTAAGACGGTCATGTCGGCATGAAGCGCCTCGACTAAACGCTTGGCGTCGTCCAACTCAAACTGCGGCTGGAATGCTGTTTTCACATAATACGCCCGCACCTCGGCTCCCAGCTGCTTTGCGGCATAGAGCAGATACGCGGAGTCCACACCGCCGGAAAAGGCCAGTGCGATTTTGGGGTGTGCTGCAAAGAATTCTTTTAATTCCAATTTCAATTCTCCTCAATTGCATAATAAGAAGGGACACACAACCGCTCCTTTGAGGATGGTTGCGTGTCCTTGTGGTACACGGTTGTATAAATTCAAGTATTGGGATGGCGAAAGTACTTGGGCAGTTGCCAATCGACTTGAGTCGATGTTGGGGCTATAATACAATAAGCGCGCTGCGGTGTCAACCGACTTAGCACTTTTTTTCAGAAAAACACATGGCAAGCATGAGAAACCGAAGTCCTGCTTGAGCAACAAGAGTAAGACTAAATGCACTGATTTCCAGATAACAAAACATGCGAGCAATCACACGATTACCGCTCAGGGCCATTTCTTTTTCATTTTCTGGAGAAATTTCGATGCTGTTCCTGTGCCTCCAGCTTTTTCAGACCGGCCTCCATGGTGGCAATATCCCTGCGGAACACTTCCGCGCCTGCATCCTCTACATGCTCAAATTTTTGCAGAAGCAGAGCATTTTCAGTGCGCAGTTCCTCCAATTCCTCCGTCAGCTCTGCAAGTCTAACAGCCAATTCCCGGCTGCAGATGATACGGAGAAAAGGCAGTTCCTTTTTCCCTCTTATAAGTGCGGTACGCTCTCTGGTTTTTTCCTTGATTTGCTGTACCAGACTGGTGCAACGCTCCAGCTCCGGCCTCCATATCCCGTTAGCAAAGAGTACTGGGCGTATATTTGAATGCCAGGTGCGTATGCAGGGCAGTGACGCTATGGGCATACTCCGTGGACGGTGTGGTGCTGACCATCACAAATCCGTTTTCCCTCTTGCAATTCAGGGCATACTCCACTATACTGATACTTGTTGATACTAATTGCAATCAGGAGTGGAGGTGCTTTCATGGATGCCGCATTGTTTACCAAGATGCTGTCCGACAAGAACATTCTGGATTTGAGAAAACTCGGCTATAAATTCCCGCAGGCCGACATCAAAGAGTTTACGGAGCTGCTGAAAAACGGTTTCTATCATTCGCTGCCGCTCAAGGATTTCTCCGGGCAGAACATCGTCTATCTGAGCAGCATTGCACAGGTGCGCCTTTCCGCTGCCAGGGTGCTTTTGACGCCGCAGAACAGCACGCAGCTTTACGGCGTCAAGGCCATGGAGGAGGAGATCGTTTCCACCTTCACCATCGAGCAGGTGGACTTCACCCGCGACAGCGTCCGCAAGATCCTCTCCGGCCTTGCTCCCACAGACGAAAGCGAAAGCCGCATTTTCGGCATGAAAAAGGG
>ENA-UOIZ01001589-UOIZ01001589.1-human-gut-metagenome-genome-assembly--contig:-P88-NODE-1589-length-18176-cov-27.842062_pt1 | contig 18176 bp, 13 predicted proteins | sample MGYA00242336_ERZ723883 | MGnify/ENA metagenome assembly ERZ723883 | reverse complement strand
TCCGCAACTGCCTGACCGTCTTTCAGAATGACCCGCTGCTTTCCGGGGCAATCGCAAAAAATCTGCTGACCGAGCGAGTGGACATTGTAAAGCCCATCGGCTACCACCGCATCGGCACCGCCATCACGGACACGGATATGAACTATCTGCTCCTGTATCTGGAAGAAACCTATGGGCTTACCAGTGAGAAAAAGATTACCGCCGCCATCGGGATTGTTGCCAATGAAAACGGCTACCACCCCGTCCGGGACTACCTGAACGGCCTTTCATGGGATGGGCAGGAGCGTATCCGCTATTGCCTGCGCCACTTTCTGGGAGCCGACACCGACCAGTACACCTATGAAGCCCTGCGGCTGTTCCTGCTGGGAGCCATCCACCGGGCATTTTGCCCCGGCTGTAAATTTGAAGTCATGCTCTGTCTGGTGGGCGGTCAGGGAGCCGGGAAATCCACCTTTTTCCGGCTGCTGGCAGTAAAAGACGAGTGGTTTTCCGATGATTTGCGGAAGCTGGATGATGATAACGTGTACCGCAAGCTGCAAGGCCACTGGATTATCGAGATGTCGGAGATGATTGCCACCGCCAATGCCAAGAGCATTGAGGAAATCAAGTCATTTTTAAGCCGACAGAAGGAGGTCTATAAAATCCCATACGAAACCCACCCGGAGGACAGGCTGCGGCAATGTGTGTTCGGCGGCACTTCCAATGCCCTTGACTTCCTGCCCCTTGACCGTTCCGGCAACCGGCGCTTCCTGCCGGTCATGGTGTACCCGGAACAGGCCGAGGTTCACATTTTGGAGGACGAAGCCGCTTCCAGAGCCTATCTTGCACAGGTCTGGGCAGAAGCCATGACGGTTTACCGCAGCGGGGATTTTAAGCTGTCTTTCAGCCCGGAAATGGTGCGCTATCTCAAAGAACACCAGCGGGATTTCATGCCGGAGGACACCAAGGCCGGGATGATACAGGCATACCTTGACCGCTATACCGGCGGCATGGTGTGTTCCAAGCAGCTTTTCAAGGAAGCCCTGAACCACCCCTTTGACGAGCCGAAGCAATGGGAAATCCGGGAAGTCAACGACATCATGAACCATTGCGTGACGGGCTGGAATTACTTTTCCAACCCCCGTGTGTTCCCGGAATACGGCAGGCAAAAGGGCTGGGAGCGTGAAACGAAAGCAACGGACATCAGCAACGGAGCTGAAAAAATCCCGGAAGGATTTGAGGAAGTCACGGAACAGATGGAGCTTCCCTTCTGAAAAATGCAGCCGGTTGCCGACCCTGTTGCACTCCCGTTGCCGAGCCGGTTGCCGGGAACCCCCCCGTAACTGCGGGCTTTTCCCCTTATCAGCAACCAAAACAACAGAAAAATAAAAGAAAATAAAAATAAGAGCCAAACTGCCAGACAGAGATAGTTTTCAGGTTTTTTGAAGCCCGTTGCCGGACTTCGTTGCCGACCTTCTCCTTGTCTGGCTTATTCTATTATGGAGGATAACTGCCTATGGCAAAAACGAAAACAGAGATTCATGTTACCACAGTTTTTGACGGCGAGCTGGACGCAGCGGATGTCTTTGTGAGCCTGATTGCCCAAAAATATGGGCAGAATACCGGCAAGGATAATCTTGCGAAAACACAAGATTTAGGATATAATAAAGACGAGGTTCAGAAAAACCGTGTTCCGTCTGGATTGTGCGGGTAAACGGTTATGATGAACGGATACGAATACACAGGCATGGACGCAATTCTGGCGGGCAGCTTCCGGGCGGCCATCTATTGCAGGCTTTCCAAAGACGATGACCTTGACGGGGAGAGCGCCAGTATTGCCAACCAGCGGGATATGCTGGAAAAATACTGCGAAAAGCAGGGATGGGAGGTTGTGGCAGTCTATCAGGACGATGGCTACACGGGGCTGAACATGGAGCGCCCCGACCTGAAACGGATGCTCAAAGCCATCGAGCGCAGGCAGATAAACCTTGTCATAACGAAAGATTTATCGAGGTTGGGCAGAAATTATTTGCAGACCGGCACACTCATTGAGGACTTCTTTCCCCGCCACGGCGTCCGCTATATCGCCATGAATGACGGTATCGACACCATGCGGGAGAATAACGACATTGCGCCGTTCAAGAACATCCTCAACGAGATGTACAGCAAGGATATTTCCAAGAAGGTACATTCCTCTTACCTTCTGAAAGCCCAGCAAGGCCAGTTTACCGGCTGTATCGCCCCTTTCGGGTATCAGAAAGACCCGGAGGACAAAAACCATCTGCTGGTGGACGAGGAAACCGCCCCCATTGTCCGGCAAATCTTCCGCTGGGCGCTGGAAGGACACGGCCCGAACTTTATCCGGCGCAGGCTGGAAGAACAGAAGGTGCCTTGCCCTACATGGTGGAACCGGGAACGGGGCTTCCGCAATGTCCGCACTAAATGGGAAAAGAAAGACCCGGTAAACGGGCGGTATATGTGGGATTTTTCGGTAATCAAGGACATCCTGATGAATCCCGTCTATACCGGGGCTATCGCTTCCCAGAAGAAGGACTACCGCTTCAAAATCGGCACCATCGGGGAAAAAAAGCCGCAGGACTGGATTGTGGTGGAGGAACGGCATGAGCCGATTGTTGACCGCAAGAGCTTTGACATCGTGCAGGACAAGCTGAAATCCCGGCAGCGTTCCCGCCAGACCGGGGAAATCAGCCTGTTTGCGGGGCTTCTCAAATGTGGCGAGTGTGGGAAATCACTGACTATCCGCTACACCAACGACAAGCACCCGAAGCAGATTTATTCCTGTAAGACCTATAATGCCTATGGGAAACAGCACTGTACCCAGCACCGTGTGGAGTACGAAACCCTTTACCGCCTTGTGCTGAACAAAATCCGGGAATGTGCGAAGGCCGCCCTGATGGACGGGGAAGCTGTTGCCGGACGGCTTACCAACACCTGTGAAGCCGAGCAGAAAGGCCAGCGGGAAGCGTTGGAGCGTTCCCTGACGAAGCACGAGGAACGGATTGAGGTACTGGAAAAAATGGTGCTGCGGCTCTATGAGGACATGGTTGCCGGACGTATCAGCGAAGCAAACTTCAATCTCATGCTGGATAAGACGCAGAAGGAACAGGCTGAACTAAAGGAACGGGTTGAACAGGGGCGCAGGAAGCTGGCTGATGAAATCCGCCTTGCCGTGGACGCCAAGCAATGGGTGGACGCCATTCAGGAATACGCCGACATCACGGAGCTGGACGCTGCCACCCTCAACCGTCTGATTAAAGAAATCGTTGTCCATGAACACATCGACAGCGATAAGACACGACACATTTCTATTGAAATTCATTTTAATCTCAAACCCATCCCGGAGGTGGAACAGGTCACGGCCTGACCTGTTCCCGCCGGGGCGGTTCTAAAAAAATTCCATAAATTTCTTGACACGCCGCCGCCCGCCATCGAGCAGAGTTTTACACCTATTTTGGTATGAAACAGCTCATGGCGGGCGGCGGTGTCGCTTTGATCGGCGGCACCCTTGTTCCGCTTCTTTCCAAACTTTTTGGATAATGCCTAAAACAAATACCACCCGCCGCGCCCTCTCGGAAACGGGAGGGCGCGGGAAAGGAGGGATTAACTTTTGATATGGCAGATGATTGAAGATTGGTTTCGCGGCATTTTGACAGACGGGATTTTATCGAACCTCTCCGGCTTGTTTGACAGCGTAAATACAGAGGTTGGAGAAATCGCAACGCAAGTCGGCACGACCCCCGCCGGGTGGAACGCGGGCATATTCAACATGATACGCAGCCTTTCGGAAAATGTCATTGTACCGATTGCGGGCGTTATCATTACCTTTGTCATGTGCTACGAACTAATCCAGCTTGTAATTGAAAAAAACAATCTGCACGATCTCGACACTTGGATTTTCTTCAAATGGATTTTTAAGACCTTTGTTGCGGTGCTGCTGGTAACAAACACTTGGAACATCGTCATGGGAGTTTTCGACGTTACGCAGAGCGTCGTCAATCAGAGCGCGGGGGTTATCATATCCGATACAAGCATAGACGTTACCACCGTCATTACCGACATTGAAGCAAAACTCGACGCTATGAGCGTGGGCGGTCTTTTGGGGTTATGGTTTCAATCCCTCTTTGTAGGGCTTACCATGAAAGCCCTGTCAATCTGCATTATGCTTGTGGTGTATGGGCGCATGATTGAAATATACCTTGTAACGAGCGTTGCCCCTATCCCGATGGCAACAATGGTAAATCACGAATGGGGCAGCATGGGACAGAATTACTTAAAATCTTTGCTTGCGCTTGGTTTTCAAGCGTTTTTGATTTTGGTGTGCGTGGGCATTTATGCGGTCTTGATACAGACAATCGCAGCAACCGACGACATTTCCGGCGCGATCTGGGCTTGCATGGGCTATACCGTCCTCTTGTGCTTTACCCTTTTCAAAACGGGGAGCCTTGCAAAGAGCGTCTTTTCGGCACATTAAGGGGGTGAGTTATGATTTGAAAATCGGCTTAATCGACGTTGACAGCCATAATTTCCCCAACCTCTGCTTGATGAAGCTATCCGCGTATCATAAAGCAAAGGGGCATACGGTGGAATGGTGGAACGCAAAGGGGCGGTACGACCTTGTATATAAAAGCCGCGTCTTTACGGACACCTATTCCAAAGACACGATAACCGTTACCAACGCGGAACAGGTTATTTTCGGCGGTACGGGCTACGACACGAAAAACCGCTTGCCGCCGGAAGTGGAACACAGTTACCCGGATTATTCTATCTACCCGCAGTTTTTCGGGATTGCCTACGGCTTTTTAAGCCGGGGTTGTCCGAGAAATTGCGGGTTTTGCATTGTCAGCGGTAAAGAGGGGCGCAAAAGCGTTAAGGTTGCGGATTTGTCCGAGTTTTGGAAATGGCAGCCGGAAATAAAAATCATGGACGCTAATCTGCTTGCCTGTCCCGACCATGAAAATCTCATTGAGCAGCTTATACGAAGCCGCGCATGGGTGGATTTTTCGCAAGGGCTGGATATTCGCCTTGTGAACAGGGATAATGTCAGCCTGTTAAATCGGGTACGGATAAAAGCGGTACATTTTGCATGGGATAATCCCGACGAGGACTTGACCGGGTATTTCCAACGTTTTTTGGATTTGACAGCCATTAAAAGCAGCCGCCAGCGGCGCGTGTATGTTCTTACCAACTACGGCAGCACTCACGAACAGGATTTATACCGCGTGAACACCTTGCGGGCTATGGGCTTTGACCCGTATGTGATGATTTACGAGCGTCCAACCGCCCCGCCTGTTACCCGCCATTTGCAACGATGGGTAAACAACAAGCGGCTTTTCTATGCTGTTCCCCGCTTTGAAGATTACATTCCGGGCAGAAAGGAGGTATGAAATGGCGTATGTAACCGTCCCAAAGGACTTAACAAAAATCAAAAGCAAGGTAATGTTCAACCTTACGAAACGACAGCTAATTTGTTTCAGCGCGGCGGTGGCAATCGGACTGCCGCTGTTCTTTTTGGTAAAAGGCAGCGTTGGAACGAGCGCAGCGGCATTGTGCATGGTGCTTGCCATGCTGCCTATGTTTTTGCTTGCCATGTACGAGAAAAACGGGCAACCGCTGGAAGTGATTATTCGGCAATTTGTGGAAGTGAAGTTTCTTCGCCCCAAAGAGCGACCTTATCAGACCAACAATTTTTATACCGCCCTTGCGCGGCAGGAGCGATTAGATAAGGAGGTACGGGCGATTGTCAAAGGAAAAGGGAAAGACCCAAAACAAAAAGCGTAAACTTACGCGGCAGGAAAAGAAACAGATCGACGCGCTTATCCGGCAGTCAAAGGGCGACGGGAAGCCCCATACGGCGCAGGACAGCATACCGTTTGAACGAATGTATAAGGACGGGATTTGCCGCCTTGCAAACGGGCGGTATTCCAAGTGCATTGAGTTTGAGGATATAAATTATCAGCTTGCGCAGCCGGACGACAAAACCGCCATTTTTGAAGCCCTTTGCGATATGTATAACTCGTTCGACGCTTCTATCAACGTGCAGCTTTCCCTAATCAGCCGCCATGCGAACAAGGACGATTTCAAGAACAGTATCACGATTGCGCCGCAGAATGACGATTTCGACAGTATCAGAGCAGAATACACCGAAATGCTTAGGACGCAGCTTGAACGCGGAAACAACGGGCTTATCAAGACCAAGTTTCTTACCTTTACCGTTGAAGCAAAGGACATCAGATCGGCGCGGGCGCGTCTTGCCCGCATTGAAACGGACACCCTCAACCATTTTAAGGTGATCGGCGCGGCGGCGCGGGTATTGGACGGGAAACAGCGTCTTGAAGTGCTGCATGGGATTTTCCACCCGGACGGGGAACGCTTTAACTTTGCGTGGGAATGGCTACCCGCAAGCGGTCTTTCCGTCAAAGACTTTATCGCCCCGTCCTCTTTCCGATTTGGCGACGGGCGAATGTTTCAAATGGGCGGCAAGTTTGGTGCGGTTTCCTTTTTGCAGATCGTCGCGCCGGAACTTTCCGACCGTATGCTTGCTGACTTCATGGACGCGGAAAACGGGATTATCGTCAATCTGCACATTCAGAGTATCGACCACAACGAAGCAATCAAGACGATTAAGCGCAAGATCACCGACCTTGACCGCATGAAGATTGAAGAACAAAAGAAAGCAATCCGCAGCGGTTATGACATGGATATTATTCCGTCCGACCTTGCCACCTACGGCGGGGAAGCAAAAAACCTACTCCGCGATTTGCAGAGCCGCAACGAAAGAATGTTTCTGCTTACGCTGCTTGTCTTAAACCTTGCAGATACCAAGCAGAAATTGGATAACGAAGTGTTCGGGGCGGCGGCAATCGCACAGAAATACAACTGCATTTTGACCCGCCTTGACTACCGGCAGGAACAGGGGCTTATGTCCTCTATCCCGTTGGGGGAAAACCTTATCCATATCCAGCGCGGCTTGACGACCAGCAGCACCGCCGTTTTCGTTCCCTTTACGGTGCAAGAGCTGTTCCAAAGCGGCGAAGCATTGTATTACGGCTTAAATGCCCTTTCCAACAACATGATTTTGTGCGACCGAAAGAAGCTGAAAAACCCCAACGGCTTGATACTCGGCACACCGGGCAGCGGCAAAAGTTTTTCTGCAAAACGTGAAATCACAAACGCTTTTCTTATCACGTCCGACGACATTATCATTTGCGACCCCGAAGCCGAATATTACCCCCTTGTCGGACGTTTGAAAGGACAGGTTATCAAGGTTTCGCAGAACAGCACGCAGTACATTAACCCTATGGATATTAACCTCAATTACAGCGAGGGCGACACGCCCATAGCCTTAAAGAGCGATTTTATCCTTTCCTTTTGTGAGTTGATTATGGGCGGTAAAAACGGGCTGGAAGCTGTCGAAAAGACCTTGATTGACCGCGCTGTTATCAGCGTGTACCGCAACTACCTTGCCGACCCGAAGCCCGAAAATATGCCGATTTTGGGCGACCTCTACGACGAGATCAAGAAGCAGCCGGAAAAGGAAGCGCAGCGTATCGCGGCGGCATTGGAACTCTATGTAAACGGCAGCTTGAACATTTTTAACCACAGGACAAACGTTGACATTCATAACCGCCTTGTCTGCTTTGATATTAAGGAACTCGGTACGCAGCTTAAAAAAGTCGGTATGCTTATCGTCCAAGACCAAGTATGGAACAGAGTAACGGTAAACCGCAGCGAGGGCAAGGCGACGCGGTATTACATCGACGAGTTTCATTTGCTGCTCAAAGAGGAACAGACCGCAGCATACAGCGTCGAGATTTGGAAGCGTTTTAGGAAGTGGGGCGGTATTCCGACAGGTATCACCCAAAACGTGAAAGATTTGTTGTCGTCCCGCGAGGTGGAGAACATCTTTGAAAACAGTGATTTTGTGTATATGCTCAACCAAGCCCAGGGCGACCGGGAAATCCTTGCCAAGCAGCTTAACATTTCACAGCAGCAAATGACCTATGTAACCCATTCCGAAGCGGGCGAGGGACTTATCTTCTATGGCAACGTGATTTTGCCCTTTATTGACCGTTTCCCGAAAGATACGGAACTCTACCGCGTGATGACGACCAAGCCCGGCGAGGTGTCAGCATGAAGATAGAAACGGATAAAATCTATTGCGGCGACAGCTTGCAGGTGCTTCAAACCTTGCCGGATAACTGTATGGATTGTTGCGTAACGTCCCCGCCCTACTATGCTTTGCGCGATTACGGCACAGACGGGCAGATCGGACGGGAAGCAACGCCGGAGGAATATGTTTCCCGCATTACAGCGGTTTTCCATGAGGTAAAGCGGGTGCTTACGCCGGAGGGTACTTGTTGGCTGAATATCGCGGACACTTATTGCGGCACAGGCAGCAAAGCCGACCACCAAGACCCGAAATATCCCAAAGGCAGGAACGGGCAGCAAGTGGCGGTAAACCACCGCGCCCCCGGCTGCAAGCCGAAAGACCTAATCGGTATTCCGTGGCTTGTAGCCCTTGCCTTGCGGGGCGACGGTTGGTATTTGCGCAGTTCTATCATTTGGCACAAGGGAAACGCCATGCCGGAAAGCACGCGGGACAGACCGACGCGCTGCTATGAATATGTGTTTCTGCTTACCAAGTCGAAGAAATATTACTACGATTGGCAAGCAGTAGCCGAGCCGATAGCCCCCACAACGGCGGTACGGCTGAAAAGCGGAGTTGGGAAAGGCAACAAATATGCCGCTACCGTTCCGGGGCAAAACCAGCCGCAGAAAATCAACCGTCCCCGTAGGAAAGGCGCATACACCGACGAAATGATTTCCCCCGTCCGCAGCCGCCGCAACGTTTGGCAGATCAACACAGCTTCCTATCGCGGCGGGCATTTTGCAGCGTTCCCGCCGAAACTTGCGGAAACGTGCATTTTGGCGGGCTGTCCTGTCGGCGGGATTGTGCTTGACCCGTTTTTAGGCAGCGGCACGACCGCAGCGGCGGCAAAAAGCCTTTCCCGCCGCTATATCGGTATAGAGATCAACCCCGAATACTGCACCCTTGCAAAACAGCGTATTGGAGGTGATGAACATTGAGCAAGGAATTAAAAGCCCCCGACAAGGTAACGCAGAAAATGACCCGCGACGGGGCGGTTGCGGAAAACCTTACAACGGGCGAAACGACGAGTATCAGCGAAAGACCGCCGGAGGAAAACTATTCAGCCCCCGCAGCGGGAGCAGCGGAAAAAGCGACCCAACGTATCGGCACAGAGGTTAGCCGCCATTTTGAAAAGGGCGCGGAGAAAAAAGCCATTGACGCAGCGCAGCTTAAAACCCATACGTCCCGCTTGCAGTTTTCCGAAGCGGAACGGGCAACGCCGGAACTGCAAAAGGCAATCAAAAAATCCGATACGGCGGCTGACCGTTTAGACAAAGCGCGGGCAGCTATCCCCAAACAGACCAAAATCACAAAAGAGCGCGTTTTTGACGAAGCCAAAGGCAAAGCAAAGACGCGCCTTGCTTTTGAAAAGACGGATAAGCCCCCAAACGGCAAGTTGCGTCATAACCCGTTATCCCGTCCGGCGCAGGAATTGGACGCCGCCGTACATGGAAAAATCTATGAGGTGGAGAAAGAAAACGTCGGTGTGGAAAGCGGACACAGGATAGAACTTGTGGGCGAGAAAGCGGGCGGCATGACGACGCGGGCAGTAAAACGCGGCATACGCAGTCATAAGCTGAAACCCTACCGGGCAGCGGCAGCAGCCGAGAAAAAGGCAGCAAAGGCAAACGCCGATTTTCTCTATCAAAAGGCGCTACATGATAACCCCGGCCTTGCGCACTCTAACCCGATTTCCCGTTTTTGGCAAAAGCAGCGCATTAAAAAGCAGTATGCAAAGGCGTTGAAAACAGGCGGCAAGGTGAAAAAGACCGCCGAAGCTACCGCAAAGGCGGCGAAGAAAACCGCGCAGGAAACCAAACGGGCGACGTTCTTTGTTGTCCGGCATTGGAAAGGCTGCTTGATTGTGGGCGGGATTGCCTTTATCGTGCTGCTGCTTTTCGGCGGGCTGTCCTCTTGCTCCCTCTTTGGCGGCAACAGCGGCAGCGGCTTGATTGCGTCGTCCTATCTCTCCGAGGACGCGGATATTACAGGCGCAGAAAGCGCGTATGTCGCTATGGAAGCCGAGTTACAGGATATGCTGGATAACATCGAAAGCGAATACCCCGGCTATGACGAATACCGGGTAACGGCTGACGAGATCGAGCATGACCCGTATGTGCTAATCTCTATCCTCTCCGCTTGGCATGAGGGCGTGTTTACTCTCGATGAAGCGCAAAGCACCCTTGAAATGCTCTTTGATAAACAGTATATCTTGACGGTTACGGAGGAAGTCGAGGTACGCTACCGCACCGAAACGCGGACGGACAGCGAGGGCAACGAATACGACGTTGAAGTAGCCTATAACTATTACATTCTCAATGTGGATTTGGAAAACTTCAACCTCTCCCATGTTCCCGTTTACATTATGGGCGAGGAACAGCTATCCATGTACGCTATGTATATGTCGTCGCTTGGGAACAGACCCGACCTTTTCCCGCAATCCGGCTATATTTCAAAATACTATGAAAACCCGCCAGCGGATTATGAAATCCCGCCCGCCTATCTGGAAGATGAACAGTTTGCGCGGCTCATTGAGGAAGCGGAAAAGTATGTCGGTTTTCCTTATGTGTGGGGCGGCAGCAGCCCGGAAACCTCTTTTGATTGCAGCGGTTTTGTTAGCTATGTGCTGACGAACAGCGGCTTATACAATACGGGCAGACTTGGGGCGCAGGGGCTTTACAACATTTCAACCCGCGTTTCCAACCCGCAGCCGGGGGATTTGGTTTTCTTTACGGGTACATATGACACACCGGGGGTATCTCATGTGGGTATCTACGTTGGCGAGGACGGGGACGGAAGCCCCGTCATGCTGCATTGTGGCGACCCGATACAATACGCAAAACTTGATACAAGCTATTGGCAATCCCATTTTTACGCCTATGGGCGGCTACATTACAACTGACTTTGAAAGGAGTTTATTTCTATGGCAAACACGAAACTTGACCGTATCGAACGGGATATTGAGAAAACGAGGGCGAAAATCCTTGAATACCAAAAAAGGCTGAAAGACCTTGAAGCGCAGAAAATCGAGGAAGAAAACGCGCAGATCGTTCAAATGGTGAAAGCGGTACACCTTGACGGGGCGCAGCTTGCCGCGTTCCTCTCCGCTTACGCCAGCGGCGAAATTGCCTTGCCGCAGCCGGACGCAGACTATACCGACGAACAGGAGGAAACCGAAGATGAAGCATAAAAAACTGTTCCGCAGCGTTACCGCTTTGCTTGCCGCCCTTGTACTCATGGGCGGCTTTTCTGTTACCGCTTTTGCGGGCGGCGGTGATGTGAGCGACGAGCCGCCTACCCCTGTAACCGAAACCGAGCCGGAAGAAACGACGGGCGGCTATGAGCCGCAGCCCTTAACGCCGGAGGGCAACATGAGCATTGTGGACGACATAACGGGCGAAGCGTCCGGCGATAAGCAATTTATTACCGTCGTTACGAAAAACGGAAACTATTTTTACATCATCATTGACCGCGCCGAGGACGGGGAAAACACCGTCCATTTCCTCAATCAAGTTGATGAAAAAGACCTTTTGCAGCTTATGGAGGACGAACAGACCGAAGCCCCCGCTTGTAGCTGTACTGAAAAATGCGTTGCCGGAAGCGTCAACACCGATTGCCCCGTTTGCAGCGTCAACATGAGCGAGTGCGCGGGCAAGGAAGCCGAGCCGGAGCCGGAAGAAACCGAGCAGCCGGAGCCGGAGGAAGATAAAGGCGGCGGCATGGGCGGTGCTATTCTGCTTGTCGTGCTGCTTCTTGCCGCAGCGGGCGGCGGCGCGTTCTATTACTTTAAGATTATGAAGCCCAAAAAGGACGCGGCAAAAGGCAGCAGCAACCTTGACGATCTCGACTTTGACGAGGACGACGAGGACGAGGAAGAATTAGAAACCGAGCAGGAGGACGAGGAAGTATGAAACTTGTAATTGCAGAGAAACCGAGCGTCGGGGCGTCGATTGCCGCCGTACTTGGCGCGAATGAAAAGCGCAGCGGATATTTTGAGGGCAGCGGCTACCTTGTGTCCTGGTGTATCGGGCATTTGATTAGCCTTGCGGACGCGGCGACCTACAACGAGCAGTACCGAAAATGGAAGTATGACGATCTCCCCATTGTCCCGCAGGATTGGCAGTTTACCGTTGCCAGCGGCAAGGAGCAGCAGTTTTCCGTACTCAAAGACCTTATGCAGCGCAGCGACGTTTCCGAGATTGTCAATGCGTGCGACAGCGGGCGCGAGGGAGAACTCATTTTTCGATTTGTCTACGAACAGGCAAATTGCAAAAAGCCCTTTTCCCGCCTTTGGATTAGCAGCATGGAAGAAAGCGCAATCCGCGAGGGCTTTTCAAATCTCAAAGACGGGCGCGGCTATGACAACCTCTATCAATCCGCGCTTTGCAGAGCAAAGGCCGATTGGCTCATTGGCATTAACGCGACCCGCCTTTTCTCTATCCTCTACCATAAAACATTGAATGTCGGCAGAGTGCAAACGCCCACCCTTGCTATGCTGGTAAACCGCGACTATGCAATCAGCAGCTTTAAGAAAGAGAAATATCATGTCGTCCGGCTGGACGTTGGCGGCGTTGCCGCCCTTTCCGAAAGGCAGGACGACGAAGCGGCGGCGCGGCAGATGAAAGCGGCTTGCGAGAAATCGCAAGCCGTTTGTACTTCCCTCAAAAAAGAGAAAAAGACCGTTGCACCGCCGAAGCTGTTTGACCTTACCGCGTTGCAGCGCGAAGCCAACCGCCTGTACGGGTTTACGGCGAAACAGACCCTTGATTATGCGCAAGCCCTCTACGAAAAGCGGCTTTTGACCTATCCCCGCACCGACAGCAAATACATCACTTCCGATATGCAGGACAGCACAAAGGAACTCATTACCGGGCTTTGTTCGCTGCTTCCCTTTATGCGGGACGTGAAGCTGCAAGCAGACCTTACAAGGGTTTGCGACAACAGCAAAGTAACCGACCACCACGCTATTTTGCCGACAGCCGAGTTTTTGAAAACGGGCTTTTCTTCCCTTACCGACAGCGAAACAAAACTTATGACCCTTGTATGCGCGAAGCTGCTTTGCGCCGCAGCCGCGCCCTATGAATATGAAGCGGTTACGGCGGTTATCTCTTGCGGCGGTTATACCTTTACCGCAAAGGGAAAGACGACGCTTTGCGAGGGGTGGCGTGAGATTGAAAAGCTGTCCCGCGCCGCGTCCGAGGAACAGGACGAGGACGCAGAGCCGGAAACCGTTTTGCCGCCGCTTGCCGAGGGGCAGACCTTTGACAATCCGGCAGCGGAGATCTCCGAGCGTTACACGCAGCCCCCGAAAGCATATACCGAAGATACGCTTCTGTCCGCTATGGAGAACGCGGGCAAGGAAGAAACGCCGGAGGACGCAGAGCGCAAAGGGTTAGGCACTACCGCGACGCGGGCGGGTATCATTGAAAAACTCATTAGCGCGGGCTTTGCCGAGCGCAAGGGCAAAAAGCTAATCCCCACAAAGGACGGGTATAACCTTGTCGCTATTCTGCCCGACAGCCTTACATCCCCGCAGCTTACGGCAGAATGGGAAACGCGCCTTACCGGGATTGCAAAGGGCAGCGACAGCCCCGCCGACTTCATGCGCGGGATTGAGGAAATGACAGCGGGGCTTGTCAAGACCTATTCCGCGATTTCCGAGGATAAAGCGAAGCTGTTTACCCCGCAGCGGGAAGCAATCGGCACTTGCCCCCGTTGCGGCGCGGCGGTTTACGAGGGCAAGAAAAACTACTACTGTTCCGACAGGGCGTGCAGCTTTGTCATGTGGAAAAATGACTTGTTCTTTCAGCAGCGCAAAAAGACTTTCACAAAGGCGATTGCCGCCGCCCTTTTGAAAGACGGAAAGGTAAAAATCAAGGGTATGTACTCCACCAAAACGGGAAAGACCTTTGACGGGGTTGTGCTGCTTGCCGACACAGGCGGCAAGTATGTAAACTTCCGCGTCGAGCAGAACCGAAAATGATTAGGCTTGATGAAAAGCAGTATCGAGCCGTTAAGAAAATGACCCGCGCCGCGTGCGCCAACAACGATTGCGGGAACTGTCTGCTATTGGACGACGGGGAAACTTGCGTGTGTGTGCAGAGTATCAGCTATTCGCTGTTATGCCGTTATTTCCGCGAAGCGGTTTTACCCGCAGACAGGCAGCTTTGCGAACAGATCACCCGCAGCGGGGAAACCGATTTGAAGCGTTGCGCGGTATGCGGCAGCACGTTTGCGGCGGGCAGCAATCGGGCGAAATACTGTCCCGATTGTGCGGCAAAGATACGCCGCAGGCAGAAAGCGGAAAGTGAGAGAAACAGGCGTTTACGGATAAAAACAACTACATAGCAAGCACAGCAAACGAGTACCCGTTTGCGAGAAATGCCCGCGCTGCTCTTGGAACGGCGCGGGCATTTTGCTTGTTGGGATAGTCCCAAACCCTTAAAAATCGAGAAAGGACGTGATGAAACAATATGCCGTATTCTTCATACGACCATGACAAATTGGAAACCGCCGAAACCATGCGGATAGAACGCCGGATATATTTTGAAGCAAAGGACGGGGATATTGCCCCCTATGTTTCCTTGCTGCCGGAACAGCTACACGCCATGCGCGAGGAAAGCGCGGCAGCGGAACAGGCGGTTTTTGACGACCTTGCAAGACGCGCCACCGCTTGGGAGCAACAGGCGGGAAAAACACTTTTGCTTGACAAAGCGATTGAATACACAAGGACAACCGTTGTGCAGCACACTTCTAACGAGTGGCAGAAAGGCGAATATGACCGATATACCCGCAGCAACCGGGTATATCAGATGAACTACCACATTTACGAGAACACCCGTTACGACAGGGAGAAGCAGCAAAGCGTCCCTTACTCTTATTCTCTCACATGGAGCGTTTATACCAACAGCCCGAACAGGAACGGGCAAGCGAAGATTGCCGGACAGGACAGAAAGGTTTTTTCCGACAAGGCGGCTATGGAAAAGTATCTGAATGGACGTATCAAAGCATATGACCGTCTGTTTACGGAAATCTCCCCACCTATCCCGCAGGAGTACGCCGAGCATTTCAAAGTAAACGGTATGCTTTTACCGGGCTATACCATTGAGGGCGAGGAACCCCCGCAGCAGCAGCCACAGACGGCAGCTATCCCCGAAACTACCGGGCAGCAAAAGGAGCGTGAACACATGAGCGAACAGTTTTCTATTATGATTGGCAACCGCAGCCGTTTTGAAGCGGGCGACCCCGACGGTTATTGGCTGGATATGCCCGCCACAAAGGAGCAGCTTCACGAAGCCATGCAGAGCGTCGGCATTACCGCCGACAACCCGCAGGATTTTTCCATTCGCGGCTTTTCCGACGACCCGGAAAAACATATTGCCTTGCCTTATGACATGGTATGCGCCGCCAGCGTGGACGAACTCAATTTTCTTGCGGCGCGGATTGAGCAGCTGGACCCCGCCGAGATCGGCAAGCTGAACGCAGCCTTGCAGCAGAAAAACGGCTTTGAGAACATCGGACAGGTAATCGACTTCACCTACAACGTGGATTTCTACGTCCATATTCCCGAAGTACATACCTACCGCGATTTGGGCGACTACTACTTAAATCAATCCGGCATGGTGCAAATGCCCGAAGAATGGAAAGGCGGGATTGACCTTACCGCTTTTGGCAGGAACGCCGCCGAGCAGGAAAAGGGCGCGTTTACCGAATACGGCTATATCGTCGAAAGCGGCGACGAGTGGGAGCGTCAGTTTGAGGGGCGCGAAGTGCCGGAGGAATACCGCATTATGAGTTACCCGCAGCAAGAGCGCGGCGAACAGGATAAAACCTTTTTAGACGCAGCCGAAGTACAGCAAGCAGACGCACAGCCCGCCGAGCCGCAGCAGCCCCGCCCCGTCGTACCGATTATCCTTTCTTCCGAAAAGCCCGGCGACAAGGTAAAGGAGATCACCGCCCGTCTGGAACAGGGCATACAGGCGGTTTTTGACAGCGACCGCTACAAAGAGTTTTTAACGGCTATGTCAAAGTTTCACGATTACAGCTTGAATAACACTATCCTAATCGCCATGCAGGGAGGCAATTTGGTAAAGGGCTATTCACAATGGCAGAAAGAGTTTGACCGCCATGTGAAAAGCGGCGAGAAAGGTATTAAAATCTTTGCCCCCGCGCCCTACAAGGTAAAAAAGCTGGTGGATAAAATCGACCCCGACACAAGAAAGCCCATACTTGACAGCGAGGGAAAGACGGTTAAGGAAGAAAAGGAAGTTACCGTTCCCGCCTTTAAGGTTGTAACCGTCTTTGACATTTCGCAGACCGAGGGCAAGGAGTTCCCCGACCTCTCCGTTAAACCGCTGCTTGCCGATGTGGAACAGTACGAGGACTTTTTCGCTGCCCTTGAAAAAGCGTCCCCCGTTCCGATTGCTTTTGAGCAGATCACAAACGGCGCAAACGGATATTTCAGTTTGACCGATAAGCGAATTGCTATCAAAGAGGGTGTGAGTGAGCTGCAAGCGGTTAAGACCGCCATTCACGAAATCGCCCATGCGAAGCTGCATGACGTGGACTTAAATGCCCCGCTGGAGGAACAAAACCGCGTTGACCGCCGCAGCCGCGAGGTACAGGCTGAAAGCGTTGCCTATACGGTGTGTCAGCATTTCGGGCTTGATACGTCGGATTACTCTTTCGGGTATGTTGCCGGGTGGAGCAGCGGCAAGGAAATGACCGAATTAAAAGCGTCCCTTGAAACGATACAGGCGACCGCAAAGGAACTCATTACCGAGATTGAGGGGCATTTTACCGAATTGCAGCAGCAGCGGCAAACCGAGCAGGAGCAGGAAACGAAAACAAAAGAAACCTTGCTTCTCAACGGCAAGGAGGACAGCTACGGGATTTATCAGTTAGCCCGCAGAGAGGAAACTATGGATTTGCGCTTTGAGCCTTTCGACCGTCTGCAAGCAACGGGGCATACCGTTGACCGGGCAAATTATGAACTCGTCTATACCGCGCAGCTTACAAAGGATATGACGCTTGGCGGCATTTGGGAAAAGTTTAATATCGACCGCCCCGACGATTTTAAGGGGCATAGCCTTTCCGTTTCCGACATTGTTGTGCTTCATCAGAACGGCGAGAACACCGCCCACTATGTAGACAGCATAGGTTTTCAGCAAGTACCGGAGTTTTTACAGGAACAAGCGCAGCAGACCCCCGTATTTGATAAGCTATCTCCCGAACAGCAGCAAGCCCTATCCGATACCGTAAAAGATACGCTGCAACTGCTTGTAGACGCAGACAAGCGGATTTATGGCGACGTTACAGGCAAGACCCTTGAAGCAATCGCGGCACAAGGGTATTCCTACAAGGGCGGGCAGCTTGAAAAGCAGCAGCCGGAAGCGACCCCCGAAAGCCTTATGACGGGCGAAACCGTCAGAACGCCGAGGGGTAATTTTTATATTACCGACATGAGCCGAGAACAGATCGAAGCGGCGGGCTTTGGTTTTCATCATGCGTCGGAGGACGGGAAGTATCTCATTATGGGAAACGGCACACAGGCATTTGCCATAGCTGCCGAGCAGCCGCAGCGGGATAATCCCTTAAAGCACGTTGAGGACATTGTAGAGCAGAACGACAACAACTTTGACGGGATTATCAATAATACGCCGCAAACGCCCACCGTCGCGGATTTGGAGCAGCGGGCAAAGGCGGGCGAAGCGATCTCCGTTGCCGACCTTGCGAAAGCGGTAAAAGCCGAGAAACGGGAGCAGCCGCAAAAGAAACCGTCCATTTTGAAGAAGCTGGACGAGTACAAGAAACAGGCGGCGCAGCAGCCGAAAGACAAGCAGAAAGAGCAGAAAAAGGATTTGGAGGTTTGATAGTATGAATATCCGCTTTACCATTGAGGAAGAAAACATAATTGCGATTTACGCCGAGGACAGCCGGGAAAGGACGATTGATAATATCAACTCTGCCATACCCTACATGGACGAGGATATGCGCCAGCTTGCCGCCGCAGCGGTGAACAAGCTGC
>ENA-UOIZ01001581-UOIZ01001581.1-human-gut-metagenome-genome-assembly--contig:-P88-NODE-1581-length-18261-cov-5.836812_pt1 | contig 18261 bp, 10 predicted proteins | sample MGYA00242336_ERZ723883 | MGnify/ENA metagenome assembly ERZ723883 | reverse complement strand
TTTTCCGGAATCTCCTCCGGGATCCAGGTTTTCAGCATAAACACGTCCTCCTCATATACTATTATTTTCAAACACAAATCAATCTTTCCTGTTAAAAGTAAATTCTATTTTTTTCATAGCCACCTTATTTTCTGCATTATAACATAATCGTTCCCATTTTGCACAAATTTAACAAACATTTAACCGAATTTCGATTACAATAGTTACCGGTCACTGGGAATGTTACCAGTAAACAGTAACCTGGGAAGTTCTGCCTCCCCTTATATACAATCCGATATTTTTGTGTTATTATTAAAAATCATATTTTGTATAGGGTTTACGAACACATAGCGTTTTGTATATTGCACCTTTCTTTTCGTAGCTCAGATGTTTAAACTTACCTAAGGAGGAAGTCCCATGCCTTTATCTGTCTTCATAGAAATGACCCTGTCTGCCATCCTTACCGTCTGGTCGCCTGGTCCCAATAATATTCTTTTGCTGTCCACAGCCAGCAAATACGGCATTTCCGGTAATATCCGCTTTATGACCGGAATCTGGAGCGGATCTCTCACTTTGATGTGTCTTTCCGGACTGTTCTGCAGTACTCTTGGGAAAATCATTCCAGGGATCCAGCCGGTTATGAAATATTTTGGCGCAGCTTATGTACTCTATCTTGCCTGGCAGACCTGGCGCAGGATTCCGCCCTCTGACAATGTCCAGGACAAAAAGCCAACCTGGCTGATGGGATTTTTCCTGCAGCTGATAAATGTAAAGATCATTATCTATGGGCTAACCATGTTTTCCGCTTATATTCTGCCCTATGAAGCAAGGGTTCCTATACTGTTTTGCTTCGCTGTATATCTGATGTTTCTTGGAGCCCTGGGAAATCTGCTCTGGGCATTTGCAGGAAATGTACTGAAAAGATTTTACAGCAGCCATTATAAGCTGATGAATGGGATCATGGCCCTGCTGCTTGTGTGGTGCTCTCTCAGGATCACTGGATTACTGTAAGACAGACCAAAAACACCTCCCGGAATATGTTGGTTACTCACATTTCGGGAGGTGTTTTCTATAGGGCACTGTTCAATTTATGAGGCACATGTATCAAATTGATACACGCTTATGCTGTCTTACTTAAATGCATCCACCAGTTCCTGACCATCGTCATATCCCTGGTTTTTCAGTTCTTCCACAAACCACTGGTCTACGCCTTCTACCGCCTCTTTAAAGGAATCAATATCCATATCCTCTTTTGCTGTAAAGGTAACGCCATTTTTCTCTTCCCAGCGATTCATGATCTCATTGGCCCCGGAGCGGTTAATGTAACGCTCATACTCAACAGCCATTCTTCCGGCCTTGTCTACAACAGCCTGCTGCTCTGGTGTAAGGCCATCATAGATATCCTGATTGATACAGAAGAACAGACAGTCATAGATGGCATCCCACATGGAGCAGTATGGCTGAACCTCCTGTACACTGGCTGCGTCGATTGCAGGAAGCGGATTCTCCTCTCCCTCTACGGTGTTCTGCTGAAGAGCTGTGTAAGTCTCAGACCAGTTCAGGTTGGTTGCATCTGCCCCCCATCTCTTATAGCATTCCATAAGAAGATTGGAGCCTGCAACACGGACTTTCAGGTTCTTCATATCGTCCACAGATTTTACTTCACGCACACTGTTGGTCAATTCACGGAAGCCGTTCTCCGCAATACCCATGCAATGCAGTCCATACTCACTGAGGATTTCCTTCATCTTCTCTCCTGCTTCACCGTCAAACTTGGCATCTGCGTCTTCCACAGAATCATAAATAAACGGCAGGGAGACTACGTTAAATCTCGGATCAAATGCAGAATAGATCAGGTTGGAATGCATAGAAATCTGTACCGGGTCTCCGTTCATCAGTGCCTGGATCCCCTCGGACTGGTTTCCATTTGTCAGCTGGTCTGCTGCATATATGTTTACTTTTACTTTTCCACCTGTAGCTTTTTCCATCAGCTCGCCGAACTTGCGGCCTCCATCAGCCCAGGTAGAAGTCTCAGTTGTGGAGCATGCAAAATTCCAGGTAGTCTCCTCCCAGCCAAGGTCACTGTAATCGCCAATTCCGGTAAATGCCTCTACCAGCTCTTCTGCATCCTCGTATCCCTGGGATTTCAGTTCCTCAATGAACCACTCATCTACACCGTCAACAGCTTCCTTAAAGGACTCAATGTCCATATCCTCTTTTGCAGTGAAGGTAACGCCGTTTTTGTCTTTCCAGCGGTTCGTGATTTCTTCATCACCGGAGCGGTTGATGTAACGCTCGTACTCTACGGCTTTCTGGCCTGCCTCGTCTACAACAGCCTGCTGTTCCGGTGTAAGACCGTCATAAATTTCCTGGTTGATACAGAAGAACAGGCAGTCATAGATGGCATCCCACATGGAGCAGTATGGCTGAACCTCCTGTACACTGGCTGCATCGATTGCAGGAAGCGGATTCTCCTGACCCTCAACTGTGTTCTGCTGAAGGGCTGTGTAAGTCTCAGACCAGTTCAGGTTGGTTGCATCTGCGCCCCATCTCTTATAGCATTCCATAAGAAGGTTGGAACCGGCAACACGGATTTTCAGGTTTTTCATATCATCCACAGATTTTACTTCGCGGACACTGTTGGTCAGTTCACGGAAACCGTTCTCTGCAATACCCATGCAATGGAGTCCGTACTCACCAAGAATTTCTTTTAATTTCTCACCAGCCTCACCGTCAAACTTGGCATCTGCATCTTCTACAGAGTCATAAATAAACGGCAGGGAAACTACGTTAAATCTTGGGTCAAATGCAGAATAGATCAGGTTGGAATGCATGGAAATCTGTACCGGGTCTCCGTTCATCAGTGCCTGGATTCCCTCGGACTGGTTTCCGTTTGTCAGCTGGTCTGCTGCATATATGTTTACTTTTACTTTTCCTCCTGTGGCCTTTTCCATCAGCTCGCCAAACTTGCGGCCGCCGTCTGCCCAGGTAGAAGTCTCAGTTGTAGAGCATGCAAAATTCCAGGTAGTTTCCTCCCAGCCAAGATCACTGTAGTCTGCAATCTCATTGAAGGAATAATCCCCGTCTCCGGCTGCAGAAGCTGCGGATGAGCCGGTGTCACCAGAGGAAGAATCTCCGGAATATGCACCATTTTTAGCAAGTGCTCTCGGAAGAGCCGTTGAAGTTACCGGAATATAGGTAACCACAAGAAGCACGGCCACACAGGCTGCCAGCATGGGCATAACTGCTTTTGAAATTTCCTGAAGGGTAACCTCCATGCCTTTTTTGATCTTGATTCCGATTGCCACAAACAGGTTGACACCAACTGGCGGAGTTACCTGTCCAATTGCAAGGTTTACAGTTGCCATCACACCAAATGCAACCACATCATAGCCAAGTGCTTTACATACCGGAAGCATGACCGGAATAAAAATGTACATAGCAGAGTTTGCATCGATGAAACAGCCTGCAATCAGGAAAATAATGTTTACGATCAGAAGGAAGGTAAACTGGTTATGTGCAATGCTTCCAAGGAGCGCTGAAGCTGCGTCTGCGATACCGAATTTGGTACATACATAGGAAAACAGGGAAGCACATGCTACGATCAGCATGATTCCACCAGTTGTTTTCGCAGAATCCACGCAAAGGTCAAACAGATCTTTTAATTTAACCTCACGATAAATCACCATACCTACAAACAGACCGTATACAACGGATACAGCTGCTGCCTCAGTAGGAGTAAAAATACCGCCATAAATACCACCAAGAATAATAACCGGCATTAAGAATCCCCAGAAAGCATCCTTAAATGCATCCCAGCGCTCTTTTGCAGTCGCTTTCTTCTGGGCTGGCTGAATGCCTTTTTTTCTGGCTTCCACCATAACTACGATCACAAGGGCAACGCCCATCAGGATTCCAGGTACGATTCCTGCCATGAACATATCTGCAATAGATACGCCTGTGATAGAAGCATATACAACAAATGCAATACTTGGCGGGATGACAATGGCGATGGAGCTTGATGTTGCCATCAGGGCTGTGGAAAACGGTGCGCTGAAGCCTCCCCGCTCTACCATTGCAGGGATCAGAACTGCTCCAAGTGCTGCTACCGTTGCAGGTCCGGATCCGGAAATTGCGCCGAAGAAGCATGCTACAATAACGCATACAATGGCGATGCCGCCTCTTTTATGTCCCACGCAGGTATCTACGAATCTGACAAGTCTTTTGGAAATTCCGGCTTTTGCCATGATATTTCCGGAAAGTACGAAAAACGGGATAGCCAGAAGGAGAAATTTACTGATTCCGGCATACATATTGGTTGCAACGATGGTAAGGGAGGTTCCGGAGTACAGGATTGCACAGACGGAGGACAGTCCCAGACAGATTGCAATGGGAACTCCCATGATCAGGAAAACAAAAAATGAAATAAAAAGAACTGCACTTATCATTTATTTATCCTCCTTTTTCAGATTGCCTGTGCAATAGTCAAGACAGTATTCAATAAAATGTAAGATCATACATCCGGATCCGATTGGCACGAAGGACCAGAATATCCACTCCGGCCAGTTCAGAACGAAGGTACGTTTTCCGTTTTCCAGCTGTGTGATTACTTTTTCCATACCGAACCAGAATAAGATTGCGGTAAAAATAATGCACAGAACAGTGGTAAGGATAACAGATGGTTTTTTCAGTTTCTCAGGGAGACGGTCTGTAACCAGTGACAGGTTAACCAGTTCTCCTTCGCGGCATGCAAGTGCTGCAGCCATTAAGGTAATCAATACAAAGACTGCGACCACAAGTTCCTCGGTAAAGGACCAGGAACGATGGATCACTTTTCGGGAAAAAACATTTCCCACGGTCAGAACCAGTATCAGCAGGGTAGACACTACCAGAATACAATTTTCTACTGCTGCTACTGCATTCATGATTTTTTTGAAGACTTTCATGATCTCTCCTCCGCTTAATTTACTTGTCCGGTTTTCGTCTTTCGTAAAATGGAACTATCTGTTATGCAGCCGCAGTGCGATCCTGCCCGGCAGGGCTTTTGTGTAACAGAAAGTTCCAACGAAATTTCCTGTTACACAAAAAAAGTCCGCCCCTGAACTAGGGACGGACCATATTAGACCGCAACCACCCTGTTTCCCCTTTGAAACAAGTACGAAAAGACAACGTACCGACATACGCGATTCCGATAACGGGGAACAACCGTGGAAACCTACTTGATGCAGTTCTTCACTTCGTATCTGGTTCCTGTTTGAAAAAACGGATACTTATGAAGCGTTCGGCTTCCCTTCTCGGGGATGATCTTCAAAACAGACCTGACGCTGCTTTCCACCGACACAGCTCTCTGTAGACAAGGTGCTTCTGTTTCTACTTCTTCCCTTCAAGGAATTTAATCCTTTTTTAATTTAGTTGTTTAACGAACTGAAGTAATTTTACTACTAAAATTCGGGGAAGTCAAGTATAATTATGCAATTGCTATTTAGTGTGTTGAAAGTTGTTCAAGGCGGACGCATTCGGACAATGGTGATTGCTCACTCGCCGGCGCAACGCTCCAGCGAACTAACTGCTAACTGCGACTAAATCGTTCAGGAGAGCCTTCACGATTAAGTCTCCGTAAGCAGTGGATTTCGCCTACGCTAAAACCGCGCCTGAAATGGCTCGCTAGAGCAATCACCATTGCCCGAATACTGTGTACTGGCTGGGACTTATTTGTACGTAGGAACTTTCAACAGGTGGGGGAGGGTGAGTGATTGGCTTCCCTATACTGTATCGGAAACGAAAATTTATGGGAAATTTGCCGGAAATTAGCGACTTTTACAATTTCTATGAAGTATTTACACATTTTAAGGACTGTTTTGCAAGTAAAAAATTTGACATATTATTTTATGCGCCTTCTATATCCCATTTAGATGCTTGATACTTCGTAGCTTTATTGTTTTTACCTGATCTATCATTGCCAAAAAAAGTATCGGGAAACCAATCACTCCCCCTCCCCTCTTCATTAAAAGTTCTTATCAACCAGCAAGTCCCAGCCAGTACACAGCATTTGGGCAATGTGTATTACTCCAGCGAGCCATTTCAGGCGCGTTCTTAGCGTAAGCGAAATCCAGCGCTTACGAAGACTTATGCGTGAGGGCTCTCCCGAACGCATTAGTCGCAGTTAGCGATTAGTTCATCGGAGCGTTGCGCCGGCGAGTGAGTAATACACATTGTCCAAATGCGTCCCTCCTGAAGAACTTTTCACCCTCCCAACACACTAAATAGCAACTTAGCTAAGTACCTTTCTGGACTCCTCATCCGCAAATTGCTGCCGTACCAACTGGTAATAGTAGCCTTTCTTCGCCAACAGTTCCTTGTGTTTTCCCTGCTCTACGATCTTACCGTCACGGACTACCAGAATCAGGTCGGCATTTCGGATGGTGGACAAGCGGTGGGCGATCAGGAAGGAAGTGCGGCCTTTCAATAGTTTGTCTGTGGCCTGCTGGATCAGCTGCTCGGTTTTGGTGTCGATAGAGGAAGTTGCTTCGTCCAGAACGAAAATGGCAGGATCTGCCAGTACTGCGCGGGCAAAGGAAAGAAGCTGCTTTTCTCCGGTGGAGAGACGGTCGCCGCCTTCACCTACGTCACTGTCATAACCTTTGTCAAGCTTTTCGGCTACCTCATCGGCATGAACCGCCTTCGCAGCAGCCTTTACTTCTTCATCAGTGGCATCCAGTCTTCCATAACGGATATTCTCCATCACAGTCCCGGAAAACAGATGGGGATTCTGAAGCACATAACCGATGTTGCTGTGCAGCCACAACTGACTTCGTTCACGGTAATCTCTGCCGTCGATGAGGATCCTTCCCTTAGTGGGCTCAAAGAAACGGCAAGCCAGATTCACCAGCGTACTTTTTCCTGCACCGGTCTCTCCGACGATTGCCACATTGGTCCCAGCCGGAATTTTCAGGTTGAAGTTGCTGAGCACCTCTTCTTTTCCATCGGGATACTGGAATGAAACGTTTTCAAACTCAATGTCGCCTTTAATGGGTTCCCAGTTCTCCTTGTGGGGATCAAAGAAATCTCCATACTTTTCCAGAACCTCTGGGGAGTCTACCACCTGGGGCTTCTCTTCCAGAAGAGAGGTCACCCGCTCAATATTGGCCTGAGCAGAAATGCACTGGGACAAAATTCCTGCAAGCCTCTGAATTGGTTCAAAAATTCCAACTGCATATGCAGTAAATGCAGCAAGTGTTCCAATATCCATACTTCCATTCAGAACCATAATGCCGCCACGCTCCAGCACAAGGGCAGTTGCCAGAGCTCCAAAGAAAACTACCAGCGGAATATAAATTGCATTTAATCTGGCAGCCTTGATAGACGCACTTCTCATCTCCTCAGTGACAGAGGCAAACTCCCGGAAGTTTTTCTCCTCCACAACCAGGGATTTCACAGTTTTCGCACCCATAATTCCTTCGTTATAGCCACTTGTGATCTTGGAATTGATTTTTCTCACCTGACGGTTCCATGTGAGGATCTTATTCTGGAAATACCAGGTAAGAACTGCAATAGCTGGAACGATCAGCATGATCACCAGAGCCAGTTTCCAGTTCAGAAACAGCATTGCCACAAACACACCCACTACATAAAAGATAGCCCACAGCATATCGATCACATCCCAGGCGATTAACTCTGTGATCCTGGCTACGTCGTTCATTACCCTGGACAGGATATATCCAACCGGAGTTGCATTGTAGTAGGAAAAAGACAACTTCTGAAGATGAACAAACAATGCCCTTTTCATATCACGGCCTGTTTCCACATCAAGTGTCATGCAGCCTCTGGTGAAACAGATGACGGACCACATCTGAAAGACGATCACTGCAATATACAGCGCAATAAATCCTCCAATTCCTGCCAGAGTATTTTTCTCGATAAAGGAATCAATGGCCTGTCGCTGAAATAACGGCATGATAATATCCACTACTGAGCAGAGAATATTCATCACAATTACCATAATCAGCACATTTTTCCGGGGTGCAAGGAATGGAAAAACCTTTTTCCAGATGGAAATGTCAATGGACTTTGTATATTCTTTTTCTTCTATTCGCATGCTGCACCTCCTTCCATGAGACGGATGTCACTGTTCATCTGGATCTCATAAATGTCTTTGTATGGTCCCTCCTGGTGGATCAGTTCCTCATGGGTACCCATCTGCTGGATTACTCCCTTGTCCATCACAATAATACAGTCAGCCTGCATAAGAGATGTGATCCGGTGGGAAATCATAATAACCGTTGCTTTCTCCATCTCTTTTTTCAGTTCTTTGCGGATCTTGTTGTCTGTCTCCGTATCTACTGCGGATAGGGAATCGTCAAATACCAGGATCGGAGCTTCTTTCATCAGCATTCTGGCAATTGCAACACGCTGCTTCTGTCCACCGGACAAAGTGACGCCACGTTCACCTACGATGGTGTCATATCCGTCTGTAAAATGGAGAATTGACTCATCTACACAGGCAATCTCCGCTGCATGGCGGATTTCTTCATCCAGAAGCTTCTCCTTTGTGATGCCAATATTCTCACGGATGGTTCTGGAGAAAAGGAACGGTTCCTGGAGTACCATTCCGATGTTCTGGCGCAGGTACTGACGGTCAATGTCACGAATGTCTGTACCACCAATGGTAATACTGCCGCAGTCTTCCGGCAGATCATATAAACGGTTCAGTAAATGAACCAGAGTTGATTTTCCACTTCCGGTTGTGCCAAGGATTGCAAAGGTGCTTCCGGATGGGATTGTGAAATTGATATTTTTCAGGACCGGGTGGTCTGGGGAATAACTGAAAGATACATCGCGGAAGCAGATATCGCCATCCATGGCAGGTTTCATTCCAATGATATGTCCCAAAGTCTGCTTTTCTCCACAGCCTTTATTTTCGGAATCCTCACTCGTTCGCTCTGCTGTCCGCGCAGGAATCTTATAATCCAGAGTTGCCTCACGCTGTCCTGCCTTCTTCTTTTTCACAATATTCTCTGCATTTTCATTTCTGTCTGTAGACTTAGCTTCACACTTTACAGCAGCATCCTCTTCCTCAGCCTCCAGAATATAAGCCACACGCTCCATGGAAACCCCAGCCTTACTCATATCTGAAATAATCCTTCCCAGGCTTCGCACCGGCCAGGTCAGAGACGCATTGTAGGAAATAAATGCCATAAACTCGCCCAATGTGATCCGTCCATTCACGGCAAAAACAACACCAGTCACCATAACCACCAGCACCTGCAGGTTGGTGATCAAATCTCCCGATGCCCAGTAAACGCTCATCAGTTTTCCAAGATATACCCACAAATTGGAGTAGGCATTATTTTTCTCATCAAACCGATCGATCTCATACTTTTCTCTACCAAAAGCACGCACTACACGAACTCCAGTCAGATTCTCCTGCACGGTACTGGAAAGTGCCCCCTCCGCCTCATCAGCATCCTGAAAACGTTTCCCGATCCTGGAATAGAAATAGCAGGAATAACCGATGATCACCGGGAAAAAAGCTGCCGCAGCCAGTGTGATCTGCACATTCATGGAAAACATGATTCCCAGATACAGTACGATCAGGAAACAGATTCGAAACACCTCAGGCAGCTGCCTGCACACAAAATTACGGATCACTTCCACGTCAGAGGTACATCTCTGGATGATCTCCCCGGTCTGGTGCTTTACATGCCAGGAAAAAGGCAGATACTGGGTGTGGTGATACAAGGTGTCACGGATGGATTTCAGGAAATTCTCTGAGCCTTTTGCCAGGCACATTTTACTTAAGTAATTAAAAACTCCCGAAAGAACTGCCGAAGCAGCTACCAGAAGTGCTGACAAAAGCAGTGTCTGCCGCACATTCAGACCATCCGGGATTCCATCCAGCACCAGAATATGGTCTGCTGTGTATTTCACGATCTGTGGGATCAACGCATTACATGCTGTAAACAACACCGAAAATAATAGCGTTCCCACAAAGAACCGGATATTTCCTTTCAGGAAACGGAAAATGATCCGGAATTTCCCGGTTTTATTCTTCGTATTCATACTTTCCCCCCATTTTATAGAAAAAGGACACTCCCTGAACGAATCAAGGAATGTCCTCCTTCACTCCAAAAGTTTTACATATTCTTTCCAATGCATCATATTCCAAGGCCTTGTTTCCTACATAACTCTCAAAGGCTCCAAAAAATTCCCAGGCCGCAGGCTGCAGATACAGTTCTTTTTTCACATATCCATCCAGGATCACTACTTCGGGCAAAAGGCTTTTATAGGCGGCACTCTGTGCCCCCAGCACATAAATCCTGTGATCCTCCGACAGCTGCTCCAAAGCTTTTTTCTGCTCTGCCGTTGGTGCAAGCTCACCATTTACCAGAATACTTCCCGGAACCGGCTTTTGTACCAGCTTCATGGAAATACGCTCTCCCTGCAGGTTCCATTTTCCACACACAAGGTAAGTCTCACCATTGTAAGAAACCGTTTCCACCTGATTCTCCTCCGGTTTGTCCGCAGCAAGTACCGGAAGGCGCATTATCCGAAGGCGGTTTTCCTTTCCGTAGTCTCCCAGCTGCTGGCAATCTGCCGGAGCATATATCCGGTCAAATACGGTAAGAGCTTTTCGCCATCTTGCCGGATATTTTTCATGGATGTAAGGCAGAAAATCAAGATCCACCAGAACTTTCATTTTCGCCGGTGCCTCTGCTGCCAGATAATATGGCAGATACCCTGTACTTCCAGCCATGATCACCACATCCCAGGAACTGCTGCCGAACAGCCTGCCCCACTCTCTTTGGGCAAGCATTCGCATATATCTTCGTATTTCCGGATTTTCCAGATAAAGAGCCGGATTTTTCTCAATCATACGGTAATTCAGGAAATCTTCCTCACTCAGAGTCATCCTTCCTGCGCCCATCACTTTTGGAAGCTCTTTTTCAAAGGCGAGAAATTCTTTCACATCTCCCTTGCTTCCAAGCCAGCCACTATAAATAACCGTATCATATTTTTCCCTGTCCATACTGTCTGCAAGCTTTCGGACAACAAGCTTAGCCTCCCGCTCGGCTTTCCAGCTGCTAAGGATCAGGACTTTCTTCCTTTCCTCCTGATTTCGAAGGGAGAAAAACTCCATTCCAGGCACTGCATTCTGACTTCGGATACACTCCAGAAGACTGCCTCTGCCTTCTTTTAATCCTTCCTTTTTCTCTATGATCACTTTTCCATCATAGACTTTTCCCAGGGTGCATTTTTCCAGCCATGCTTCCTTCGCTTTACTCTTAGACGGAGCGCAGATATAATCTGTTTTCAGAAGCTCCCTTGCCGTAACTGAGAGAAATTCTGCAGTCTCCACAGACTTCCTATCATAAATTTCCAGCATGGGATTAAAATAAACCTGTGTTTCTTTTTTCACAAAAGAGCCTGGCAGAACCATATTACCGATAATGTAACCTGCCTGGGAAAGCGCCTCCAGATATTCACGACTTTCCTCTTTTACATAGTCCACACCTGTTTTTTTCACCAGATGAAAACCGCCTTTTATGCAGGCCGTAACACTCGCCTTCTCAGAGGAAACATACTTCTTCAGCGCATAGTCCAGCATTTCCAGAAGCAGGTCACTGCCAGGCTTTTTTTCATCTATAAGGAAGAAAAAATGGGAAGCATCCACCGGATTCCCGCATACCTCTGCGTAGGCATAGTTTTTGGAAAGTTCTTTCTTATTCTCATGGATGAATTTCAGAGCCTGACGCTTCACGCTCTCATAATCCTCCATATTATCTTTCAAAATCTTCTCTATCTCATTCATCTGAAGTCCTCTTACCTTCTATCAGCTCATCCAGCTTCTCACACTGTTCCTGATTCCAGGACCTGGCCTGAAAGCTGTAAGGCATCTCTGTTGTGCAGTCTTCTGCCAGCAGCTTCATATTCATGGTTTTTGCAGCAAGGGTACCCAGGCTTTCTTCTTCCCCTTCCGGGCAGATAAAATAATCGCACAGATTCATAAATGCAAAGGGTTTCTCAAGCCATCCGGTAAGGATCACCCTTCCCTCCAGGTGAAGCTCTGAAACCATAGCTTTCAGCTTCTGATACCCTTTCCCTTTTCCGGTAATGTACAGACAGGTATTTTTCTCCAGACGGCAAAAGGCTTTCAGAACGTTCTGGGCTTTCTGCTGGTACATACAGATATAAATGATTTTCTCTGTATCCGGTGCCGGAATGGCTTCCACGGTAATAACAGCTGGATTGCTTCCCTGGTATCTGGCAATAAAGTAGCTTTCTGTGGCAGATACGATTACCTGCTGGCCTGCCAGCTCCTTTGCAATCTGTTTTTCCCGGACAAAACGTGCATTGTATTGGAAAAACCGAACACCCTCCATCTCCTTTACCACCACGGAAAACAGGCTCTTTTTCTCGGTAAGGTCAATTGCACAGTCGAATTTCGCCTCTCCAAACAGGCGCCTTGCCTCTCTCTTGTAAAAAGCATGTGGAATATCTTTTATTTTCCCCTTCAAAAACAGCTCATTCTTCGCGATTTCCTCCGCTTTTCCGTTAAAAGGCTGACCACGGTAAAGGATCCGAAGCCCGGTAGGAAGACCTATGATCTGTTCTTCTGCAAAATCGTCTCCACCACCACACACAAGCAGGGTAACATCGTATTTCTGAAAATCCAGGTTCTCTGCAAGTCCAAGAAATGCTTCGGTGTCATCTCCCTCCGAAAAATCACCGGCATACATCAGAAGCTTTTTCTTTGGTGACTGCGCCTCATCCTGACAGGATATGCAACGGGAATCTTCTTTTCCGTGGAACACAATGTCTGCAAGGCGGCGGCAGACCTCTCCGTCATCTTGCGGACACGCCCAGGCTGCTTCCCTTTCGTAAACCTTCCGGTATGGCTCCATGGCTCTTTCGGCATCCTTCACATAATCTCCAAGCTGCTCATAAGTTTCTGCAACAGGACCCGGCAGCTTATCAATTCCGAAGTATAAGCCTCTGTAATTTTTATATTCTGCAAGATCCGGGATAAAGAACAAAATGGGCTTTTTCGATACCAGATAGTCAAAATAAATACTGGAATAATCGGAAATCAGAACATCTGTAGCACGAAGAAGCTCATTGGTATCTACGGTTGCAGGAATATACTGGCCGGTTATCCCTACTGTGTCTTTAATGTGGTAGTATACAATCTGATGAGGCTTCACCAGCACCTGGTACTCCCTGGTATCCACATTCTCCTCGATAGTGCGGATCATCTTCTCATAGGCATCCAGGCTGGTATCCGGGCTGGAATACCTGCTGCCCTTCCAGGTAGGCGCATAAAGGATCAGCTTCTTCTTTGGATCTGCCTCCACGCCTGCCATCTGCAGCTTCTTAAATATGGCCTCCCGGTCTGTGTGAAAATAGCTGTCATTACGGGGCTGCCCGATTTCCAGGATTTTTCCGGGATAAAGATTTTTCATTTTGAACGCATTCTCATAAATCTCTGTCATAAAATGATTGGGCGCGATCAGATAGTCTGCTGCAAGGAAATTCCTTACTGTATTTCCTGCACTCACCTTGCCTGCCGGAATGTCAAATCCAATGGTTTTTAACGGGATTCCGTGCCAGGTATCCACAAAGATCTGCTCCTTACGTTTGGTAAAATATCCGGGAAAGCTTACATTATTGATCAGATATTTGGCTGTAGCCAGATATTCCCTGTATTCTACAGACTGGAATTTAATAAATTTCACATTTGGATCATCCCTGTAAAGTCCCATCCATGGTTCATTATCCGAAAAATCGTCAATGACCCAGACATGGAGATACTCCTGAAATTCTGTCTGGGTCAGCAAATACTTGAAAATGGCATGAGGGCTGCAGGTCATGCCTCTGCCCCCAAATGCCTCATATAGTATACATTTTTCTTTTATGGGACTGTCAAGAAAATCCGCGTACTTCTCCCGAAGCTCCTCAGTAAGATTGTATTTAGCCTCATCCCTGGCTCTCTTTAAGGCAGCCTCAAAATTGTACTTCTCTTTACCGGAATTTTAATACGGGCGGACTATCCTTTTCACCAGCTTATTCAGGTTGTTCACGGTGATCTTCATGTCACTTCCCCCTCTTCTTCGCAACTACACGTTCAAAAAGTCTGTCCCATTCTTTCACTGCCTTGTCAATAGAAAAATCATCAGACTTGGCAATGGCATTCGCAGACATCCGGGCACGAAGCTCTTCGTCTTGTGCCAGTTTCAGCATGGACTGGGCAAATTTGTGGGGATCAAACGCTTCAGGAAGGAAACCGGTCTTTCCTTCATCAATGATCAGATCCATGGCGCCCATATGATAAGCGATCACCGGAAGACCGAACTCAAAGGCTTCCATAATCACCATAGGCCAGCCTTCCCATCTGGATGGAAGAAGGAAAACAGAAGAATTCAGATAATACTTCTCAGGCTCATTGGTATATCCTACAAAATGGACACGCTTCTCCAGATGACGCTTCTTCGCATCTGCCCTGATCTGGTCAAAAAGATCTCCGTCTCCGATGATATCAAGCTCCCACTCCGAATCCTCTTTACAGAACTCTTCAAAGGATTCCATCATCAGATCCAGTCCTTTGGCATATACGAAACGGGTCGCCATGAGAAAACGTTTGGATTTCACATCGCACTTCTTTTCACTGACAAAGCTTCTGGGATTGATTTTTACTTCACAATCTATTCCAAGCTTCTCCATATAATCGCGCTTATCATAATCACTCAACACAATGTAGCGGTCCAGATTTGGCAGATACTGCTGAAGAAGGTTCTCCTGCTGCCAGAAAACGACAGGCTTCACATGAAGATATCCGTCATAGCAGTTATGCTGCCACCCGATGGTTGCGGCTTTCAGCCGGGGCGCGATCATGGCAAGTCTCAGGCTTAGGGATGCTGTGGTAAGGATCACGTCATAATCCTGGGAATTAAAATATTCCACCCATTTTTCTCTTGTTTTTTTGGAAAAAATTGCTTCTGCAAGAATGGGATTCAGGCTTTTTTTATTAAACAGACCAGATCTGTCATTGAGCTTCTTCACCAGATAGCGGGCGCAGAAAGCCGGGGTATGATGCTTATTCACGAACTGGCTGTTGTCAATGAAATCCACATTGATATCTTCACTTAAATGATACATGGTGCGGTCTTCACGAAAGCGGTCTTCATAAGTCATGATCGTCACTTCATGCTCTTTCACCAGCTCGTTGGCCAACAGGGAAACCACTCTCTTGGTTCCGCCCAGATCAAAGATTTTTGTTATCCAGATACATATTTTCATGTTATATACCACCCCTGCAGGGGCTTCCTCCTTTTGCGGGATAAATCCTGAAGCATGTAAAAAAGGCTTTCGTATTTTCTCTGTTATACCGTAATTTTGAAATAATCCAGAACACGTTTGCAGTAATTATCTGTTACATTATGAGTCTTTGCAAGAATCGCCTTACGCTGATTCTCATAGTCATCTTTTCCATTCTTGACATCCAGAACAAACTGTTCAAACTGCTGTACATTGTAAATATGTTCTCCTGGCATGTATTCCAGTGGATCTTCAAATACCCATCCTCTGGACTCCGTATAGGCATCATAGTCATCCAGGGTAAATCCAATAGGTCTGTTGAGAAGCAGATAATCAATTGCCACAGAGGAATAGTCAGAAATCAGGGCATCCGAACAGTTGATAAACTCATACAGCTGCAAGCCATTGTCTTCCAGATCCTGATTTTCCAGGTAAACAATGTTTGTCAGCACATTTTCTCCGAAGTCATATGGAATCTGGAGATAATGCTTCTTAATTACCACAAGTACATGATTATCACGACAGAAATTATTAAAAGCAAGAAGCCGCTCCTTATCGTCCAGGATCGGGATATTAAATTCATTGTTCAGCGTTTCCTCATTCAGTCTCTCGCTGCTTGCATGACGGTAGGTAGGCATCCACAGGATCAGCCTGTCACTGTCAGCTGCTTTCAGAAGCTTTTCCTTATATGCTCTTGCGGCGTCGCTGCCCTTCATCATCTGATCGTAACGGGGATAGCCAAGTGCAAGAAGCTTCCTGGAACTGCAGCCAAAGAACTCTTTCTTCGTCTCAATAAACACATCTCCTGGCACCAGACAGTAGTCGAAAAATACCTTGCGGTTGTTCTTGTTCGCCTTGTAGCCGCAGCCATGCCAGAGATTTACAAAAGTCTGACCCTTTCTTGCCATTCCGATCCAGTTAAACGCCTGGGTGTAAAAAATAAAGGCTGAGGTCAATGCATAGCGGTAAGCTGCTGCCCTGCGGATCGTCGTGTTCTTCTTGAAATTGCGAACAAACTTCACATTCTCCGCTTGGTATTTCTTATACTTCTCCGGCTCATGAACCAGCCAGACAAGCTCATATTTTTTATTATATCCATTTGCAACCATATAATCAAAAAGAGCCCGGCAATTGTCTGTAAAATCATCATTTGTCTCAAACAGGATTCTGTTTTTCACCATACGCGGGGGGAATTTACGAAGTCTTCTCACTTTCCAGCGGTCATATAAAGCATAAGTCACATAGCCTTTGAAAGTGGTGAACAAAGGTCCTGCGCCCTGCTCTTTCAGGATTTTTGAAAATTTCTTTAGAATTCTCTGTGCTCTTTCCATGGATTTTACCTTTCTTAATATATTACAATCCAGAGCCTGTTTAAAAAAGGCTCTAAATCAGTCCGCATTAATACTCTTTCAGTTTCTCACGAAGCATTGTAGAAGAAGTATCTTTGGTGTAGGGAAGATAAACCAGCCTGGCTCCCAGGGCTTCCATCTCTTTCCCGGTGCGCTCCCAGCGCTCATTTCCCTTCCAGTCATCTCCGATATAAATTTCATCGAAACGGATCTTATCCCAGATTTCTTTTTTATCAAGGGTATTCGTGATGATCACCTCGTCCACATATTTAATAGACCGGACGATCTCAGCCCGCTCTTCCAATGGCACGATAGGTCTTTTATTCTTATAGCTTTCCACAAGCTCATCTGTATTTACGCCTACGATCAGATAATCACATCTTCTCTTAGCATTTTTGATCAGGTTCAGATGACCGATATGAAACATATCGTAAGTTCCCTGTGTGTATCCGATTACCTTTCCCATTTATCCCTCTCCTGTATCTGTTTTTTTCAAAAAAATAATCATAGCACATTGTTTTCTAAATAACTATACCACTCACTTGTCTGTGAATCCGATTGATATAATTATTTACGAAATGATGTACTAGAACCTTTTTGGATGGGTAACTTCTGCTTTTATTTTACTTTATATTCAAATACTCTGCAAGTGCCTCGCAGTAACCTGACTTCTTTGGCATAGTGTGCATTGCAGGCAATAATCTTCTTCTCTCTTCTTTAAAAGGATCCTCTCCCACTGCGATATGGGAAAAATAGTCCTTCAGATCCTCTAAATTGTAAATCTTCTCACCTGGCATATATGCTTCCGGATTTTCAAATACAAATCCTCTTGTATTTCGATAGCTTTCCAGGTCTGTGAGCACATAGCCCAGAGGTCGGTCAAGAAGCATATAGTCTACTGCAATGGAGGAATAATCCGAAATCAGTCCATCCATAAGTCCCACCAGTTCATACAGCTGAATGCCCGATTTCTGAAGCATTTCTTCTGTCACATAACGGATATTGGTATACGCACCTTCATCCAGGGACCAGCCAGACTGAAGGGGATGTTTTTTGATGATCAGAAATATTCCGCATTCCCTTAAATGAACATCCAGTGCTTTCAGCTCCGCCTCGCTCTCCAATGCAGGAAGCTGAAAGGGAAGTTCAATTTCATTCTCTGCGCTGATCAGCACCTCACTTTTTCGGAAAGTAGGCATCCAGATCACGGTTTTCATATCCTTATGGGAAAAAAGCTTCTCCAGCGCCTCCCCACGGCTGACAGATGGATGGAGCATCCAGTCATATCTTGGATAGCCAAGGGCAAGAATCTTCTCTTTCTCACAGTTCCAGTAACGGGATTTTGTTTCCACAAACACAGGTCCCGGCACCATGGCATGGTCAAAATGCATCATGCTTTTTCCTGCAGGCGGCTTGTTGTCTTTGGCTGCATCCTTATAGCCGCAGCCATGCCACATGTTCACTGTGGTCTGCCCTTTACAATGGTAAAAATTCAGGTAAGCTGTATTGTTTGTATAGAAAAAAAATCCTGCAACAGCACCATAATAATAAGAAAGGGGGAAGGACCAGCCATATTTATTCTCTGAAGTAAGTAATTTAACATTCATGCATTTCAGTTTCT
>ENA-UOIZ01001579-UOIZ01001579.1-human-gut-metagenome-genome-assembly--contig:-P88-NODE-1579-length-18268-cov-5.790315_pt1 | contig 18268 bp, 14 predicted proteins | sample MGYA00242336_ERZ723883 | MGnify/ENA metagenome assembly ERZ723883 | reverse complement strand
GTTTGCCAATCACCCATAGGGACATTAGGGACTTTAAAGTCCTTAAAGCGTCGAACGCAATGTTTTCCGCACGGTCTTAACGACTTAAAAAAAACTGGCTGGCGGATAATTCTGCCAGCCAGAGTTTTTTTACAACAACCGCACCCTACCTTAGGAAATCCTCGAAATAGTCGGTAACTTTCTGCATAAGATGCACGCGGTCGCGACCGAACACATTGTGTTCAGATCGCGGATAAGGGAAATAATCGACCTGTACGTTGTTCTTGATGCACTCGTCGATGAAGTTGAGCGAATGCTGCCACACGACGGTATTGTCGATTGCGCCCTGACATATCAACAGTTTACCTTTCAAATCTTTTGCACGCGGAATAAGCGACGTTGCGGCGAAACCCTCGGCGTTGGTATTTTCCGTTTCCATGTAGCGTTCGCCGTACATCACCTCATACCACTTCCAGTCTATCACCGGTCCGCCGGCGACTCCGACCTTGAATACATCCGGATAATTTACCATCAGCGAAATCGTCATAAACCCTCCGTAAGACCAGCCGTGTACGCCGATACGTGAACGATCGACCCATTCGTGCGACATCAGCCACTCCATGCCCGCCATCTGGTCTGCCATTTCGCATTTGCCGCAGCGACGGTGAATAGACTTTTCGTATTCGGCACCGCGATTGGTCGTTCCTCGGTTGTCCATCACGAACACTACGTAGCCATGCTGCGCCATATACATCTCCCAGCGTCGAAGCGAAGCCTGAAAGTCGTTGCGCACGAGTTGTGAGTGCGGACCTCCGTAGACATAGAGAATAACCGGATATTTCTTCGCCGGATCGAAATCGAGCGGCTTTATAAGACGGTAATAGTTGTCGTACATACCGTCGGCACTGCGCACTGTACCGAGTTCGATCGGGCAGAAGTTGTAACCCTCGCTCGGGTCGTCGGCACGGAATATCTCGCGGCGGAACCTGCCGTCGGTCGATCCGACAGCGACAACACGCGGAACGTTCAGCGACGAATAGTTGTCGGCGAACCATCGTCCGTCCGGCGAAATCGAGCATGTATGCCAGCCCTCGTCCTGCGTAAGGCGCATTATACGTCCAGTACGCAGATCCTTGCGAAACAGATGGCGTTCGACGGGCGAGACCTCGGCTGAATAGTAATATACGCCGCCCCTGTCATCCTGTCCGACATAGTTTACGTCAGCATCGGTCGCCGTAAACCGCGAAACCGACCCATCCGAAGCCGAGCAGATATAGAGATTGCGGAAACCGTCGCGATTATCGGTCGTATATATGAATTTGTCCGGATCATTTTTGAGAAAATAGAGCGGAAACTGCGGTTCGACGAAGCGGTCGTTATGTTCGGTCAGCAGCGTCGCGACGAATCTGCCGTCCGCAGCATCGTAACAGTTAAGATGCACGTTCTTCTGCGCACGGTCGAGTACCTGCGCATAGATAGAATTGCCGTCCGGCGACCACGTAATGTTCGTAACATAGCGTTCGTCATCGAAATCCGTAATATCGAGGTAGACGATTTTGTCCGTCACCGCGTCGTATACTCCGACCGAAATCCGTTCCGAATCCATGCCGTTCATCGGATATTTTATCTCGACGAGCGAGCCGGTACGCGACGTGATGTCGAGCAGCGGGAATGTCGTAACGCGCGATTCGTCCTTGACATAGAATGCCAGTCGCGCACCGTCGGGCGACGGGAACAGTCCGCCGTCGATTCCGAATTCGTTACGCGAAACAGATGCTCCGCAGACGATATTTTTGTCGGCGAAATCGGTTATCTTGCGCTCCGAGCCGTCGGCAGCGATCCAAACGATATTGTTGTCGCGCAGTTCGGCATGCGGCTTCGGCTGAGATTCCGTCGCTTCGGGCATTCCTATTTCGCGTTTGCGTCCCGATCGCATATCGACGGCATAACGCGTTCCATCCTCGGTAGCGATATACTCTTTCGGATTATCCTTACTCCATTCTATCTTATAATTGCGAGGATAGAGCGAACGATTGAGAATCGCATCCTCCATAGTCAGCAGTTTTCGCTCGGCATTCTGCGCCGAAACAGCGGGCAGAGCAGCGAACGTCATAGCAACGGCTGTCGCCAAACGGGAAATATTCATCAGAACAGATATTTTTCGGTTTTAACTCTCTTGATCAGCGAAGCGACATCGCGCCAAGCATCTTCACCCAATGTCGTACCTACGACCTCTATCACCTTGCCGGCGGTAATCGCACCGATCGTTCCGCATTGGCGCAGCGACAGTCCCTCGCACAAGGCATAGAGAAAACCGGCTGCGTAGAAGTCGCCCGCACCGGTCGTATCCACACGTTTCGCCGCCGCCATGATGCCTACATGGATTACCTCGCTGCCGCGTTTGATCAATGCTCCTTTCATGCCGATCTTGACTATCGTAAGATCGCAAATCTCGGAGATAGCCTGCAATGCATTAACCGGTTCATTCTCGCCGGTAAATACCTTCGCCTCATCTTCATTGGCAAAAAGAATATCCACATACTCCTCCGTCAGACGGTGAAGAAACTCGCGATTCTCCTCCACGACATTGAAACTCGCAAGATCGACGGCGATTTTAAGTCCGCGCTGCTTCGCAATCCGCATTACCGTTTCGATAAGCGTATGATCCTGCACGAGGTACCCCTCGACATAAAGACAGTCGTAGCCGTCGAATATTTCGGGACTGATTTCGTCGGTCGTCAACTCCTCAGCCGCACCCAAGTGCGTAAGCATCGTACGTTCGCCGTCGGGCGAAATCAGCGACACGCACTTTCCCGAACGGTTGCGACCGCGGAAAATAACGGGTCTGATACCCAGATTGGCAAGCGCCTGCTCGAAAAAGTCGCCTGTCGTATCGCATCCCACCTTGCCGATGAATCCTACCGGCGTACCCAGACGAGCCATGGCACGTATCGTGTTGTCGGCAGATCCGCCGAGCGACAACGAATATGGAAATCCTGCGACGGATTTCGAAATCTTGGATTGCAATTTACTGTCTACAAGCGACATCGATCCCTTGGCGATGCCGAATGTCGTAAGCACCGTATCCGATTGCAGATTGACAAGCATGTCGGTAAGTGCGTTTCCTATTCCTATTACGTTCTTCATTATTCAAATTCGGGGTTGTGTCTATATCGAAAGAACCTTCACGAGTTCTATGTCTTCTCGGCGAATGTTTTTGGTGCGGCTCAATGCCTGAGAGAACGTAACGTAAACCATCTCGCCGTTGCGGATTCCGATCATCACGTTGCGCTGCCCCTCTTTCAGCGCGGTAATTGCAGTCGCGCCGAGTCTCGACGACAGGATACGATCCATCGCCGTCGGCGAACCGCCGCGTTGGAGATGTCCGAGAATCGTTACACGGGCATCGTACTGCGGATACTCGCGCTTCACCCGCTCGGCAAGCCCCATTGCACCGCCGGTATTCGGATTCTCGGCAACAAGCACGATAGCAGAATTCTTGCTCTTGCGGAATCCGTTATCTATCAGTGTTTTCAACTGGTCGTCCTCTGTTTCCATTTCGGGAATTATCGCAGCCTCAGCACCGGTAGCGATCGCTCCGTTCAGAGCGAGATAACCAGCCGTATGCCCCATAACCTCGACGAAGAACAGACGTTCATGACTGGTCGCCGTGTCGCGTAATTTATCGACGGCATCCATAATGGTATTCAGTGCCGTATCAAATCCGATCGTAGAGTCGGTACCCGACAGGTCGTTATCGATCGTGCCGGGAAGCGCCACGATGGGAACGTCGTACTCCTCAGCGAAGATTTTCGCACCGGTAATCGTTCCGTCGCCGCCGATCACCACCAAAGCGTCGATTCCTGCCGCACGCATATTGTCGTAAGCCGTCTTGCGTCCCTCTACAGTCTTGAACTCCGGACAACGGGCAGTTTTGAGAATAGTTCCTCCCTGCTGGATAATATTGCTGACGCTGCTGGAACTGAAATTGATTATTTCGTTACTGATCAATCCTTTGTAACCTCGCATGATACCTTTAACCGCAAGTCCGTTGAAAATCGCGGTACGGGTTACCGCCCGAATAGCGGCATTCATTCCTGGGGCATCACCACCCGAAGTAAGGATTCCAATACATTTTATCGATCCCATAATCGTAAGTTAAAAATAACGTTCAAAGATACGAATAAGTGAGAGCAATGCCAAATTTATTTGAGCATTGCCGAGCGAGAGTATCTAAAACGAAGTTAAAGATACGAACAAGCCGAATGCAATGCCAAATTTATTTGAGCATTACCGAGCGGGAGTATCTAAAACGAAGTTAAAGATACGAACAAGCAAGCGCAAAAACAAAAATAATGCTTGGGCTTTTATATTTAAGGTCTTTAAAGCCGTTAATGACGTTAAATATTTAACTGGCACTATACCGCCCAAAATTATCCCCGCATCCGATTAGGATGCGGGGACTCTCACTATGAAAATGTTTTGGTTAAGAAAATTACTACTCGTCTATGCTCTGTACTCCGTTATCGTACAGCAATTTCTCATACTCTTCACCGTCCATTTCGGCGGAAATCGCATCGTCGGATCCGATAACATGCTCCTTTATACCCGACTTCATTATGCGAGTAACTTCGTCGTCGTCGAAATCCTCGGAATCGATCGTCCAAACCGCTGCAAATACCGTTCCAATAATTACCATAATCCAAGCGAACAACGCTGTCAGCATAATCCACAGTCGAGGACGTTTGTTCATAAGCAAAGTAACGAACAGATAAAGCAGCAATGCAATCGGAATCAATGCAACCAAGATTCCCAATACGCACAGGACAGGCGCTTCGGGAGTAATCACTCCGGACAATGCTCCGAAATTACCGATCTCGAACAGCGATGCGAAACCTCCGAATATCATCGCCAATATGGCTACGAACAATACCACGCAAGCGAATACGAACGGCAGTATCAGCAAAGCGACGAACAATTTGAGCATCACTACGAATATTCTGCCCAATACGGTTACCGCAGATGCGACACTCGACTTGGCTGTTTCCTCGGGAGTAGCGGACGAATTTTTGCTGATCGATCTTACGGTTACCGGCTCGCCGTTCATTTCGAGTTTCTGGCGTGCGGTTTTAGCCGACGGAATGGCGAACCACATGATGATATATGCCAATATAAACATTAAGAATACATTTGCAGCCACGCCGGACAACAATTTGCTCGAAAACATAGGACCTGCCAGAACCAATACCAGTGGCAGCATCATGATAAGACGCACCCACACAGGATCGACATCGAAATATTTGCCCATCCCCGCACACACGCCGCCGAGTTTGGCACTCTCGACATCGCGATAAAGCCGGCGCGGAATACGGGTATCGCTCTTTATCGGCTCGTCATCATCGACACTCTCGCCCGAAATATCCTCCGCACAGCCGAGTTGGGCGATGATATTTTCGATAAGCGGCTTCTGCACCGTCTGTCCCGCGTCGCTCTGAGCCGACAGAATCAGTTCGGCTATGCGGGCTTCAATATCGGCGATGATCTCCGAACCGTCAGGATTATTTTCGTATGCTTTTTTAAGCGAAGATATGTACTCTTCCAATCGGGCGTAAGCATCCTTTTCGAAGGTAAACGAGATGCCCGATATGCTGCATTTCTTTATTTCGTTCATGACTGATCTACTTTTTCTTGATTGAACTTGCACCGGAACTGGAAAGATGTGTCGTGCGGCAGTCGCCCGAATAACGCAGTGACGATGCGCCGGTTGCCTCGGCGCTCAACACGCCGTCGCAATATACATCCGCCTTGGATGCCCCCGAAACTTCGGCTATACATTTAGTCGCGCTGACATTGGCAGAGGATGCACCGCTCACCTCGATGCTGAGGCTGTCGAACTTCATATCGGACGCATTGAGAGTAGAGGCTCCCGACATGTCGATAGCACCTTGGCGAACAGACCCCGAAAGCAAAAGTTTGGAAGCACCCGAAAGATCGACTTCGCATCCGTTACCGCGGATATCGGCAACGACTCGCGACGCACCCGAACAATCTATCTCCGCTTCACCGGCATTGGCAGACAGATCGACTTTGGATGCTCCGCCTGCCTCAATATCGAGTTTGCCGACAACATCAAGCATCGGTTTCACCACAACGGTAGATGCCGCCATAGCCTTGATACTGCGTATACGACCGTTGTTGGGAACATAAATCTCGGCGACAACACCTTCCGACATCTTGCGGACTCCGACCTTGTCGGATATTCGAGCCTTCAATACGCCTTTCGCCACGGACAGTTCGACATAAGGCATTATCGATTCGCCGGCACGTACGATTATATTGCCGTCGGTGCGATCTTCCACCGTAAGTTTGATACATCGCGAAACGTCTATCTTCTCGAAATTCATATTGCTCTTGTGAGCCCGCATCACGATTTTGCCCTTCTTCGCCGTTTCGACCGTCTCGTAATAATCCGTACCACAGTCGGTAACCGTCTTAATGACTTTTCCGTCCCTGTCCGTAACGGTTGCCGTATATTTGCATCCGTCACCGTCGAAATCGAGTTTGTCGATATTCAGGAACAACTCCTCGCCGCTGCCGTCCTTGACGATTATCCGGTTTCCGTCGATTGCGACACGTTCGCCGTTATCGCCATTGATTTCGAGTTTGCCGTCGAACGATATCGACCCTCCGTTACACTTTATTTTCAGTCCGTCGCCGGCATCAGCCGCAAAAACCGGCGAAGCGATCATCGCCGCAATTGCGGATATGGTAAAAATTCGTTTCATCTTTCCGTATTTTTATTATTTGTGCCTGATTTGATTGATCTGTTCCACGAGTTTGTCCCAAGCCTCGTCGAGCGAAGCCAGATAGCGTTTACCATCTTCGGTAAGAGAGTAATACTTACGCGGCGGTCCCTGCGGCGACTCTTCCCAACGGTAGGTCAGGTAGCCTGCGTTCTTCTGACGCGTAAGAATCGGGTAAAGGGTTCCTTCGACCACTATCATCTCCGCCTCTTTGAGTTCTTGTATGATCTTCGGAGCGTACGAATCTCCATTGGCAAGAATAGCGAGGATACAGTAATCCATTATACCCTTGCGCATCTGTACTTTTACATTATCGTCTTTCATAAAATCTTGTATTTATCGGTTCTTCCGGAATTACGATCCAAAGAATTATATATACCCATATCGACAATCCGCCGAACAGAATCAGCAGCAGAGTGGCGAGCCTGATAGCCGTCGCATCGATATCGAAATATTCGGCGAGTCCGCCGCATACTCCGGCTATCGAACGGTTGGTGCGCGAACGGCGAATGACACGAGGTGCATTTTCGTTCGCACGAGAATAGGATTCGGTTCTGCTCTTGCATCGCTCACCGCGTTCGGGTCCGAAATCCTCCGGACGTCCCATACGGGCAATCGCCTGTTCGACTATTTTGAGCGAAACGACCATCAGCGACGATGAACGCGACTCGATGAATATTTCGGCGAAACGCGCTTCGATGTCGTTCATCGTATCGTCATCGTTATCGGAAAGACGACTGCGCACATCGTCGAAATAGTCCGACAATCGCTCGTAGGCATCCTTGTCGAGCGTGAATGCCTGCGAACCGATGTTTACATTAATTGTTTCTTTCATGGCTGCGAGTATTAGTTTGCATGTTTTACTATTTTTGTACTGCAAATATAATACACTTTTTAGTATTATGCAATACATAGTACTAAAATTTCCAGAAAAAATTATAGGTATCACCCGATTCTCAGGTGATACCTATATTATGATAACATCCTTAGAGTCCTTAAAGACTTTAAGATCGTTAAGGATTTTGGGGATTAGGGGGCTACCCTATCTGTCGGCACGCTCCGACTTGGACGATTTCTTCTTCTTTTTGGAAGCAAGCATCGTCTTGACGTAAGGCAACTCCTTGATTTCGGCAATGCGACCGGTCATGTACTTGCGCAAATCCTCCCAGCGATAGTACGGTGCGATGTCGCTTTCGATCGGCAGACGGCACTCTTTTTCATTATGCAGAAGTTTTACGATCACCTCGCCGGCTTTGTTACGATAGAAGATGAATTGGAGGTTGGATGCCATAGGCGTTATTCGAAAATCTACCCATTTCTCTTTGAGATCCGGATCGCGGAAACTCGTACGAGCGCATTTGCCCTCGACCTGCATCGCTGCCAGAGCAGCGATAACCGTCACATCATGTCCGAAGCGCAGGAATGCCGTACGACCGCCATTGGCAAGGAAATCGTCGGCATCGCGTACTATTTCGTTCATAAGAATCGAACCGTCGTACAGAATACCGTCGCCATACTCCTCCGAATTGGCGAAAGCGGCATATCGTTGAGCATTGATTTTTTCCCAGAACTTCATACGCTGTTCGCCCGTGAAAATATCGTTCATACGATCGTCGCCCTCGGTATCCTGCATTATTATGGTGAGATAATGCAATGCGCGAACAAGTTTCACGTACGATTTGCGATCGGCATCGATAACACTTTTATATTCGGGTTTGAATATTTTGGCGAACACATCATCTGCAAATACATTGGCAACACTGTCGATTCCGACCTTAGTCTCTTTGACAGCCTCATCGAGCGTATATTTGCGACCCCTCGACGGTACGAGAACCTTATGCCAGTTCTCATTGGTCGTACGATATATATCGATTCTGGGGTTGAGTTCCTTTAAGCGTTCGTTGAATGCCGCCATAGACAGAATACAACGCGGAACATTGGTTGAACGGCTCTCGATATGTACGTCTTTGCCCTTGAACAACATCGGATAACCGGCGTACATGCGCTCGGCTATCCCGCGATGCTCGTCGGCACCTTGCACAGAGAGTTCGCCCAAACGACCTCTCGCACCTTTCGCCATACGCTCCACGGTCGGATATATCTTCTTGCCGAAGTCGGTCAGCATATCCACCTCAGCCGCATTCCTAAAAAGTTCGTAGGGAAGTTCGTAGTTGCCCAACGATGCATGCCAACGCGAGCCGTGGCGACCGAAATGGCTTATATAGATCGGCGAGAAACCCTTGGGTACAGGCGTGGATTCGCCCTTTTCGAAGCGGTACGTATGATAGATTCCGCCGGCGCAATCGGGGTTTTCGATGAAAAACTCCGCCGTCAGCGGTTGTGCCGACAATGTCGTTGCGAACGACAGAGCGAGCAGAACTAAGAATTTGAATTTCATGGTGGTTGTGTTTATGGATTTTATAACTGCGATTCGAGGAATTTTCTAAGGTCTTCCCAACGATAGTAGCAACCGTTCACCGGCTCGCCAACTGCTTCGACGAGGCGTTGTTCGCGCTCACAGAACAGAACCTTGACGAGAATATCTCCGGCTTTGTTGCGGAAGAATACGAGTTGTACATTCGATGCCATCGGAGTTACGACACTGCACTGCCAGTTGGCGCAAACTGTCGAATAGTCATCGGTAATGAGCGAACCGCAAGGAATGCCCATCATCGTAACGAACGGAATCATCGTAACATCGTGGGCGAAACGTAACGTCGCCTGCTCGTCGCCGGCAGCGATCGCCTTGTCGGCATGGACGATGACATTGCGCACCATCTCTTTCGCTCCGACAAGAACCGCATCAAGGAAGATTTTCGACGGACCGGTAAGCAGATAGCGGCGCAGGTTCGACGCCTTCCACAATTCACACAACTCATCCTCGGTGAACAGATAATCCAGCGTTTTTCCCTCCTTGCCGAGAATCGCATTGCCGAGATACATGTCGTACATGAAATCGCCTGCATCGCCGATCATCTCCTCTCTCACGCGGCTGCCCTTGCGGAACAGATTGTCGAGAAAACGGGTCGGATCGGGCATATTGGCACGACGAATCGAATCGCTGAGAGGTTTGGCCTTATCGTTTACGCTATTCAGACCGGCATAAGCGGCAAGGAACTTGGCATTGGCGGCACTCGCCTCCATCGAAACTTCGATTTTAGGCGACATCCGCACCAGTTCCTGAGTGAACGATGCCATAGAGAGTATACAACGCGGAACGACCGTCGATTTGCAATTCACATAGCAGTGTTTGCCGCCTTTGGTCGAGAAGACCTCCGGATAAGACTCGAACATCCGGTGCGCAATGCCGCGATGCTCGGCGAACCCGAGTTCCGACAGATCGCCGTAACGGTCTTTGGCATCGGCGGCGATAGTCTGCCATTCGGCGTAGAAACGCTCGCCCGCTTCGGTCAGTTCTCCCGCCTCGTGAGCGGCACCGAATACCGCCAGCGGCTTCTCGTACTGATGTACCAGAATGTTATAACGCGATCCGTGTCGTCCGAGATGGCTTATGTAGAACGGTTCGTAACCCTTCGGAGCGGGCGTAACATTCGACGCCATCTCAGCCGGATACGGACGGTAGATTTCGAGATAATAGTACGGATCGATGTTTTTGAAGAAATCCGCCGATTGCGCACGAACGGCAACAGCCGAGCAGATAACGAGGATCAATGATAAGAATCGCTTCATTTTAACAGGTTTTAGGTGTGTTATTTATTGGTCATTATGTCGAGTATGAGTCTGTCCGTCTGTTGCATTCCCTTGCGACCGATATCGGTGAGATTGCGGATACATCGGTCTACATCGTCGTCGATTATGCCTTCGAGCGACGTCGTGTGACGATGACGGACAGCGAGTACTGCCGACAGAACGGCGGTAGCCACTCCGCTGGTTACTTTGAGCGAACAACTCGGCTTCGCTCCGTCGCAGATCATTCCGGTAAGGTTCGCCACCATATTTTTCACGGCGTATGTAACCTCTTCGTAACCGCCGCCCATAAGATATGTTATGCCGCAACTCGATCCGGTCGCAGCCACGACGCATCCGCACAATGCGGAAAGGCGACCGAGGCTCTGTTTGATATAGATAACCGTCAGATGGCTCAGTGCCAATGCCCGCAATATCCGTTCGTGCGACGCTCCGTTGGCACGACCGAAGATTACGACCGGCACAGTAGCCGAGATTCCCTGATTGCCGCTGCCGGAATTGCTCATCACCGGAATCATCGCTCCGCTCATGCGCGCATCGCAAGCACCGCTCGTATAGGATAGAATCTTGGCGAACAACGTATCGCCGAAAATCGAATGATGAGTATCGTCGTGAAGCATTCGTCCCAGTCCGTGTCCGTAATCGCAGCCGAACGACAATTCCGCAGCCGAAATATTCATTTCGGCAGATTCCCAAAGAAACTCTATATCTTCGATCGGCACGCCGGCAGCGAAATCGAACACCTTTCGCAACGTAAGTTCCGAAGAATCACTGCCACCGGTTCCACAGCCGCCTGATACAGAACTGAACAACTCTTTGCCGTTACGATATATGCCGACGAAATTGGTATGCGAACCGGCAATAATTGCTTTCGCAGTATCATCGCCTGATTTTACGACGATTTCGGCATATAATACCTCACCGCTCTCATTCTCGGTCGCAATACGTATCGGAGTGGTTTCGATATATCGTTTCGCCTGCTCGACCACTTCGGGCGTAACATCGCGAAGCACCTCCAAACCGTATTCCGATTTTCCGACCAATACGCCCAAAGCGACGGCAATCGGCAGTCCTATCATTCCCGTATTTGGAATACCGACGCCCATTGCATTTTTATAAATATTGGCGCTGAGCGATATTTCGACACTATCGGGAATACAACCCAATGTTTCACGAGCCTTGGCTGCACAGAGGGCGACCGCTATCGGTTCGGTACATCCTATTGCCGGAACGACCTCACGCCGAATAAGGGCGATTATCTCGTCGTAATTTTCACGATTCATAGCACGCATTATTTATGGCAAAGATACGATTAAGCGAGAGGAATGCCAAATTTATTTGGGCATTCCCGAGCGGAAGTATCTAAGGCGTAGCCAAAGATACGATTAAGCGAGCGAAATCAAAAATTTGATTTCGATTTTTCTCCTTGTTACCTATCCTCCTAAATCCCCCTTTCTGTAAAGGGGGACTTGTTTCCCCAATTTATTTGAGCATTCCCGAGCGGGAGTATTTAAAACAAAGTTAAAGATACGAATGCAATGGCAATGCAAAGACCTTAAAGTCTGTCGGAGTTATTTCCGTAAAGAAAAAGCCCCGCTTCCGCAGGGCTTTCGCTTAATCTTCGCCGAGGAACTCGCGTGTAACGACCACACGTATCGCACGCTGCCGAATATTCACCTCGACCGGTGTCCCGCCCATCAGTTCGCCGTCGGTTTCGAGTTGAATGAACGGCGCAGCCTCGATTTTCACGTTGCGTCCCTGCGCATGGATAACATGCCCGATCTGGTAAATATCGCCGTTGAACAATTTTTTGAGTCTGAAAACTATATGCCACCAGTGAATCGGTCGGATAATCGTCAGATCGAGCAGTCCGTCATCCGCCAATGCATGCGGCAACTGCTGCACGCCTCCGCCGTTGTATTTGCATATACCGATCGCAAGACTCAACATCAGATCGTTGAATACCACCTTATCGTCCACCCATATTCTCGTACCCGACGACTTATAGCGGAAATAGGATTTCAGTATGCTGTACAGATACATCCATTTGCCCGAATATCCTTTGACCTTCAAATGATTGAAGGTCGAAATAACATAAGCATCGAATCCCAATCCGGCGACATTCGCCATATAGCGTGTCTGCGTATAGTGCGACTCGGTGTACGTAACCGTACCTACATCCTGCAAGAACGACCTGCCCTCGCGGATTGCACGTATAGCCTCCGAATAGTGCTGCGGAATGCCGAACGTACGCACCCAGTCATTACCTGTTCCGACAGCGATCACGGCCAGCAGGATTTCGTGCGGTTCGACTGCTTTCTGGATAAAAAGTCCGTTCACGACTTCGTTCAACGTGCCGTCGCCTCCGATAACGATTATCTTGCGATAGCCCTGATTCGCCGCCGTTACCGTAAGTTCCGTCGCATGGTGCTTGTGTTCCGTGAAAACCGCGTCGTGGTGTATGTCATCATTGCGCAACAGCCTGGAAATCTGCGGAAAATCTATCAGCCCGCGACCCGAACCCGCAACCGGATTGACTATGACGAACCAACGGTCTGTCAAGTCCATGACTTCGGCTGCCATGCTATTTAGCCGGAGCGTTTTTGAGCGTATGCAACAGGAATCGGTAGAACTTTCCGACCGATACGATGTCTACCTTCTCGTCCGGCGAATGCGGATAACAGATCGTAGGTCCGAACGAAATCATATCGAGATTCGGATATGTGCCTCCGATGATGCCGCATTCCAATCCGGCATGTATGGCGGTTACCGCCGGTTTCTCGCCGAACAACGCTTCATACGACGCGAGCATCGCATGGAGTATCGGCGACGCCATGTTCGGTTTCCAGCCGTCGTAGTCGCCTTCAAGCGCAACCTTCGCACCCGCGAGTTCGAACACGCCGCGTATCGCTTCGCCGAGCGCGTGTTTCTCACTGTTCACCGAACTGCGCAGCAGACACTGTATCTTCACGCACTCTCCGTCAGACACGACGCGGGCGAGATTGGTCGAAGTCTGCACCAGTCCATCCATCTCCATCGACATCTTGACAACTCCGTTCGGTGCGCCGACAACCGCTTTTGCAAGTTTCGCCGCCGTCTCGGTAGGAATCATCATTTCTGGACATTCGGTCGCAGCAGCCGTTATCGAGATCGAGTCCTCGATGCCGTCGAATTCGGCGATTACCGTCTTCTCGAACTCCGCAATTTCATTCTCGAAACGCGCAGCGTCGCTCTCGCCGACCAAAACAGTCGCAACGGCTTCTCGCGGAATTGCATTGCGCAACCCGCCGCCATCCACCGAGCATAACAGCGTCGGAATATCGGTATGGAGCAGGAAACGGAACAGCAAACGGTTGGCATTCGCACGCTGGTAACCTATCTGGATTCCCGAATGTCCTCCCTTCAAACCCTTGACCTCTATCTTATAAGTTTTATACCCAGCCGCAGGTGTCGGTTCGGCGACGTAAGGCAGTTCGATGTTGGCATCCAGTCCTCCGGCACAGCCCACATAGAGTTCACCCTCGGTTTCGGAGTCGAGATTGAGCAGAATATCGCCGCGAAGCAATCCCGCTTTCAATCCGAACGCTCCGTCCATGCCCGTTTCTTCCGTCGCAGTGAACAGAGCCTCGATAGCACCGTGTTCGATTGTATCGTCCTCCAAAACTGCGAGTGCCGATGCCACGCCGATGCCGTTGTCGGCACCCAGAGTCGTTCCGTCGGCGGTTACCCATTCGCCGTCGATATACGCGTCGATAGGATCTTTCTCGAAATCGAACGTTTTGTCGTTGTTCTTCTGCGGCACCATATCGAGATGGGCTTGGAGGATTATTCCCTTGCGATCCTCCATACCGGCTGTCGCAGGCTTGCGGACACAGACATTGTTCGCTTCATCTACGACATATTCGAGACCGTGAGTCTCGGCGAAATCAACTATATATTGGCGTATAGCCGCTTCGTGATGCGACGGACGCGGTATTTTTACAATCTCTGCGAAATGTTTCCAAACGAGCGCAGGTTCGAGCGCACTTAAATTTCTGTCCATAATATAATAAGTATTAGAAAAAACCGCCGCGTATTCGTTCCGACGATTTCGGTGTCTTTCTACAAAGATATGCAATTTTTATTGTTTTCGACGGCTCGGGCGATGTTTTTTGAGTTCTTTCTTTAAGGTCCTTAAAGAAATAGGACGCGAATCGCGTCCTATTTCACAAATTCTTTTACTCCACGAACGTTCCGAGGCGGAAGACTATTTTCTGGCAGTACAATTCTCCCTCGCGAAGCAGTATCGACGGGAAATCGGGATGATTGACGGCATCGGGATACCCCTGACACTCGATGGCGACACCCGCATAGTCGCAATACCTGCCGCCCGACTTCGTCACGGGGCATCCCCCCGAAAGCCAGTTGCCGGTATAGACCATACATCCCGCCTGCGACGACAATATCTTCACGCAGCGTCCGGAAGATTTGTCGCGCAGTTCGCCGACCTCGCCGAGGATATTCGGCGTCCAACCGTCCACGACGAAAAAGTGGTCGTAGCCGTGGAAATCGCAGATGTGGTTGAACTCGGCGTTTATGCCGTCGCCCAGACGCCGCCACTCCGTAAAGTCCTGCGGCGTACCCTTCACATCGAGCAGACGTCCGGTAGGAATCTGCGCTGCGTTCATCTCCAAAACGCGCGACGCATTCAGATGCAATTCGTGATCGAGAATCGTCTTTCCGCCCGATTCACCGGACAGATTCCAATAAACATGGTTCGTCAGGTTCACTGGCGTTGTACCGTCACTCTTGGCGAGGAACGTTATCTCCAACGAATCCTCATCGTCGAAATCGTATATCGCCTCAACGACGAGTTCGTGCGGATACGACTGGTCGCCGTCTGGCGATACCAGCGAGAATACCACACGATTGGTTTCGATGCGCGACTCCCACAGTCGGTTGGCGAAACCCTTCGTACCGCCGTGCAGATGGTTAGTGCCGTTATTGACTTCGAGTGAATACTCGACGCCGTCGACAGTCATCTTACCGCCAGCGATACGGTTGGCGACGCGACCTACGCATTTGCCGCTCGCCGCGCCGTCGCCGATATAACTCATCGCGTCGCGATAGCCCAGAATCGTATCGTCGATACGTCCGCTGCGGTCGGCGAACTTCACCGATACCAGCGCGGCTCCGATATTGCACACCTGCACCTCGCTGCCGCGGGAATTGCGCATGGTATAGATGATTACGGCTTCGCCTTCGGGCGTTACACCCCATACATTCTGCTCGATAGTCATAACGATACGTTTACTCCAAAGGTTTTACATTGGCGATAAGGCTGTCGATACGGCGCAGCGTCTCCTCCTTGCCGAGGAACGACGTTACGTCGTACATACCGGGTCCCTTGCCGGCACCGACGAGCGCAAGACGCAGCGAATTCATGATCTGTCCCATACCGTAACCGCGCTCCTCGATCCATGCATGGACAATCCGTTCGGTATTTTCGAGCGAGAAATCGTCGATACCCGCCAGCACCTCTCGGAGTTCGGCGAGACGAGCCGGATTTTCGCCTTTCCAATACTTTTTGAGTTGCTTCTCCTCGTATTCGGTCGGCGCAATGAAGAAATACGACGTCAGATCCCACAGGTCCGAAATAAACGTCGCGCGCTCCTTCATGATATTAGCCACCCTGCCTGCGATTTCGTCCGAAACCTCGATGCCGTGTTCGCGCAGAATCGGCTGATAAAGGGTTGCGAGTTCGGCTTCGGTCTTATGGTGCATATACTGTGCGTTGAACCACTTAGCCTTGTCGGGCTGGAAACGCGCACCCGACTTCGACACGCGATCGAGCGAGAAGGCGTCGATGAGTTCCTGCATCGAAAATATCTCCTGCTCCGTACCCGGGTTCCAGCCGAGCAGAGCAAGCATGTTGATGAACGCCTCCGGAAAATATCCGTCCTCGCGATAGCCGTGGGCAGTATCGCCGGCAGGCGAAACCCAATAGAGCGGAAACACGGGAAATCCCATTTTGTCGCCGTCGCGCTTCGACAATTTGCCGCCGCCGGTCGGTTTCAACAGCAGTGGCAGATGGGCGAACTCCGGCTGAGTATCCGTCCAGCCGAACGCACGGTACAGCAGATAGTGCAGCGGCAGCGAAGGCAGCCACTCCTCACCGCGTATGACATGCGAAATCTCCATCAGATGGTCGTCCACGATATTGGCGAGATGGTATGTCGGCAACGCATCGACCGACTTGTAAAGCACCTTGTCGTCGAGTGTCGATGTATTCACCTCAACATCACCGCGGATCAGGTCGTGCATCTTCACCGTCTCGTTCTCCGGCATCTTGAAGCGTATAACCCAGATGTCGCCGCGTGCAATACGCTCCTCTACCTCCTCGGCTGAAAGCGAAAGCGACGTCGGCAGCACGGTGCGGACGCTGTAATTGTAGGCGAACGTCTCGCCGCGCTCCTCCGCCTGCTTGCGCAGAGCATCCAGTTCCGCAGCGGTATCGAACGCATAGTATGCCCAACCCGCTTCGACGAGTTGTTTGGCGTATTTCAGATAGATTTCGCGACGCTCGCTCTGGCGATACGGCGCATGAGGACCGCCGTAGCCGACACCCTCGTCGATTTCGATGCCGCACCAACGGAGCGACTCGATGATATAATCCTCCGCGCCCTCGACGAAACGCTGCGAATCGGTATCTTCGATACGCAGAATCATTTTTCCACCGTTGTGGCGTGCGAACAGATAGTTGTAGAGAGCCGTGCGGACACCGCCGATATGGAGCGGTCCCGTCGGACTCGGAGCAAAACGAACTCTTACTTCACGTTTCATTTTCTTCCTGAATAAATTATCTTAAAGTCTTTAAGGTCGCTAATATCCTTAAAGTCCGATTATTTTCCCCACAGATTACGCGGATACACTCCATCGGCGATCAGAGCCTCGATCTTCGCCATAAGCGCAGGCTTGTCCTCCTTGTAAGTAACGCCGAACCATTTCGCGGACGTACTCAGCACCCTCATTTTCGCCGTACCGTTACCGATAAGCGTATTCACCATCAACGGAATGAAAAACTCCGATTTAAGGTTTTCCGTATTCTTCGGATCGCTGAGGAACTCGACGAAAGTACGCTTTGAATAGTCGAAATAGTCCGGAGTGAATCCGAACAGGTTCATCGACACCGGCGTGTTCTCCTCCAAAGCAACATCGTCGCCCAGATCGTGGAATACGATCGTTCCATCGGCATTACGCTCGATCTTGGTGCGCTCGACCATAGATTCGAGATAGCCGTCGGCAGTCAGAGTGCAGACACCGCGCGACACAGTGCCGTTCTCCGAAAGAGTCTTGTTCACCTCGTAGCCTACCATGCAGTAGTCATTCTCGCTGTCGGCGAGAGTACTCAGATAAGAGCCGATAACCTTGTAGGCATCCTCGCCGTAGAAGTCGTCGGCATTGATTACGGCGAACGGCTCCTTAATCGCACCGGCAGCCATCATTACCGCATGGTTCGTACCCCACGGCTTCTCGCGACCTTCCGGAACCGAGAATCCTTCCGGCAGACAATCGAGTTCCTGATATACGTATTCGACCTCGATTTTACCGCCGAAACGCTCGGCATTGAAAACCTCGGTGAACGCCTCGGAGAACGAATGGCGAATAACGAAAACCACCTTGCCGAATCCTGCACGAATAGCATCGTAGATCGAATAATCGATGATAGCCTCGCCATTAGGACCTACTCCATCCATCTGTTTGAGCGAACCATACCGCGAACCCATTCCCGCCGCAAG
>ENA-UOIZ01001553-UOIZ01001553.1-human-gut-metagenome-genome-assembly--contig:-P88-NODE-1553-length-18453-cov-29.993804_pt1 | contig 18453 bp, 9 predicted proteins | sample MGYA00242336_ERZ723883 | MGnify/ENA metagenome assembly ERZ723883 | reverse complement strand
GAGGAGGACGCATTTTGAACCAGGAGGTGTTCCAGAATACAGGAGTGAATTGCTGGACCACTTCTTTACCATAACTCACTTTGCTTGCAGCTGTAATAAGCACATTTCCACCATGCTGAAGAATTTCCAGGGCTTTCGAATCCAAGGTGTCGGTAGTGTATACTTTTCCTTCGGCTATTGTCACTTGGGCGGGATAAACCCAGAAATTCCAGTCATTTACAGCTTCTGTTCCCGTAATGCGTATTTCCAGATTCAGCTTTTTAGCCTCTTGGATGTCAGTGAGCGGAAACTCAAGGCTACCCGTGCGATTTAAATTTCCGACAGGAATGTCTTGTGTTGCCAATGTGCCTTGCGCATATACTTTGCCATATTCGTCTTTTAACGTATATACAATTTCTGCTTGTTTTAATGCCTCGGCACCAAAATGAGCGACTTCAATATCCGCCTTTAAAATCTCCTTGTTATTATATACAAATTTATCTGTACGCATCAGTGGAACTGTAGGTGAGCAGAAACGTCTCCATTCTGCGGAGTTGATATATCCTTTTTCTTCAAAGAAAACATCGAGAACACCTACCAGTGCAGTTCCCTGACCCGAATAATCGTTCAGTGCCAATAATTGGAAACCGGCATAATCGGGCGTGCGGAGTGTCTTTTCTATTTCATATTTGTAACAAAGGGCTTGCAACTTTCCGCTGGCCATCATAAATAGATGGGCTTGGTCGCTCATGTGGTTGTCAGCCAGAATGTCTTTGAAAATCTCGAAGTTCTTGGCTTTATTGACGCCTGTATATTTACGTATTTCATTGAAATTGGGGAAAGCGCACCATTGACCTGTTTCATGGGATACGTAGGGCTGTCTCACGGTGTCAAGATGATTTTGGAAACGATAGTCGTCTTGAGTGGACGGTTGTTTCTTGGACCAGGTCAGGCCACGTGCCCCAGCCTTTACATGATATTGGTTGCGAGGTTGCCATTGCCATCCGTTGCCTACCGATGCTCCGGTATATACATGTCTGGGATCCTTCTTTTCCCAATATTCTACGAACTTGGTCACCCATTCTACCCAGCGTCCGCTAGGTTCGTTTCCGCATGCCAACATGCAATAAGAGGCATAGTTGCCATATTCTTTGGTTAATGCGATGGTTTCGTCCATCAGATATTTGTCAATAGGTTGTCCCAAACCTAATTTGGGACCATGATTGGGCCAGCTCGGACCTTCGGGTTGCAGATAGAATCCTACCCGGTCGGCAGCTATAAAAGCGGCTTCGGGAGGACAGAATGAATGGAAACGCATGTGATTCAGTCCATAACTGCGACAGATACGGAATACTCGTTCCCAACTTTCTACATCCATCGGGGCGTAACCGGTCAACGGGAAGTCACAGTTCTCAACTGTTCCGCGAAGCTGAGTTTTACGCCCGTTTACATAAAACCATTTACCTTTGATTTCAAATCGGCGCATACCGAATTGTATTTCTTTTATCTCAGTTTTTTTCCCATTGGTGACTTCTGCTTTCAGTTTGTACAGGGCCGGATGAAATTCATCCCATAGCAGCATATCATTCCCCATAGGTAATACCATTTCTGTTTCCGTTACTCCTTTGTTAAGTTTGATTTCTTGTTGTATGGCGGGAACTATATGCTTTTTATCCGTATTGAAACTCTCCGCTGATAATTTTATTTTTGTAATGCCTGCACCTTTGATGACGACTTTGACACGTGCCAGTTTTTGTTCCGGTTCCGGATATATTTGAATATCATCGAAATATGTTTTCGGAGTCGTTTGCAGACAGATGCGTCCTACAATGCCGTTCCAGTTTCCTTGGGTCTGGTCGGTTATGCTGTGCGAATCCGGTCCGACATTGATTTCTTTGATACGATTATCCACCCGGATGGTGATAGTACATTTTCCGGGACGGACATAATGGGTTATATCATATTGATGGGGAACACAAAGACTATTCTGCATTCCTGTCTTTTGTCCGTTCACCCATACGGTTGTTTCTATATGGGGACGTTCTAGGAACAACAAAATACGTTCACCTTTCCAGTCGGCAGGTATATTCACCTCTTTCTGATACCAAGCAGCTCCTACATAATGTTTGTCGGGAGTCAGAAAGAATGGAAATTTAATATTACCTTCTTTACGGTATTTTTCCATGTATGGATTATAATAGTAGGAACTGTCATAGAGACTGCCTGTCCATTGGGTCTTTGCGGTAACCTCATCACCTTTCAGTTTCTCGGGCATGGAACCGGGCAGGTTGATGAAGTCATTCAAAGTGTGGCTGAACCATTTTTCCTTTTCTCCATTATCCTGACGGTCTATACTGAATGACCATTTTCCGGATAAGTCAATAATTTTTTGTGCGCTTAACGAGAAGCACATCCATACTAGGCAGATTGTCAATAACGTTTTTTTCATAGTATCTTTTTACTTTGAATTTGATGTTGCTAAATTAAGGTCTTTTCATCTGCATGTAAATAGAAAGAAGTACATATAGATGGAAATTCGTATAAAATAGGGGTAATGTGCGATATATTTGTACGATTTTACATGGATATGCCTTGTATGTGCAGAAAAAAGTCCAAATCTCTTTTTATCTTTGTATACTCACAATTAAATCATTGTATACATGAAAAAACGATTATTCAGTTTGTTCTGCTTGTTAGGAACGGTTGCCGGATTATTTGCCGGTGATACGGCTTATTTGTTCTCTTATTTCATTAATGACAGTCGGGACGGTCTTCATTTGGCTTATAGTTTGGATGGGCTGACATGGACTCCTCTGAATCATGGAAAATCTTTCTTGATACCTACGGTCGGGAAGGATCGTCTGATGCGTGACCCTAGTATTTGTCAGGCGCCGGACGGAACTTTTCACATGGTGTGGACTTCCAGTTGGACAGACCGGATTATAGGTTACGCCTCTTCTCCCGATTTAATCCATTGGAGTGAGCAGCGTTCTATTCCGGTAATGATGCATGAGCCTGCTGCACATAATTGCTGGGCACCTGAATTGTTTTACGATGAACCTTCGCAAACTTATTATATTTTTTGGGCAACGACCATTCCCGGACGTCACAAGGAAGTGCCGGTCATTGAGAGTGAGAAAGGGCTGAACCATCGTATTTACTATGTTATGACGAAGGATTTTAATACATTTTCTGAAACCAAACTGTTCTTTAATCCCGATTTCAGTGTGATTGATGCAGCTATTGTACGCGATCCGGTGATGAAAGACTTGATTATGGTGGTGAAGAATGAAAACTCGTTGCCGGCAGAGAAGAATTTGAGAATAACACGGACAACACGGATAGAGGATGGATTTCCTACTACCGTTTCTCCTTCCATTACAGGAAATTATTGGTGTGAGGGACCTGCGCCACTTTTTGTAGATGATGCTCTTTATGTCTATTTTGATAAATACCGTAATCATCAATATGGAGCTGTTTGCAGTCGTGATCATGGAAAGACATGGGAAGATGTGTCTGACCGTGTATCTTTTCCAAAAGGAACCCGTCACGGAACTGCTTTTACCGTAGAGAAGGCTGTACTTGATAAATTGCTTCGTATCCATCACTTCAATCCTCTTATTCCGGATAATATCGCTGATCCTTCTTTATCCAAATTTGGTGATACTTATTATCTTTATGGTACTACTGATATTGATAAAGGATTGTCACAAGCAGGGACTCCTGTGGTATGGAAATCTAAAGATTTTGTAAACTGGAGTTTTGATGGATCACATATTGTGGGATTCGATTGGCATAAAGGACATGAATATGTCAATGCCAAAGGAGAGAAAAAGACGGGATATTTTCGTTATTGGGCACCCGGCAGAGTAGTGGAGAAGAATGGTGAATATTATCTTTATACCACTTTTGTAAAACCGGATGAGAATGCACGTACCTATGTGCTGAAGTCCGACCGTCCCGAAGGTCCTTTCCTTTTTGCCGGACGTAATTCTATGTCTTCTCATTCTTTGGATGGGTTTGATCAATCTTGTATTGCTCCGGATATAGATGGGGAACCTTTTGTGGATGATGATGGAACTGCTTATTTATTCTGGCGCCGCCGGATGGCTGCCCGTATGACTGACGATTGGCAGCATTTAACCGGTGATACTGTTGTGATGAGTACGGCTCGTCAAGGGTATTCGGAAGGGCCGGTTATGTTTAAACGTAAAGGTATTTATTATTACATCTATACTTTGAGAGGGAATCAGAATTATGTAAATGCTTACATGATGAGCCGGCAGTCCCCTTTGTCGGGCTTTGAAAAGCCCGAAGGCAATGATATTTTTCTTTTTTCATCCATTGCTGATAATGTTTGGGGGCCGGGACATGGGAATGTATTTTATAATGAAGAAACAGACGATTATATTTTCGTATATCTGGAGTACGGTGACGGAGGAACTACCCGCCAAGTATATGCCAATCGGATGGAATTTAATGAGGATGGCACTATAAAGACACTTGTTCCTGATGAAAAGGGAGTTGGTTACTTGGCTGTCAGCCAGGAACAGCGCGAAAATAAGGCGCTGAAAGCTTCTTTCAGTGCATCCAGCGTACGTTCTCCCCGTACTTCTAAGGTTGAAATAGAAACTCAGCCTAATTGTCCTTTGGCTGATAAAACTTCGCTTGTCAAGGTGGAACGCACACATATATATCACCCTGGAAATGCAGGCGACCGGTCTAATGGAACACGCTGGATGGCAGAAACAAATGATGATCATCCTTGGCTGATGGTGGATTTGGGTGAAGCCATGCAGGTAACGGAGTGTCAATTTGCCTTTGTACACCCTGCTGAAGGCCATGCCTGGCATCTCGAAAAATCCAATGATGGTACTAATTGGCAACCTTGTGCCGGAGTAAAAGAGGTGAAGGCATGTTCACCTCATGTGGTAACGGTGGGAGATAAAGTACGTTATTTGCGTTTGCACATAGATAAAGGTGCAGCCGGATTATGGGAATGGAAAATCTATTAAATTACTATTTTATCATGAAAAAACGATTTGTGACCGTTCTTTTGGCTTGTTCTTTGGCCGGAGGACTTTTTGCACAACAGCCTTGGTTTAAAGACAAGGATTTGACCTTGACCGGTGCTTATTATTATCCTGAGCATTGGGATGAGAGTCAATGGGAGAGAGATTTTAAACAGATGCACGATTTGGGTTTTGAATTCACCCATTTCGCGGAATTTGCTTGGGCGCAATTGGAACCGGAAGAGGGAAAATATGATTTTGCCTGGTTGGATAAAGCGGTGGCTTTGGCTGCCAAATATGATTTGAAAGTCATTATGTGTACTTCTACGGCAACTCCACCGGTATGGCTGAGCCGTAAATACCCTGAAATTTTGATTAAAAATGAAAATGGTACCGTGCTTGATCACGGAGCACGTCAACATGCTTCTTTTGCTTCTCCCGTTTATAGAGAACTGGCTTATAAAATGATAGAGAAGTTAGCTCAGCATTATGGAAATGATTCCAGAATAATCGGCTGGCAGCTCGATAATGAGCCGGCCGTACAATTTGATTATAATCCGAAAGCCGAACTGGCTTTCCGGGATTTTTTACGTGAAAAATATCATCATGACATTAAAGCATTGAATGATGCCTGGGGAACGGCTTTTTGGAGTGAGGTTTATTCTTCTTTTGATGAAATAACTCTTCCTAAAACTGCCCAGATGTTTATGAATCATCATCAGATTTTGGATTACCGCCGTTTTGCTGCCAGTCAGACAAACGACTTTTTGAATGAACAATGTTTGTTGATTAAAAAATATGCAAAGAACCAATGGGTGACTACTAACTATATTCCTAATTATGAGGAAGGACATATAGGTGGCAGCCCTGCACTTGATTTTCAAAGTTATACTCGCTATATGGTGTATGGAGACAATGAAGGTATTGGTCGCCGCGGATATCGAGTAGGAAATCCGTTGCGTATTGCTTTTGCCAATGACTTTTTCAGACCCATACAAGGTACTTATGGAGTAATGGAACTTCAGCCAGGACAGGTGAATTGGGGGAGTATCAATCCTCAACCGCTGCCCGGAGCTGTCCGTTTATGGATGTGGAGCGTATTTGCCGGTGGAGGCGACTTTATCTGTACTTATCGTTATCGCCAGCCTCTGTATGGCACGGAACAATATCACTACGGCATTGTAGGTACAGACGGAACAACGGTAACTCCCGGTGGACGTGAATATGAGCAGTTCATGAAAGAAATCAGACAGCTGCGGGGACAGGTTGCTGCTCGTGAGGTGAAACCGGCCGATTATTTGGCGTGTCGTACTGCCATTCTTTTTAATCATGAAAATTCATGGAGCATTGAGCGCCAGAAGCAAAATCGTACATGGAATACATTAGGGCATATTGAGAAATATTATCGCACGTTGAAATCTTTTGGCGCGCCCGTAGATTTTATCAATGAAAGCAAGGAGTTCTCCTCTTATCCTGTGATCATAGCTCCGGCTTATCAATTGGCTGACAAGGCATTGGTAGACAGATGGACTGATTATGTAAAGAAGGGTGGTAATTTGGTCTTAACTTGCCGTACAGCCCAAAAAGACCGCCATGGACGTTTACCCGAAGCTCCTTTCGGTTCCATGATAAATGAACTGACCGGTAATGAAATGGAGTTTTATGATTTATTACTTCTTGAAGAACCGGGCAAATTACGGATGGATGGAAAAGAATATACGTGGAATACTTGGGGAGAGATATTGAAACCGGGTAAGGATTCACAAGTATGGGCTACTTATACACAGGAATTTTATGAAGGAAAACCGGCAGTCACTACTCGTAAGTTGGGAAAAGGTACTGTTACTTACGTGGGAGTGGATAGTACGGACGGATTATTGGAGAAAGATATTTTGAAGAAACTATATGCGCAATTGAATATTCCTGTGATGGATTTACCATACGGTGTTACTTTAGAGTACCGCAATGGTATGGGGATTGTACTGAATTATACAGATAAACCTTATAATTTCGTACTTCCTTCGGGAGCCAAAGTGCTGATAGGAGAGCCGGTAATTCCTACAGCAGGAGTATTGGTATTTTCTATTACTGATTGAAAACGTATGATTGATAGAACAAAAAGGAGCGGCTTCACAGTCGCTCCTTTTTACTTAACCTAAATCTAACCTTTAAATCATAGTCTATGAAAAATCGATTCACTAACCAATCATATTATTAATTTAATTTGTAAACTTCACTTCCGGCAAGCAGGAAACATCCTACTCCAAAATCTTCAAAATCGGGTACTTTGTCGTATGTGACAGGTTGACTGTCTTTCGGTTCTTTTCCGGTTCCTTGTACAAGTCCTAGGAAGCCGTTAGGGTGAACGGCATCCTTCACCATAGCATTCCATGCTTTCAACAAGACTGGCAGGTATTCTTTTCTGTCCAACAGTCCGTTACGTACCCCCCATGCCATGCCATATACAAATAAAGCGGTGCCACTGGTTTCTTTACCTCCGAAGTTTGATTCGTCATGCATACTTACATTCCAAAAACCATCAGTACGTTGGCAATTTTTGATAGCTTTACTCATGGTCAGGAAGTCATTGATATAGTCGGCGCGATGTTTTTCATCAGTAGGAATTTCATCCAATACACGTACCAGTGCTGCATATACCCATCCATTACCACGACTCCAATAGCAATTCTTACCGTTAGGTTCTTTGTAAGGGGGATCAAAGTCTTGGTCTCTCCACCACAAACCTTCTTTTTGGTTGTACATGCCATTCTCACCATGTTTGTTACGGGTATATTCATACATATCCCACATTTTGTCGAAATATTTTTGTTCTCCGGTCAATTTTCCCAGTTTGGCAAATACAGGCATTCCCATTTGGATGGCGTCAATCCACCACCAATCATTTACTTGAGGAGTGTTGACCAGCATATCTATATTGGCTTTGACCTTACGGATTCTTTCCGGATCGGGACAAATGTTATATAAATCAATGTAAGTCTGGCTGGCACAGTAATCATCAGCATTGCGAGTGGTGGTACCGTTGCGGAATCCCCATTCGTGGTAATTTGACCAATCGACAGCGTATTTATAATAGTCATCGCGTGGATAGACGGAGTAAAGAGCCATTAATCCTTCATAATATACTCCGCGTGTCCAGATATTACTAGGACGCGTTACATTTTTTACAAAAGAAGGAGTACGATAATCGGCATACTTCTTCATGAAGTAATCATTGACTTTTGTAACAGTTTTCAACGTTTCTTTTTTGTCCGGCAAGTCTTGTGCTTTTACAACTCCAAAACCTAATGCAACAAAAAAGAATGATAGTATTAATTTTTTCTTCATCATGTTGTTTTAGTGTTTTAATGGTAGCGCAAAAATAGGATGGTCTGGGATTTCCTACAATGGAAATGTGTACATCTTCCTTGAATATTATGCATGTGTACGCATTTCGAGTGTATTTTTTATTTAACAGTGTTCTTATTGGGTTATTTGTCTTTATTTGCAGACCGTTCATAAATCTTTTCTCCTTCTTTTATCTCTAGTTCCAAACCTTTAAAATTAACATTGGCCACATTTGAGATGCTTAATCCTTTTTGAGCTTTGATATGGCAATTCTCAAAAAAGAATGTATCATTTCCGAATGGAGCCTCTTTAAAACCATACATGGTTCCTGCTGATTGTGCTTCTCCATTTATATTCTTGAAATGGATATTGCGCAAACAGGTCAGCGGATAATGTGCAGGTGAAAGCGGAGGAACCATACGCCATTCCATATTGATATCAAAGATACTGCGCGCTCCTTTGATGGTAATATCTTCAAAAGTGATATTTTCCACAGTTCCGCCGCGGCTGGGCTGACTTTTAAAACGTAAGGGGCTCCAGTTTTCGTTATCCATCAGGCAGGAACGTATGGTCACATTGCGTATGCCGCCTGATATTTCACTGCCCATAGCCACTCCACCATGACCGTATGCAAAATGACAGTTTTCTATCAGAATGTTTTCACTGGGACGTCCTACTCTGCGTCCGTCCTCGTCTCGTCCGGATTTGATGGAGATGCAATCATCATGTGCCTCAATGCGGGTGGAAGTAATCAGTATATCATTGGACGAATCAATATCTATGCCATCGGAACTGGGTATATATTCCAATGCACGGATATCGATTCCATCTATAGTGAAGCCATTTGTGTAAAGTACATGAAGACACCATGAGGCCTGATTTATCATTTTTAAACCGGAAATCTTACCTCCCGGGCAATCTGTGAAACATAACAGTCTGGGACGTCCGGAGTTTCCGAATGGAATTTTTTTCCATTCTACTCCTTTACCATCGATAACTCCTTCACCATAAACTTTAACTCCGTCTGAATGGTCAAAATTCAAGAAAGCACATCGCCACCTTTTTTCTATACCTTCAAAACGGGTAGGGATGACAGGAAATTCATTGGGGTCGACAGTGCTGATTAGTTTGGCGTTTTTTTCTATACGTAAATCTACACCACGTGGGAAGAATAGAGCGCCGCTTAGATACTCCCCGGCAGGAATAACTATCGTTCCGCCTCCATTGTGAGCTGCTTCATTAATGATACGTTGTAAAGTGGCTGTTTCCGAATAGCCATTTCCTTTTACGCCATATTCTTTAATGTTATATTCTCTGTTATTTTTTCCGATAGATATGAGCTTGCTTTCCCATGCTTCCAGTTTAATGGTCAGACGGGTACGGTTATTGACAATTGTTGCATTTATCGGTTGGAGTGTGCCATCTGTCGCATTCCATTCTTTTGCGACTCCTACTTTATCAAAGTCTGCTGTAAATTCAGTAGCTTTATTCCCTTCATTGAATATGAAGTAGAGGTCGCCATCGGGCATTACTCTGCGCGTGTAGCGGATAGAATCATTGGCAGGTGAAATGATTTTCATTTCCGGTTCCGGAAGGGAAGAGCTTACCTGTGCTGTCCATCTGGTGGATGGCTCAATCCTGCTATTGGTTAAATCTGATAGGGAACCGGGAGCAGTGAAACTTTTGTCAATGAAAGAAGCAGGCTTCCTTCCCCAAAACAGGACCTTTCCTCCACGTGAGGAAAATGTTTCTATCACTTTCCAGGCAGATGCGGAAATAACATCTGATGATGGGATAATCAATGTTTCATATCTTTGTCCGCTTTTATTTTCCAGATAGCCGGAACCTATGGTCAGTGCTTCCGTAAAAGCATCATCGTTTATGTAGTCAAAATCTCGTTGATGAGTTAACAGCTGTTGGGTAAGAGTGACGATATCCTTATAAACTTCATTGTTACCCAGCCACATAGTAGATGTGGGGTAATACATGGCAATTCGTGCTCCCGGCTTCCCCTGACTCATCAGGTAAGTGGTGCGATTCGTATATTTATTCAGGCCTTTCATACCGGGATCACTCATCCAATTGCGATGTTTGGACCCTGCCGGCCAGAACATGAATTCAAAGAAGTTAATCCCACGGGCAATTTGATGATCTACAACAAATTTGGCTTGGGGAATGGTAGGGGAGATGTGGTAAGCTGCAAAACTTTCGCTGAATGCTCTAGGTTTTCCATAAACATGAGCTACAGATGAGGCCAGTTTGGGGAAATCATTAAGGGTACCGGGCCATATTTGGTTCCAGATTGCATCTACTCCGGGTATTTGAACTTTACTTAAATTCCGGAAATAGTCTCCTTCAGCTTTAACACATGCGGGCATTTCATGTTCTTTGTTAAGATGGGTAATGTGGGCTACTCCATTAGCCGCACACCAATCGGCCTGTAATTTGAAAAAATGGGTGGCGAACAAGCTGGACCAGACATCCCAATAATCGGCTTTTACCCTTTGTTCCTGTATGGTGGGCGAAGTGGTAAAAAAGGAGGCCAGATAGGGAGTCGGATCATACCCTTTTGTATCTTTGAATGTTTGGACAATGGAAGGAGTCCAGGGTAAATGTGCATAATCGGGTTCGTCTCCCCGGAAACCAAGTACGGTGGTACCCAGCTCTTTACCAAGGTATTTTTTATACTGTTCATGTGTCCAATCAATGAATTGTTGTACGGCAACAGGATTCAGATAATCACACAGAGAATTAGTGGCATCTTTGCCGCCGTTGGGATTATTAACGGCTCGGGTTACGGCCGTCCGAAAGTCGCTTTTGACCAATAGGATCTTCCAGTCATCCAGTCCGGCGTTGAAACTTATTTCACCATTATTAATTGCTACAGTTCTGTTAGGAGCACCGGATGTACTGACGGCTACCGCACTGATGATTTCCGGTGCTATTTTATGGTTTGTCATTACTTCTCCCCGTTTTATCTGTATGGTATCACCTATCACAAGAGCTTGCATTCTCAAATCGGGACGTTCCTGTGAGAATTTTCCTCCTGCAAATCCGCTGGGATATTTTCCTTCATCAATAATCCAGACTTTCATGCCTCGCTTTTTGGCTTCAAGTACTCCGGTACGAATCGCTTTAAACCATTCTTCGGAAAGATATTTGAAGGGTAGTTTGTAACCTGCTTCAAATATTATGGCACGGAATCCTTTCTTCTTGATAGAATCCAAGTCATTGCAAATAGTCTTTTTATCCATTTTCCCTTCCCAACCCCATATTACATGGTTGGCAAATTCCACAGGAGGGTCTGCAAATTGTTGTTCTAGACGGGAAAGGGGTGTTTCATGAATGCCTTGCCAGGATTTTATTTCATCTTTTGCGAATAAGGAGTTGAAATAAAAAAGGGAAGCAATAAATAATAGTATCTTTTGCATGATGTTTATGATTAGGTTTGAGTCTTATATGCATAAGGGCGCATCAAAGCGCCCCTACAGCAAAAGGATATCCGTTACAGTTTTTAGAGGAATCCTTCATGCTAATCTTAATATTATTCTCCTAAATAATAGGAGGGAACAGGAGCTTGTGGATATCCCATGGAACGATGAGCTACATAACTTCTATATATTCCGTCTTGCATCAATGTGGTACGACGGTCTTTTGCCGGAAGATTGGTTGTGTAGATACGTATTTCACCGGGCAATGCGGTGATTATTTCTTCACGCCAGTCTCCATATAAGTCTGCGATCATTAAGATATCACCTTCAATTCCTTGTGTCAGTGTTTCTCCTTTCCATTTTACAATACTTAGTGAACGACCGTTTGAAGAGGAACTTGCCCCCCATCGGTTATCGTCCCCTTTGAATGTTTCGCGCAATAAGTCACCGTCCCACCAGGTCCAATTACGGCAGGAGGGCACTTCCTCATTTTTACCTAAAGGTTTACCGTCAGCCGAAAGTAGATATTTGTCTGTGCTGCCTCCTTTACGGTCTTCGCTGGCAAAACATTCCAGACCTTTGTGGACCGGATCAAAATCAGCAACCATCCCATCGCCTACATGGAATGTCTTATGACCGATATTCCATACCGGTTGTCCTGTTCTGGCATCCACAACACAAACGCCACGTCCGTTCTCGTGCCAAGGTTCCAGACAAAGGAACACTTCCATACCAGGACGATCCGGGTCGATATCAGTCAGATAGATTTTATCAGGGTGTCCTAGTCCGGTAGACCATAGTAAAGTCCCGTTATCATCAAGCATGCATGAGCCTAACAGAATTTCATCTTTTCCATCTTCATCCACATCACCACATACCATATTATGGGAACCCATGCTTCTTACTACGGGATTTTCTTCATCGCCGTCCCATCGCCATGCACGTTCCAGTTTGTTATCTTTCAGCTGCCATGCATCTACAGTCATCAGTTTGTAAGTGCCACGACATGCCAATATATAAGGGGTCTTGCCGTCCAGATAGGCCATTCCTATTTGGTTACGGTTCTGCCGGACCAGATTTCCATACCTGTCATTCCGTTCAGGCCAGTCCACGCGGGCAATTTCTTTTCCGGTCATTCCATCCCATACACTTAGATACTCCTCACCGGAATCTACCCGTCCTTTTTCATTTCGTTGGGTTGTTTCCGAAGCTGTTTTTAAGGCAATTTCTGCTTTGCCATCTCCATTGAAGTCGTATGCGATGAAAGGGGAGTACCAAACACCGGGCTCGATACCTTGTCCTAAATCTTTAGACCATAAAAAAGTGCCGTCACTTAAATAAGCCTCAATTTGATAAGTTGAACCATCCAAAGTACCGGGCATTCCGGGATCCACATTTTTTTCCGGGGTGCGGATGATATAATCGTAAATGCCATCCCCGTTCAAATCAGCAACGGCTATTTTGCCTGCTTTTATATTACGGTTCAATTTAATGGACTGATAGTTTCTCAATAAAGAACAGTCCACATCCAATTTGGAAGATGTGTCAATTACTTTTTTCTTTTTATCTAATGCACAGATCCAATAGGTTGCTTTTCCAGAAACGGGAGTCTGGTCAACAAAGTCACAGGTGTTTTTAATTGGATTTTTTGATAAACGCTGTGTCTTGCCGTTTGCAGAACGGTAGAGGTGGAAGGAAGTGTCAGTTCCATCTTGTTCCAATAGTCTCCAACTGAGGTAGATACCTTTCCCGTCTGCAGATGGGGTGGCCGTTAATCCTCTGTCTAATTTTTCTTTTACTCTTTCTGTTGCAAAACCTTTGATTTCCGGTTTGGGCTCATGGCGTGGTTCTAGTATTTCGTAATAATATGTACGTTCACGCAAGTCTTGGGCCTCGACATTGATAGAGGAAAGTACTAATGTAGAGACTAAAAATAGTCCTATTATCCATTTTTTGTTTCTCATTGGTTGTGTTTATTTATTAAAATAAGATTTATATTTAAAATATTTTACAAAATTATCAAATAAGGTGTTATTTATTAGTATGCCTTTTTATTCAGTTTTCCACTAATTCTAAACGAATATAGTCATACATTATCCCTTTGTTAACAGAACCTGCTGGTACGGTTATGATCAATTTATTTTCTCCTTTACGTAATAGAGAAGCATCAAAGCATAAATTCCGTTCATACCATATTCCTTGTGTTCCATGACGAGTAATAACCCCATCAGGAGATAAATCTTTTATTTTGCCGACTTTAGCACCATTGACTTCTATCTCAAGTTCCTTAGTACCTGTTCCACAAATAGCACAACGTAAGACAACTTTTCCATGCACAGCTCTTTCCATGGAAAATACGATAGTATATGGAGTAGCTCTTCCTTGAGTATAAGCACCAATAAAAGGTTTAGATTTTGCTTCAGGATTTTCATTATGAGGAACATGTTGGAAAAACCAGTCTTTAGCATAATTGCTTTTTCCTATAGTAAAAGTTACATCTTTTGGAAACAAAGTTCCGTATTGAAGTGAGATTTCAGGATTATTGTGTTCTTCAGCTTTGTAGAATTCCGATGCATTCCGATTAGGTATACCAATATCCCAAAGTTGTTTACCATAGCGAATAGGAGTCCATTTCAGTTTACCTAAATCAATTTATTTACCCGCTTCGACTATGATATCAGTCTTTATATATTCGCCCAATACACCATCTGTAAAAGCATGAAGAGTATAATGTCCAGGACGGACTTTATCTAGCATAAAAGAACCATCGACCGATCCATTTGTCCAAAATTGATAGAATTTAGCATCACGCTGCCAGTCAACCATAACCTTTGGAGAAGATTTGGGTCGAGGAGAGAGATAAGCAGGAGCAGTAAGTCCTACTACTAAATTTGTGAAACTATTATTACTATTGAAATCATTCAGTATTAGACGTCCTGTGACTTTGCTACGTTTATCTAACTTGGGATAGTTAGCCAATTCAACCCATTGATATGGCCATTTATCGGCTTCAATAGACGCACGGGACTTGGCATCAGCATAAATAGTTTTAGGATCGCTTCCGGAATTTGCATAAATAAAAAAAGGACCTACTACTTTTGTCCATTGTTCACCTGCTGCCACATTGACTTCAGCTCCTCCATAATGGCTGCTACGCCAATAATTAAGGACACAAGGAGCAGCTTGTTGATTTGTATCACGATGTCCTAAGAACTCTACTTTTGTTGGTCCACCACTCATATATTCCATTGAAGGATTGATGAAAAACAAACCGACATTGTATGTAGTACTTGACCAACCAAATGCAGGATTCTTTGATTGTAAAGCAGTGAATACATATTTATCACCTGTTTGTAAATCTTTGGGATAATAAAAATCGCAATCCTCATCCACACTCATCCAATCAAAAAAGTCAGCTAATTTGGCACAAAATCGTGCTTCTCCTAAAGCTGTAAGACCATATTGAGGTGTGTGCTCAAATATAGAATAAGTATATAATCCAGAAGTTCCACGTTCTAGTGTATATCGAATGTCGATATCTGATACGAATTGTCCTTCAGGTCCAGCACCAGGTCCTGTTCCCATTTTACGTCCATTAGAGACTGCTTTGATTGAGATTTCTGCACGTTCCCCACCGTTGTTTACCGGATGAATAGTTATGGATGGAATAGCTGGAGCACTTCCTTTTACTCCCATTGCGTCATGCGACCAATAAGCATGTGCATGTCCCCCTATTAAAGGTTCCTTCCAATTAGGATTGTTAACTGGCTCATGGCCTTTAATTTGGGGAATAAAATCAGGCTTGAGATCGGTGGCAAGCATCTCCATGTCATGGTATCGTAAAGAAACTAAATCGCCAGTCACTTTAGATATGCGTGCTGTAATGATCCCGTTATCCATAGTATATGTTTCTACATCTTCAATTAGAGTGACCTTTGGTAGTGTCGAGCAACTAGTCGTAACAATACTTAGCAAAAGTATCATCATTGAACATATTTTTTGAAGTATCTTTTTCATGATTATTTTTTATTTTAAGTTATTGTATATAACTCGGTAATATTTCTAAGACTTTATCTTGTCGCTTTTATGGTTACATTAGAAGAGCCCAATCCATCTGCTTCGGCTTTTACAGTTATCGTTCCGTTATCAGCAATTGCACGAACAATTGCAATTACACGACCTTTGTAAGCTGTACGATGATTAGCTTTATAACGTTCATGACTGAAAACATCAGAGTTATCTATAGAAATGATTTCACCTGGGCCACTTATGTTGAATTTAATATCGGTGAGAATATTAGGACAACGTACTCCATGCATATCCACTACTGTAGCAGTAAGATATGCTACTTCCTCCCAATCATAAGGAAGAACAGTCCTTTCTGTTTCAAGTATTATATGATGTGCTTCTCCAGCAGTCCGATGTTCGTGATTCGCTACTTCATTACCATTAATGCGCCCTATCGCTTTCAATACTCCAGGTTGATAGTCTATATGCCATATATTAGGTGAATCATCATGAGGAACAGATTGTATCCCCAATGATTTTCCGTTGAGTAATAATTCCACTTCGTCACAATTACTATATACTATTACTTCAGCACGGTAACTGTCAGGTGAGGCAGGAGTCCAATCATCAGTATATCCATTCTGTAAATCTTTACTACGACGTACAATGTGGACCATTGGTTTATCAGTCCACCAGCTTTGCCTTTCCCAGGATAGATGTTTCCAATTTCCATTACGATCAAACAGTCCTGTGTTCCACGCTATACGGGGCCAGTCCGATTCTCCAAGATAATCGAAACCTGTCCAAATGAACATTCCCGCCATAGCAGGCGTGTCTCTTACTACTAACCATGAAGAACGGGATGGAGTATTTTCAGTACCTATAATTTTACGTCCTGGCTTGGCGGCTCCTACTGCAATTAATCCTTTTTCTCCATAGTTCTGCCCTATAACATTCAACATCTCTGAAAATCCATTTTCAAAAAGCCTCATTTGTTTTGGACGAAATAAAGCCATCGTAATAGGACGCGTAGGATCAAGTTTACGAGTTAAACTTCGTAAATCTAAAAAGTAACGACGCCCTTCAAGGCTGTTGAGATTATCTCTAATTTCATTACCAAGGCTATAGAGTATAATACTCGGGTGATTGCGTATACGTATAATTGCTTCTTTAGCATCAATTTTCCACCAGTCTTTAAAATACAAATTATAAGCTTTTTCTCCATTTGGTTTGGCAGCAGTCCACGTATCAAAAGTTTCATCAAGAAGCAACATACCAAGACTGTCACACAAATTATAGAAAGTTTGGTCCATAGGAGTATGGGCTCCACGTAATGCATTACAGCCTATCTGCTTCAAACGTTGGATACGGCGTGCCCATACCGAAGCAGGGACAGCAGTACCTACGGCTCCTCCATCATGATGAACACATGCACCTAGTATTTTCAGATTATGACCATTAAGCCAAAAGCCTGTTTTTGATTCGAATTTGAAATTTCTGATGCCAAACTTATTCAATTCATAATCTATTAAATGTTTCTCATTAAAAATACGCGTGGTAGCACAATAAAGATTAGGAGTCTGAATATCCCAAATTTCAGGATGGGAAATAATAACAGTCTGCAAAGAATGTATAGTATCACCTGCTAAAATAGTTACCATTTCATAATCAGATTGGATTTTCTGTCCTGAAGGGGATTTTATCTCCGTTTGAAAACCTATTTTACAGGTATTCTGCGAAGAATTGATAATGGAACAGCTTATTCTTACCTCTGCACTATTTTTTTCTATCTTAGGAGTTGTAATGAAAACACTGCCTCGCTCTAAATGTATGGGATTCGTTGTTATAAGTTTTACATGCCTATAAATGCCCGCACCTGTGTACCAACGCGAAGCTGGTTGTATACTGTTGTCTACTCTCACGGCAATTACATTTACTTCGTTAAATTTGAGATACTTAGTTATCTCATAATTTATAGGCAGATACCCCATTGGTCTATGCCCCAAATAATGACCATTAATCCATATATCACTATTTGCCATTACAGCATCAAATTCTATAAAAACTGAATGCTCTGTATCGGAATTTGACATTGTAAAACATTTACGATACCAGCCTACTCCCGCTGGCAGATAACCACCTCCCCGTTGAGTAGGATTATTAGAATCATAGTTTCCTTCAATACTCCAATCATGCGGAACATTAAGAGTACGCCAGCTATTGTCATCAAATGATAGCTTTTCTGCTCCAACTATATCTCCTAGATAAAATTTCCAATTTTTATCAAAGTTTGTTGTTACACGCCCTTGTTGTCCATATGTGGGTATAAGACTCAATTCAACTACAACAAAAACAATACAGTAGATTACTTTATCATATAATAATTTTGAACTCATAACAACTTACGGTTTGTAGATAAATGAAAACAGCAACTTATCCCATCCAATATTTTTCTTTAAGTGGTTGTTATTTGTTTTTAAAATATTTGTCAGCAAAGCGAAGGAATTGTTCCCAATCGTATGGAAGAACAGCGTGAGGCCCTTTACGATTGTGGTATGCGATAGAGCCATTCATGTAAGGTGTATCTACGGGAGGCATTTCTTCACAAGCTATTCCGTCCAAACCATAGAGGGCATATACAGGTTCAGCTCCTTTACCTCCTAGAAATTCACCTTTTT
>ENA-UOIZ01001546-UOIZ01001546.1-human-gut-metagenome-genome-assembly--contig:-P88-NODE-1546-length-18512-cov-13.318307_pt1 | contig 18512 bp, 8 predicted proteins | sample MGYA00242336_ERZ723883 | MGnify/ENA metagenome assembly ERZ723883 | reverse complement strand
ACGGCGCTCGACGCCCTGACGAGCCGACCGCGGAAGGCCAGACGAGAACCGATGTACGTGCTCGCATTCGAGGAATCGTTGCTCGCATACGACATCGAGACACCGCCATACGGGTTCGCGTAGAAGTTGCCACGATAAACCACACGGCTGGCTGCGGTGGATATGTAGTACATATCGCAGTAATGTGTCGAGGAAGAACCCGAAACGGAGCCCACCGGAACCACGTCCATGTACTTGCCATGTGCAACGGCCGTTATCCATACGCCCGAACTTGTACCCCCTTTCACCATGCGGGTCGTGCCGTCAGGCATCCAGATGCGCCACTTGCCGGCGTTGCCGCTATCATTAGGAAGGTCAACGCCGTCCATCATGTCATACTTATGACCGTAGATATCCTCGTAGCCAAGACAACAGATATTGTTCACCTGCGTGACAGTAGCACCGCCGTAGTCATCCTCGCCCCGATACCAGGCGTACTGGTGGACCATGTTGTCCACAAGCGAGTTCGTCACGTTCGGATTGATGGCGTGCGCCTCTTCATAACCGATCGTATCGGTCATGCCGCGTGAAGCGGTACCGCCGGTGATACGGTTGTTAGTATGCTGGCCCGCGCCGCATTGTTCCTGGCTGTCACGACGGCCATAGGCGGCGTAGAAGAGGTTGGCGATACGGGAGTGCATCAGCGCGTCAATCTGCTGCATGCCGCGCTGGACAGAGTAATAATGGAAATCGGCCCAGCTCATGCTCGCCGTAGTGCTGCCGCCGGTGATACAAGAGCGGAGCTTGGAACCGACAACCGAACTGCCCACAACCGCGCAAAGGTGCTCGTCATTGGCTACCCAGTCCGGCTCCATGTCCTCGATCCTGTCGGAGTTGGAAAGCACTACCTTGTCGAACTCCGCGGTGTTCAGAACGGAGAAGTGCAGCGCTGTGGCACCGGCAGGAACGTCAGCGATCAGGTACATGCCCGCCTCGAACTTGTTGGAGAGGGTCGGAACAACGATGGAACTGACTACGGCACCGGTATTGTCAGTGAACACGCTGCCGACAAGGTTCGTACCGGGAACGCTCGGGAACCGGACACGCTTGTGACCGCTGACGTTCACCTTGCAGACGGAATACGTGGTGTCGGCACTGTAGCTGTTCGCGAGCGTGTCCTTGCCGCTCATGATCTTACGACCGCTCAGGTAACCGCCGGCTTCCTTGATGTCATCCAGCGTGAGGATATCAGCATCAGGAACGGAGGGTATGTCATCCCGGCCCTTGCTGCTATAGCAGGAGTAATGCTTGCCGTTCAGGTAGTCGTTGATGCCCTTTGACCAGAAAAACGGCTCGAACATCATCCAGTCGCCCTCGCTGCCGTCAAGTCTGGCGGCGCTGCCGTCGGCGTAACGGTTGGAATTGCCGTCATCCAGCGGATAATAGGTCATCTCGCCGTCGAGGTTGTTCACCGTCGTATCGACATTCGCGATCTTCACGCTGCGCGTGGTAGGCTTCCTGGTCACTTTCGCCAGCACGCGGTGACGCTGTTTCAGGATGGCGGTGATATGACCGCTCGCCCTGTAAGGCGTACCGTACTTGTAACCTGTCCTGTTGTCCGGGTTGCTGATATTGGCGTCGTCGGCCACATCATCATCGGACTCGATCATCGTGTATTCGGGCTGGAGGATGTTCAGTTCCGGGAAATGGGTTTTCAACGCCTCATATCTCTCATCCTCGACATAGTTGGTAAGGCGCACCGTACCCACCAGCGCGCACGTGTCCGTGGCGTTCCCTTCAGCGTCCACGCCGCCCATCTTCATGAACCGGTTCAGCCACGTGCCGTCATCCTCCCGGTCGATGCCGGTCACGCGGATACGTTCCACGCCGGAACAGCGGTTCAGCAGGGTTTCCCAGTTCAGCCCCGGACAGCCGTCCACGATAAGCGTCCTCACTTTACTGTAGTTCTCCAGCGTGAGCCCGCTTGTGGCCAGTTTGCCCAGGTATTCCAGTTTCAACACGGTCAGCGTGCCGGGAAGCCAGGCCCTCGTCAGAGGGGCACCCTTGGCGAAGGTCACGCTCTGCACCTGCGTGCCTCTCGCGTCAAGTTCCTCCAGCTTGGTCTGGTTCGTGAAGTCAAGCTCGGTGCTGGTGTTGCTCCCGGTCTTGGCCTGTGCCTGGTTGCGCAGGTTCACCTTACGCAGCTGGCGGCAGCTGCCGAGGTTCAGCCACCAGCCCGTCGAGCCGGTGGAGGGGCTTTGCAGGTTCAGCTCACGCAATACGGTGCATTTACCCAAGTCAAAGCCGTTCTTCAAGCGGTCCGAGGCGCCGGTCATGTCAAGCACACGCATGCGGCTCGCGCCGTAGATACGCAGGGGGTCGTTTACCGTGTAGGCCCCCGTGATTTGAAGGGTGGCCACCTTACCGCCCTCCACGATGCCGGTACCCCCGATATTGGGACTGTTGTTCGTGCCGTAACCGAAGGCGTACACCTCGCTCGCCGTGATCTTCACCACGTCGGCGGCATCGGAGGAAGTACGGGCCATATACAGGTCGATGTTGTCACTCGTGAAGTTGCTCGTGCCGTATTTGGCGTCCAGAAGGGCGAAACGGTTCTTCACGAAGTAACTGCGGTGCGCAGCGTTGCTTCCCTGAAGGGCGTAGATGAACGGCCATTTCTTGCCGTAAACCTCTTCCATGTTCGGGCGGATATACTTCAGGTAGCCGCTCTTGTTGTACGCACGGTCGCTCCAGTTGCCCGCCTGTTCCACGTCAAGCATCGACAGCACGCGCTCGACCGTCATTTTCGCGCGGTAAGCGGCGGCGCAGGCTTTCAGCTCGTCCTGCAGGTTGGCCAGAACGAGGTTCCAAAGCCAGCTGTCGCGGCCCTCGAAGGCGTATTTCCCCGCCTCCGCGTCCCACGTGTCACGGTCGAGCGTGTAGTCGTAGGCAAGGAAACAGTCGTTCCTCTTGGCAAGCTGGGTGTCACCGTCGTAGTAGGTGGTGTACCAGACCAGCCCGTCCCAGGTACGCAGGAGAATGTTCTTCGCGCGCTGGTCAACGCTCGCGAAGTAGTCGGTGTGCACGTAGTAGGTCAGCAGGTGGTCCACATCAAAATACTGGCCGATTTCCGTCCTGAACTTGTCGCTAACGAAGGTGCCCAGGTCGTCCGCGGTGGCGTTTGCCGGGACACATGAACGGATCCAGCCGAAAAGGCGTTTCAGTGCGGACTGCTGGGCCGTGTTCAGGCCGGCCCATTTCACGTCGTCCGGGTAGTTGGTTTCCAGGCCGGCATCGAAACCGGCGGCAAGGTCCGCGTCGCTGGAGCTCTGGAAAAGGCAGACCCTCTCGCCGTTGTTCAGCGTCTCCAGCGTCATCGGGCAGGAAGGGGTGAAACCGTCAAGTCCCTCCATGCCGAACAGCCGGCCGCTCTTGCTCTTCTCGTTGTTGAAGTTGTACTGCCCGTAGTAGGTGCTCTCCCCGTCGGAGGTCTCCGCGCTGAACACGTCAATAGGGAAACCGTCGATGCTCTGCCGGATCTTGACGGCGTTCAAGTCACCACCAGCCTGTTCCAGCTGGTAACGCTGCGGAGGGGTCAGAAGGCCCAGCTCAAGCATCACGTCGTTGTACAGCTTCGCCACACCGGTATTCAAAGTCATGGACGAGTCGGAATAGTCGGACTTCATGCAGAACAGGTCCATCGGGATGCTCCCGGGACGCATCATGTACCTGTTGCCGCCAAGGGGGTCCGGGGTACCGTTGATCTCGAAACTGAGGTTCGCGCCGCCCTTGGTGAAGTAGATGCGGATGTTCTTGCTCGGGTATTTCGTGGAACTGGTACCCTGGATCCGGATGTAGCAGTCGCGGAGGACGAAGTCGTACTCCTTGCCGAAAGGGGACCAGAAATAGACGTCGGCGATGAAGTCGGTCTTCTTGTTGTTCGTCTCGTTCACCTCGTCAAGACCGCCCTTGCGAACGATGCGCATCACGCCCTTCCCCTTGGCGCGCAGCTTGTCGATATCGACGTCGCCGCTGCCGCCCAGGATGTCGTTCTCCTCGTACAGGCGCATCATGTCGTCGCTGCTGCCGGCATCCACCATCCGGTTCTCCAGGACTTCGTCATCGCTCAGGGCACGGTTGTAGATACGGATGTTCTTCAGTTCCACATCGGCGGACGCGCTGTCGACGGTGATGCCCGCCGGGGTGTCCTGGCGGAAGTAGTAGCTGTTGTCGTAGATGTCCGCGCCGGCACGGTTGCCGTTCACGTAAAGTTCCATCAGGCGCCCGTCACCGCGTTTGCCGATGACGAAGGCGACCTTCAGCCACTTCTCGGGGGCGAACTTCGTGCCGATCTTGATTTCACGGCTCGCGTCCTCGCCGTCCTCGTTCGTGTAGTGCAGGATGGTGCCGGTCTTGACGCTCGCCTCCTCGCTCGTGACACTAAGGCCTTTCCCCTTGTCCATGCAGCTGATCACCTCGCCCTGACGGTCCGTCACACCCGATACCCGGAACTCCATCTCGATGGTAGCGCCGGAGGCGCCGGCATCGTCCTTGAACAGCTGGTAGCCGATGACGGCCTTCGCCCCGCCCGTCAGTTTCAGGCTGTCACCCGTCCAGCCGTTGCTGCTCCAGTCGAAGCCCTCGAAAATTGTTTTCACGCCGTTATACTCCCACTGCGCCGGGTCGCTCTCGCTGTTGCTGCGGCCGGACGGGCTAAGCTTCACTTGAAGGCCGTAGGTGGCCTCGCTGATGTCGATGCCGCTCTCGACCACGTCTATGTGGAAAGTGTAGGCGGTGGCACCGACCTTCAGCTGCATCTGCTGCCGGCCCTGCTCCGTGAAGCGGTTCTGGTAGGTCTGGGCGGTACGTGGGACGCTCACCGTCTGGAGAAGCGTGCCGTTCCTGTAGATGCCCACACCCGCCGGGGTGGTACCGGGGTCGTAGGCGGCAAACTTGAACTCGCAGTTCTCGTACTGCCCCACCTCGATGACCGGGGAGAGGTGGTCGGCACCGGTAAGGATACGGCCGTCCCGGTGGGTGACCATCAGCCCCACGTAGGGGACGCTGCTGCCGCTCTTCAGGATATCGATATGGATACTCTCGCTTTTGAGCGTCAGGCCGTCACCGGCATCCATCTCGGCGACCATCTGGACGGTATGCCGGCCTACCGACAGGGAGGACATGGAAAGCGGGAAGCTGCTGTTGGTCGTACCGCTGCGGGTGACCGTATGGGCGTTCTGCTGTTTGCCGTCCACGTAAAGGGTCACCACCTTCGTGCCGGTGCCGCTCACGCCGTAGGGGATGTTCACGGTCTCCTGCGCGCCATAACCGCCGGAAGCCAGGCCGGAGGCGATATTGTAGCTGCTGGACAGGGCCAGCGTCACGCTGCGCACGCTAACGTACGCCTGCCGCTTCTGCGCCTTGCCGGTGGTGGGATCGGTGGTCTCGGCTATCACGTAGATGTCGCTCGTGCCGGAAAGGAGGTATTTCGTCAGGTCGAGCGTGTAGGTGCCCTTGCTCACGTCCTGCGTTGTCTCCGAATAGGTGGTGGTGGCACCGCGCCTCACCTGGACGGTGATTTTCGCTTTCTGGCCGGTACTCTCGCCTTTCTCGTCGCCGCTACCGTACTGGTGGTCGTAGGTATAGGTCAGCCTTACCGGGTCGCCTTCCTTGACGGTGGGCCTGTCAACACTTGCGCCAAGCACTATCTTTGTCGTACTGCCCTCACCGCCGCCTCCGCCGCCTCCGGCAGGGATGTCGAAACCGGTCACCTCGACGCCGCTTTTGTTCTTCAGGCTCACGTGGACGGTGGTCTCGTCATCGCTCAGTTCGGCGGAGCTGTCGAAGATGGTGTTCGCTTCCACCTCGCCCAGCTTCGCCGCCACGGCACGGTTCTCGACCGGGTTCGTGCTTTCGGCGTTCAGGCTCTCGTCAACCTCCAGCTTATCGATGGTCAGGCTCACGTTGCCCTCCGCATCGGGGATTTGCTTCTCGCCGTTCACCGTCAGGCTCTTCATCATGCCGGCCCCGCCGAAATCCTCCCAGCTCGCGGCCTGTTCCCAGCTCTCCACGCTCGTGCCGGTGAACTGTTTCGTCTCCCATCTGCCCTGCGCGGCCTCGTAGGTGATGCAACGGCCCTTGTACCGGTATTTCACGTTTACGGCGGCGATGGCCGTCTCCAGGGTATAGTAGCCGTTCTCCAGGGGAACCTCCTCCGTCACGTTGTACGTGTTGCCGCCGCTACCCGTACCGCCGGGAATGTCGGTGGAGGTGATTGCCTGCCCGTTACGGCCCAGGATGGTCAGTTTCACCGTGTCGTTCTTCTCGTCAGGGACGGCTGTCATGCCACCCACCAGGCTGCCGTCCACGGCTGCGGCGGCATCCTCCGCCTTCTTGGCGGCGGCGGTGGCCGTACCGGCAGCGGCATCGGCGGTTTCAGCGGACCTGTTTGCGGTACCGGCGGCGTTCGTCGCGGTCTGGGCCGCATTGGTGGCGCCGGTCGCGGCATTATCGGCCTTCGTGGCGGCAGCGTTAGCCACCGCCGCCGCGTCCTCCGCGGGTTTCCGGAGCAACGCCACCGGCGCAAGCACGACCTCCTGGCCGCGCATCGCAGGAAGGCTCTTGATATTGTCCAGCGAGGTGACCTCGGCCAGTTCATCGACACTCTGGCTCTCAGACTTGATGGAGTTCAGGATGTCCTTTTTCAATTCGTTCTTTTCCGATTCTGTCAGTGCCATAAATTATTCCTCCTTAACTTCTTTAACTGTATCAAGCATATCGATAATAGCGTCGCCCACGGAAGGGACGCAAAGGTTCACGGCGGCAAAACGCACCAGTTTCTCGTCCTCGGCATCCAGTTCCATATTCCCCTCGCTGTTGAATATCTTAAGGGCGAGGTTCTTGGCACGGACACCGTTTACACGGGTGTACAGCACGTCGGCAAAGGACTCGCGGGCGTCACCCGTTACCGTTTCCTTACGGGATATGCCGGTATAGACCGGCAACTGTTTGAAATTGATTCTTACCATATTTTTTATGTTTTACGATCCAATACTTGCGCGTAATAGTTACCGCCGTCATAAATCAGCAGCAGTTCCAGGACATCACCGGCGGCCATCTCTATATCGTTGCCATAATGCCCGCCGTTGTTGTTGCGGAAATACAGCGAGGACTGCCCGCTCTGGAAGGTGACCAGGAAACTCTGGCTGTTCTCATAACGGGCAACAAGACGCACGAACACGGCAAACACACCGGTGGAGTTCATCACCTGCTTCATGACGGAAAGCGTGGGAAGATAGACGTACCGTTTCACGGTGTTGTATATCAGCTGTGTGGTGCCGAAAGAGAAGTCCAGCACGGTCACCGAGTTGGCGTCGTTAAAGTGGCCGGAAGAGAGAAGCCCGCCCTGGCAGACAATAGCGCCTTCCGTATAAAGAGCCACATCACGGTTTATCACATTGTCACTGATGATCTTTACAGCGGGAAGATAATAATCGCCCGAAGAGGGGTTCATCTGACGGTAAAAATACCCGGCACAGTTGCAAAGTGATGAAGAACCGGTAAGCGTGGGATCGGCGCCGTTGCCGATGGCCACCTTGACATTGGCGATATCTCCCGGCGAAAAATAGCCTTCCTCGGACTGCAACCGGATAAGCCCCGGACGGATGGCAGCCAGATCCTGCTTGTAAACGGGATCGGTCCATTTGGACAGGTCACCGTAATAAAGCCCCTGGCTGTCGATGGAGAAGTAACCGATCTTCCCAGTGGTGGCCTGTATCTCACCGAAAAACTTGCCGTTCCGGCTCTCGATGCTGCCGTCGGCCAGGATCTTGAAATTCTCGTTGGCAGTCACAAGCCCCTCCAGCTTGATATGGTCACCCGTCAGCTTCACGACACTGATACGGTTGCCGTCAGCGTCCGTCTCGTCCACGCTCACACCGATAAGCGCCAGCTTGCCGTCAGCGTCCTGAGCGTAGATGCCCGCACCTTCAGGTTTCACAACAAGCCCGGTTTCCTGCAGGAAATTCTCGTCCCTGTCAAAGACAGCCGCCGATATCTTCACCAGACGCTCCGACTGCTCGAAAAGCGTTTTATAACGGTGCGCCAGCGATTCCACGCGGTCGGTAGAGAGTATGAGCATGTACAGGTAGATGTCACCGGTGAAAGACAGCTTGAAGTCTCCCGTACCGTTCCAAAGGCCGCTACAGGTATATTGCACGTAGCCGTCAGTCACGGGCAGTTCCTCTTCCACTTCCATGCTGTTGAAGTTGGCGAACCCCGTCTTGTCAACACCCACGAACTCCACCCGCAGGGTCCCCCCGGTTGCACAACGGTAAAAGAAGGTCAGGTACACCGGGACGGCTTCCTTCTCCCCGCTGCCGTTTTCAGGCATGGAGGGGATGCTTTTCAGGTTCGCGCGTTTCTGTAAGATGTACTTGTTACGAATACGCACGACCTTACGGCCGTCATCCTCGGTCACACTCACGCCGTCACCTTTCTTCGTCAGCACGTTGCCGTTCGCCCAGACCCACCGGTTCCCCACAAGGAAGAACACCGTCTCGTTCTCCGTGTTCCATTTCATAAGGCCGTCGTCAAAGGCGGGGTTATTCAGGTACCCGCGGTCGGTGGCGAAGTCCTGGCGCAGGGCGGTCACCACACTGGTGATACGTCCCTCGACGATCTCGAATTTTGTCTTGATATCCTCGCCTGTCACCAAAAGGAATGTCCCGCGCAGGTAGGCGTTGTCGCTGTAAAGACCGTTGCCGTGCGGCTGGTTGTCGGCGGGGAACCAGTCGTCGCTGATGCCATCCAGGTTACCCAGGCGGGCACGAAGGCAGCCGGTGAAGTTTTTCGCCTTCACGCCGTCCATCACGTCCATGCGGGGCTGCCCGTCCTCGGTGGCGGATATCAGGATCAGGTTCTGGCGCAACGGGTTTTCCGTATTACCCATCAGCACACATTCGTCACCGGGGGCAGGAAGGGAAGTTCCGAACTCATCCACGCCCACGAGGATGGAATCACCCTCCACGCCGGCAACCTCCACCCAGTAGCCTTTCAGGTTCCCGCCGGTAAACGTGGCGCAGCGCATCAGGTCATGAGCCCGGAAGGTATTCGCCTGCTCGAAGGTGATTTTATAAAAGCCGTCCTCCGGAACGGCGGTCTTTATCTTGCCATTGGCGGCGGACACACAGAGCTGGCCGCCCACGCTGCGAACCTTCTCGATAAGCAGTTCCAGCACCACCATGACCCGGCGCACCGTCAGCTTGTCGATGGTAAGGTGCGAAAGGGCGTCCTCCATCCACAACCGCCAGCCCTCACCCAAAAGGCCGTCCACGAATTTCGGGCTGCGAAGAAGCTCACGCACGACAAGGGTCAGCAGTTCGGCGTTGCCCTTGCCGTCGATGTGGCCGTTCTCCTCCGGACCGATGCCGACGCCCTCCTCGAAGGTGATTTTCTTTTTCGCGCGGTCGGCCTTCTTCTTGCTGATGAACTCCGCCTGGCTTCTTCTGGCCGAGAAAAGGTTGTTGTCGGTGGGAAGCGTGTTATCCCAGCTCCTTATGATGTCGGGAAGGTTCGCGCCGGCCGTTCTGGTATAATTCCTCACCTCCTCGATACCCCCCTTCAGGCTTTCCATCACGCCGGTGGAAAGCGCGTCACCGATTTCAAGGTCCACCTGTGAGGGGAGCGCCACCTTCCGCGTGATTTTCGTGATACGGCTCAAACGGTAGCCCGTTTCCGGGAAATACTCCGTGCTTTCCAACCGGACGCGGCGGCCCGGGTAAAGGTCTATCCCGTTACGCTCGACATACACGTGGTCCGTCGGGCCCTTGTACACGGAAACGTCGACGGCGTTCTCCGCGTTGTACCTGTTCACCGCCGTCAGGTATTCCTCCTCGGCAAGCGCGTAGTATTCGTCAGGCATGCGGATATTCCAGAGGATATACCTGTCACCCGCTTTCGGGACAAGGCGGTCACCGGGAAGCTGCGTGTCGTCATCATACGGCCAGATGGTGATGATCTCGAACTCGCGGGTGTCACTGTCGAAGTTCACCTCGAAATAGTAGGTGCCGTCCTCTTCCTCGCCAAGACCGGCAAGTTCGCCACCTTCCTGGAAGGAGACACGTTTCACCTTGCCGGCAAGTTCGTAAGCGTTGGGATCGAAGTTCAGCGTGTCATCCCGGAAATACCAGATCACGAAAGGGTTGCCGTCCTCATCCGTCACCTGCGCGCTGCGTACAGAGGTCACGGTACCCACGCGGCGGGGATAGATATCCGCGAAGGCGTCCTTCTCGTAGTGGTGGTGGATGCCGTACTTGTCCGTGTCCACATCCACATATTTGGCACCGTCGGGAAGCTGGAGGCGGCTGTGGCCGTATTTCTCCGGGTCGATGTTCCGGGAACTGCCGATCGGAAACAGGCGGGTGTAGAACTTCGCGCCGTCGGCCTTGTCGCGGGAAAGCTCCGTCAGCCCTTTGCCGTAGGACAGGGTAACCTCCTCACCGTGTTCGCAACGGCAGAGGTTCACAGTCTGGCCTTCCACCCACCACTCGGCACCCGGCACCTTGCCGGCAAGTTCCTTCAGCGCGTCGGGGCAGTACTTCCCCTCGTAGTCGATGCCCACGTTCTCGGTACCTTCCACACGCCCCACTTTCCAATCGGTGATGCCGCCCATGCCATCATTGATGGACTTCACGATCAGGGCCATGTGTTCCCGGGGCGGGGCGGTCAGCGTGAACACCGGCTCCGGGTCGCCGTCCACCACGTTCAGGACGAGGAAACGTCTCATCAGGCTCTCGATGCCGTAGAACTTCACATCGTATTTCCACTCCTGCGTGCTGCGTTCGTCCGGAAGGTAACGCTCCTGGAGCCAGTAGCGCTCGCCCTCGAAATCCACGTAGTCGTTCACCTCAAGCGCCACATACTCGTACAGGGTGAAGGAGAGCGTCAGCACGTTGTCCGACTGGATCGCCTTCACCTGCGTCGAGCTGTCGTCCGGGGAAAGGACCGCCTTCGCCTGCCTGTTACTGTCATATACCGTTAAAAGCATGTTCGAATGGTGTTTGAACGTTGTTTAAATGATTGGTTCGGGTTCGCGGAATTTCACCTTGAAGCGGCCGGCCTGCACGCCTTCCCGCCAGAGGTAGGTCAGCGGGGTGAAGCCGGGGCAATCCAGGTAATGCACGCGAAGCGTCAGCTCCAGCTGCGGGAAATACAGCGAGAGCCAGCCTTTGTCGCCGGTTTTCAGGAAGGAGATGAAGGACATGTATTTCTTCAGCCACTCCCCTTTACCCGGGGCATACAGGGCAAAGGTCAGCGTGATGTCGCGCGCTTCGTTGGCCACTGTCAGAATGTCGGAATATTTCTCCCCGTTCTCCTCACGTATGTCCACGGCGGTGTGCGCTTTCGTCTTGCTCGCGGCAAGGATGGCTTTCAGGTTGTCACGCCCGCCGCGCTTCTCTTCGGTCAGGAATACGCCGTACTCCGTCCAGATATCGGTGCCGTTGATAAGGAACAGCCCGCCCATGATTGGTTCCATGCTCATGATGATTTCATTCTTAGTCCGTCACGTATGATTCGTTTTATATCTTCCTTTATCTCGCCGAGGAAACCGGCGCTTTTACCGGTATTCTCCGCAATCTTAGCCAGGTGTCCCTCGGCGCTGGCCATGCGGCCCGCCACGTCCTCGGTCTTCTCGTCAATGCTTACCCAATGGTTCAGGCCCGAAGTGAACATGCCTTCCAGTTTAGTGCCCTGGTCCTGCGACATGGCCGAGAAGCCGCCGGCGCGGCCGGTCTGCGTTGTGGATTTACCCTCCTCCGTGATGCCGGCAGTGTCAAACATCTCCTCCTTCTTGGCACGGGCACGCTCGAAAATATCCGAGTACCGGGTGCGCAACGTGTCGGCTTCCTCTTTCGACAGGATACCGTCGCTCATGAACTCGGCGAACGTCTCCTGCCATTTCTTCAGCTCGTCCGAATAGGTGCCGTTCACGATGGACTTCAGGATGGCGTTCTCCATGAACTCGTCCACGCTCGCGATCACGTCTTTCGAGTCCGTCTCGAAATCCTTCAGCAGGTCCTTCATGCCGCTGCGGATACCGTCGAAAGAGGTGTCCGTGATGGCTTCCTGCCATTGCCTCTGGAGTTCCAGCAGCGTGTTCGCGTCAGAGACGTACTCGTCAAGCCACTGGCTCTGGTCGTACTTGCCCGAATGGAGTTTCTCCCAGATGTCCGGAAGTTCCTGGAGCCGGGCCAGCTCCTCGGGGGAAAGGCTCCAGAGGGAACCGGTATCCCGCACCGATTTGCCCAGGTAGGCGGAAACCGTGTCCCAGTCACCGCTGCCCATGGCCTTGCCGATGTAGTAGTTGTTCGAGTGGTGCGAACTGTGGTATCCCATCTTTGCCGCGAGCATCTGGCGGTCGTTCTCGATCTTCTGCTTCTGTTTGTCGTAAGCACTCCGGTAATACTCGGTGGAACGTGCACCGCCGGAGCTGGCCATCTCGTCGGTCAGCTTCTCGATGGCGGTGGTCAGGTACTTGTTCGATTCGGTCAGCCGCTCCACCAGCGCGTTCACCTCCCTGGCGTTGCCGTGCGAGGAGAACAGGCCGAAGGTCACCGTGTCCAGGATGTCCCTCACCCCGTAGAAAAGTGAGCTGCCGATCTGCGTGAACAGTTCACCGGAAAGGATGTTCTCCAGGATACCGTTCACCGCACCGAGCACGGAATCAAGAATACCGCTTACCAGCGTACCGATTCCTTCCTTCAGCACGTCAAGGATGGAAAGCACCGCCGCGATGATCTGCCCGATGATGCCGCCGTTTGAAAACGTCTCGGCAAGGGTACTGCCTACCGTACCCATCACACCGCCCATGTTCTTCGTCGCCTCGCCCAGTTTGCCGAGCCCCTGGGCCACGCCGGCAAGGGAACCGGACTTCAGGCTTTGGAGCCCCTCGGCAAGCCCGGTAAGGGATGAAACGGCGTTCGTGCTGGACGTGCGCAGGTCCTGCGCCGCCTTGTCGTTCGCCTCTGTCAGGGTGGCCACGCTCGCCGAGGCGGCGTCGAAAGCTTCCTGCGCGGTAGCCACCAGTTCTTCCGCTTCCTTCATGGCGGAGGGGTCACCGCTTTCAGCGGCTTTCTTCTGTTTTTCCTGCGCCACCACCAAAGCGTCAGCGGCGGCCTTCTCCCTTTCCTTGGCCTCTGTCAGCTCACGCAGCGTCGTCTGGTAGGCAGAAAGGTCACGGGAAACGTCCTTGAACATGTTCCGGTTGATACCGCCCGCGCTCCGGTCCTCCAGCTTCGCGATCAGCTCGCTGATCACCTGTTTGTCCTCGGCACCGGCATTCCGGTACTCGTCGGAGGCGGCATACTTCCGCAGCTTCACCAGCGTGGGGCGCAGCTGCTCTTCAAGCAGCCCGCCGAAATTGCCGAAAAGGCCGTCCCAGTCGATATCCGCCTTCAGGCTGGCAATCTCGGCGGCGGCAGTCTCTTCTTTCTGCTGGCGGCCGAGGCGTAGTACCTCACCCAAGTTGCCCGCCTCCTGTGCCTTGCGGATTTTCTCCGCGTATTCCTGGGCGATGGCCAGCTTCTTCTGCTGGTATGTCCCGTATTCCTTCAGGTAGTCGAGCATCGACTGGCGGGCGGCGTCATTTTCCTCCCGGGTCACCTTTGCCAGGTCGCCGTCACGTGCCGCCGCGGCCTTCTCCCGCGCCTCTTTCAGGGTGGATTCCTGCTCACCGGTCAGTTTGCCCTTCTGCGCATCCTTCCACTTCTTTTCCTGGGCGGCAAGCTCGGCGATCTCCTTGTCGTAGTTCAGACGGATCTGGCGGCGGCGTTTCTCGCCGCTCTCCTTCAGAAGGTCAATCTCCGACTGGCGGTTCTTCATCTGGAGCTTCAGAAGCTCCGAGGCACGCTGCTCTTCCGACTGTTTCTCCTTTTTGGCGGCATTCGGGTCGGGTTTGGCATGGTCACCCAGGTCGAACTCCTTGCCGATATCCAGATATTCCTCCTGGAGCTTCCGGGCTTCAGCCAGGTAGCCGTCGCGGACTTCCTCGGCCTCACGTACGGCCTTTTCCTTCGCCTTCTCGTTATACTCCGATATCATGGACTGCGCGTCCACCTGCCCATACGACTCGCTTTGGGCCATGTAAAGCCCCATGCGCGCGAACCAGCCCATCGAGCCGTCCACGTCTTCCGGCTTGCTGGCCTTGATCTCGTTCACCTTCTCGTCAGCCTCGGTGGCCTTGTTCACAAGGCTCTGCACCTTGGCCTGGAGGAAAAGCATCCGGATATATTTCTCACCCTTTTTCTGAAGGATGTCATACCACTGGGCGATCGTGTCGTAATACCCGAAACTCTCGCCGTACTTGCGGTTCAGTTCCTCCACCTTGGCCTTCTCCTCGTCCTTCGTGCCGGTGAACTTCTTCAGGCTCGCCAGCGTGCTCTCGATCTCGAAACGGGTCTTGATCATCTGTGCGCGGCCGTCGGACTCGATTTTTACCATTTCACGGGCTTTCTCCGCGGCTTTCTCCTGCGCGGTGGAATATCTGTCCCAGGCGACGACAAGTCCCGTGATAACGGCTGAAAGGCCCAACGTAAGCGTGGCCATCAGGGCCTGCGCGGCACCGGTGGAAATGCCCAGGGCGACAGCCAGCCGGGTATTGGCGGCTGTCAGCAGGTTCTTCATCTTCACGACCGTCACCAGCCGGAAAGCGGAATCCTTGTTCAGCGTATTGAACACCTGCTGCAACCCCATCGTGATGGCCATCACGCTCTGCACGCGCGTCTGGATCTTTGCCAGGTTCTCGTTTTCCGAAGCGAAAAGAGACAGCGCGCCGGTGGCCGTGGTGAACAGACCGGCAAGGCCGCTCACGCCCGACATGAAGCCCTGGAGGTTTGCGTCATCGTGCGAGAGGATCTTCGTCTGGGTGTTCAGATCGGCAAGCGTGTCGGAAAGAAGAGCGGCCTGCTGTGCCATCTTCCGGTACTCCTCGGTGTCTTGTTTCCCTTCCAGCCGCAGGCGGGCCATGTTGTCCTGGAGCTCACGCAGCTGCATGGAAAGGCGTTTGCTGCTTGCACGCGTCTTCTCCTGTTCAGCCTGGAGCCCGGCAAGGGCGCCCTTTTCCTCTTCAAGCGTTTTCTTCGCGGCGTTCAGTTCATCCAAGGCGGCTACCTTCGCCTTGCCGGGTGCGGCCCCCTGGTAGGCTTTCTCCAGCGACTTGATGTCGCTTTCAATCTGCCCGATGACTTCCTTCTGCTCCCGGATCTTGTCGGTCAGGCTCTTGCTACCGGCGACGGCACGTTCTTCCTCCAGGGAGATACGCTCGTACTCCTTACGGAGGTTCCGGACGCTCTTCTCCGCCTCGCGGTGCTCCTTTTCAAGCCCTTCAAGGGCGGCACGCTCCTCATCCAGGACCTTGCGGCAGGCCGCCACGTCGGCGGCAAGTTCCGCCTGTGCCGGGCCGGGCTTCATGTTCTGGAGCTGCGTTTCCATCCGGTGCAGGTCGGAATTCACCCGGTCGATGACCTTGCGCTGCTCTAAAATACGGGCGTTGATGGCAGCGGCGGCCTTCTCCGATTTCTCGGCAAGGATGTCGACGGCAAGGCCGGCCTTGTCAAGGCCCCCCGTCAGGTTGTCCTTCATCAGGAATTCGATTTCTACGGGCTTCATCGTTTACAGTTCTAAATTGCTTTGGTAAAAATTCACTATGTCGCCGGCTTCACGGGCGGCGGCTTCCGGATCCACCTCGCCGCCACCGCTTTGCGGAACCTTGGAGTCAGCTGCTGACCGGCGGACGTAACGCGGGGCATCGGACAGCATCAGGATGAGCGTCTGGTAGTTCACCTTCTCCAGGATGTACCCGACAGTCCAGCCGGTGGCGCTCGCGATGTTCCAGATAAAACCGAAGGGGCTATGGGAACCTTCAAACTCGGTCCTTAACTCCCCTTCCTTCTTTGGCTCATTCTCAACTTCATCGGGTTCGCCCGATCGATCGAGCTGATAATACTCGTAAAAGACTCGCTGCCCATCAGGCTGATGAACTTCTCCAGGGCGCCCAGCAGGAAACGGTGCTCCACGGCCTCACGCAGGAACCACGCCACGGGGCGGACAAAAAGCCGCCGGCTCACCGGACCGCGGCAGAGGGTATGGGCTACCATACGGGATATCTTGACGCCGTTCCGTGCCAGGAACTCCAGCCGCTCACGCCCGGCAAAGGCGGAAACCTCCTCGGGGGAGACGTCCATCGAGAGATACAGCCTCACGATGCATATCTGCCCGGCAAGGCGCGGGCGGCGCATGGTCACACGCCACCGCACGGGGCGTTTCATGAAAGGCAGGCGCCATTCCTTCAGGGGAAGGGAGACACCCAGGTCAAGCAATGCCTCGGATGCCTCCCTCTGCACCTTTCTCGCTTCACGCTCGTCCATGCGTTAGTCCTCCACTGCCGCGGTGTCATTGATTTCGTAAGGAGAAGAGCCGTCCTCCGGCTTGTTCACCTTCAGCTGGCATTCCAGCTTGGAAACCTCCGTCAGCGTCAGCTTCCCGCCAAGGTTCGCAAGGATGGTGCCGTTCGGAATGGACATCGTCTGCCCGGATACGAACTTGATGGTCCACGGACCGGAAAGGTTCACCAGTTCGGTCGGGGCCTTCCAGCCGGTCGGGGCATCCGCCGGCCCTACAAGCGTGCCGCCAAGCACGGCCTTGATGTTCTTATAGTCCAGCTGGATAAGGTTGAACGTGGGCGATACCTGCCCGTTCTTCTGGAGCAATGTCAGGACGGGGGCGTCGGGAACCTGCTCGGCTTCGACATCGACACTCTCGGGCTTCGTGCCGCCCCAGTCCCAGCTGCCCTTCTCGATCCAGCCGATAGTCATGGCACCGAACGTGACAACAGCGATGCCGTAGATGAAATTCTTGTTATTTTTCATACAGTCGTCTCTTTATTAAAACGGTTAATACTATGCCGGATGCCATACCGGCGATAAAGGCAATGAGGGCGATTTTAACGGGGTTAAAACGCTGTTTGAACTCCGTTTCGGAAACTTCCGAAACACTCACGGTATCGCCCCGGATACGTGTCAGTTCCTCCTCATACCAGAGGACCAGACGCTGGAGACTGTCACAGGTGGAAGTCACCACCAACGTGTCGCCCCTGGACGTCACATCTACGCCAGCCTGCCCGTTTTTACCATGATAGGAGGCACCGGCAGGAAGCGCCAGCAGGTCAGGAACCGGAATTTTCAACGTCAGCGCCGATGCCGGGAGGCCCGCCATCACCAGCCCCCGACGCCCGGACCTTGCGCTGTCCACGCCTGACGCGGTTTTCACCGTCGTCAAGCTCCGGGTCTGTTTTCGGGAGCTCGCGCAGCTCATGAAGGACAGGACAGTCAGCACGGTGAAGGCAATCATTGGCACCGTCAATAGCCTTGCGCAAACGCGCCATCTCTCTTCGTGTCGCACTAAGTTCTTTTTTTAAGGGTTCTACAATATTCTCGATCAGGATACGCGTGGCGTGCTCCGTGTTGTCTATCCGCACGGTCTCCGCGTCGGCTTTCGCCTTTTCCGCTTCCGCCTTCGCCTTCCTGACCGTGGGGCCCAACGTTACAAGGGCCGTCAGAGCGGCCAGAAGGCCGCCGCCAAATATCCAGTTCAAGAGTACGCTCGTGTCCATGATCACTTTTTTATGATTGTCTGATACCTATTGAAACAAGCCATTTCTGCACGTCAAAACTGGGGCAGGCTTTCGCCGCCAGTTCGTTATGACCCACGATACGGACATCTGGAAAACGGCGGTGGAAGTCTTTCACGTACTTCTCAAGCGCACGCTTCTGGCACGCCGTACGCGTGTCCTTCGGGGTCTTGCCGTCTTTGGCTACACCGCCGGCATACACGATATGACGGCTGACGGAATTATAGCCGGCCACGCCGTTGGTGATTTCCCAGGGGTCCACGTTCGCGTCCTCGTTGTTGTCCACCAGGCGCTCCACGCCGCCATTCAGATGAAACAGGTCAGTATACCCGACCTGTTTCCAGCCGCGGCCGCCCTTGGATACCGGGTTCGTGTGCCAGGCGCGAATCTCTGCGCCACTGACTTCACGCCCTTCAGGCGTAGCCGTGCAATGGATGACCAGATACTTCAGCCTGCCCATCACGCACCGCCTTCCTCGTCATCAGCGGCCACCTGGGACAACGCTATTTCAACCTTCTTTCCCGGATCAGCGTCCAGGCTTACCACAAGCGTACCGGATACTGCTTTGCCGCTACTGTTCACCTCGGCGGTAATTTTCAGCCCGTCATCGGTACCGACCGCCGTAAAACCGGCAGGGACGGATGTCACACTATAATCACCGGATGCAGTGACTGTCACATACTTGCTCTCACCTGCGGCCTTGAACGAAAGGGCGGAAGGGTCGGCTGAAATGTTATGTTCCACCGCCTTGAACACCGGGTCGGTACGGGTGTCAAGCACCACAAACTCCTCACCGAAGGCGATTTCCGTGTCGGCCTTCATAAGCAGCTTGAAGAAGTACAGCTCG
>ENA-UOIZ01001544-UOIZ01001544.1-human-gut-metagenome-genome-assembly--contig:-P88-NODE-1544-length-18521-cov-7.116972_pt1 | contig 18521 bp, 20 predicted proteins | sample MGYA00242336_ERZ723883 | MGnify/ENA metagenome assembly ERZ723883 | reverse complement strand
TGTTACGAGTATCTTGTACTTTATTGTCTCTAAAATAAAACAGTTGATAATCGGTAATTGATTATCAACTATAAGCACGACTGCCTGTCGTACAGAAAAGCTTGAGCATGTGCCCAAGCTTATAGTACTTGCGATAAAAATTTGATAGTTCTTGGATTTTGTGGATGTTCAAAGATATCTTCTGGAGTTCCTTGTTCTTGAATAATACCTTCATCCATAAATAATACGCGATCACTTGTTTCACGAGCAAATCCCATTTCGTGTGTTACGATCACAATTGTCATTCCTTGATCCGCCAATTCTTTAATGACTTCTAGTACACCTTTTACCATTTCTGGATCTAATGCACTTGTTGGTTCGTCACATAAAATTACATCTGGATGCATAGCTAGAGCACGAACAATAGCTAGACGCTGTTTTTGTCCACCAGATAATTTTCTTGGATATTCATCCTTCTTATCTTCCAAGCCTACTTTTTTAAGCAATTCAATTGCTTCTTTTTCAGCTTGGGCCTTTGGTGTTTTAAGTTCTAGAATTGGTGTGATGGTAATATTTTCTAAAACTGTTAAATGTGGAAATACATTAAAGTGTTGGAAGATCATTCCAATCTTTTTACGATGTGTATCAATATCAACATTTTCAGCTGCAATATCTATACCTTCGAAAATAATTTGTCCACTAGATGGTTTTTCTAATAAGTTAAGACAACGTAAGAAAGTAGATTTTCCTGAACCACTAGGTCCAATAATACTAACAACTTCTCCTTGATGGATTGTTTGATCAATTCCTTTTAATACTTCAAGATCTCCAAAATTTTTATGTAAGTCTTTTACAACAATTAGTTCCTTAGTCACTGACACTCAACTTCCCTTCCATATATTTAATTAATTTTGATAATGAATATGTAACAATAAAGTAGATCAAACCAACAATTACTAATGGTTCAATGGATTTATAAGTAGCCGATTTAATAACACTGTTAACAGTCATTAATTCTCCAATATAGAATGTACTTGCCAAAGATGTTTCCTTGATCATCATAACGAATTCATTACCTAAGGCAGGCAAGATATTCTTGATAGCTTGAGGAATAATGATTTTAGTCATCATATGTACATTTGACATACCAAGTGATTTAGCCGCTTCTCTTTGCCCTTTATCCACAGATTGAATACCTGAACGAATAATTTCAGCCACATATGCACTTGAATTAATGACAAGGGCAATAATCACACTAACGATCATTGGCATATTTCCATTTGTCAAATAAGAGAAAATATTGATGAACAACCATAATTGTAGTAATAGTGGTGTTCCACGAATCAATTCTACATATACACCCGCAATCGCTTGTACGATTTTATTCTTTGATAGTTTTACTAGGGCAAATAATCCACCAATAATTGTACCAAAAATAACAGTAATAGCAGCAAGTCCTAAAGTGATTCCTAAACCTTTTAATAATTGTGGCCAGCAATATTGAACAATTTGAACACATGTTCCAAAGAATCCAGTCGCTGTTAAAGTAAATTGTTCACTACTCTGTTTCTTAGCCGCTTTATACCACTCTTCATATAAACCTTTTTTATTGACTTCCTTTAAAATTTTATTGACTTCTTTCATCAATCTCTTTTCACCTAAAGGAGCACCTACACGATTACCTGCATAATCTTGATCAATATTGAATAATTCATCTAACTTCGCAAGTTCAGAGTTCTTTTCAATATATTCATCAGCTGTACCTTCAGAGCATGCAACAGCTTGTACCGTACCATTCTTTAATAGGGCAACACCATCATCAATACTTGAAATGGATTGTAGTTTTGCGTCCGGAATTTGATCTTCTGTATATTGCTGCTGGATTGATCCTTGTTGAGCAGCCACCTTTAAGCCAGTTAGATCAGTTAACTTCTTATATTTATCTGCATCTTTTTTTGCGATAATAACAGCCTGCCCACCAGTATCCTCTGTCATATTGTATCCAATAGACATTTCCATCTGTTGCGCACGTGCTGGTGTATAAGCCAATCCAGTAATTGCTAAATCAATTTCTTCAGTTTGAAGATTTGCCAAAACTGTATCAAAACTTGCGGCTTTGATTGTTAATTTAACACCCATCTTTTTCGCAATATATTTTGCTAATTCAATATCAGAACCTACATATTGCGCTTGTCCTGTTTTTGTTGAGTCAATAAATTCATTAGGCGGAAAATCAGGAGATGTACCTACAATCAATTCTCCTCTTTCTTGAATCTTGTCTAATAAATCGCCTGTTGTTGATGTGTCTGTTTCATCGGCAAATGCAGGCATAACACTAGACATCATGATCATAAAACTTACTAAAAATGCCGAAATTAATTTAAATCCTTTTTTCATATCTACCATTCCCTTCTAATAAAAAAAAGCCGTCCTTGAATATACAAGGACGACTATAAAATCGCGGTACCACCTTATTTCCTGCACTAATGTACAAGCCCTTAACTCATAACGGGAGTATCCGAAGCTTCCTCAATCTTCGAAAGCTTAGCTCTAAGACACGTTCACCCTGTGCTTACTGTTCCATTTCCACCATCAGGAACTCACTATCAGCAGCATCCACGACTACTTCTTCTTTTCATTGCCTTTACAAAGGATGGCTTTATTATAAACAAACATTTTTTTAAATGCAACAGAAAATTTATGATTTTATCAACACCTGAATTTCATCCACATTTAGTGAACAATATTCAGAAATTTGGTCAAGACTAAAACCATCTTCATACATCTTACGAACCATTTGTTTCACTTGTTTATTTGCTTCTTCTACTTTCTTGTCAGCTTCTTGGCTTAATTTATTCGCTTCTTGTAATGCCTTTTTTGCTTCTTCTTGTGCTTTATGAGCCTCTTCAAGTTCAAGTTGTCGTTCCATTCGCTCTTCATTTTCATGTAGTTTTCTAAAATCTTCTATTATTTTTTCCAACCATCATCCGATATGGTTTCTACACGCTTCTCTAACATTTGAATCACCCCATCACTTTCTATCATGACCTTAATTTTACTATCATCCATTCCCTTGTGGCAATTCAAAAAGTAATAAATCATCTTTTCCTGTTCATTCATTTCTTTAAGCGGCTTGTTTACATCCAACTTTGCCATTTCAACCGTTCGTATCTTCATACGATCTTCTGTTTCTTTCACAAAAGATAAGCCATCCTCATTTTTCAATGTGAATGTGTTACACATTCTATTATTATCAATTAAATTCACATTAAATAACACTAAGACAATTGTTTCCTTTAACTCTCCATAATATTTTCCTTCCAATTCTTGAGAACTATGAAGTCTAGCCAAATAATAACTAAAGCGAATCGGCAGATGATCTTGAGTTTGTCTTAACTGCATTTCTAAATCCACCATCGTTCGATCATCAAATTCAACCAACAAATCCAATCTTGGATTTTTCATTTTACTATAGTATTTTACCAATTCTGAATTTTTAACAACCACATGATGGACTTTCCTTTCTAAAAATACCGTAAGTAATGATTTTAAGGCATCATTAGCCTCTTTACAATCTTCGCCAAAAACATACTTGAAGGCGAAATCATTTAATAAATTTGCACTATGCATGAGCACCTCAATTCTAGTAGGCATTTCCTACATACTCATATACGCAAAAAAAAACTTTTTCTAAAAAAAGCGCCTTTCGACGCTTATTCGGCTTCAATCTCCTTAATGAGACACTCATTACCTTGAAAAAGAACTGTATGTTCACTCTTACAATATGGACACTCTCTTCCATATTGAATCGTATCATATGTTTTTTCACATTCATCGCAAATCGTAATGGCTTCAATCCATTCATATTCTAGTGTTGAGTTTTCAATTAAAGGAACTTTTTTCTTATAATATTTCCAACAATCCACTAAATACTCAGGAACAATTCCGCTTACTTTTCCTATCTGCAAAGTCACTCTACGAATATCTGTAATATTATTTTCTTGTGCAAGTTCTTCCAATGTTTTTGAAATATGTACAACAATTCCTAATTCATGCATACTATTTCTTCTTATTGTGAATAATCTTGATTTGGCGTTTAGCTGCATACGGCAAGATAGCTTTCATCTTATCTTCCGCCTTAACCATTCTTGCGCCATCTTTGATATCACGCGTTAAGTGGATCGCATCAAATCCGCATTTTGTCGTACACAAACCACAACCAATGCACTTATTGGTATCCACAATACTTGCACCACATCCAAGACATCGATTGGCTTCAATCTTAACTTGTTCTTCTGTAAATGTTGAACGTAAATCTCTAAAGGATTTTTCACCCAACCCCTTTTTAATACCAGGTATCTGTCGTTTGGCATGATCAAAATCAATATCAATTAATGCGTTATTCTTATCAAATTCATTAAATAAATGTAAGTCTCTTCCAATTGTTAGAGAATGCCCCTTATGAACAAAACGATGCATAGATTCAGCTGCTTCTTTACCATGACTAATCGCATCAATCGCAAATTTTGGACCTGTATACACATCACCGCCAACAAATACATCTTCAACAGATGTTTGTAGTGTTGTACCATCTGCTTTGATTGTTCCATTTGTATTTACTTCTACATCCAATCCTTGAATTGGAATAATACTTTGTCCAATTGAAAGTAATACATGACTACATTGTATAGTTTCCAAAACACTTTCATCATAGCTTGGATTAAATCTTCCTGTTTTATCCTTTACACTTACACATTGTTTAAATACAATTGAATCTTCTAAGATTTCCTTTGGACCCCATCCACAATGAAGAAGAATTCCCTCTTCTTTTGCCTCTTGTACTTCCTCAAAACTTGCCGGCATTTCAGCTTCTTGTTCCAAAGAATATAAATGTACCTTTTCAGCCCCACTTCTTAAAGCGGCACGAGCTACATCTATCGCAACATTTCCACCACCAACGACAACCACATCGCCAGAAATTAGATTAGGATCTTCTACTTTATTCACTTTTCGCAAGAAATCAATTCCAGATTCAACCATCGCATTATCTTCTCCTGGAATATTTAATTTTCTTGATCCTTGAGCACCAATAGCCACATAGAATGCTTCATATCCCTCATTTCTTAAATCATCCAACGAAATGTCTTTACCTACTTCTATGCCACACTTGAACTCAATACCCATAGCTTTTAACACTTCAATTTCAGCTTCAATCACAGACTTCTCTAATCTAAAAGAAGGAATACCATATGCCAACATACCGCCTGGTTTTTCTTCCTTTTCGAATATTGTGACAGGATAGCCCATTATTCTTAAATAATAAGCGGCACTCATACCAGCAGGACCTGCACCAATAATGGCCATCTTATTTGTGAAAAATTTTCCTTCGACATTTTCACATAAAGGAATATAACGCTTATCTTCATAAAGTTCTTGTTCGGCAATAAACTTCTTGATTTCATCAATAGCCAAAGGCTCATCAATCAATCCACGCGTACACTGTTGTTCACACCTTCTATTACAAATAGCTCCACATACGGCTGGAAATGGATTAAAGTCTTTAATTAACTTTAATGCATCCAAATAGCGACCTTCTTTCGCCATCTTAATATAGCCTTGAACCGGTAAATGTGCAGGGCATGCACTCTTACAAGGTGATGTTCCAGTTTCATAACAGTTGACTTTAGCTGTATCTCTAAAATTCCAGTTCCACTTTTCAGGGCCCCACTTTACATCATCAGGAAGTTCCTGTTTAGGATACGATACAGGTCCAGCTTTTGTACAAAGTTTTTGACCCAATTTTGCCGCTCCTACAGGACAAATTTCCACACACTTTCCACACGCAACACACTTTTCACTATCCACATGAGCCCTATAAGCACTTGCCGACATATTTGGGGTATTAAACAATTGACTCGTTCTTAATGCATTACATACGCCATGTGCACAGTTACATATCGCAAAAATCTTATCTTCTCCATCAATATTGGTAATCTGATGAACATAACCTTTTCTTTCGCAACGTTCTAAAGTCTCAATAACCTCTTCATACGTACAATAATGTCCACCCTTGTTTGTCTGTACAACATAATCTGCCATATCACCTACCGCAATACAAACATCCGCTTCAACATCACCAGTTCCTTCACCTCTAACACGTTGTTGTCTTCTACATGAACATGGAGAAAGTGCGTATTTATCGTATTTATTCAACCAATGCGAAATCTTTTCTACACTTACCGCTTGCTGATTTGCATGAATCGCCTTTTCCACAGGAATAACATGCATACCAATACCCGCTCCTCCAGGTGGAACCATTGGCGTTACCTTTTCAAGTGGTAATCGCGTCATCTTTTCAAAGAAATCCGCAACAATTGGATGTTCTTCCACAAGATCTTTATTCATAACCATAAATTCAGCTGCTCCAGGAACAAATTGAGGAAGCACAAACTGTTTATGATGATCCTCATTTTCCCAGTTGTATTCAATCATTCCAATGTCGCATACTTCATTTAATACACGATTTACTCTTCCTGCTGGCCATCCACTTCTTTTCACTACTTCTTCAAAAGAAAGTGGTTTACGCACTTCAAAACACAAACATAAATCGCATTGTTCATCATTTAAGATTTCATTTAAACACTCATATTCAGGGTCTGTTTGGGATAATTTTTTTACTTTAGCTGGAATACGATCCGTGATACGCCTTGCCAGTTTATCAATATTATCTCGATATGTCATATTATTCCTTCCAGGCCTTTACTTCATTTTCAAGCCACTTACACCAGTCATCAATTCCCTCACCCGTTTTTGCGCACACCTCAAAAATTTTCGCATTTGGATTACGATACAAAATATTCTCTTTACATTTTTCTACATCAAAATCAAAGTATGGCAATACATCCACTTTATTAATTAAAACCACATCACACACTTGAAACATCAATGGATATTTTAAAGGTTTGTCATCTCCTTCTGGAACACTTAAGATAGCCATATTTTTAGTGGATCCCGTATCAAATTCAGCAGGACATACTAAATTTCCTACATTTTCAAGTACAGCCAAATCTAAATCTTCCATACCCATTTCATGCAATCCTTGACGAGTCATATCTGCGTCTAAATGACACATACCACCTGTATGTAGTTGAATCGTGCGTATGCCATATTCACTGATGGTTTTGGCATCTACATCACTATCAATATCCGCTTCCATAATACCAATTCTCATTGTATCTTTTAGTCTTTCTAACGTTCTAGATAGAGTTGTTGTCTTCCCTGCTCCAGGACTTGACATAACATTCAATAAGAACACACCTTTATCTTTACATTCTTCTCTTAATTTGTTCGCATCTTTATTATTATCTTCAAATACACTTTGTTTTACTTCTATAATTTTATACATGATACAAACCTCCTAAAATCATTGTAAACGATTTCAAACCAGTAGTAAATAAACACATGTTAGTCTTTGCACACCTTGAAAAGTAGTCACTTTTCGCCTATCATAATCTATATGAAGATCTGTATGTACCAAATGTCTGTTTCAATGGATAACCAACAAAATATAGCTAAACTAAAAAATATTCCAGACTGTGATATTTTAGTTCTTTGTGAAATGTGGAATTGTCCCTATCATAATGATGCACTTAAAACAGCGTATTTGCGTCATGATGAAAGTTTGATGGCTTTAAAAAAACTAGCTAAATCGCATAGGATATGGATTGTGGCTGGTTCCATTTGTGCTGACAAATACAATCGCTGTTACATATTAAATTGTGATGGCGACATTGTTTGTTCGTATGATAAAACACATCTTTTTGAATTTCATAATCGACAGGATTATTGCGAAAATGAAGTGTTTGTACCAGGAAATCACCTACAATGTTTTGATACGCCATGGGGAAGATGTGGCATTTTATTATGTTACGACATTCGCTTTCCAGAAGTGTCTAGGATTCTAGCTCAAAATGGAGCACAAATTCTATTTTGTCCGGCTGCCTTTAATGAGCAGGCTACAAAGAAACATTGGAAGCTATTTACTCAAACACGCGCCTTAGAAAATGAAGTCTTTTTGTGTGGGGTTGCCCCAGCTAAGTACACGTATAAAAACTATACTTCAGGAGGCCACTCTATTCTTGTGGATGGTTTTGGCAATGTTGTAGTGGAGTTGGGTGAAGAAGAAGCATACAAAGTTGTAGATATCGATTTAAACGACATTGAAAAAGTAAGAAAAAGGATGCCTTATTGGAAGGTACGTAGAAATGATTTATATGAATTAAAGGAGATCAAAAAATGAAGACAATTCAAATCAATGAGATCGAAGGATTTCAAATTGGTAGTGCACAAGATATAGAAAATGCGACTGGCTGTACAGTCATCTTATGTAAAGAAGGAGCCACAGCTGGTGTAGATGTACGTGGTGGTGGTCCAGCCACTCGTGAAACAGATTTATTAAATCCAAAGAACATGGTTCAAAAGATTCATGCGGTTACATTATCAGGTGGTAGTGCTTTTGGTTTAGAATCAAGTAGTGGTGTTATGCAATATTTGAGCGAACACGAAATTGGTTTTGACATGAAAAATATCTATATTCCAATCGTATGTGAAGCTTGTCTATTTGATTGTGGTGTAGGTAATTCTAAAGCGTATCCAAACAAACAAATGGGTTATGATGCTTGTATGGAAGCTGAAAAAAATGATCCAAAACAAGGAAATGTAGGTGCAGGAACAGGGGCTAGTGTTGGTAAATTCTTTGGCCCTCAATATGCGATGAAGGCAGGACTTGGATTTTCAGCCCTACAAATGGGTCCATTAAAAGTAGGAGCTATTGTAGCTGTGAATGCGTGTGGTGATATTTTCTATCCAAATTCAGACAAACCAATTGCAGGTATCTACGATAAAAACACAAACACAAGATTGTTTAGTGAAGATGAAATCTTAAAGGCAGCTGAAAAGATGATCAATTCTTGTGGTATGAATACGACAATTGGTTGTATCATCACAAATGCGGATTTAAATAAAGCACAAATGAATAAGATTGCGAGTATGGCGCATAATGGATATGCAAGATGTATCCGTCCAGTCCACACTTCAAGTGATGGAGATACTATTTTTGCGATGACATCGAATAAAGTTCCTGCAGAACAAGATCTAGTTGGAATCATGGCCGTAAAAGCAATGGAACAAGCTATTGTCAATGCAGGTACACTTGCAGATAGTGCTTATGGTCTAGCTAGCTATAAAGAAATCACAAAGGACTAATCATTAAAGTATCACTACGGTGATACTTTTTTGTTTAACGTGTCAGAAAATGACAAAAGTGCAGTATCTGTAACGTTAACTGCACTTTTTTAAGGTTTAATCTAAAATTTTTCCATCAATTGAAATTGTGACGACTTGCCAAGGAATGAACTTTTTACTTTCCTGCAAAGCTTTCTTAACCGCATTTTCAAGACCACCACAACAAGGTACTTCCATACGAACAATGGTTACACTTTCAATCGAATTCATACGAATAATATCACAAAGCTTTTCTGAATAATCCACACCATCGAGTTTTGGACATCCAATTAGAGTCACTTTATTTTTCATAAATTCCTGATGGAAATTGGCATAGGCATAAGCAGTACAATCCGCAGCTATTAAAAGCTTAGCATGTTGAAAGAATGGTGCGTTGATAGGTGCTAGCTTAATTTGAACAGGCCAAGATGTTAGTTGACTTGATACAACTGGATTCAGTGTATGCATCATAGACCCAGGACATCCTGAATGCATGGTGCCCGATTCTTGCATGCGCTTTTCCATATTCTTTTTTACAGCCTCTTCATCATAAGCTAGAGTATCTTTTTCAATAAATGAAATAGCACCTGTAGGACATGTTGGTAAACAATCCCCTAGTCCATCACAATAATCATCACGCATTAATTTCGCTTTTCCATTCACTAAGCCAATGGCTCCTTCATGACAGGCATCCACACAGATACCGCATCCTGTACATTTATCTTCATCAATTTGAATTATTTTTCTTAACATAGAATCATCCTCATTTCTTATGAACTTATTTTAGTGTATAATACATTAAATTTATGTTGTTTAAACCACGAAAGGGAGATATTTATGGATTTACAATTAAAAAAATACAAGAAAAATGAAATTATTTATCATATAGAAGATATTCCTCAAGCCATTGGCATTGTTAAAGAAGGAAGTGTTGTCATAGAAACTGTAGACTTTTTAGGCAATGTTTCCCTATTGTCACATATAGGTCCCAATCAAATGTTTGCGGAAAGCTATGCCCTAACCAAAACACCTATGCATGTATATGTAAGAGCCATCGAGGATTGTACGATTCAATTTTTAGATGTTCAAACCTTAGAAAAATCCCCAGAATTAAAAAATCAAATGATTCAAATACTTTCAAATAAAAACAAGATGTTGTCACAACACATATTCCATATTTCCAACAAAACCATTCGCAATAAAGTGTTGTCATACTTATCGTTTATGAAACTAGAAACACAAAATTCTACCTTTAAGATTCCGCTTGATCGTCAACAGATGGCTGACTATTTAAACGTAGAACGAAGCGCCTTATCAAAAGAGCTTTCCAAAATGAAAAGTGAAGGTCTAATTGATTATCACAAGAACACCTTCACTGTCTACTCTATTTAATTTTAACTGGTACAAAACCATCATTGGTTAATATCTGTAGTTCTTTAAATCCACAAGATTGAATCAAGTCTAAGCTAGATTCAAAAGCACAATCCAAATAGTTCTTATCATGACAATCACTGTTTAGACAAATACGCGCATTCTTTGCGTATAAATATTCTAATATATTCTTAGATGGATATGGTGTTTTACGATAGCCTCTGGCAATAGCTCCTGTATTCACTTCAAAAATCTTATCGTTGATCAACAATCGGTCAATGCAATCGCAAACAATATTCATATAGTCTTTATCATTAAATTGAAAATAAGACTCGTCCTCATTATATTTGGTAATCAAATCCAAATGTCCAATGATATCCACTTCTTGCCAATCATACATATCCGATAAGTCTGAATAGTAGTCTTTACACATCTTTTTATAGTCACCAGAATAGGATTCAAATAAAGAATCAAATACAGGCTTTGAATAATCCACAGCAGTCTCACCTAAAAAGTGTTTACTTCCAATCACGTATTCAAATGGAGCTTTTTCAGCAATTCTTCCTAACATATCTTCTTCAATGCCTAAATGGATTTGAATAGATGAAGAATATTTCAATTTAATTCTCTCAACCTCTGAAATATATCCTGAAGTATCTCGCATAGAACTTGTATCCACGTCCAAATATCCATGACCTGAAAACCCAAGAATGTCAAAGCCCTTTGAGATGGCTTCTAAAGTCATTTCTTCAATCGTATCTTTTCCATCACAAAAGATGGAGTGCGTATGTAGATTCTGTTTCATGATAATTTCTCCAACCTGGCTTTACAACCCTCATTAATATCATTATAAGCTTTTTCAAAATCATTACTATACCAAGGATCCGAAACATCTCTTGATAATAATTTATAAATCTTGTGATCAGGATCATTATTGAACATACGATTTAGATTACGCATATTATTTTCATCCATACAAATTAAATAATCATACGACAAATAATCACTCATTGTAGCTTGTCTTGCATAATGTCTAGAAAATGGAATCCCCTTTTCTTTTAGTTTACGCTTAGCCGGAGGATAGATATCATTACCAATTTCTTCACGACTTGTAGCTGCACTAGAAACATATAGTTCGACTCCATTTTTCTTTGCCAAATCTTTCATAATATACTCAGCACTAACACTACGGCAGATGTTCCCATGGCATATAAACATAATTTTTACCATCTTCAAATTCTCCTTTATTTATAGCACTTTCCCTTTATATAAAGCACTTATTGACTTTTAGACTTTTTTCGTAACTTGGCATATTTTGGCATATTTTATCATGGTTTGGACCTGTTTTGGTATAAAATGAGGTATAAAAACCAATGGTTTGAACCCAGCCTTATTCACAACCTAATCTTGACAATTCTTCTTGAGCATCTTCAAGTTTGATGTGTGTATAAGTATTCATAGTCACCGTGATATCCGAATGTCCCATAAGATACTGAAGTGTCTTAGGATTCATACCAGCCTTTGCCATCTTACTACAATACGTGTGTCGACAAACATGTGGTGTAATATTAGGCAATTCCTTCTTGTAGATGCTGTTATACTTTTCGACCGCATAATGCATATGCTTATTCCAATGTAGTGAATATAGAATACTGCCATTTCTATCAAAAGCTAAAAAGCCAGATACACCATCAACTGATGGTTCTTTTCTTTTAAAATTAGGTCTATTTTGAATCATTCGTTTAAAACAACTTTCCACATCGCTTGTCATAGGAATGATACGCGTACCCGCTTCTGTCTTTGTTTCTTGAATATAGTATTCACGATTCTTTTTCATCAACTGCTTGTTGATGTTGATCGTATGATTTTTAAAGTCTACATCATCTAGTGTTAGACCACAAAACTCAGATATACGCATACCTGTATTGAACAAGATATAAAAGCCATCATAAAACTCACTAAAGTGCTTATCTTCTTTCACAAATTTCAAAAATCGTCTCTCTTCATCTCGAGTAATTGCTTCACGAGTCACTGAATCGTTATAAATTACATCTACCAATTGGAAGTTAAATGGATTCTTACGAATCAAATCATCGTCATGTGCCATTTGAAAAGCTGGTCTTAATACACCACGAATACTAGTGATTGAACTATAGCTACGACCATCCTTTTTTTGAAGTTTGATCAACCAACACTTCGCATCCGATATTTTAACATCACTAATTTTCATCTGGCCAAAACGATCTTTTTTTAGAATATTCACCACAGTTTGATATCCAGCTTTTGTATTGATTCGAACATTTAACTTCGTAGAAATATACTTTTCAACTAGCTCTAACACCGTGATACTCATTCCGTCAGTATTGATGCCTTGCATCATCTCAAATTGGATCTTTTTTTCCATCTCGCGAAGTGAAATACCTTTTTTCTTACCACGTGGAGCTCTATCTTTTTGACATAAACGTAAACTATAGATAACCTTCATCTTTCCATCTACATCTTTATACTTATAACGATATCTACCATCTGACATCTGTACTTCGCCTGTATGAAGCAATCTTCCCTTGTTATCATAACGTCTTTCTTGCATATTTATTTTCCCCCTATCATATATATAAGAAAGACCGTTGACACCCATATATTAGCGTACCTACGGCCTTTTTTCCACTCATTCAAATCGAATTTGTGTCATCTAAATATTTTTCGAAAAGTACACGCTTAATCTTTACATGCGACCCTACTTCCAAAATAAAGGATTCATACGGATTATCTTCAATGATTTGTCGAATCCTCTTCTCACCAATGCCGAAATAGATAGCCGCTTCCTGTACGGTTAGAGCATACTTTCTCCAAATTGGATATTCCGCATCTTTCATTTTCTATTCCCCAAACATAAGAATTACACTAAATTACGGCGTAATTTTCTGTATTTTCTATTAACCACTTTAACAACCGGAATTACTTTGCCTTGGTTTTCATCCAATGCTTTTTCAAGTTCTCGAACTCTTTCATACAAAGACTGATTCTCTTCTTTTAGTTGATCAATTTCAACAACACTACCGTCAAGTGATTGTTGTGTCTTATTTAATGTGTCAATCAAAATTGATTTACTGTTCTCAACATCTTCTAGTTGTGCACTTATCGCAGCTCTATCTTCATTTAACTTCTTGATTTCTTCTTCGTTTTGCTTTACAAGAACTGCATTTCTTTCTTTCTCTGAAAGAAACAATTCTTTAAAAGAATCTACATTGTCCAAATTCTCTTGTAGTGATTCATTAGTTTTTCTCAACAAAGCATTTTCTTCTGTTAAATCATCCACCACTTTTTGTGATTTTGAAATCGAGACATCCTTATCTTTCATGTCCGCTTCAAGCTTAAAAACCTTATTATTGAGTTCAACAATCATCTTTTCCTTTGCCTTAATTTCATTCTCAACTTCAGTTCTGATTAGCTGTTCTTGATTTTCACATTCGCAAATCAATCCTTGAAAGATGCCACGAACGGCATTCGTATAACGCTCAAAATCACTGATAGATTTCTCGTGCTGTACATGTTGGTTCGCAAACTCATCATTTCTATATTTATCCATCAGAAATGTCATCACTTCTTCAGCACTCATTTTCTTTTCTTTTTTGATATCATCAAAGCACTGTTTATCCAATTCTCTCATTCGGATTGACTGAGGTTTGATGTTATTGGTTTTATTGTTGTTATTATTATCCATATTAATTATCTCCTTTTCATTTTTATCCAAATCCAACAAGTATTGAACCCATGTTCAACGCAGTATATTTACACAACATCTATATAAAGTGGATGCGTATGCACTTATTACTTCATCCACTTTATTAGCATTGTCTATCACTTATTATTCGAATCCACTATTTTAAGCGGAAGTTTCTATCCCCATTTTCATCCGATATCTCAGTAAAATACTTAGATTTTGTAGCCTTTTCGCAGATTCTACCAAACATAGCTTCATCCAATGCGATTAATTCAGCTTCTTTTTTCTCAGTGGAGATGATGGTACATTTATCTTCCTTGTATCGATAATCGAGTATCTCAAACAGCTCAAGATTACACTTCGCATCCTCAAATTTAAACAAATCATCTAGAAATAACACATCTGTATGTTTGGCTTTATCCACCAAGCCATCTGCATTAAACATCTTAATATCACGAACCAATGAGGGATAAGTCATGTAGCTAACGCGCTTACCTAATTCCATCAATCCATTCGCCGCAATTGAACATAAATGCGTTTTACCAGTCCCAGTTTTACCCATGAATAGCAACCAAGGTAATGGATTCTGGTTTTTTATTGCTAGCTTAGAATCATTTAAATAACTTTGAACCACTTCCTTGCAATACTGTTGCCAACTTTCATTAGTTTGAAAATTGTCCAGACTTTTATTCAACAGATTACCCATGCCAGATATCTCTTTTAGATGCTCAATTTTTTTCTTCCTGAATTCAACGATTTTTTCACAAGTAAATCTATCTTGGCATTGATATGTATATTCAACTGGTAAATCATATCCTTTCTCGATTTGATCGTAATTGAATATTCCTTTCCCCCCGAAAGCAAGACATATTTTGCATTTTTCTCCATTCATATAACATTCCCCCTTCTTTTATAGTTTTCATTTGATTTTTGACAATCATTAAGATAGATTTCAAACTTATCACCAAACAAAGTTGATGGTCTAAGATACTGTGCATACTTCGTATTCGTCCATTCTTTGCATTTTTGATCAATAACAGAAATCATATCTTGTTCACTAAAACCTTTAGCAAGAAGTGCATCAATATAATCAATAAACACCTCTGAGTCTAGCTTATAAGATTTGTCACATTTCAAATTAAAATGTTGAATGATGTTCGAGTAAATTTCCCTATTCTTCTCTTCTTTAATTCTCTCTTTATACTTCTTATCTTTATTTATATATAAAGAAGTCTCAGAATTTGGAATTGTACATTTCCCTTTTTTAGAACTTGTACATTTCCCAATTTCAGAATTTGTACATTTCCCATTTTGATGACTTGCATTTACTAATTTTTGGAACTGCTTATGATAGTACATTTCCAACAATGACCATCCTACGTCATCATACGTATACCAATACGTTCTATCCCATGGATTCTTACCGTGATGAACACGCTTGAACAACTTTAATTCTTCCATTTTTTTTAGTAGAACATATACCCTATTTTTCTTAAAAAAAGGAAGATACTCAACAATTCTTCGCGCAGGCATAAACACGCCTTTTTCTACATCAAATCCATCATTACAACAATATTTATCAATAAAGTAAGTGAAAAAGCTAAATATAATAGCAATCTCAATACCGTATTGAACCGCAATGTTGATAACAACGATTTGATACAATACTTTTTCCATATTTGTTTGTCCTTTCTTTCTATCAATTTGTTGAACAAATTGAAACCAATACAATCGATTATATTTATTTGTAATACGTCTTACACATATATAATGCCTGTTTTTCGCCCTTTTTTTATTTTTTCTTTATTTTTTTGATAAATATCATAAATTAGCTTTATATAAAGCGCTTTTTTAATAATCATATTATTCATAAGTCTATTACCTCCCTGATTTTTTATGAAAAAGCATTAAAAAGTGGCATTAATTTCCACCATAGCCATCATCCATATTGATCATAAAAGGGGGCACTGTTGCCACAATTTAAAAATTGCCTACAAAAAAGGTGGCACGGTTGCCACCATTGAATAAATCTAAAATTTTATGAAATATAATCGTAGTTTAAATGCGATAAGTGCTCCTCAATATCAATTGGCATTACCCCAACCAGCGTTGAACAAGCGATAATATCACTATCTAAAATGGATCTAGCTACTTGTCCATGTCTATCTTCGGTAAAGCAATCATATCTTGTATCGTAATACAATGAATAAACCTTGGATGTGCAAACTTTAACGTAATAAAATCCAGACACTCTCGGCCTCAACATATCGTAATCCATCCATTCAAGAACATACATATCCCCATCTTCATATATGTAGGTTGTCCCAAGATAATTCATATATACCGCCGAATCCGTATTTTCGATGTGTCCTAAGTTCAGTCTAAAGTATTCTGCTGCGATATTGTGAACAACGGTGTCTATATAAAAATGCTTAGAATCACACACATATAATTTTGCCAGAATATTAATTAATTTATCACAAATCTCGCCAGATAATCCTGTAATCTTTTTTACGAGAACTAAAGTTTCGATATATTTCTTATGCAAAATATCCCTGCGATATATTAAATACTTAGGCCGAATACAATTTACTAATTGAGCACAAAAAGTTATTTTTAATCCATCAATTCGATTTTGTTCCAAATCCAGATTTTCACGCAATTGCTCAAAGTCGTAATTGTGAAGATCAATTAAGGTATAATACTCTTTTTCCTTTGTAGTCAACCTGATTTTATACCACTCACGGTTATCAAGACATACATTTTTCAAGACTTCTTCATCATATTTTGCAAATACACTTTTTACAAATTTAGTATCTAAATGTATTTGTAGAGCATCCAGAACATCTTTCTTAGTCCACTCATCCAGTGATTTAACATTTCGTTCTTCATCTTCGCGAGGTTTAAACATATCTTGAATTTTTGATAAACTCTTTTCGTCCATAATACTTATCCTTCCCTTATTTTTTCTTTGCAGGCTTAATTTGTCTTTTTATTTCATTGAATTTCTCAGCCTTTCCCTTAGGAGCACGGTCAAAAGTTTGCATAATTGTGACATACTTACCAGACACCATTTTCTTTTTTAAACACGAACGCTCAATAAAATAGATCCAGTTCCCTTTTTGAATTCCATACCTTTTATATTTATTCAAATAATAGCGAGAATTATATGTACTCCATTCGCCGTACTCAAATAGACACTTTATTTCTGACATATCTACTTTCTTTTTTTCTTCTTTTTTCTGTTTTCTTTCTTCTTTTAAATTCTCTTCTTGTGCATCCAAATCCATAAACATTTGATTTAAATCGGCTTCTCTACCATCAATTACTGTGTAAAAATCTGTCTCATTAGCATATGAACCGGTATGATGCCAGCTCGTCCATTCCAGACATACATTTTTTAGCGCTTGAGCACTGTATTTGCTTAATTTGGCGATGGTATCATCATCTAAGTCATTTTCAAGCTCGCAAATAATATCCCATTTACTCCATTTTGACATAGGTCTTTCTCCGCTGTCATATGCTTCCTGAGCGCGTTCGCTCATCTTGCAGCCAATATAGCCTGATTGGCCGTATCTTACCTTAGCCATAAATATTCCCCCTTATCTGTATGCATAGCCATGGCTTGCTATGCCTTTATTCCAACAAATGACTTAAACTGACATATTCATGTTTGTAATCAACAAAAGATAATTTCTCTTTTTAACTACCATCGCAATATCAACTAATATCATCTGTTCATACCTTAATTAAACCGTAGTTTTGTCCCATTTTTATTTTTTGTTGAATTGTTTTATATTCATTTTCCGCTTTATATAAAGCACTTTTAAAATTTATGAAAAAGAAAAAAGTCAAAAATCGATGCATTTTGATTATTTTTAGAGATTTTTGTTTTTCAGACAAGAATAACTGAAATAAATTCTTTAAAATGCAAAAATAATGTGAGTATCCATCAGATAATCCCTAAGCATTTTTTTCTTTCTGACAAAAACATTTTTCCTTAATTTACAGTTTATTTATTAACGTTCTTAACGCTAAATTATTAATTGGAGACATCATGTGTGTACTTACAAAATCTTTTAACCCCACAAATTTTTAGATTGATCAATTAAAAAAAGTGGCACATTTGCCACCATATAAATATTTTTTCACGTTAACTAAATAT
>ENA-UOIZ01001543-UOIZ01001543.1-human-gut-metagenome-genome-assembly--contig:-P88-NODE-1543-length-18539-cov-6.733986_pt1 | contig 18539 bp, 13 predicted proteins | sample MGYA00242336_ERZ723883 | MGnify/ENA metagenome assembly ERZ723883 | reverse complement strand
CACCGGGATTTTATTTGGCTGGTTACCCGCACGAAATGCGGCACGACTGGATCCAGTAGATGCTCTGGCACGAGAGTAATTTTTGAGATAAAAATGCCAGCCGATCGGGCTGGCATTTTGCCTTTAGGATGTACACAATGAGACAGAAGAGCTATGCGACTGCCGCTTCTACTTCGACGGGCACAATAACACTGGCGTGATTGCCTTTTGGCCCCTGGTGGACATCAAACTGAACGGATTGTCCAGCTTTTAGCGTTCTGTAACCATCCATCTGAATGGTAGAATAATGAGCGAAAATATCTTCGCCGCCGCCTTCAGGGCAGATGAAACCAAACCCTTTGGCATTGTTGAACCACTTAACAGTACCCTTTTCCATGCTTCGACATCCTTCGCAAATCTTATACAAGTAAGATGGAATAAACCGGGGTCAGAGAGGGGGCTGTTCAAAACCTCGCCAACTCTAGAAATACAATTTAGAGAATTAGGGCGAGCCGTCAAGCATTTGACAGGGGACAAGGGGCAGGTATGAATCAAAAATTTGAAGCAGTTAACGCTATTGACAGGAATGTGACAGATGTCGCTGATGCCAACGATAGATGATAGTTATCTATCATGTGGAGTAGATTGGTCAGGCAAATAAGCTCTTGTCAGCGGCAGGGCGTTCTGCCGATAACCGTAACCGAAGATGATAACTGACAATGGGTAAAACGAACGACTGGCTGGACTTTGATCAACTGGCGGAAGAAAAAGTTCGCGACGCGCTAAAACCGCCATCTATGTATAAAGTGATATTAGTCAATGATGATTACACTCCGATGGAGTTTGTTATTGACGTGTTACAAAAATTCTTTTCTTATGATGTAGAACGTGCAACGCAATTGATGCTCGCTGTTCACTACCAGGGGAAGGCCATTTGCGGAGTCTTTACCGCTGAGGTTGCAGAAACCAAAGTGGCGATGGTGAACAAGTACGCGAGGGAGAATGAGCATCCATTGCTGTGTACGCTAGAAAAAGCCTGAATGCAGGCATAAAAATTGGGGGAGGTGCCTATGCTCAATCAAGAACTGGAACTCAGTTTAAATATGGCTTTCGCCAGAGCGCGCGAGCACCGTCATGAGTTTATGACCGTCGAGCACTTGTTACTGGCGCTGCTCAGTAACCCATCTGCCCGGGAGGCGCTGGAAGCGTGTTCTGTGGATTTGGTTGCGCTCCGTCAGGAACTGGAAGCCTTTATTGAACAAACCACACCCGTTCTGCCTGCCAGTGAAGAGGAGCGCGACACACAGCCGACGCTGAGTTTTCAGCGTGTACTGCAACGTGCGGTCTTCCATGTCCAGTCCTCCGGTCGCAATGAGGTTACCGGTGCAAACGTTCTGGTCGCTATCTTTAGCGAACAGGAGTCGCAGGCGGCATATCTGTTGCGTAAACATGAAGTCAGCCGTCTCGATGTGGTGAACTTTATCTCTCATGGCACGCGTAAAGACGAGCCGACACAGTCTTCTGATCCTGGCAGCCAGCCAAACAGCGAAGAACAAGCTGGTGGGGAGGAACGTATGGAGAATTTCACGACGAACCTGAATCAGCTTGCGCGCGTGGGCGGAATCGACCCACTGATTGGTCGTGAGAAGGAGCTGGAGCGTGCTATTCAGGTTCTCTGCCGTCGCCGTAAAAACAACCCGCTGCTGGTGGGGGAATCTGGTGTCGGTAAAACCGCGATTGCGGAAGGTCTTGCCTGGCGAATTGTTCAGGGCGATGTGCCGGAAGTGATGGCTGACTGTACGATTTACTCTCTCGATATCGGTTCTCTGTTAGCGGGCACAAAATATCGCGGCGACTTTGAAAAACGTTTTAAAGCGTTGCTCAAGCAGCTGGAGCAGGACACTAACAGCATCCTGTTTATTGATGAGATCCACACCATTATCGGTGCGGGTGCAGCGTCTGGTGGTCAGGTCGATGCGGCTAACCTAATCAAACCGTTGCTCTCCAGCGGTAAAATTCGTGTAATTGGTTCGACAACCTATCAGGAGTTCAGCAACATTTTCGAGAAAGACCGTGCTCTGGCGCGTCGCTTCCAGAAAATTGATATTACTGAACCGTCGATCGAAGAAACTGTTCAAATCATCAATGGCCTGAAACCGAAGTATGAAGCGCACCACGACGTGCGTTATACCGCAAAAGCGGTGCGTGCGGCGGTAGAGCTGGCGGTGAAATACATTAACGATCGTCATCTGCCGGATAAAGCCATTGATGTTATCGACGAAGCGGGCGCTCGCGCACGCCTGATGCCGGTAAGCAAACGCAAGAAAACCGTTAATGTGGCGGATATTGAGTCCGTGGTGGCCCGTATTGCACGCATTCCAGAGAAGAGTGTTTCTCAGAGTGATCGTGATACCCTGAAAAACCTCGGCGATCGCTTGAAAATGCTGGTCTTCGGTCAGGATAAAGCCATTGAGGCGCTGACTGAAGCCATTAAGATGGCGCGTGCAGGTTTAGGTCACGAACATAAACCGGTTGGTTCGTTCCTGTTTGCCGGCCCTACCGGGGTCGGGAAAACAGAGGTGACGGTACAGCTTTCGAAAGCTTTGGGCATTGAGCTTCTGCGCTTTGATATGTCCGAGTATATGGAACGCCATACCGTCAGCCGTCTTATTGGTGCGCCTCCGGGATACGTTGGTTTTGATCAGGGCGGTTTGCTGACTGATGCGGTCATCAAGCATCCACATGCGGTGCTGCTGCTGGACGAAATCGAGAAAGCGCACCCGGACGTGTTCAATATTCTGTTGCAGGTGATGGATAACGGTACGCTGACCGATAACAACGGACGCAAAGCAGACTTCCGTAACGTGGTGCTGGTGATGACCACCAACGCCGGGGTACGGGAAACTGAGCGCAAATCCATTGGTCTTATCCACCAGGATAACAGCACCGATGCGATGGAAGAGATCAAGAAGATCTTTACACCGGAATTCCGTAACCGTCTCGACAACATTATCTGGTTTGATCATCTGTCAACCGACGTGATCCATCAGGTGGTGGATAAATTCATCGTCGAGTTGCAGGTTCAGTTGGATCAGAAAGGTGTTTCTCTGGAAGTGAGCCAGGAAGCGCGTAACTGGCTGGCCGAGAAAGGTTACGACCGGGCAATGGGCGCTCGTCCGATGGCGCGTGTCATCCAGGACAACCTGAAAAAACCGCTCGCCAACGAACTGCTGTTTGGTTCGCTGGTGGACGGCGGTCAGGTCACCGTCGCGCTGGATAAAGAGAAAAATGAGCTGACTTACGGATTCCAGAGTGCACAAAAGCACAAGGCGGAAGCAGCGCATTAATCTGATTGTTAGGTAGGTTGGTCAAGTCCGTAATCTCGAAAGAGGTTACGGACTTTTTGTTTATGGGGTGGAGGAGGTTCAGACCCTTTTTTTAATGATGATGGTAAGTTGTTGATAATTAGTGCTGCGGGAAGGTAAGGATAAAAAAGGGTGCTGCAGGAGAATGGGATGGTTTTGCTTTATTAACAACGGACTAAACGTGTAGTATTTGAGTTCACTGCCGTACAGGCAGCTTAGAAATTCACAGGTAACATACTCCACCCGCCCACCATGTTCACTGCCGTACAGACAGATAAAATGCGAAAAAAAAGCTCGCACTTTCGTACGAGCTCTTCTTTAAATATGGCGGTGAGGGGGGGATTCGAACCCCCGATACGTTGCCGTATACACACTTTCCAGGCGTGCTCCTTCAGCCACTCGGACACCTCACCAAATTGTTTTGCTACCAAACCTCATGGGTGGCAACGGGGCGCTACTATAGGGAGTTGGAGTAAAACGGTCAAGAAGAATTTTAATGATAATTATTGTTTGCTCATACTGTAAACAAGTTGTGCAGTATATCTACATCGAGACAAGTTACGGACTTATACTTCCAAAGTACTTCATACATATCACAAAATAAAAAGGCCGGTTAAACCGACCTTTTACTCGTTCTTTCTCTTCGCCCATCAGGCGGTAAAACAATCAGCGACTACGGAAGACAATGCGGCCTTTGCTCAGGTCGTACGGGGTCAGTTCAACAGTCACTTTGTCGCCCGTCAGGATGCGGATGTAGTTTTTGCGCATTTTACCGGAGATGTGTGCAGTAACCACGTGACCGTTTTCTAACTCTACGCGGAACATGGTATTAGGCAACGTTTCAAGAACGGTACCTTGCATTTCAATATTGTCTTCTTTGGCCATCTAATCCTCTGGGGTATCACTACCGTAATTTGAACCGGCAAGATAATGCCGAAGTTCTGTAAATAAGTAAAGATTTGCGCGCTAAATCGCAACAAACAGGTTCGGCACATTACTCCGAAAACACACGGCTAAGCCGCACCAAAAGCGCAACGTATAAGGGAGCGGTGAGATAAACGATGGGCGTTACCTGACGCGAAAAATTCCTTATCGGCAGCGGGGTAATGAGCGTAACCAACTCTGCGACCGCAATTATAACACTCTGGGGAGAAATGTGCCGAAAACATTCATTCTTGTGGTGAAAACAAGCACCGTGGTACCCAGAAATTATTCGGCAATCGTCCGAGGCGCATTTGATTGAGATAATTAAGGTAATCCCGGCGGGGAATTTCGCAGGCACCAAGCGATGCTGTGTGATCGTTAAGGACCTGGCAGTCGATAAGCTTACCGCCATGACCGATAAATTCCTCACAGAATACCAGAAGCGCCGTTTTAGACGCATTTTCCATCCGGCTGAACATGGACTCGCCACAAAATAGCGTTCCCTGGGCCACGCCGTACATACCGCCGACAAGCTCATCTTCACGCCAGACTTCAATGGAGTGGGCATGGCCGAGTTCGTGAAGGCGATGGTAGGCTTCGACCACGCCACGCGTGATCCAGGTTCCTTCTTCGCGATCGCTGGCACAGCCTTCAATGACCTGACCAAAAGCGTAATTCATCGTGACACGATAGGGCGAGCGTTTATGAAATCGCTTCATACTACGGCTGATATGCAGTGATTCTGGCCATAGCACCGCGCGGGGATCGGGCGACCACCAGAGGATGGGGTCGCCTGGAGAAAACCACGGAAAAATACCACGCTGGTAAGCCATTAACAGGCGCGCAGGGCTAAGATCGCCCCCAAGTGCCAGCAGGCCGTTAGGCTCACGTAATGCGCCTTCCGGGGAAGGGAAGGCTATTGAATGGCGAGAAAGCTGAACCAGGCGCATGACCGCAAAACTCCACGCAAGTCGGATCGTTCAATAATAGCTTACAAACCCTGCTTGAACTGGTAATAACGCCCCTGTCTGGCAAGCAGTTCTGCGTGAGTACCTTGCTCAATAATTTGCCCGTTGTCCATCACTATTATTTGTTGGAAACGAGAGAGTCCGCGAAGTCGATGGGTGACCATTAACACCGTTTTCTCGCACATCATTTCTGCAAGCAATTCAAGGATCTGGCTTTCGGTTGTGGCATCTAAGCCTTCGGTAGGTTCATCCAGCAACACCAGTGGCGCATCATGTAACAGCGCACGGGCGATAGCCAGACGGCGCAGTTCACCACCGGAGAGCTGGCGTCCGCCTTCACCTAACCAACTGTTGAGACCTGCATCCTCGAGCAGCTTTTCCAGGCCAACGCGACGCAAGATCTCCGACAGAGCCTCATCACTACTGCCAGGCGAGGCGAGTAAAAGATTATCACGCAGCGTGGCGCTAAACAGATGCACTCGCTGAGGAACAACGCTGATGGTCTGTCGTAGAGCCGCTTCATTCAGGCTGGCTATGGGGCTATCGTTAAGCAAAATCTCGCCCTGTTGCGGGTCCCATGCGCGGGTCAGCAGTTGTAACAGTGTTGATTTGCCGCATCCGGTTCGCCCGAGAATCGCTATATGTTCCCCGGCGTTTACCTGAAGAGAAATCCCTTTAAGTGCCTGTTGAGATTGCTCCGGATAAGTGAACTGAACATCCCGTAACGTCAGCGAAACGCGATCGGCAACACGAGTTTGGGTATCAGGAAAGGTGACCTCCGGTTTTTGATCCGTTAAGTCAGAGATACGTACGGCAGAGGCAATGACTTGCCCCAGATGCTGAAATGCACCCGTTACTGGTGCCAGTGCTTCAAACGCGGCTAACGCGCAGAAGACAAACAGGGCAATTAACGCGCCGGGTTGAGCATTGCCGCCAACGCCGCCAGACGCCATCCACAGCATCAGGATCACCGCTAACGCGCCAATGAGCAGCATTATCGCTTGCGACAATGCGGTCAGTTCAGATTGACGGCGTTGCGCTTCCAGCCATTGAATTTCTGTATTCTCTAGTTGCGTGCGATAACGATCGCTGGCACCAAAAATGGTCAGCTCAGCTTGCCCTTGCAGCCAGGCCGTCAGTTGTTGGCGATACTGCCCGCGAAGATGAGTCAGATTTTGCCCGGTGCTTTTTCCCGCACGATAAAACAGCGGTGGCATCAGGAAAAGCGTCAGTAACATAATGCCGCCCAGCGTAAAGGCGAGGGTGAAATCAAGGAAACTTAACCCGATTGTCACCACCATAATCACCACAAAAGCGCCCACCAGCGGCGAGATAACGCGCAGGTAAAGATGATCGAGCGTATCAACATCCGCCACCACGCGATTGAGCAATTCGCCCTGACGATAGCGCGCCAGTCCGGCAGGGGAGAGGGGCAGCAATTTGCTGAAGGTGTAAATGCGCAGATGCTGCAACACGCGGAAAGTCGCGTCGTGACTTACCAGACGTTCAAAATAGCGCCCGGCAGTACGGGTGATTGCTGCGCCACGCACGCCCGCAGCGGGTAGCATATAGTTGAAGCTGTACAGTCCGGCAACCCCCGCAACCGCTGAGGCGGAGAGGAACCAGCCCGAAAGTGTCAACAGACCGATACTGGCGAGCAGCGTGACAATTGCCAGCACGATACCAAGACTTAACATCCATTTATGACGTTTATACAGTGCCAGATAGGGTAGCAAAGCGCGCATTTAAATCTCCTCCTGACGATGGGCCAGTAATGTGGCGAATGGGCCGCCAGCCACACTTAATTCCGCGTAACGTCCTTGCTCAATAATCTGACCATCCTGCATTACCCAAATGACATCCCAGTCAGCAAGATCTTCTAACTGGTGGGTGACCATTAACGTTGTCTGGCGCAGAGAGGCGGCATTCAGCGCCTCCATTACGCGCTGTTCACTGTGAGCATCAAGGCTGGCAGCGGGTTCATCCAACAGTAATAGCGAACAGGGATTTAGTAACGCACGGGCCACCGCCACGCGCTGCGCCTGCCCCACGGAAAGGCGGGCAGCCTGGTCGCCAACAGGCGTATCAACGCCTTGTGGGAGGAGCGGTAGAAACTCGCTGACCCAGGCGTTATCCAGCGCTGCTTGTAATTCTTGTTCGCTGGCATCAGGTCGCGCCAGTAGTACGTTATCCCGTAATGTTGCTGCCGGTAATTGTGGGTTTTGCCCAACCCAGGAGAGATGTTTACGCCATGATTCCGGTGATAAATCGCGTAATTCTATCCCGTTGATTCGTAGCGATCCCTGATATGAGAGAAAACCAGAAAGCGCGTTCAGCAGTGAACTTTTACCTGAACCGCTGCGACCAACCAACACTGCTCGTTGGCCTGCTGGCAAAGTAAAGTTCAGCGGTCCGGCCAGCGTTTTACCTTCCGGCGACGTGATAAACAGCTCCTCGGCCTCAATGGTCACCGGATCGGTCGATGCTAATTCCGCCTCACCACGTTGCGGATGGGCGAGCGGGGTTTCCATAAACGTTTTCAGACTGTCAGCTGCGCCAACAGCCTGGGCTTTAGCATGATAAAACGTACCGAGATCGCGTAATGGCTGGAAAAACTCTGGCGCAAGGATCAGGGCCAGAAAACCCGCAGCCAGCGTCACGCCAGTATCGTAGTGACCAAAATCCAGCTCGCCGAGGTAGGAAAAACCAAAGTAGACCGCCACCAGAGCAATCGACAGCGAGGTAAAAAATTCGAGAATGCCGGAGGATAAAAACGCCAGCCGTAGCACTTCCATTGTCCGTTGGCGGAAATCTTCCGAAGCAGAACGAATACTTTCAATTTCAGCTTCACCACGACCAAAAATACGCAATGTTTCCATGCCGCGCAGGCGATCGAGGAAATGCCCACTTAAGCGAGCAAGAGCGAGAAAGTTACGTCGGTTAGCATCGGCAGCCCCCATTCCAACCAGCGCCATAACCACCGGAATTAACGGTGCAGTGCCCAGCAGAATGAGCGCCGCAGCCCAGTTAGAGGGGAAGATAGCCACCACAATCAGCAGCGGCACCGACACTGCCAGCGCCATTTGCGGCAGGTAGCGTGCATAGTAATCATGCATATCGTCAATTTGCTCGAGTACCAGCGTCGCCCAGCTCCCCGCTGGTTTACCCTGAATCCACGCTGGCCCTGCTTGTTGCAGACGGTCGAGAACCTGACGGCGGATGGCAAAGCGGATATGCTGCCCGGCGTGATAACCCACCCGTTCGCGTAACCAGACCACCCATGCGCGCAGTACAAAGGTCAGAAACAGTAACGTAAAGGGAAGCAGCAGGGCTTCACGGGGAATATTCTCCATAATCATATGTTGCAGAATTCGCGCCATGAACCAGGCCTGGGCAATGATCAATATGCCGCTCACAAAGCCCAGCAGACGAGAAATATTCAGCCAACGTTGGGAGATGACGCTTTGCTGTTTTAACCAGCGGGTTAACTCTTTTTGACGAGATTTATTCATTGCACGCTTAGCAGGTGAGTTATCAGAATTATTTGCAGAGCAATGTTACAACGGGGAAAAAATAAAGGCGACCCATAGTCGCATGGTGTCGCCTTCTTTACTTTTGTTACTGATTTGTAAAATTATTTTGCGTCAGCTAAACCATCGAGGTAGCGTTCCGCATCAAGTGCTGCCATGCAGCCTGTACCGGCCGAAGTAATGGCCTGGCGATAAATGTGATCCATCACGTCGCCTGCGGCAAAGACGCCAGGGATGCTGGTCTGGGTGGCATTACCATGAATACCCGACTGTACTTTGATGTAGCCGTTTTCCAGTTCCAGCTGCCCTTCGAAAATGGCAGTATTCGGGCTGTGACCGATAGCAACAAACAGACCGGCAACGTCGAGTGACTCGATGTTATCGCTGTTTTGCGTATCGCGCAGACGAACGCCAGTGACACCCATTTGATCGCCGGTCACTTCTTCCAGCGTACGGTTGGTGTGCAGAATGATGTTGCCGTTCTCCACTTTATCCATCAGACGCTTAATGAGGATTTTTTCCGCACGGAAACCATCTCGGCGGTGAATCAGATGAACTTCCGAAGCGATGTTAGACAGATACAGCGCCTCTTCAACCGCGGTATTGCCGCCGCCGATGACCGCAACTTTCTGGTTGCGATAGAAGAAACCGTCGCAGGTTGCACAAGCAGAAACCCCACGGCCTTTAAAGGCTTCTTCAGAGGGCAGGCCGAGATAGCGTGCAGAAGCTCCGGTGGCAATAATCAGCGCGTCGCAAGTGTATTCGCCGCTATCGCCAGTCAGACGGAACGGACGATTCTGCAAATCAACTTTGTTGATGTGATCAAAGACGATTTCAGTTTCAAATTTGGTGGCATGTTCGTGCATGCGCTCCATTAATAACGGACCGGTCAGATCGTTTGGATCGCCAGGCCAGTTTTCCACTTCCGTGGTGGTGGTCAGTTGGCCGCCTTTTTCCATGCCGGTAATCAGCACAGGTTGCAGGTTGGCGCGCGCCGCGTAGACAGCAGCGGTGTATCCCGCCGGGCCTGAACCCAGGATAAGCAGTTTACTGTGTTTGGTCGTGCCCATGAGATCCCCATAGTTGTTGGCAGACAATGGCAGGATTGTAGGGAATTTACAGACGTAAAAAAAGAGTATGACGATTTTGTTAACAATTTGTGCAATCGGCAGCATCGATAAGCAGGTCAAATTCTCCCGTCATTATCACCTCTGCTACTTAAATTTCCCGCTTTATAAGCCGATTAAATGATGAATAAACGCCCCTGTTAATGAATATCTGGCATGTTGTACTAAAAATCGATGTTTTGCTTTGACAATCCCCTGGTGTTTTGCGAAAACATTCGAGGAAGAAAAAAAACAGTATTCTTATATGCGCATAACCATGCATGTAAATACCATGTTTACCGTGCTAGTGAAATCTACGTATGGCGTGGACAGACGCCATTCGTGATGTCGATAGCTGCCACAAGGCAACGGTCTTCTCACCGTAGACCCAGGCATTGCGCGCCGTGAATCTTCATGATTTCGGTCTATCGTGACGGGTAGCGACTCTGAACAGTGATGTTTCAGGGTCAGACAGGAGTAGGGAAGGAATACAGAGAGACAATAATAATGGTAGATAGCAAGAAGCGCCCTGGCAAAGATCTCGACCGTATCGATCGTAACATTCTTAATGAGTTGCAAAAGGATGGGCGTATTTCTAACGTCGAGCTTTCTAAACGTGTGGGACTTTCCCCAACGCCGTGCCTTGAGCGTGTGCGTCGGCTGGAAAGACAAGGGTTTATTCAGGGCTATACGGCGCTGCTGAACCCCCATTATCTGGATGCATCACTTCTGGTATTCGTTGAGATTACTCTGAATCGTGGCGCACCGGATGTGTTTGAACAATTCAATACCGCTGTACAAAAACTTGAAGAAATTCAGGAGTGTCATTTAGTATCCGGTGATTTCGACTACCTGTTGAAAACACGCGTGCCGGATATGTCTGCTTACCGTAAGTTACTGGGGGAAACCCTGCTGCGTCTGCCTGGCGTCAATGACACACGGACATACGTTGTTATGGAAGAAGTCAAGCAGAGTAATCGTCTGGTTATTAAGACGCGCTAACACGGAACAGGTGCAAAATCGGCGTATTTTGATTACACTCCTGTTAATCCATACAGCAACAGTACTGGGGTAACCTGGTACTGTTGTCCGTTTTAGCATCGGGCAGGAAAAGCCTGTAACCTGGAGAGCCTTTCTTGAGCCAGGAATACACTGAAGACAAAGAAGTCACATTGACAAAGTTAAGTAGCGGCCGCCGTCTTCTGGAGGCGTTGCTGATCCTTATTGTCCTGTTTGCCGTCTGGTTGATGGCTGCCTTACTAAGCTTTAACCCTTCGGACCCCAGCTGGTCGCAAACGGCCTGGCATGAACCTATCCATAATTTAGGTGGGATGCCCGGTGCGTGGTTGGCAGATACGCTGTTCTTTATTTTTGGCGTGATGGCTTACACCATTCCCGTCATTATTGTCGGCGGTTGTTGGTTTGCCTGGCGTCATCAGTCCAGCGACGAATACATTGATTATTTTGCCGTTTCGCTACGCATCATTGGCGTTTTGGCGCTCATCCTTACCTCCTGTGGTCTGGCGGCAATCAACGCTGACGATATCTGGTATTTTGCCTCCGGTGGCGTCATTGGCAGCTTACTAAGCACTACGCTACAACCACTGCTACACAGTAGCGGGGGAACTATTGCGCTGCTCTGCGTTTGGGCAGCGGGCCTGACGTTGTTCACCGGTTGGTCATGGGTGACCATTGCTGAAAAACTCGGCGGCTGGATTTTAAACATTCTCACCTTCGCCAGTAATCGTACCCGTCGCGATGATACCTGGGTCGATGAAGATGAGTATGAAGACGACGAAGAGTATGAAGATGAAAATCACGGCAAACAGCATGAATCACGCCGTGCCCGTATTCTTCGCGGCGCGCTAGCGCGTCGTAAACGGTTGGCGGAAAAATTCATTAATCCGATGGGGCGGCAAACAGACGCTGCGTTGTTCTCCGGTAAGCGGATGGATGATGACGAAGAGATTACCTACACTGCACGCGGTGTGGCTGCCGACCCGGACGACGTCCTATTTTCGGGCAATCGTGCAACGCAGCCAGAATATGACGAATACGATCCATTATTAAACGGTGCGCCAATTACCGAACCTGTCGCTGTAGCAGCTGCTGCTACCACGGCGACACAAAGCTGGGCTGCGCCGGTTGAACCTGTGACTCAGACGCCGCCTGTTGCCTCTGTTGATGTTCCACCTGCGCAACCTACAGTAGCCTGGCAGCCTGTACCGGGTCCACAAACGGGAGAGCCGGTTATTGCTCCTGCACCGGAAGGTTACCCACAGCAGTCACAATATGCGCAGCCTGCAGTGCAATATAATGAGCCGCTGCAACAACCAGTACAGCCGCAGCAGCCGTATTATGCACCTGCAGCTGAACAACCTGCGCAACAGCCGTATTATGCCCCTGCGCCAGAACAACCGGTGGCAGGTAACGCCTGGCAAGCCGAAGAGCAGCAATCCACTTTTGCTCCACAGTCTACATACCAGACGGAGCAAACTTATCAGCAGCCAGCTGCTCAGGAGCCGTTGTACCAACAGCCGCAACCCGTTGAACAGCAGCCTGTTGTGGAGCCTGAACCCGTTGTAGAAGAGACAAAACCCACGCGTCCGCCGCTTTACTATTTTGAAGAAGTGGAAGAGAAGCGAGCCCGTGAACGTGAACAACTTGCGGCCTGGTATCAACCGATTCCAGAACCGGTTAAAGAACCGGAACCGATCAAATCTTCGCTGAAAGCACCTTCTGTTGCAGCAGTACCTCCAGTAGAAGCCGCTGCCGCTGTTTCCCCGCTGGCATCTGGCGTGAAAAAAGCGACACTGGCGACGGGGGCTGCCGCAACCGTTGCCGCGCCAGTCTTCAGTCTGGCAAATAGCGGTGGACCGCGTCCGCAGGTCAAAGAGGGGATTGGCCCGCAGTTGCCACGACCGAAACGTATCCGCGTGCCAACTCGTCGTGAACTGGCGTCTTACGGTATTAAGCTGCCCTCACAGCGTGCGGCGGAAGAAAAAGCCCGTGAAGCCCAGCGCAATCAGTACGATTCTGGCGATCAGTACAACGATGATGAAATCGATGCGATGCAGCAGGATGAACTGGCACGTCAGTTCGCCCAGACACAGCAGCAACGCTATGGCGAACAGTATCAACATGATGTGCCCGTAAACGCAGAAGATGCAGATGCTGCGGCAGAGGCTGAACTGGCTCGTCAGTTTGCGCAAACTCAACAACAACGTTATTCCGGCGAACAACCGGCTGGGGCGAATCCGTTCTCGCTGGATGATTTTGAATTTTCGCCAATGAAAGCGTTGCTGGATGATGGTCCACACGAACCGTTGTTTACGCCAATTGTTGAACCTGTACAGCAGCCGCAACAACCGGTTGCACCGCAGCAGCAATATCAGCAGCCGCAACAACCAGTTCCGCCGCAGCCGCAGTATCAGCAGCCACAACAGCCGGTTGCGCCGCAGCCACAATATCAGCAGCCGCAACAACCGGTTGCGCCACAGCAGCAATATCAGCAGCCGCAACAACCGGTTGCGCCGCAGCAGCAGTATCAGCAGCCACAACAGCCAGTTGCGCCACAACCGCAGGATACCCTGCTTCATCCGCTGTTGATGCGTAATGGCGACAGCCGTCCGTTGCATAAACCGACGACGCCGCTGCCTTCTCTGGATTTGCTGACACCGCCGCCGAGCGAAGTGGAGCCGGTAGATACCTTTGCGCTTGAACAAATGGCTCGCCTGGTGGAAGCGCGTCTGGCTGATTTCCGTATTAAAGCCGATGTCGTCAATTACTCTCCGGGGCCGGTTATCACTCGCTTTGAATTGAACCTGGCACCGGGCGTAAAAGCAGCGCGCATTTCTAACTTGTCACGGGACCTTGCCCGTTCACTTTCGACGGTGGCGGTGCGTGTCGTTGAAGTTATTCCTGGCAAACCCTATGTAGGTCTGGAGTTACCGAATAAAAAACGACAAACCGTTTATCTGCGCGAAGTTTTGGATAACGCCAAATTCCGCGATAATCCGTCGCCATTAACCGTGGTGCTGGGTAAAGATATCGCCGGTGAGCCGGTGGTTGCCGATCTGGCGAAAATGCCGCACTTGTTGGTTGCGGGGACTACCGGTTCCGGTAAGTCTGTCGGGGTGAATGCGATGATCCTGAGCATGCTTTATAAAGCACAGCCAGAAGATGTACGTTTCATCATGATCGACCCGAAAATGCTGGAGCTTTCGGTTTATGAAGGCATTCCGCACCTGTTAACGGAAGTTGTTACTGATATGAAAGATGCCGCCAACGCGCTGCGCTGGTGTGTTAACGAGATGGAGCGTCGTTATAAACTGATGTCTGCGCTGGGTGTGCGTAATCTGGCGGGTTATAACGAAAAAATTGCTGAAGCCGATCGCATGATGCGTCCGATTCCAGACCCGTACTGGAAGCCGGGTGACAGTATGGATGCCCAGCATCCGGTGCTGAAAAAAGAACCATACATTGTGGTGTTGGTTGACGAATTTGCCGACCTGATGATGACGGTAGGTAAAAAAGTGGAAGAGCTGATAGCACGTCTGGCGCAAAAAGCCCGTGCCGCGGGTATCCACCTCGTACTGGCAACTCAGCGTCCATCGGTTGATGTTATTACTGGTCTGATTAAAGCGAATATTCCGACCCGTATCGCCTTTACCGTATCCAGTAAGATTGACTCACGTACCATTCTTGATCAGGCTGGTGCGGAATCACTGCTGGGTATGGGGGATATGCTCTACTCTGGGCCGAACTCCACGTTGCCGGTACGTGTCCATGGTGCTTTTGTTCGCGATCAGGAAGTTCATGCCGTGGTGCAGGACTGGAAAGCGCGTGGTCGCCCACAGTATGTTGATGGCATCACCTCCGACAGTGAAAGCGAAGGTGGCGTGGGCGGTTTCGATGGCGCTGAAGAACTGGATCCGTTGTTCGATCAGGCGGTGCAGTTTGTCACTGAAAAACGCAAAGCGTCAATTTCTGGCGTACAGCGTCAGTTCCGCATTGGTTATAACCGTGCAGCGCGTATTATCGAACAGATGGAAGCGCAGGGGATTGTCAGCGAACAGGGGCACAACGGTAATCGTGAAGTGCTGGCCCCACCGCCGTTTGACTAACTAATGCATCGTATGCCGGATAAGGCGCGGTAGCGTCGCATCCGGCACTCTATCAACTGAAAATTCAGTATTTTCTTCTTTCCTCAAGCTGATTATTAGCCTGGAATAGAGAGTAGAGGGAACTCCCGATCGGGAGTGACGTAATTTGAGGAATAATGATGAAAAAAATTGCCATCACCTGTGCATTACTCTCAAGCTTAGTAGCAAGCAGCGTTTGGGCTGATGCCGCAAGCGATCTGAAAAGCCGCCTGGATAAAGTCAGCAGCTTCCCCGCCAGCTTCACACAAAAAGTGACTGCCGGTAGCGGCGCGGCGGGGCAGGAAGGTCAGGGCGATCTGTGGGTGAAACGTCCAAACTTATTCAACTGGCATATGACACAACCTGATGAAAGCATTCTGGTTTCTGACGGTAAAACACTGTGGTTCTATAACCCGTTCGTTGAGCAAGCTACGGCAACCTGGCTGAAAGATGCCACCGGTAATACGCCGTTTATGCTGATTGCCCGCAACCAGTCCAGCGACTGGCAGCAGTACAATATCAAACAGAATGGCGATGACTTTGTCCTGACGCCGAAAGCCAGCAATGGCAATCTGAAGCAGTTCACCATTAACGTGGGACGTGATGGCACAATCCATCAGTTTAGCGCGGTGGAGCAGGACGATCAGCGCAGCAGTTATCAACTGAAATCCCAGCAAAATGGGGCTGTGGATGCAGCGAAATTTACCTTCACCCCGCCGCAAGGCGTCACGGTAGATGATCAACGTAAGTAGAGGCACCTGAGTGAGCAATCTGTCGCTCGATTTTTCGGATAATACTTTTCAACCTCTGGCCGCGCGTATGCGGCCAGAAAATTTAGCACAGTATATCGGCCAGCAACATTTGCTGGCTGCGGGGAAGCCGTTGCCGCGCGCTATCGAAGCCGGGCATCTGCATTCTATGATCCTCTGGGGGCCGCCGGGTACCGGCAAAACAACCCTCGCTGAAGTGATTGCCCGCTATGCGAACGCTGATGTGGAACGTATTTCTGCCGTCACCTCTGGTGTGAAAGAGATTCGCGAGGCGATCGAGCGCGCTCGGCAAAACCGCAATGCAGGTCGCCGCACTATTCTTTTTGTTGACGAAGTTCACCGTTTCAACAAAAGCCAGCAGGATGCATTTCTGCCACATATTGAAGACGGCACCATCACTTTTATTGGCGCAACCACTGAAAACCCGTCGTTTGAGCTTAATTCGGCACTGCTTTCCCGTGCCCGTGTCTATCTGTTGAAATCCCTGAGTACAGAGGATATTGAGCAAGTACTAACTCAGGCGATGGAAGACAAAACCCGTGGCTATGGTGGTCAGGATATTGTTCTGCCAGATGAAACACGACGCGCCATTGCTGAACTGGTGAATGGCGACGCGCGCCGGGCGTTAAATACGCTGGAAATGATGGCGGATATGGCCGAAGTCGATGATAGCGGTAAGCGGGTCCTGAAGCCTGAATTACTGACCGAAATCGCCGGTGAACGTAGCGCCCGCTTTGATAACAAAGGCGATCGCTTTTACGATCTGATTTCCGCACTGCATAAGTCGGTACGTGGTAGCGCACCCGATGCGGCGCTGTACTGGTATGCGCGAATTATTACCGCTGGTGGCGATCCGTTATATGTCGCGCGTCGCTGTCTGGCGATTGCGTCTGAAGACGTCGGTAATGCCGATCCACGGGCGATGCAGGTGGCAATTGCGGCCTGGGATTGCTTTACTCGCGTTGGCCCGGCGGAAGGTGAACGCGCCATTGCTCAGGCGATTGTTTACCTGGCCTGCGCGCCAAAAAGCAACGCTGTCTACACTGCGTTTAAAGCCGCGCTGGCCGATGCTCGCGAACGCCCGGATTATGACGTGCCGGTTCATTTGCGTAATGCGCCGACGAAATTAATGAAGGAAATGGGCTACGGGCAGGAATATCGTTACGCTCATGATGAAGCAAACGCTTATGCTGCCGGTGAGGTTTACTTCCCGCCGGAAATAGCACAAACACGCTATTATTTCCCGACAAACAGGGGCCTTGAAGGCAAGATTGGCGAAAAGCTCGCCTGGCTGGCTGAACAGGATCAAAATAGCCCCATAAAACGCTACCGTTAATGTTATCGTTGCGGTAATGTTGTTACTGTATCCCTGTGGTCGCAGGCTGTGGCCACATCTCCCATTTAATTCGATAAGCACAGGATAAGCATGCTCGATCCCAATCTGCTGCGTAATGAGCCAGACGCAGTCGCTGAAAAACTGGCACGCCGGGGCTTTAAGCTGGATGTAGATAAGCTGGGCGCTCTTGAAGAGCGTCGTAAAGTATTGCAGGTCAAAACGGAAAACCTGCAAGCGGAGCGTAACTCCCGATCGAAATCCATTGGCCAGGCGAAAGCGCGCGGGGAAGATATCGAGCCTTTACGTCTGGAAGTGAACAAACTGGGCGAAGAGCTGGATGCAGCAAAAGCCGAGCTGGATGCTTTACAGGCTGAAATTCGCGATATCGCGCTGACCATCCCTAACCTGCCTGCAGATGAAGTGCCGGTAGGTAAAGACGAAAATGACAACGTTGAAGTCAGCCGCTGGGGTACCCCGCGTGAGTTTGACTTTGAAGTTCGTGACCACGTGACGCTGGGTGAAATGCACTCTGGCCTCGACTTTGCAGCTGCAGTTAAGCTGACTGGTTCCCGCTTTGTGGTAATGAAAGGGCAGATTGCTCGCATGCACCGCGCACTGTCGCAGTTTATGCTGGATCTGCATACCGAACAGCATGGCTACAGTGAGAACTATGTTCCGTACCTGGTTAACCAGGACACGCTGTACGGTACGGGTCAACTGCCGAAATTTGCTGGCGATCTGTTCCATACTCGTCCGCTGGAAGAAGAAGCAGACACCAGTAACTATGCGCTGATCCCAACGGCAGAAGTTCCGCTGACCAACCTGGTACGCGGTGAAATCATCGATGAAGATGATCTGCCAATTAAGATGACCGCCCACACCCCATGCTTCCGTTCTGAAGCCGGTTCATATGGTCGTGACACCCGTGGTCTGATCCGTATGCACCAGTTCGACAAAGTTGAAATGGTGCAGATCGTGCGCCCAGAAGACTCAATGGCGGCGCTGGAAGAGATGACTGGTCATGCAGAAAAAGTCCTGCAGTTGCTGGGCCTGCCGTACCGTAAAATCATCCTTTGCACTGGCGACATGGGCTTTGGCGCTTGCAAAACTTACGACCTGGAAGTATGGATCCCGGCACAGAACACCTACCGCGAGATCTCTTCCTGCTCCAACGTTTGGGATTTCCAGGCACGTCGTATGCAGGCACGTTGCCGTAGCAAGTCGGACAAGAAAACCCGTCTGGTTCATACCCTGAACGGTTCTGGTCTTGCTGTTGGTCGTACGCTGGTTGCAGTAATGGAAAACTATCAGCAGGCTGATGGTCGTATTGAAGTACCAGAAGTTCTGCGTCCGTATATGAACGGACTGGTATTTTTTGGCTAATACCCAAGTTTGGTGAATCTAAAAAGCGGCTGCG
>ENA-UOIZ01001521-UOIZ01001521.1-human-gut-metagenome-genome-assembly--contig:-P88-NODE-1521-length-18727-cov-9.166452_pt1 | contig 18727 bp, 10 predicted proteins | sample MGYA00242336_ERZ723883 | MGnify/ENA metagenome assembly ERZ723883 | reverse complement strand
GGACCCACGAGAAAGGGGCTGCTCGCCCCTTTCAGACCCCAAAGAAGAAGTCGAACCGGAAAAAAAGCTAGCCGCTGCGCTTAACGCTTTTTTCTCGGCTCTCCGATTGGAACAGGAACGACAGGAGGAAAACGGCGTGATCAAAGTGGAAATGATGCAGACCGACAAGGGCTATAGTGTAGCAGCAAGCGGCCACGCAGACTATGCACCCAAAGGCCAGGACATTGTGTGTGCGGCAGTGAGCGTGCTGCTGCAGACGCTGGCCAACAAGGTGGAGGAGGCTGCACGGCAGAAGCAGCTGGAGAGCAGCTGCGTGCAGCACGGTGAGTCTTTTGTGGTGCAGGCAAAGCCCAGCGGCGGCATGACCGGAATCATGGTTGCTGCATGGTACGACTTTGTGGAGGAAGGGCTGAGCGAGCTGGCCGGGCAGTACCCGGACCATGTGGAGTTGTACATTTACGATGACAGCGACGGCTGCGATGCGCCGGAAAAGGCACTGAACCTGCAGAAATTTGCCGAAGGCGGAGACGGCGGCGCAGGTGCTGCAGAGGGCGGTGCGGCGGAAGCTGCGGCCCCGGCGGTGCAGGCACCGGCTTTGCGGCCGGCGCAGGAACGGCTGGCACGGCGCAGCGGGGCGCTGAAGGGCAAGGCGGCAGGCGGAGAGAAACTCCCCCAGCCGCCTGCGGGCGGCAGCAACCTCAAGGAGGGGGCCTCTGGCAGTGAGAGTGACCCGGCGGAAGCGGAGAAGCACCAGGAACCTGCCAAGGAGCCCAAGGCCGAAAAGACCCCGGAGGAGCGCCGGAGAGCCTTTGGCGAGATGGTGCAGGGCGAATACAGCGACGTGTTCCAGGAGATGATGCAGCGGGCCATTGATAAGGCCACGGAGAACATCCGGCAGAATCCGCAGGTGGCGCGGCTGACCCAGGCACTGGCCAATGCCTACGGCGTGGACACCGATGACATGGACGGCCTGATCGAGGCGGTGGAGAACGGCCGCGTGAAGGACGAGAAATATTACGAGGACCTGGCCCAGCAGCGGGGTGTGAGCGTGAAAACGGCCCGGGAGCTGGACAAGATGGAGAGCGACCTGAAGCGCAGCAACACCCGCAACGCGCAGCTGCAGGCCATGCAGCAGGAAGCAACCCGCCAGCAGCGGGTGAGCCAGATCCAGGCACAGTGGGAGGCCCAGGCCGCCCAGCTGAAGACCCAGTACCCGGATTTTGAGCTGCAGGAGGTGCTGGCCAACGAGCAGGTGGCCGACCTGATGCGCCGGGGCGTGAGCTTGCCGGACGCTTACCGGGCCGCCTACTTTGACCACATCATGCAGCAGGCCACAGCCCAGACCGCCCAGAAGGTGGAGCAGGGCGTGGCGGCGCGCATCCAGCAGCGGGCTGGCCGACCCGGCGAGAACGGCACCCGGCCCGGCGGCGCGGTGACCACCCATGTGGATGTGGCCAGCATGAGCCGCCGCCAGCTGGAGGACCTGGAACGCAGGGCACGCCGGGGCGAGAAGATCACGCTGTAACGACTTCCCACACGAGGGTGTGAGAACATAAACCTTTGAAGGAGGACCAAACCATGAAATGGAAGAAGATGAACCTGCAGCTGTTTGCGGATGCGCACGAGCAGCTGCAGAACACCACCGGCAGCTCCGGCATGAGCGCCGAGATGAAAACCTTTTACGAGCGCCGCCTCATCGACCAGGCGCTGCCGGCGCTGGTGCATGACCAGTTCGGCGACAGCTACCCCATCCCGGCCAACAACGGCAAGACCATCGAGTTCCGCAAGTATGACGCGCTGCCCAAGGCCACCACGCCCCTGACCGAGGGCGTGACCCCGGAAGGCCAGGCCCTGACCGTGACCACGGTGACCGCTGAGGTGCACCAGTACGGCGGCTGGGTGCCCCTGACCGATATGGTGCAGATGACCACCATTGACAACAACGTGGTGCAGGCCACCAGCGTGCTGGCAAGCCAGAGCGGCCGCACCATGGACACCATTGTGCGCGACATTCTGGCCGGCGGCACCAACGTAATCTACGCCCCCAAGGTGAGCGACGGCGTTGAGACCCCCGTGAGCAGCCGTGCGGGCCTGGACGCCACGGCCCAGCTGACGGTGGACCTGATTGAGCAGGCGGTGGCCCAGCTGAAGGTGCAGAATGCTGACCCCATCGGCTCTGCCGGCGGCAGCTATGTGTGCATCATCCACCCGTACACGGCCTACGACCTGAAGAAGGACCCGGCCTGGGTGGAGGCCCACAAGTACGCCAGCCCCGAGGAGATCTTTGAGGGCGAGATCGGCAAGATCGGCAACGTGCGCTTTGTGGAGACCAGCGAGGCAAAGATCTGGACGGGCACCGGCTGCCCCAGCGGCCTTGCGGTGTTTGGCACCCTGGTGCTGGGCGCCCACGCCTACGCCACCACCGAGCTGGAGGGCGGCGGCCTGCAGCACATCGTGAAGCAACTGGGCTACGGCGATGACCCCCTGAACCAGCGTGCCTCTGTGGGCTGGAAGGCCGTGAAGACCGCCGAGCGTCTGAGCGAGCAGTACATGGTGCGCATTGAGAGCTGCAGCGCACGCTACAGCGCCAAGGCGAAGGCAAACTGAGGAACGGAGGATGAACACAAAATGGCAGTGAAGAAAGAAACCGCCCAGCAGGCTGCAGAGGCAGCCACCCAGGACACCAAGGACGTGCAGGCGGAGAAGCCCGCCACCGAGGTGATCCACCTGTTCAAGGACAACGGCCGCTACTCCAGCGCCCGTTTTGTGAGCGTGAACGGCGAGGCGTACCTGATCCAGCGCGGTGTGGACGTGGAGGTGCCTGCGGCGGTGGCCGAGGTGCTGCGCCACAGCGAGGAGATGGACAACGCGGCCAACGCGAAGATCGAGGCGGCCCAGGCGGCGGCGCAGAACGTGCCGGCACTGCAGAAGCTGTAAGAACAACGTGAAGAGAACACCCGGTACGGCAGGCACTTGCTGTGCCGGGTGTTTTTGCTAAGGAGGCGGAACGATGACAGCCGGAAAGGCGATAGAACTTTGCGACCAGATGCGGCCGAACAACGACTTTGGGGACGAGATGAAGCAGATGTGGATGCGCCAGTGCGACGCGCGGCTGCGGCAGACGGTGGTGAGCCGCTCGGCCTGCGGCGATTTTGACGCCGTGGGCGCGGACATGGCCGGGGACGGGCTGGAGTATGACACCCAGCTGCTGGCACCGGATGCCTTCAGCGCACTGTACCAGCACTGGCTGTGCGCCCAGATGGACCTGGCCCTGGGCGAGACGGCCCGGGCGGTGAACGAGCTGCAGATGTACAGTGACTACTGCCAGGAGTTTGCAGCCTGGATGCGGCAGAAATACCCCCCGGCGGGCGGGGTGCAGTGGAGGTATTGAGAGATGATCGACGGGACGAACCTGAACCAGCTGACCGGTAGCCGGCAGCTGTTGCGGGCCTTTGGGGGCATCAACGAGACCTACAGCTGCAGCGAGGCGGAGCTCTCGGCGGCGCTGAATTTCTCCGGCCGGGGATTTCCGGCGCTGCAGACCCGGGCCCTGCGCAAGAAGGTGCGGGATGTGGAAAAAGTAAACGGCATGTACCACCTGAACGGGCTGCTGATCTGCCGGGGAATGGGGCTGGAATACGCACCGGACGGGCAGGCGGGCCGCACGGCGGCGGTGACGCTGGAGAATGTGCTGACCGATGACCGCAAGGAACTGGCCGGCATGGGCAGCAAGGTGCTGATCTGGCCGGATAAGCTGGCCTTTGACACCGAGACCGGCCAACTGGAGCCGCTGGGGGCGAAGTGGGAGCTGGGCGACCGGAAGATGACCGTGTGCCCCTGCGACACGGAGGGCAAGGTATACGAGGTGACCGGTGCGGGCGACACGGAACCGGAAGAGCCGGAGGACGGGCAGCTGTTTTTGAAGGGCGACCCGAAGAACCTGTACGACTATGAGAGCGTGCTGGAAAAGTGGAGCGCCAAGAGCGGCAAGTGGGTGCAGGTGCTGGTGAACACGGTGCGCATGACCTGCCCGGGGATCGGGAGCCTGCTGAAGGAGGGCGACACGGTGACCCTGACCGGCATGCCGCAGGCGGTGTGTGACGCGCTGGCGGCAGACCTGAACGGAGAGATCGTGGTGCAGGCGCTGGAAGGAGACGACCTTGTGGCCAGCCTGACCCCGGCCCAGGACAGCAGCCGGTACTATGGCAGCTGGACGGTGACGGCCACGGGCACCAGCTGGCGCAGCCTGGACGGGGCACGCACCGAGAATGAGGGCCTGGCCGTGAGCATCACGCTGGAGCGGCGGGTGCCGGAGCTGGACTTTGTGACCGAGCAGGGCAACCGGGTGTGGGGCTGCAGCAAGAAGGAAAACACCATTTACGCCTGCCGCCTGGGTGACCCTACCAACTGGTACAGTTACCGGGGCATTGCCTCGGACAGCTATGCCGTGAGCGTGGGCAGCGACGGGGCCTTTACCGGGGTGGCCAGCTGCATGGGGTATGTGCTGTTTTTCAAAGAAAACTGCATCCACAAGCTGTACGGCTCCAAACCCAGCGACTACCAGCTCTCCAGCGTGCGGTGCCGGGGCGTGGCAGCCAACGCCGCCCACAGCCTGTGCGTGCTGAACGAGACACTGTACTATCTCTCGCCCGGCGGGGTGATGGCCTGGGACGGCAGCCTGCCCAGCAAGGTGTCCGGCGCGCTGGACACCGGGAAGCTGACGGGGGCCGCGTGGTGCGCTGCTGGAAGCCTGGACGCGCGATATTACCTGTACCTGCGCCGGCAGGGGGACAGCGCCGGGCGGCTGCTGGTGTACGACACGGAGCGGGGCCTGTGGCACGAAGAGAGCGCCGTGGGCTACGAGATGGCCAGCACCGGCCAGCAGCTGTACCTGTGGGATGGCCGGGCCCTGTGGGCGGCAGACCCCGACCGGGAAACAGAAGGGGAAGCCGAGGCGGCACTGCAGTTTGAGGCGGTGAGCGGGGACATTGGACTGACCGAGACGGATGACAAATACATCAGCCGGATCACCCTGCGGCTGGACGCCCAGACCCACAGTGTGGTGACGCTGGCGGCGAGCTACGACGGCGGACCCTGGGAGACCCTGCGCACGGCGGCCGCCACGGGAGACCATGCCCGGCTGAACCTGCCCTTTGAGCCGCGCCGGCACGACACCATGCGGCTGAAGCTGAGCGGCACGGGGCAGATCGCTTTGCGGAGCATGGCCTTTACGCTGGCAGGCACCACCGGCGGCCGGGTGACCGGGGCTGGGCCGAGAAAGTGAGGGATGAACATGGCGAGTTTAGCGGGGCTGAACGGCATCAGCCTGCCCAGCTTTGGCAGCAGCATGGACCCGGAGGACGCCCGGGCCCTGCGCAACTACCTGTACCAGCTGCAGGAACAGCTGGGCTACGTGCTGACCAACCTGGACAGCGAGAACATGAGCGAGAATTTTTTGAGCAGTAAGGGGGAGACGGAATGAGCAGACTGAGCAATGCCCGGACGGAACTGGAGAACTACGAAAAGACCCGCCCGGCGGACTATGTGAGCCAGTACCAGCCGAAGATCAAGGACGTGATGGGCCAGCTGGACGGCATGAAAGAGTTTGACTACGACCCGGACGCCGACACGGCCTACCAGCAGTACAAGAGCCAGTACACCCGCTCGGCCAAGCTGGCGAACCAGAACGCACAGGCCAATGCCGCCGCCCAGACCGGCGGTTATGGCAGCAGCTACGGCACCCAGGCGGGCCAGAACGCCTACACGGCCACCATGAACAACCTGGACAACGTGCTGAACAGCCTGCAGGACCAGAGCCGCAGCGAGTACACGGCCAAGCGCACCGGGCTGGAGAGCCAGCTGAGCGGACTGCAGAACGCCGAACAGCAGGACTACCAGAACTACCAGAAGGACATGGCCAACTGGATGGACGGGCTGCAGTACCGCCAGAACGAGTACGACAAGGCCAGCAGCGAGAGCAGCCAGCGCACCAGCCGGTGGCTGAACGGCATTCTGAGCGCGGTGCAGCTGGCGGCGCAGATCTTACCGTTCTTTTTTGTGTAAGGAGGGGACACCATGGGAACCATTGCGAGACTGAACACGGCAAAGAAGAAGCTGGCCCAGGCCGAACAGGCTATGCCGGGGGCCTACCAGAACAACTACACGGACAGCATCAACCAGAAGCTGGTGCAGCTGGCGGATGCCAGCCTGACCGGCAGCACCGGCGTGGACACGGACGCCCTGAACGCTGCCTACCAGCAGTACCGGGCCAACAGCGTGGCCAACGCCCAGAACGGCGCGGCAGCCGCTGCCGGCACGGCCAATACCCTGGCGGGCGGGTACGGTGCGGACTGGGCCAAGACGGCGGCGAACCAGGCGGCAGGGGAGCAGATCGCAGGCGTGGACAACAGCCTGAGCAGCCTGCGGGCGGACGCTTTGCAGAACTGGAAGCAGAAGATGAGTGACACCACCAGCGTGCTGGACGACCTGCTGGGCCAGCAGAGCCTGGAACGCAGCGAGTATGACGGCAGCGTGAGCAATGCCCAGAACTGGCGGGACTACCTGAGCGGCCGGGTGGACACGGCACGGCAGGAGAACAGCGACTTCTGGAACAATGTGTGGAACGTTGTGAAGGGCGTGGGCAACGCGGTGAAGACCGGGTACGATGCCTACCAGGGCTATTACCAGTGGGACAAGGAGTTTGAACTACAGAAGCAGCAGTATGCGGACAGCCTGCAGCGCACCCAGCTGAGCGACCAGATCAGCGCCATGGAACAGGCGCAGGCCTTTAAGCAGGCGGGCTTTGATGACCTGGCAGCCCAGACCCTGACCAAGTACGGACTGGACAGCACGATGCTGGACGCCTGGGAGGGCATGAGCGATACCCAGAAGGACAAGATGGCGGCCCTGCTGCAGGGCGCAAGCCTGGCGGGCAGCGGCAACGACACGGCAGCAAAGAATTACCTGCAGATGGCAGGACTGAGCGGGGACAGCACGGACAGCTACGGCACCATTGCCGGGCGGCTGAACAGCTCGAACCTTGCATACCAGCAGGCGCTGCTGGGACTGCAGCAGCGGTACAAGACCACGGGCACCGGAAGCACGAGAAGCGGTGGGAGCAGCTCGGGAAGCAAGAGCGGCGGCTACACGACCAGCCAGCTGCAGCAGATGGCAAACAAATTTTCCAGCATGAAGGGCACCGAGCCCCTGTACGACTTTTACAAGCGGACCCTGACCAATGCGGGATGGATCAAGGCAGACACCGGCACCAAGGCCAGCACCCAGAGCGCGGCGGGAGGAACCGGAGCGGGAAAGGCGGGAACCACGACCAGCAAGCTGCCGGCAGCGACCACCAAAACGCCGTGGAGCACCAGCGGCACGGTGGACGGCGTGGCGGGGGCGTCGGTGAGCATGGCCAGCCCGAAAGGCGGCAATTACAATATGGCGCTGCGAGAAGCACAGCAGATGGCAAACAATGGCTATGACATGGCCCAGATCACCGAGTATCTGATCCGGAAAAATTACAGTGACAGCACCATCAGTCAGGTGTCGCAGACTATGGGATGGTAAAGGAGGAGCAACATGAGCCTGAGTGTAGAACAGGTGCGCCAGATGCGGGAGCAGATTAAAGCGAATGACGCCGCAAAAACCGCAGCCCAGAAGAAGAAGACGACGACCCAGACGGCCAAGACCACCCCGGCGGCACCGGCAGCCAAGAGCGCCGGCACGGGCCTGAGCGTGGCCCAGGTGGCGCAGATCCGCAGCCAGATGACGGCTGCCCCCGCCAGCACCAGCCGCCTGCAGACGACGGCCAGTACCCCGGCCTGGACCGGCGGCACGCGGCAGGTGCTTGGCACGGTGAGCGCGGACGCTCTGGGCAAGCAGGTGCTGGCAGACATGACCAGCGACACGGGCAGCCCGGTGGCCACGGACCGGCAGGAGGACTACGAACCGGACTGGAACTATGTTGGCAGCGACAACGCCCCGAAACAGCGGGCCATTGCGCAGGGCACCTACGGCAGCTACGCCAAGGCGGCGCAGAAGGTGGGAAACGCCCTTGCCAAGGACCGGCAGACCGACCGCTTTGACGAGCTGAACCAGTGGATGGACGAAAGCCCCCGGCACCGGGAGGTGGTGGACCTGCTGCGGCAGAAGGAGTACACCACTCAGGAGGACAAGGGCGTTGCCCCGGAGCAGGCCGTGCAGGTGACCGGTACAAAGCAACGGTACAGCCCCGGAGACCTTTTGAAGATGGGGTACACGGCCCAGGAGATCAACGAGGCCCGGGCATACATCCGGGAATATGATGCCTTGCCGGTGACTGACCGGGCGGTGCGCCGCACGGCGGACACCACGAAGGGCATTGCAGCCACGGTGGCGTCGGCGGTGCCCATGGCGGGCGAGATGACCACCCAGGGCGTGAAGGACATCCGGGCTACCCAGAAAAACGAGGCGGCGCTGGACAAGGAACTGGAAGGCGATGCCCGTGGCAAGGAACTGAAAGACCGGATCACGGCGGTGGACATGGACTATAACCCCCAGTACACCGACGAGGATCTGCGCGGCATGGGCTACAGCCAGAGCGAGATCGACGAAATGCGCAGCCGCATTGCCGGGACGGTGCAGAAAACGGCGCTGGATAAAGACACGAGCCTTGGCTACCAGCTGTACCACTACGGCCAGCAGCGCACGGAAGCGGCCCAGGCGGGCATGAGCCCGGCGGCCAAAACAGCCATGGGCGTTGCCACCAGCGCAGCGGAAAACCTGGCTGTTGCGGGCGTGAGCCCCTACCTGGTGCTGCCGGTGCTGAGCGCCCAGGGCGCGGCCGAGAGCATGGGCCAGGACGTGGAGAAGGGCACCAGCGTCGGCCAGGCTGTGGGCGTGGGCCTTGCAAAGTTTGGCGCAGGCTGGGCCATCAACAGCGTGGGCGTGGCGGACATGGCCCGCAGCATGGGCGTGGACTATGCCCGGGACACGGTGGCCGGAAAGCTGGCCGATCTTGTGCGCAGCTCGAAGCTGGTGAGCGGGCTGGGCAACAGCCAGCTGGCCGCCAACACGATCTCCGGCGGCGTGGACAATGCGGTACAGGCCTTTGTGGAGACCTATGCGGACAAGATCATTGATGCCACGCTGGGCGGCGACCAGCAGGCCGCCGACGAGCTGCTGCAGAGCGACACCTTTTTGCAGGCGCTGCAGAGCGGCCTGACGGGTGGTGCCTCCGGTGCCCTGGGCGGTGCCGTGGGCACGGGGCTGGGCGCCATGAGCCGGACGCTGGACGCCCGGGCCGGAACCGAAACGGCTGCCCCGGTGCAGGCGGACACCGAGAGCCGGGCGGCGGATGCCGCAGCGGCGCAGCGGGCGCTGGAAGCGCGGGCCATGGAGCCGGGAGAAGCTGCACGGCAGCAGGCAGACCAGGCCGCCGCCGTGCAGCAGACGGACAATGCAGATGCTGCGGAAACAACTGCCCAGAAGGATGCGGCCTCGGCGGTGCGCAGCGAGAACCCGGCGGTGCAGCAGCTGGCGGCCGCCCTGCAGGCGGACAACCTGACGGGCAAGACCATCAACCTGTTCACCCCGAACGCGGCCAACGAAGCAAACCGGGCGGCCTTTGCGGAGGAGTACGGCATGGAGCTGCCCGCCACGGCCAGCGAGACCCGGAAAGCCCTGCGCACGCTTGCCCAGCAGACACAGCAGCAGGCAGCGGAAGTTCCCGACACAAATGTCGGGAACAATGCGGCGCGGGCAGAGAACCCTGCCGCTGATCCGGGCCAGGGTGCCGTGGAAAAGGCCGGGGAAACCGTGGAAAGCGGGCAGGGCTACAGCGTGAGTATGAGCAACGACACCATGACGGTGCGCTTTGCGGACGGCACGGAAGCGGTGCGGACGGTAGACCCGGAAAACCCCAGGACTATGCTGTTTGACCCGGAACAGCTGCACCAGCAGGCGCAGGCGGAAAGCCGGGCTGAAGTACAGCAGGAAGCGCCGGCGCAGCAGCAGAGCCCGGCGGAAGCGGACGGCCTGCGGCGGACGGCGGGGCTGCAACAGCAGACCCTGACCGAGAAGCAGCGGGAAGTGCAGCGGGTGCTGACGGACTGGAAGGTGAGCGAGGGCGCGGCGGAGACCATCAGCCGGATGGTGCCGGACAGCATTGCAGACCTGGAACGCTACACGGCGGCAGCAAGCAGCATGTACCGCATGGGCCAGATGGACGGGGTGAAAACCTTTGACAAGGCGCTGGAGCTGGCGGGCGGCATGAACAACCTTGCCCCGAACACGAACTATGTACTGCAGCAGCCCGGCGGAGAGCAGGCACTGCGGGCGGCCTTTTTGCAGGGGCAGGGCGAAGTGGAAGCCGGCACGGTGGAGCGCGGGGCCCTGGGCGGTGCCCTGACCGACCAGAGCACCAAAGGCGAGGGCCGGGTGATCTGGAAGGGAAGCGACCGCGCGGCGGACGATGTGGCAGCCCAGGTGATCCGGCTGAACGCGGCGGGAACCGGCACGGACGCCATTTTGAAGAGCGTGCTGCTGGGCCCGGACGGAAGCCCCAGCGAGCGGGTGAAAGCCTATGTGGACACCGAGACGGGCCGCATCTTTTTTGGCGACCGGAACGGAGACGTGTTTGGTACGGTGCTGCACGAGGACTACCACTGGTACAACGCTCTGGACGCTGAGGGTGCCAAGGCGGTGCAGAACACGGCGCTGGAGTACCTGGCGAAGAGCGAGGGCTTTGAGAACGTGGACGAGCTGATCCGGGACAAGGTGAAGGATTATGCCGCCCAGGGCCTGACCTACGAGCAGGCTGCAGAGGAACTGGTGGCAGACAGCTGGCGCGGAATTTTTGACAGTGCCGAGAGCGTGACCCGGTGGGCGGAGTTCCAGCGGGCGCAGGCGGAGAAGAACGCCGGCAAGGCAGGCACCATCCACAAGGTGATGACCGCCGTGAAGGAGATGCTGAACGGCATCATCAGCCGGGCAAAGGAAGTGCTGACCCTTGACCCGGAGAACCGAGCGGCCCTGAAAGCCCAGCGTCTGGCCGAGGCGGAAAAGCGGGCCCTGCAGGACGCCTATTTTGCCCATGCGGAAAAGGCCATGGACAACCTGCGGGCGGCAAAAGAAAACGCCGCAGCCCTCAAGAGTGAGGGTGCGGCGCAGGGGGTGCGGTTCAAACTGCACGAGGGAAAAGATTCTCTGGTAGAGCAGATGAACGGCCATCTGGATGAATTGGAAGAAATGAAACCGGTGGCGACAATCGAAGGAACAGAGGTGTCTTTCGGAAAAACGCGAAACGAAAACATTTCCAATGTTGAGGAATTCTTTGATTCTATAGGAAACAAAGTGATTCGTGAAAACTTCGGAATGGTGGAGTTGACAAAGAGCGGTGCACGTGCAACGGTGCAGCATGGGAACAGCAAAGCAAAACAGGTTGCGGTTGCTGCAGTCCCCGAAGTAATTCAAAAAGGATAGAAAATCGGGTATGAGCAAAACTGGCACGGTCGTGTGTATGATAGTTATGTCTGTGCAGCGCCCGGCGAAATTGACGGAACAAAGCTGTATGAAGGCGTGATTGTAAGAGAATACACCCGGCAGAATGGCATGAAGAATTTCTATGTTCATGAGGTATGCTGGACAGATGGAAGCTATGTGACGTTTGACACTGAGGGAAATATGACAAAAAAAGAAGATACTCCCACACAGCTCCCGAAAGCTGTGCGGAGCACCCTTGCGGATGCTCAGGAAGTATCTTCTGACACTACTATAGCACAAACCTCTGCCAAAAGCAAGGAAAACAATGCAGCTGTGCAGAAAAATGTGCGCTATCAGCTGGCGGAGCAGGATGAGCTGGCAAAGCTGCGCACCGAACAGCAGCAGCTGACCAAGCAGCGCAGTGCCCTGAAGGAAGAACGCAGCGCATGGCTGAACAGTGCCGAAGTGCAGCGGATCGAGGCAAAGAAAAAGGCGCTGGGCGTTTTTTCTGCAGAGGGCAAGGCCTACCGGGACAGCGCAGAATACCAGGACTACCTTGCAAAGCGCAAGGAGTACAACAGCCGCCTGGCCGCGCTGGAAGAGCGGGACAGCGCCCTGACGGAGCAGATGAAAGCAGCCAATGAGCGTCTGCAGCAGCGGAAGGACGCCCAGGCCAAGGATGCACAGAACGCCTACAATGCCAGAGCCAAAGCGTACGGCGGCAATGCGGAGTACCGGCGGATGTTGGCGAAGGAGCAGTTCGGCGTGACGGAAGAATTCCGGCGGGCAGGGTACATTCTGCCGGACGGCCAGATGCTGGACTTTGCCCAGAATGACCGTAGCCGGGACACCGACCACCGGGAAATTCTGGAGGTGTTCGGCCCGGCGGAAGTGAAGAACGGCACGGAAGCTCTGAATGAGTTTTTGCTGGACGGCAATGTGCGTGTGATGGCCGAGGCACCGGGCGTGGACATTTCGGCGGACACGGCCCCCACGGCGCAGCAGCTGGAACAGATCCGGAAAATGGCCGAGCAGCTGGGCGGCGAGCGCAGGCAGTTCACGCTGGACATCTCCACAGCAGACGGCAGGGCTGCCGCCAGCAAGGAATACAGCGGGCGTGTGGATGCGGACAAGGTGGTGCGGGAGATCCGGGAGTATTACAAGACCGGAGAGCTGGCGCAGGAAAGCAGTCTTGCAAAGTTCCGTTTCCAGCTGGCGGAGCAGGCCAGCCGGGAGGTAAAGAAGAACGACCAGCGGCAGGCAAGCCGGGATATTGCGAACACGGCGGCGGCACTGGACACCCTGAGCCAGTTCTTTGGGGTGACGAGGGGTGTGAAGGTGAGCCAGGACAGCCTGGACGGGCTGGCGGCGCGGTGGACGAAAGCCAACGCCAGCCGGGCCGACCGGGCAAAGCTGGCCAACGAGACCCGGGTGCTGGTGGACTACCTGAAAGCGGACGGCGCGGACATGACAAAGGCCCAGGCGCTGGCCGAGACGCTGGCGGGCGAGGTGCTGGACGGGGCGACCTACCGCAACAGTGAGCTGTGGGACGAATACCCGGAGCTGCACCGGCTGGAGTACACCGTGAACAAGACCGGCAAGGCCAAGGCGGAGCTGGTGAAGCGGTACGGCAGCTGGAGCGCGGCGGTGGCCGAGGCCAGCAGCCACGGTGTGGCCCTGCGGCAGGCCGACGGCGTGCGGGACGGAAACCCGGCGGAGCAGTACGAGAGCATTGTGAACGACACCCGGGCCGTGGGCGGCATCCAGGACGGTGCGCGGGCGCTGTGGAAAGCGGCGGCCCAGCAGGCCGGTGTGGAGGGTGTCATGAGCATGGAGAGCACCGAGTGGCTGGACGTGCTGATGAATCTGCATGACAGCATCAAGCCGGAGATGCGCAGCCGCTTTGCGGACGAGGCCGAGTACGAGGACGCCCGGGTGGAGCTGGCCGGGCGGATGATCGAGGACATTATGAACGTGCCCGAGATGACCGACGCCCAGGCTATTTTTGAGGGCATGCAGAAGCAGGCGCTACAGATGGCCAAGGCGGCGGCCGGAGACGAGGCAAGGGCCGCCGAGGTGGAGAAGGGCATGCAGGGTGTCCAGAAAGTGCAGCGGCAGGAGTTTGCCCGCCGACTGGCCGCCAACCAGCGCACCGAGACCCGGGGCGCTGTGAAGATCGACGGCAGGACCTTTACCAACCTGGGCGACGTGAACGAGTACATCACCTACCAGCGGGAGGAGTTCCGCCGGAAGCTGAAGCAGCAGGAGCAGCGGCTGAAAGCCCAGCGGCAGGAGGACATGGACGCAGCAAAGCTGTGGTACAAGGAACGCATGGGCGAGCTGCGGGAAGAAAACGACTATCTGGCCGATCAGGTGAAGCAGGAGCAGCGCCGGGCCGACCGGGCGGAGCGCTCGCTGATGATCCAGGACAGGGAGATCCAGGACTGGGAACTGATGAACCAGCAGAAAGCTGCGGAGTGGTACCAGAAGCAGACGGAGCGGAACGCCATTGCGCTGGAAGTGGCCCGCCAGCAGCGGGACGAGGACATTGCCATTGCGAAGAAAGTAGCCGAGAACCGGGTGCAGCGGGCCCGGGACGCCCGGAAGGCGGACGAGCTGAAACGGAGCATCCGGGCGAACGCGGCCCAGCTGAACCAGATGGTGCTGCGGCCCCAGCAGGGCAAGTATGTGCAGAAGGGGCTGATCGTGGAGGCGGCGGAGGTGGCCAAGCTGGCAAACCTTGTGACCCTGAACCACAAAGCGGTGGACCAGCTGACCCGGCTGAAGAGCAGCGTTATGGCCAGCATGGGCAGCGAGGGAGCACCCAACGCCATGACCGAGGACTGGAAGCAGAGCAAGGTGCCGGAGCTGATCCAGACGCTGTACGATGACCTGACGGCCACGAAGAACGTCCGGCTGGACAAGCTGCACGAGCAGCTGGCCCAGGCGGAAGCTCTGCCGGACAGTGAGAAGGCAAGGGCATTGCAGGACCGGCTGAAAGCGCGCATCCGGGACACGGAGAACCGTGTCAGCCTGCCCATGACAGTGGACCAGCTGCGGCTGCTGAAAGCCATTACCAGCAGCACGCTGCATGTGATCCGCACCGAAAACAAGACCCTGAGCCTTGCAAAGGCTGAGGAAGTGAGCGCCATTGCGGACGCTGCTGCCTACGAGGTGAAAACCAGCAAGGGCAACCGCCCCGGCGGGCGGTTTGACGGGCTGCGGAACACGCTGACCAAGTACCAGCTGGACATGCTGGGCGGCGAGCGGGTGTTCCGCATGCTGGGCGGCTACGCAAAGAACGGCCAGATGGAGAAGCTGGCGAGGATGCTGAACGACGGCCAGCGCCGGCAGAGCGAGATCACCATCAAGGGCGAGAAGCTCTTTGCGGACGTGACGGGCAAGACCCACCTGAAAGAGATGGACGCCTTTGCCGGGCCGGGGGCCGAGACGGTGGACGTCGGCCTGACCGACACCAAGGGCAACAGCGTGCCGCTGAACCACGCCATGCTGTGCAGCCTGTACATGCATCTGCAGAACGCGGACAGCCGACAGCATCTGCTGAACGGCGGCCTGACGGTGCCGAACATGGAACAGTACACAAAAGGAAACATTGAACGGGCCTACCAGGAGGACCAGACCGTGCACCTGGGCGGCTTGCAGAATGCCGACGGCACCCCGATGGCGGACACGGTGCTGCAGACGGTGGAAAACGCTCTGACCGACTACGACCGGGCGTGGATCGCGGACATGCAGGAACTGTTCAACCGGTACACCACAAACCTGATCAACGAGACCAGCATGCAGCTGCTGGGCTACAACCGGGCGGGGGTGAAAAACTACTACCCCATTGCGGTGGACAAGAGCGCCCTGGCGACCCAGATCGAGGGGCTGAACCTTGACGCCACCATTGAGGGCCGGGGCTTTTTGAAGAACCGTGTAAAGAAAGCGGTGCAGCCCATTTTGCTGGAAGAGTGCAGCAATGTGGTGCAGCGCAGCATCCGGGACACGGCGGCTTATGCGGGCTTGGCACTGCCCATCCGGGACGTGCAGAAGGTGCTGAACAGCAACGTGGAAACAAAAGATGGCGTGTACAACCTGAAAAACGGCATCATCAAGGAGCAGTGGGGCCGCAGCGCGGTGGAGTACATCAACGACCTACTGACCGACCTGCAGACCAAGCAGCGCAGGCGACCGAGTACGGCCAACAAGGTGCTCGACCGGCTGCGGGGCAACTACGCCGGGGCGATCCTGACTTTGAATCCGGGCGTGGCCATTGCGCAGGCAGCCAGTCTGCCCACGGCGGCGGCCGTGCTGGGCGCCGACACCATGGCGTCGGTGGTGCCCTTTGTAAAGAACTTCTCCCCGAAGCAGCGGGCGGCGCTGGAGACGGAGATCTCGGAACACGGGGACGTGCTGCTGGAGTGGCGCAAGCGCGGCAGCCAGCGGGGCGAACTGGCCAGCATTGGCAAAGGCCTCACACCGGCAGAAAAGGCCATGGACAAGCTGCCGAAAGCCCTGACCGGGTGGATCAACGGCGTGGACGAGGTGACGGTGGCGGCGCTGTGGGAGGGCAGCAAGGCCTATGTGAAGAACCACCCGGGCGAATTTGCCGAAGGGGCCGCCCAGGAGGGCAGCGAGGACTACTGGCAGGCCGTGAACCGGATGTACCAGAAGGTGATCGAGCAGACCCAGCCCAACTATACCGTGATGCAGCGGGCAGGCATCCAGAGAAATCCCAACGAGGTGCTGAAGCAGCTGACCATGTTTACCACCCAGCGGTTCCAGAACTACGGCATCCTGGCTGACGCCGTGATGGACTACAACGCCCAGAAAGCGCGGTTTGAAGAGGGCGAAACGGAAGAGACCAAGGCAGAGCTGCAGCGGGCCGGCAAGCAGCTGCAGCGGGCGGCGGGGAGCCAGGTGGCGCAGACGGCGGTGTTTGCCCTGATGAAGATCGGCGCGGACTTTTTGCTGCACCGGTGGGACCGGGAGCAGGACGAAAACGGGGACGTGACCCTGAAGAGCCTGCTGAGCCGTTTTACCGGGCTGTTTACCGAGAGCGCGGCCGGAAATTTTTTGTTTGGCAGCGAGGTGTACAGCCTGGTGGACAACGCCCTGAACGGCAAGGATTATGATGTGGTGAGCGCCACGAACATCAGCGCCGTGAACGATCTGGCTGGGGACGTGACAAAGTTTGTGAGCGAGCTGCGTAAGGACACGGCAGACATGGACGAGGCAAAGCTGGCCGCCCACCACGGCAAGGTGGAGAAGTACGCCCTGACCCTGATGGAGGACGGGCTGGAAATTGCCGGCGTGCCCTTTGGCAACGGGTGGAAGATCCTGGAAGCCTTCAAGGGCTATGTGCAGGACGCGGTGAACATGTTCCACGGCGGGAAATTTACCTTTAACAGCCTGCCCAGCAGCGCCACCGGCCAGTATGACCGGCTGTATGACGCCTATGCCAGCGGCGACAAGGACGAGGCGCAGGCGGCTATGGAGAAGCTGCAGGAGATGGGCAAGGAAGAAGAGGCCTACAAGCAGCTGAAGACCCGCCTTGCAAAGTACGACGACCGGGTGCAGCAGGCGGCCCAGGCCCAGGTGAAAAGCAACGACAGCCAGCGCCAGCAGCTGACGCGGCAGGTAATCCGGGACCTGTACGAGGCGCTGGGCATCCGGGAAGGCGCAAAGGCTGACGCGGACAAGCGGGAGGCCGTGATCGACTGCGTGACCGGCGCCGTGAACAAGCGGGCCAACGAGGTGCTGAAGGGCGACAACGACAGCGTGACCGATGACCTGGTGGCGGCCGTGGACAGCGGCCGGGCACAGGATGTGCAGGAAGAACTTGACCGGCTGCTGCGGGCCGGAAAGAGCGTGACGAACCTGAAGAGCAAGATCACGGAGGTGTGCAAGCCGGAGTATCTGGCCGGCAGCGACTATGACCGGCAGAAGCTGGAGGAGATGCTGCTGGCCCTGACCGATGGGGACGGGAACGCCCTGTACGAGCAGAAAACCTTTGCCACCTGGCTGAAGAACGCCGACAAGGCGCAGCCCCCCACTGTAAATGACCCCTACGCAGACCTGAGATAAGAAAGAGCACCCCGGCGGCCGGAAATGGCTGCCGGGGTGCTCTTGCTTTGGCGGAAAGTCCGCAGGTTTTTTGTGCAGCGGAGTGCGGTAGACTGGAAGGGCGAAAGGAGGAGACGCGAATGCGTGTGAAGATCTTGAAGCGCAGTTTTGCCGGGGCGGAGTTTGCCCCGGACGTGCGGGTGCTGAAGGTGGGCGGCCAGAGCAGCGCCGGGGTGGAAAAGCTGGAATTTGAGCTGCCGGCAGAATGGCAGGGCCTGAGCGTGACGCTGCATGTGCAGTGGCTGGACGGCACCCTGCCCGCACCGGTGCTGCTGGACGACGAAGACAGCGTGGCGGTGGACAAGACCCTGACGGCCAGCCCCGGCGGCCAGTGGATGCTGCTGGCCCTGGGTGCGGACGGTTACCGGGCCCTGACAAAGCCCACCAAGTACGAGTGCTACAGCACTCTGAACACCGACGGAGACGTGGAAATCAGCCCCACCCAGTACGAGACCTTTGTGGCCCGGGTGCTGGAATACTCCAACACGGCGCAGCAGGCCGCAGCCAGCGCAAAGACCAACGCCGAGACGGCGGCCACCGCAGCAATCCGGGCGGTGAATGCCAAGGGCCAGGCAGAGACGGCGGCCCGGACGGCAACGGCAGGGGCTGAAAACTCTGAAAATTCGGCAGCGAGGGCAGAGGCTGCGGCGGCCCGGGCAGAGGCAGCGGCCCCGGAGACCGGGAAGGTGGTGAGCGTCAACGGCAAGGGCGGCGCGGTGCACCTGACGGCTGAGGATGTGGGAGCCATGCCGGCCAGCGGTGCGGCGGTGGTGCAGAGCATCCGGCTGGAGGGCCGCACCCTGACCGTGACGATGGCCGACGGCAGCGAAAAGAGCTTTACCACCCAGGACACCACCAGCCTGCCGGCCATGACCGGGGTGCTGGGTACAGAACACGGCGGCACCGGGAAGGAGACCCCGCTGACGGCGGAGGACGTGGGCGCGGTGGAAGCGGGGAGCGGCGTGTACCTCAAGGCGCTGACCGTGCAGGGCAACACAATGACCGTGACCAAGGGCGACGGCAGCACCGAGACCGTGATGCTGGCCCAGGAGTACGTGCTGCCTGCCGCCACAGCAGACCAGCTGGGCGGCGTGAAGGTGGGCGACTATCTGGACATCGCTGCGGACGGCACCCT
>ENA-UOIZ01001494-UOIZ01001494.1-human-gut-metagenome-genome-assembly--contig:-P88-NODE-1494-length-18922-cov-6.247151_pt1 | contig 18922 bp, 19 predicted proteins | sample MGYA00242336_ERZ723883 | MGnify/ENA metagenome assembly ERZ723883 | reverse complement strand
GACGGAATCCGTGTAGTTCGTAGAATTTTTCAGCAAGGGATGTTTATGATTTCCTTAGAGGATCTGGTATACTGGGTGGTTATTTTGCTTTGTTTTTTTCTTCATCTCTGTCAGGAAAATAATGGAAAAATCCGGGGCTATGTACTCCTGGGAAGCCTTCTGGGAGCGTGGATTTATTACAGTTTCTGCAGTCGGTTTGTTATGCGGTATCTGACGGAAAAGATTCATTATCTGAAAAAGAGGTTGAAAAAGTTCCGGGAAATGACTACAATAAAGTTAAATAAGCTTCGTAAAAGAAAGAAGCCTGAAGAATCGGAGAAAGAACATGAGAAAAACTAAAAAGCGTCGCCGTGGAAGCGGTACTGCAGGAATCATGATCATTGTGCTTGCATTTTTGGTTGTCATGACGGTTCAGATCTGCAGGATACGTTCAAAAGATGCGGAATATGCGGCAAAAGAAAAAGAATTACAACAGCAGTATGAGGAAGAAACCGAGAGATCTACGGAGATAGATGATCTTGAGACGTATATGAAATCCTCACAATATATTGAAGATGTGGCAAAAAGCAAGCTTGGACTGACTTATAAGAATGAAATCATCTTCAAGGAAAAGAAGTAGAAAAGAAGAATCTGTCTGAACAGGTTCTTCTTTTTCTTTAATGCATTGATGGAAGATTTGAGCGAAAACTTTTTTGAAAACCACAGAAAATCTGACAGAATATGCGTCATTGTCTGTGTATACTTGTCCCTCGAAAACAATTTTTTGGAGGTGTATCATGCGTACAGGACAATGGAAAACAATGGGGATAGGATCGCTGATCGGAAAAATGATCTATGCAGTATTCGGGCTGGCGGCAAGTATGTTATGTATCATGGGATATTATCCGGTGGTGCCGGCATTTTACACGGCATGCTGTCTGGATAAAAAGAGAAATTTTCTGCTATACATAGGACTGGTTGTGGGAATGGGCTGGTGCATGCCGGTGGCTGCGATTGTAAAATATCTGTTTATTCTTTTTGTACTGGGAATCGCAATCCGGTTTTATATATGGGCAAACAGGCGCTGCAGCGGATGGACGGCAGGAATGATTGCGGGAATTACAACGATCGCGATGAATACATCGGGACTTCTGATTCTGAATATGGAGAAAAAGGCATTGATTCTTGGCATCAGCGAAGGTGTGATCGTGTTTGCACTGGCAGTATTGTTCCATTATGGAATCGGAATGGGCAGTCAGATTTTCCGGGAGAGACATAAGAACCGGGTGGAACAGGAAGGCGTGGAAACGATGGTTGGAATGGACCCTCAGGGGCGGATTCATGCATTTGCAGAGGCAGTTGACGAGCTTTCCGTGGCATTTGCCGCGATGGACGGCAGGCAAAAGCCAAAACAGCAGGACCATCTGGATATTCTTGCCCAGGAGATTACCGGAAAGCTGTGTGCGGACTGCGATGGATGTGTTGTGTGTTTAGAGCAGCAGAAACCGGATTTCTGGATAAAAATCCGCCGGATGCTGCAGGCAGTTGCACAACACAGTACCAAAGAAGAAATTTTAAGTCAGAATTTTATGGAAGAGTGTCCGCGTTATTCCGGGATGGTGGAAGAGGCAATCTGGGCTTTTTCCCGTATGGAACTCAATGAGGCATGGTATCACCGCCTGCAGGAGAACCGCAAGGTAATCGCGGATCAGCTGGATGCGATGGCGGATGCTTTGCAGGACTGGGATCAGGGAATCCGGTGTATGGACCGGACAGAGCGTGTTCTGCTGGCAAAAATTGCGTTTGAGACAAGGGAACGGGGACTGGATGTAAAACAGATACATGTTTATGAGGACAAAGAAAAGCGGCGCATGGTGACCGCTTTGGTGGCAAGTAAGTGGGGAGGCGGAATTCCTGTTAAAAATTATCGAAAAGCGCTCGAGCGTGCTTCAGGCATGGCGGTCCGGCTGAAAGAGGATACCAGATCCATACTGACACAGGAACCGGTTATGATTACAGCGTATGAAGATACCTGCTTTTATGCATTATCCGGGGTTGCTTCGGAAAAAGAAGAGGGATCGAGTGTCAGTGGAGATAACTTTTCTCTGTTTTCGATGGAAAATGGGCATTATCATGTATGTGTCTCCGATGGTATGGGAAGCGGACCGGCTGCATTCCGGGAAAGCGATATGGTGGTAGAGCTGATGCAGAAATTTATGGAAGCAGGATTTCCTCAGGAGACGGCTATCCGCATGATGAATTCGGCAATGGTTCTGCAGGGAGATCGTGAGTCTTACTCTACACTGGATTTCATGGATCTGGATCTGTACAGTGGGCAGATGACGATTACCAAAATCGGTGCAGCAGCATCTTTTCTGAAACATAAAGACCGGGTGGAGTGCCTGCGGGCGTCCACACTTCCGGCGGGAGTCGATGCGTCCTGTACCGGGGATGTCATCCACAGAAAGCTCACACATGGGGATTTCCTTGTCATGGTTACGGATGGTGTGTTAGAATATCTACATGTGAAACATCCGGAAGAAAAGCTCGCGGAAATGATAAAAGAGATAAAAACAGAGAACGCAGGTACTTTTGCTGAAAAGCTGATGGAACATGTGATGCTTTTTACAGGAGGACATGCACCGGATGATATGACAATAGTGGTAAGCGGAATCTGGGAGAAATAATGATCGTACAGGTAGAAAAATTTATGAGAAAGTGGAATATGGTGCCGGAGGGAGGCAGGGTACTTGTTGGAGTGTCCGGCGGTGCGGACTCTGTCTGTCTGTGCCTGATTCTGTATGAACTTTCCACGAAAATGAATTTTTCACTTGAGGTTATCCACGTGGAGCATGGAATTCGTGGAGAAGAGAGTAAAAATGATGCGGTGTTTGTGGAACAGCTCTGTAAACAACGGGGGATTGTCTGTCATATCCGGAATGTTGATGTTCCACGTTATGCCAAAATACATCATCTGGGAGAAGAAGAGGCGGCACGAATTCTGCGATATCAGGTGTTTGCGGATGCAGCCGGGCAGGACAGAAACGTCCGGATCGCATTGGCGCATCATATGGAAGACAATGCGGAGACCATGCTGTTTCAGCTGATTCGGGGAAGCGGACTGGATGGACTGTGCGGGATGCGTCCACAGCGGACAGGAACAAACGGGGAAATCTATATCCGTCCCTTTTTGCAGTGCAGCAGGGAACAGATCGAACAATTTCTGGAGGAGCGGGGGCAGGGGTATTGTACGGACAGTACCAATGCCAACGAGTCCTACAGCAGAAACCGGATGCGAAAGAGGGTGCTTCCGGAACTGATACAGATGAATCCGCAGGCGGTACAGCATATGCAGACGGCGATGGAACAGCTGCAGCAGGTAAGAGATTATCTGGAAGAAGAGACGGTTTCCCTGGAGAAAAAATTTATTTCCGGGGAGAGGAAAAATGTGAAACTGGATACGGACGGGCTGGCAGAGCTTTCGCAGGCTGTCCGGATGCGGCTGATCCGCAAAGCTGTCTGGAAAGCTGCCGGGGCATGCAAAGATATTACGGCGGCACATTTGCAGGCAGTGGCGGACCTTCTGGAAAAACAGACCGGAAGATATGTAAAACTGCCCTATGGGCTGACCGCCACAAGAGTTTACAATGTGATCGAAATCATGGGAAAAAGAAAGGAAACGGAAAAGATCTGTCTGCCGATAGATACGGACCGGCTGCCGGAAAATCTGCTGGCTGGTGAATGGAAATTTTCGTTTAAAAAGTTTCTGTATGATGGGAATACCGATAAAATTCCACGAAAAATGTATACGAAATGGTTTGATTATGATAAGATAAAAGATAGTTTAGCTATACGTAACCGCCGAAAAGGAGACTATTTTGTGCTGGATGCGGCAGGACATCACAAGAAGCTGGAGGATTATTTCGTCAATGAAAAGATTCCGGCATCGCATAGAGATGAGCAGCTGCTTCTGGCCGGGGAGGATGAAATCTTCTGGATTGTCGGAGGGCGTATGGCATATGGCACAGGGATTTCCGATGCAACCCGATGGGTGCTGGAGATCACTGCCAGTAATAGCAGCCATTGAAGGAGGATAAGAGGATGGATTACAGTAAGAAACATGAGATATCGGTATATCTGACCGAGGAACAGTTAAATCAGCGGATTGCAGAGATCGGTGCACAGATCACGGAACGTTTCAAAGGCGAGTCGGTTTATCTGGTCTGTATCCTGAAAGGATCTATCTTTTTCACAACAGAACTTGCAAAGCGGATTGCGCTGCCAATGACGATCGATTTTATATCAGCATCCAGTTATGGAGCACAGACCCATTCTTCCGGTGTCGTAAATATCAAGAAGGATCTGGAACAGTCGATTGAAGGAGAGAACGTGATCGTTGTGGAAGATATTGTGGATTCCGGAAATACATTAAGCCGGCTGATGCAGCTGTTTGAGAGTCGTAATCCAAAAACTCTTACGATCTGTACGCTGCTGGATAAACCGGATCGCCGGGTGGTAGAAAACCTGCAGGTGGATTATACCGGATTTGTGATACCGGATAAGTTCGTAGTCGGATTTGGTCTTGATTACGATCAGAGATACCGTAATCTTCCGTATATCGGATTCGTGGAAGATGCGGATTAAAAAAAGGAGAGTAGTACATTGAATACAAAGAACAGACCCCGATTTGGAGGATTTGGTGTCTATGCGATGCTGATCCTGCTTGTGATTATTTTGTGGTATACATTTACCAACAACAGTACAACCAGTGATTTCACACAGAATAATCTCTGGAAAGCCATCCGTGAGGAAAAGGTTGTCAGTATCCGGGTAGAGCAGAACCGTGAAGTACCGACCGGTTATCTGAATATCAAACTGAAAGATGGTTCTACGGAACGGATGTATACCTCAGATGTGAACGAGATCCAGAAAGAATTAAAAGAAAAGGATTTTACCCAGTTTGTTGTGGATGATGTGCCGTCAGAGAGCTGGATTATGACACTTCTGCCATATCTTCTTATTTTTGGTGCCATCTTCATTCTGTTTATGATTATGAGCAACAATGCGGCAGCAAACAACAGCGGCGGCAAAATGATGAATTTTGGAAAAAGCCGTGCAAAGCTTTCCACCGAGGAAGATAACCATATGACATTTGAGAATGTCGCCGGTCTGAAAGAAGAAAAAGAAGACCTTGAGGAACTGGTGGACTTTCTGCGTGCACCAAAGAAGTATACAAACCTTGGTGCACGTATTCCGAAAGGTGTGCTCTTAGTCGGACCTCCGGGAACCGGTAAGACACTTCTGGCAAAAGCCGTTGCAGGCGAGGCCGGAGTACCGTTCTTTAGTATTTCCGGTTCCGATTTCGTAGAAATGTTTGTCGGTGTCGGAGCTTCGCGTGTCCGTGATCTGTTTGAGGATGCCAAGAAAAATGCACCGTGTATCGTATTTATCGATGAGATTGATGCTGTGGCCAGACGCCGTGGTACAGGTATGGGAGGCGGTCATGATGAGCGCGAACAGACCTTAAACCAGATGCTTGTTGAGATGGATGGATTTGGTGTTAATCAGGGAATTATCGTGATGGCAGCAACCAACCGTGTGGATATTCTTGATCCAGCGATCATGCGTCCGGGACGTTTTGACCGAAAGATTGTAGTCGGAAGACCGGATGTGGCAGGCCGTGAAGAAATTCTTCAGGTTCATGCAAAGAACAAGCCGCTGGGAGATGACGTTGATTTAAAACAGATCGCACAGACGACTGCGGGATTTACAGGAGCAGATCTGGAGAATCTGCTGAATGAGGCTGCCATTCTTGCAGCAAAAGAAAGCCGGGCATATATTCAGCAGGCAGATATCCAGAAAGCATTCATCAAAGTGGGAATCGGTGCGGAGAAACACAGCCGCGTGATTTCCGAAAAAGAAAAGAAAATTACAGCATATCATGAATCCGGACATGCCCTTCTGTTTCATCTTCTGCCGGATGTGGGACCGGTGCATACGGTATCCATTATCCCAACCGGTGCCGGGGCTGCGGGTTATACCATGCCGCTTCCGGAGAAGGATGAGATGTTTAACTCCAGGGGACGTATGCTGCAGGAGATCGTGGTAGATCTCGGAGGACGTGTTGCAGAGGAACTGGTATTTGATGATATTACCACAGGTGCCTCCCAGGATATCAAGCAGGCCACCAAGATGGCGCGCGATATGGTGACACGGTATGGAATGTCCGAAAATATCGGCCTGATCTGCTACAAAGATGATGACGATGAAGTATTTATCGGACGTGATCTGGCACATGCACACAGCTACAGTGAGGGAATTGCCTCTGCCATTGATGTGGAAGTAAAGCGTATCATTGATGAGTCTTATGAGAAGGCAAAAACAATCATTGCCGAGCATCGGGATGTGCTTGACCGCTGTGCAGCACTTCTTCTGGAGAAAGAAAAGATTACACGCGAAGAGTTTGAAGAATTATTTGAAGCATAAAAACCATGGATGGTCAAAATGACAGAAAAAGACCCTGTCGGAAAAAGTTTTCCGGCAGGATCTTTTTATTTTGTGTATAATACACAAAAACAATGCTTGACTTTTGTGAAGTTTGTGCACACTTCTGCGTAGATCCATGGTACTATAATCACTGTAAAAACCCCCCAATACATTATATATAGTTTTTGCTATACCCCATAGTAAAAATACCTTCTCCTAAAAAGACAGCGTTCGTAGCTGTCTTTTTAATTTGTCTTTTTTCATTCCTACAATGACAATTTGACTTCCCGGTTTGTGTGTTCATAGTGGCGCAGTGTCACACCGGCGGCGCGCAACATTTTTTTGGATGCGATTACACCTGGGGTAGAAGCGTATTTGTCACTGTCGTAAACAACTTCACGGATACCACATTGGATAATGGCTTTGGCACATTCATTGCATGGAAAGAGCGTAACATATATGGTGGATCCTTCCAGGCTTCCGCCCCGGTAGTTGAGAATGGCATTCAATTCACTGTGGGTAGAGTAAAAGTATTTGTTGTCATCGCCTTCGCGTACCCATGGGAAATCATCATCGGAACATCCTGTTGGAAATCCATTATATCCCATGGAAAGAATTTTGTGTTTGTCACTGACAATACAGGCTCCAACCTGTGTGTTTGGATCTTTGGAACGCATACCGGAGAGCATGGCAACGCCCATGAAGTATTCGTCCCAGCTGATGTAGTCCTGTCGTTTTGTGCTCATATGTGTTAGCCTCCTTTGTGGTTTTTGTAAAAATAACGAGAGGGCAATAAGTCCATCCTGACTTTTGCCCCCTGAATATGGTAATATATGATTATTTGGTTCCAAAGATACGATCACCGGCATCTCCCAGACCCGGAACAATATATTTATGTTCATTTAAATGATCATCAAGTGCTCCGATGTAAAGATCAACATCCGGGTGAGCATCGGTAAGTGCTTTTACACCTTCCGGTGCAGCAATGATGCACATAAAACGAATGCTTTTTACACCCTTGTCTTTCAGCATCTGGATTGCTGCGATGGCTGATCCGCCGGTAGCCAACATCGGATCTACGACAAATACTTCGCGGTTGGCACAGTCTGCCGGAAGTTTGCAGTAATATTCCACTGGTTTTGCTGTCTCAGGATCACGGTAGAGACCGATATGTCCGACTTTTGCAGCAGGAATCATTTCCAGCATACCGTCTACCATGCCAAGTCCGGCACGCAGAATCGGTACCACTGCCAGTTTTTTTCCTTTTAATTCTTTTACGGTTGTCTTACAGATCGGAGTTTCGATCTCCACATCCTGTAACTCCAGATCACGGGTTGCCTCGTAACACTCAAACATTGCAACTTCGCCTGCAAGTGTACGGAAATCCTTAGAGCCGGTCTCGGTTCTTCTCATTAATCCGATCTTGTGCTGGATCAGTGGATGATCCATGACTACTACTTTTCCCATAAATTTATGCTCCTTCTTCTTCGTTGTTAAATTTTTTCACAAGTTTTTTGATTGATTTGCGCAGCGTTTCATAACAGAGTCCATAGGCTGGCAAAGCGCCTCCGTATGGATCTAATATTTCCAGTTCGTCCCCGACATATTTGGTAAGAACCTGTATATTTTCCGGAATCGCATTTTCAAACTGCTCCAAAATGCGTTCCCGGTGAATTTCTTCCATGGTGATGACAAGGGCATCTTCTGTCAGATCTTCCTCCGTCAGCTGCTGGGAAACATAATTTTCCATATTGATACCGTTGCTGATCAAAACAGCTTCCGCCTTTTGATTCATCGGCTCCTGAAACTGTACAACAAGGCCACGGGATAAAATCTCCAGCGGATGCCGCAGGGTAAAATCTCCCATGATACCGGCTGCCATTGCCTCGCGACAGGTTCCCGTCTGGGCAACGAAAATCAGTTTGTTATACTCCATATGATTACTCCTAATCGCAATGTATTACGGTATGACCGGCGGCTTTGAGCAGACGATTCATAATTGCCTGTCCGATCCGCGGGGTCTGAAAGCTCTCTGAATAAATGGCATCTACGTGCAGTTCATCACATTCTCGCAAAATCCTGTACAGATGCTGTGCAATGGCATCCTCATCCAAACGGCTGCCCATGGAAAGAATGACATCGGCGTGATAAGAAGGTCCGGATTCTTCCGTGGCAATGACAGCCACTTTCTGTCCGTTCTCCTGCTTTTGGTGCACCAGTGCATTGATCTTGGAAACAACAGCATCCGATGGTCCGTCTACGATTACCATATCGGCTTTTGGGGCATAATGTTTGTATTTCATACCCGGAGCTTTCGGTTTGCGTGTGTCATCTGCAGCAATAATGCCCGGATCAATGATAACCTCTTCGCCAAGCACCTCGGAAAGCATCTGCGGCGTAATGTAGCCGGGACGCAGTACCATAGGTTTTGATTCGGTCAGATCAATGATGGTAGATTCAATGCCGATACCGACCGGGCCGCCATCTAAAATCATGGCAATCCGACCGGATAAATCCTCTGCAACATGAGAAGCTTCTGTCGGACTCGGACGACCGGATGTGTTGGCACTTGGCGCAGCGATCAGACATCCGCTTTTGCGTATCAGATCAAGTGCAACCGGGTGATTGGGCATCCGTACAGCGACAGTATCCATTCCTCCGGTTGTTGCCATCGGAACGGCATCGCTTTTCCAGACGATCATCGTCAGGGGACCCGGCCAGAAAGCACCGGCCAGTTTGCGGGCAGCCTCCGGAACTTCACGTGCAACACGTTCCATATCGGAAAAGTCCGCAATGTGCACGATCAGGGGGTTGTCCGAAGGACGTCCTTTTGCTGCATAGATTTTGCGGGCAGCTTCCGGATGCAGGGCATCTCCGCCAAGACCGTATACCGTTTCTGTCGGAAAAGCGACCAGTTCACCCTCTGCGATCAGACGTCCGGCCTCTTCCATAATTGTTTCGTCAATCTGTTCGGGATTGACACGTTCTATTTTTGTATTCATCATATTCACACTTTGCTTTCCGCTTTATATCCCGTCTATTATAGTCCATAGGCTCTGGGATTGTCAATCGGATTAGCCGGCTGCTAAAGAAAATAATTGGTGAAAATGATAAAATATTCTAAAAACTATGGAATTTTATAGACAAAACGACGAATAATGAGGTATAATACATCCATCGGGACGGAGGAAGGCTATGAAAAAAGACAACAGATCCGTGATACAGACATTAACACTCATTTTTCAGTTTGGAATCAGTATGCTGGTGCCGATTTTTTTATGCAGTATACTGGGAGTGTGGCTGGGAAATCTGACAGGGATTAACTGGTTAATGATTCCGTTTTTCTTTATGGGAGCTTTGGCAGGGTTTACGAATATTTATAAGACAGTAAGGAAACTATACAGGCAGGAGGAAAAGAAAGAAAACCATGTTAAAAAGGATTAACGAAGCATTACCGGGGCTGGTCGTCTCAATTTTATTATATGGGGTGGTTGTAGAACTGATCGGGGTATGGTTTGTAAAGGACAGGATTGCATATTCCATCGGGGTATGGTTTGGCATTGCAATTGCCGTGGGGATGGCAATCAATCTTGCAACTGTGATCTTTGATTCTGTTACGATGGGGGACACCGCACATGCGACGCGAAGAATTGTCACAAAATCAATTCTTCGTTATGTAGTAGTGGTGATTTTGTTCGTGTTATTTGGGTATTTTCAATGGGGAAACCTGATTGCGGCTTTTCTTGGGCTGCTTGGTTTAAAAATTGGAGCATATCTTCAGCCTTTATGGGAGAAAGTAAAAGGAAGGAGGTGACTATATGAATGAGGGGATTTTACTGGCGTCGGATATCGACTTTATGATTCATGGAATTTTTAAAGTAAAAGTATTTGGTCAGGAAGTCTGGATCACCGACAGCCACGCATGTATTTTGATTGTTATGGCAGTAATGGTTATTTTTGCTGTGATTGCCAATCGCAAGTTAAAGCATGCCACCGAAAAACCGGATACTTTTCAGAATATAATCGAGCTGATTGTAGAAAAATTAGACGGAATGGTGGATTCCACCATGGGAAAGTGGGCACCCAGATTCGTCAACTATATCAGCACGATTTTTATTTTTATACTGATGAGTAACATATCTGGATTGTTTGGCCTGCGCCCGCCGACGGCAGATTACGGAACCACGCTTGCACTTGCACTGATCACATTTTTCATGATCCGTTTCAACAAGGCAAAACACCAGAGTCTGAAAGAAATATGGACAGGTATGTGTTCACCGCTTCCGCCATGGCTTCCACTCTGGGCGCCGATCAACATTATCAGTGAGATTGCAATACCGATCTCATTGTCGCTGCGTCTGTTTGCAAATGTGTTGTCAGGAACCGTAATCATGGCATTGGTATACGGTTTGCTTGGGGTAATTGCAACGGCATGGCCGGCAGCACTGCACGTATATTTTGATCTGTTTTCCGGAGCAATCCAGACGTATGTATTCTGTATGCTCACAATGACTTATGTGTCACAGGCATGTGGAGAAGATTGAAATGCATTTTTAGAATGCATTTCCTACGCAAATCGCTTCCGCGTAAGCGGAACTCTCATGCGATTTGCTCCTTGTATCAAAACAAGTATTTAATTTAAGGAGGATTTTACTATGAATATTTCAGGACAGGATTTAATCAGAGCATGTTCGGCTATCGGTGCAGGACTTGCAGTTATTGCAGGTATCGGACCTGGTATTGGACAGGGTATCGCAGCCGGACACGGCGCAGCAGCCGTGGGACGTAATCCGGGAGCAAGGGGACAGATTATGTCCACCATGCTGTTAGGTCAGGCAGTTGCAGAGACGACAGGTCTGTATGGTCTTGTTGTCGCACTGCTTTTACTTTTTGTACATCCGCTTGGATAAAGGAGGGGCAAACGAGTGTTAGCTGCACAGGAATTTTTATTTGATTTAAATCCACAGCTGCTCTTTGATGCTGCCCTGCTGGCAATTGCAGTATTTTTCCTTTATATGCTGATGTCATATCTGCTGTTTAATCCCGCACGGAAACTTTTAAAAGACCGTCAGGATCACATTTCATCGGAACTGGATGAGGCCAGCGCCGACAAAGAAAAAGCAGCAGCGCTGAAAGCGGAGTATGAGGCAAAGTTAAAAGAAATTGACAAGGAAGCGGAAACGATTCTGGCAGATGCCAGACAAAAGGCGTTAAAGAACCAGAACCGCATTGTCAATGAGGCAAAGGAAGAAGCTGCACGCATTGTAAAACATGCACAGGAGGAGGCACTTCTGGAGAAGAAGCATGCCATGAATGACATGAAACAGGAACTGATCACTGTGGCATCCCTGATGGCACAGAAAGTTGTGGCATCTTCCATTACCGCAGAGATTCAGAGCACACTTGTGGATGAAACATTAAAAGAAATGGGTGAATCGACATGGCGAAATTAGTATCCAAAACATATGGGGATGCTTTGTTTGCGCTGGCGGTTGAAGAACATATGGTGGATCAATTATATGAAGAGGCGCAGGCTGTTGCACAGATTCTGCGTGAAAATACAGAACTGACCCGCCTGATGAATCATCCCAAAATCGAAAAAGAAGAAAAAGTCAGACTGATCGAGGATATTTTCAAAGGACGTATCGGTGATGAACTGGTGGGACTGCTTCGGATGCTTGTACAAAAAGGGCATTATAAGGAGACCGATCAGGTATTCACTTATTTTATTGACCGTGTCAAAGAGTATAAAAAAATAGGTACTGCCTATGTCACATCGGCGATGGAACTGACACCGCAACAGAAACAGGCGGTGGAACAAAAGCTGCTCGACACGACAAAGTACGTTCAGTTTGAGATACATTATACCACGGACCCCGCACTGATCGGAGGCATGGTCATCCGGATCCGGGACCGTGTTGTGGACGGCAGTGTCCGGACCAGACTGGAACATCTGACAAGAGACTTAGAACGTATACAATTGAAAGTAGGTGAGTGCGCTCCATGAATTTAAAACCAGAAGAAATCAGTTCTGTCATTAAGGAGCAGATCAAAAGATATGCTTCCCAGCTGGAAGTGGCAGATGTGGGAACCGTCATTCAGGTGGCGGACGGCATTGCACGTATCCATGGACTGGAAAATGCGATGCAGGGAGAATTGTTAGAATTTCCGGGAGAAGTATACGGTATGGTACTGAACCTGGAGGAAGATAATGTCGGTGCGGTACTTCTCGGAAGTCAGCACAATATCAATGAGGGAGATACCGTTAAAACAACCGGACGTGTGGTAGAAGTGCCGGTAGGAAATGCACTGCTCGGACGTGTTGTGAATGCGCTCGGACAGCCGATTGACGGAAAGGGACCGATCACAACGGATAAATACCGTCCAGTAGAACGTGTGGCATCCGGTGTCATTTCCCGAAAGGGAGTGGATACACCACTGCAGACCGGTATCAAAGCCATTGATTCCATGGTGCCGATCGGAAGAGGACAGCGAGAACTGATCATCGGAGATCGTCAGACCGGAAAGACCGCGATTGCAATTGACACGGTTATTAATCAGAAAGGGCAGGGGGTAAAGTGTATTTATGTGGCAATCGGCCAGAAAGCTTCTACCGTTGCCAATATTGTCCAGACACTCGAAGAGTATGGAGCTTTCAGTTATACAACCGTTGTTGCGGCTACGGCAAGTGAACTTGCGCCTTTGCAGTATCTTGCTCCGTATTCCGGCTGTGCAATCGGCGAAGAGTGGATGGAGAATGGCGAAGATGTACTTGTTATCTACGATGATTTGAGCAAACATGCCATGGCATACCGGACCCTGTCGCTGCTGTTAAAGCGTGCACCGGGCCGTGAGGCTTATCCGGGTGATGTCTTTTACCTGCATTCACGTCTGCTTGAGCGTGCGGCACGTCTGTCGGACAAACTGGGAGGAGGTTCCCTAACGGCATTACCGATCATTGAAACGCAGGCGGGAGATGTATCTGCATATATTCCGACAAATGTAATCTCTATCACAGATGGGCAGATTTATCTGGAGACGGAGATGTTTAATGCCGGTTTCCGCCCGGCAATCAATGCGGGACTTTCCGTTTCCCGTGTAGGAGGAGCCGCACAGATCAAGGCTATGAAAAAGATTGCGGCGCCTATCCGTACAGAACTGGCACAGTACCGGGAACTGGCTGCATTTGCACAGTTCGGTTCCGAACTGGATGCAGACACGAGTGAGAAACTGGCACAGGGAGAACGATTAAAAGAAATCTTAAAACAGCCGCAGTATCAGCCGATGCCGGTTGCAAAACAGATCGTTATCATCTATGCGGCAGTGAAAAAGTATCTTATGGACATTCCGGTAGAGGAAATTCTGCATTTTCAGGATGCGTTAATCGAACTTATTGATACCAGATATCCGGAGATTACCGGAAAGATTACAGAGACGCAGGTGATCGATGAGGAGACGGAACAGAAACTGATAGCAGCTATTCAGGAAACGAAAAAAGAATACCTGGCGTGAGGGTATGATAACAGGGGGTGATAACACATGGCGTCTATGAGGGATATAAAAAGACGAAAAGGAAGTATCCAGAGCACACAGCAGATTACCAAAGCCATGAAACTTGTTTCTACCGTAAAACTCCAGAAAGCCAAAGGGCGGGCAGAACAGACAGATCCCTATTTTCAGTATATGTATCAGACCGTAAGTTCCATTTTAGCACACAGCGGCAATATGGATCATCCATACTTAAGAAGCGGAGAATCCAAAAAGAAAGCGATCGTTGTACTGACTTCGAATCGTGGACTTGCAGGAGGATATAATGCGAATGTGGTGAAACTGATCACAGAAAGTGATGATGTTGCCAAAGAGGATGTCGTGATCTATGCAGTTGGCAGAAAAGGAATTGAGATACTGGAGCGAAAAGGATATCACATCGAGGTAGATGCCTCGGAAATTATGGAAAATCCGACATATCCGGATGCAGCAGCACTCTGTAAGAGAGTGCTCGACGATTTCGCGGAAGGGAAAATAGGAGAGATCTATCTGGCATATACGCATTTTAAAAATACCGTTAGTCAGGAAGCGCAGCTGATCCGTATGCTTCCGGTGGAAGTAAGTGAATCTTCGGAGGAAAAGTCTTCCAGAGAAATTCTTATGAATTATGAGCCAAACGAACAGGAGGCTCTGAATCAGATTATTCCAAAATATGTGACAAGTCTGTTTTATGGGGCACTGGTAGAAGCCGTGGCAAGTGAAAACGGTGCCCGCATGCAGGCCATGGATTCCGCAACAAGCAATGCGGAAGATATGATAGAGGATCTTTCCTTAAAATATAACCGTGCAAGACAGGGATCTATCACACAGGAATTGACGGAAATTATTGCGGGAGCAAATGCGATAGAGTGACGTAATAAAGGAGAAGAAACATGGAAAATAAAGGAGCAATAGGAAAGATCACGCAGGTGATCAGTGCCGTGCTCGATATCAAATTTCCGGAAGGACATCTTCCGGAGATCAATGATGCAATCCGTATTCCTTTAAAAAAGGGCGGAGAACTGATCGTTGAGGTAGCACAGCATCTGGGGGATGATACCGTGCGCTGTATTGCACTCGGACCGACGGACGGACTTGTCCGCGGTATGGATGCCATAGCGATGGGAGGGCCAATTTCGGTACCGGTAGGAGAAAAGACACTTGGCCGTTTGTTTAATGTGCTGGGAGAGCCAATCGATGAGATTGCACCTCCGCAGACCAAGGAGCACTGGCCGATTCATCGGAAGGCACCTTCGTTTGAGGAACAGGCAACTTCCCAGGAAATGTTAGAGACAGGAATTAAAGTCGTCGATCTGCTCTGTCCGTATCAGAAAGGTGGAAAAATCGGACTGTTTGGAGGAGCCGGTGTAGGAAAAACTGTGCTGATTCAGGAACTGATCCACAACATTGCCACAGAGCATGGTGGATATTCGGTATTTACCGGTGTCGGAGAGCGTACCCGTGAGGGAAACGACCTGTATTATGAAATGAAAGAATCCGGGGTTATCGATAAGACAACCATGGTGTTCGGACAGATGAATGAACCGCCTGGGGCACGTATGCGTGTAGCACTTACCGGGCTTACAATGGCAGAATATTTTCGTGATAAAGGCGGAAAAGATGTTCTGTTATTTATTGATAATATTTTCCGTTTTACACAGGCCGGATCGGAAGTGTCTGCCCTGCTCGGACGTATGCCGTCCGCGGTAGGTTATCAGCCGACCTTACAGACCGAGATGGGGGCACTACAGGAGCGGATTACATCCACAAAGAACGGATCTATCACTTCTGTACAGGCTGTGTATGTGCCGGCCGATGATCTGACAGACCCGGCACCGGCCACAACGTTTGCACATCTGGATGCCACAACGGTACTAGATCGTTCCATCGTGGAACTTGGAATTTATCCGGCAGTGGACCCGCTGGCTTCTACTTCGCGTATCCTTGATCCGAGAATTGTCGGGGAAGAACATTTTAAGGTTGCGCGTGGAGTACAGGAGATTTTGCAGAAATATAAAGAATTGCAGGATATCATCGCAATTCTCGGTATGGATGAGTTGTCGGAGGATGATAAGCTTGTTGTCAGCCGGGCGCGTAAAGTACAAAGATTCCTGTCGCAGCCGTTTTCCGTGGCGGTACAGTTTACCGGACTGGAAGGCAAATATGTTCCGGTGGAAGAGACTATCCGCGGATTCCGTGAAATTCTGGATGGAAAACTGGATGACGTGCCGGAAAGTTATTTCCTGAATGCCGGAACAATTGATGAGGTAAAGGCGGCATATGCAGGGTAATGTGTGTGCCGGCTGGAGGAAACAGAGATGGAAAAGACATTTGATGTAGAAATCGTCACGCCGGACCGCGTTTTTTATAAGGGAACTGCGGATCTGCTGGAGTTTAATACGGAATCCGGCGAGATCGGTGTATACCGTGATCACATTCCACTTACAACGGTACTGGAACCGGGGCTTGTCACGATCCATCATGGGGATGAAGAACAGGTGGCAGCAGTGCATGCCGGATTTGCCGAGATTCTGGGAGATAAGGTAACACTTCTGGCAGAACTGGCAGAATGGCCGGAAGAGATTGATCTGGAGCGTGCGGAAGCCGCAAGAGAGCGAGCAGAGGAGCGGATTCACAACAGAAATGACAATCTGGATTTAAAGCGCGCGGAATTTGCATTGCATAAGGCTCTGATCCGTATTAATCTTGCAGAGTATCGATAAGTGAAAATGGAAATAAGAGGGAGGGTATTTCATGGGAATATCCTCCCTCTTTTATGGACTTTTACACCGGAGTTTGGTACAATCTTAGTAGTAAGTTTGTATACAAATGAGGAGATATTGTGTACCGGAAGAATAAAAACAATTGGGTAAAGCATCTGGATTTTATGATTCTGGATCTGATTTGCCTGCAGGTGGCATTTTTTTTAGCCTATACATTACGACATAGAACTGTCAATCTATATACCAATTACATATATGCAAATTTGTCTATCGTTCTGATCCTGATAGATGTTTGTCTTTTGATTTTCCTGAATACACTTAAAAATGTATTAAAACGTGGATATCTGGTAGAGTTTATCGCAACCATTAAGCATGTGGCGATTGTGGAACTGGTTGCTGTCCTGTATCTGTTTTCGGTAAAAGATGCGGGAGATTTTTCGCGAATCACGTTCTTTCTCATGGCATTATTCTATGGATTGCTTACCTATGGAACAAGACTTCTGTGGAAAAAACATATTCTTCGTACGCTGCATCTGAAGCAGAACAAGTCCGTACTGGTTATCACAAACTTTGACCGGCTGTCTCAGGTGGAAAAGGATATCCGGGCGAAACGTTATGTGATGTTTCAGATATCGGGAGTGGCTGTGATCGGAAACATGCCAGAGGATCATCCAACGGAAATTGCAGGGATTCCTCTGGTTGCAGCAGGTGATTACGTGGTGGAATATCTCTGCAGGGAATGGGTGGATGAAGTATTTGTAAATCTGCCATTGCAGAGTGCCCAGCTGGATGATCTTGTCCGGCAGTTAAACGAGATGGGAATTACGGTGCATATCCAGCTGGCAGATAAACTGATGGTCGGAACACAGCGGCAGTTTGTGGAGCGTCTTGGGGGATACACCGTGTTAACCACAAGCATCAATACGATTTCCACCGGAGAACTGTTTGTAAAACGTCTGTTTGATATTATCGGGGGACTGGTGGGATGTGTGCTCACCGGTATTCTGTTTTTGTTTCTGGCTCCCGCCATTAAGATTCAGTCACCCGGACCGGTATTCTTTTCCCAGATCCGTGTGGGAAAAAACGGAAAGAAGTTTAAGCTGTACAAGTTCCGGAGTATGTATACTGACGCGGAAGAACGCAAGGCACAGCTTGCCGCAGAAAACAGAGTCACAGACGGGCTGATGTTTAAGCTGGATTTTGACCCGCGCATCATCGGCTGCAGACAGCTGCCGGATGGAAGGGTGAAGAAAGGAATCGGGAATTTTATCCGTGACTGGTCTTTCGATGAGTTTCCGCAGTTCTGGAATGTCTTAAAGGGAGATATGTCTCTGGTCGGGACGAGACCGCCTACAGAGGATGAGTGGGTCAGATACGAACTGCACCACAGAAGCCGTCTGGCCATCAAACCGGGAATCACCGGAATGTGGCAGGTGAGCGGCCGCAGCAATATTACGGATTTTGAAAAAGTTGTGGAACTGGACCGGTATTACATCTTAAACTGGAGTCTGGGACTGGATGTGAAAATACTTTTCCGGACGGTACCGGAAGTCGTGAAGAAGAACGGGTCTATGTAGAGGAAGTATGGGGGCTGCAAGAAATAGTTTGAGAAGGCGTATCGCATAATTTCTTTGGGAGGCGGGCGCCTTTTCTATTATATGGATCAGGGTCAGAGCATCTTTCTGCTGCCACTCCCGTTCTGTTTCAGAAATTTCTCCAAACATCATATAGTCTAAATTCATATCTAATGCTTTGGCAATTGCCAGCATCGTTTCAATGGACATGCCACACATCCCGCGTTCAATATCCGAACAGTATTTTGTTGCACGGTTGATCCGGACGGCCAGTTCATCCTGTGATAGGCCAAGCTGTATCCGTTTGTGCCGGATTCGCTCGCCAACTGCAATTTTATCATAAGGTTCCCGTTTCTTATTCATTTCGTAATCCTCTGTATTCCCAAAAATTACCAATTTTCCTATATAAAGATAGTATCAGTTATTAAAATATAATAAACACTTTTCAAACGTAAAATATAGGCGCGTTTAGGACTTGAGTATTTGTGCGTTTACAAACGGAAAAACGGGAAAATTCGCCAATTTTCGCGGGTAAACCTACTGTGAGAAGACCAGGATATGGAGTAAAATATTTTTGTCGCAAATATAATTATAGAATAATTATGAACAGCAAAGAGAAAAAATGCCGATTGA
>ENA-UOIZ01001487-UOIZ01001487.1-human-gut-metagenome-genome-assembly--contig:-P88-NODE-1487-length-18987-cov-16.150222_pt1 | contig 18987 bp, 13 predicted proteins | sample MGYA00242336_ERZ723883 | MGnify/ENA metagenome assembly ERZ723883 | reverse complement strand
GCAATGGTAGTGCAGAAAATTGCGGATAAGAAACCGTACACAATTCCGCTAGTTGCCATTTCACTATTCTTAGCGTTCATTGTTGCAACACTCTGCCTTTATACGCAATAACATTCTGCCTAATTACGAAAAACGCGGGACGCAGCAGCCATCATCGGCTGCCGCGCCCCGCGTCGGCTTTTACTCTGCGTCGGAAAGCGTCATGGTGAACTGCGCTTCCTCAAATGCTACATCGGTCATGTTGTGCAGCTTATGGATCGTCTGCTCCGCCAGCGGGCGCATATCTGCGTCCATATCCGGCAGCGCGTCGGAAATCGCCGCAATCGTTCTGCGGCGGCCGTGCTTGTGGTAAATGCAAATCAGATTTTCTTCCTCAATGGTGAACGGAACATTGTTCATGCTCATACCTCCAAATCATTATCTTTCGCCTTTGCCGCTGCCTTTTTGGGTGCAGCGACCTTTTTTGACTGCCCCTCTTTAAGCTGCGCCCGGACAGAGGGACGCTGCTTGCGCAGCGGAAGATCACGCCGCTCGTCCTTGCTGATAAAAGCGAAAACGCCGTGTCTGTCCTTGACCGAAGAAAGATACAGTGTCTTATACGGAAGCAGCGCAAATAGCCGCTCATGCTCCTTGCTGGATGCGATACGCTCAAACCACGGCGACACTTCTACTACAAAATGCGTTCCGTTGGGGCTGTTGGGCGCTTGCAGGGATTGGAACGCCGCCGAAAGGCGCTGTGCTTCGGCAAGCACCTTTTCGTCGGAAAGCCGCCCGATATGCTCCTTGAAATTGCCGGGTTTCAGCCGTTCACGCTTTCGGCTCTCGTCACGCAGCAGATCCCGCAGCGTGTCAGGGTCATGCGGAACGGCTTCATAGCGCACGAACTTTCCATACTCCCGATCCGGCGTTGCTTCAAAGCGGTATTCCTTGGGAAGCTCCCGTGAACCATTTTCATAGATCAGACGGTTATTGTCTGTCCGCAAGGCGGTCTGGATCGCAAGCTCGGCTTTCGCTGCATAGTCCAGCTCATAAATGCTGCCTTTTACCTTGCCGCTCTCCATGCCGGACAGCACCACAGCATAGGCAAGCACACGCTCCTTGGTCTGCTCATGGTAAAAGCGGAACGTATTATGCTCCCGCGTTCCGCGCAGAAATACATCCCGTTCCCGCAGACAATGCGTTCCATTGGGGCGGGAAAACCATAGATAGACCTTATCCTCGGCGTTTTTACTCTTTGCCGCCTGTGTCAGAATTTTCTTGTCAATGTCAAAATCATTCTGAAAGGCTGCTGTGTTCTGCTGCATGATCTGTTGCAGGGATGCCAGCACATCCACATTTTCAAACTTGTTCATAAGTCACTCCATTTCCAAAGCCTGCCGGATGCTCCGTTTGGCTTCCTGTTCCTTTTCCCGCTGCTGCGGCTTGCAGGACTGCGCACGATTCGCTTTGAGCTGTGCGCGGATAGATGGCTTTTTGCCGTCCGGGTCGCGCTGGGGCGTTCTGCCGTCCTCAGCCTTGACCGCTGCGGCAAGTGCAGAGAGCGAAATCACCTCGCCGCGCTTTGCCTTTTCTTCCAGCTCGTCCACGGACGGGGTGTTGTTGATCTGCCCGTCAATCATATTGTAGTTCTGTTCGGTGGACAGCTCCGCCGTGCGCATATAGTTTTCCTGCTCCCGCTGCTCGGCGGCAATGGCAAAGGCCTGTGTGCCGTTGCCCATGATAAGGTATTTGCCGTCATCGGTGCTGTGGTGATACCCATAGCCTGCGGCTTCCATCTGCTCACGGGTCATATCGGCAACATGGAAGCTGCCCCGCGGCGTTGAAACGCGCTCCCCAGTCAGGTGGCCGTCAGGGACAGCGGATTCCTGCTGCTGGGCGCTGCGTTGCACGTCAATGGGCTTTTCCCCGGAGATAGGCTGAATACAGGAAATGTACCCTGCGGCGTAGTATGCGTTTTTGTTAAGCTGGCGCTGCCATGCGCCGACGCTGGGTGCCCAGCGGAAGCCGTTTGCTTTCAGCTCGTCCCGTGCCGCTTCATCCGGCTTGCCGTCAAAGAACACTTGCAGACGGTTATCCGCTTTGTTGGCTTCCACGCGCCCGCCGTCAAATTCCCATCCCGCAAAATTGGTTTCCTCATGCTGCCGCACCTGTTCAATGCGCCCACGGATGCGGCGGATCTCAGCGTTGTTGTTGGAGAGCATATAGGCGGGGTACGGCCGGCTCTTATCCAGATGCCAGGACTGCGACATTTCCTGCTGCAATTTGGTGATCTGCTCCGGCGTCAGACTGGGGCAGCCCTCCAAAGTCTTATTCTTACGGAAATAGGCGTTGACGGCTTTCATGGTTTCCTGTGCCGATTCCAGTTTGACGAGCTTGGCTTCCAGCTTTGCCGCCGCCTGCGGGTCGTCCATGCTGATACCGCCCATGCCTGTGCTGCGGATCTTGTCCAAAATTCCCTGAACAGCCTGCCATTCCTGCATATTGCGGTCACGGGCGGCGTTTTGCTTCTCTTTCTTGCGAACAGGGAAATTGCTGCCGCCTGCAACGAGGATCGAGGGAACACGGGCTTCAATGGCATAGTGGTCGTTCAGGTTTTCCGCCAGCTTGCGGGCGTAGGTGTCCAGCAGCGCGTCAATTTTCTCATGGTACATGGGATCGACGCGTTCTTTTTGCCGCTGTGCAATCGCTGCTGCCTGATCCACCATCTGCCGATATTCGGCGGTGGCGCTGCCTGCGGCGTAATCGCGGTAGCTGTTTGCGTCGTTGGCACGGCGGGCAGCGCCCTCGTTGATGGTGTAATATCTGACGGCGGTTTGTTCCGGCGCGGTATCTGCGGGCGGTGCTTCCTCCGGCTGCTCCTGTACGTCGGCGGGCTGCTCCTGCGGCTCGTAGCCGTTGGCGGCATATTCCTCCACGGTCATGCCTGCGGCTTCGGCTTCCTGTGCGATCTCACTTTCTACATGGGCTTTGTAGTCCTGAAGCTCTTTATCAAAATCGGAAAGCTGCGGTGGATCGGGCAAGTGATAATCGCCCGCGTTCAGCTTTTCCCGGCAAGCGTCTACATGAGCAAGAACCGCATGAAAATATGCTGTCTGCTCCGGCGTCAGGGCTTCTCCATTTTCCAGCATATCAGCAGCGGTGCGCTCCTGCTCGGAGAGATTGCAATGCAGCCGCATATACGGTACAAACTCGGTGAGAAGCGTTTCACGCTCGGCCTTGTCCTTTTCCCACGCTTCCGTACCCTCGTTGTGCAGCACAAAGTTTTTCCAGCTTTCGTCCTTGGCGTAGTATTCGTGATAGGCTTGGATATGGTCGATCAGAGCGCCGTCCCCGTCGCCAAAGTCCTGCCGTCCCTCGTAGCTGTCGCGTTCCCCGTGGAATGTGCAGTCAATGCGGAATTTGGTTTTATCGTACCAGCCGCCTGTGTAACCGGGCTTCTCACGCTCGGAACGCTTTTCCTCGTCCAGTGCCTTAAAAAGTGCGTCGGCGCGGGCAAGCGGGAGCTGTTCACCCTCTTGCAGCTTATCGCTCTCGCTCCAAACAATCGTCACGACAGGCTGTACCGCAGGATCAAGGGAGGGCGCTTCCTTGCCGGACACTTTCTCTTGGTCGTGGAACATGGCAATCTGCTCGTCGCTGGCATAAGTCAAGTCGCCAAACTCCAAATCGTTCAGCTCACCTTGCATCAGCGCAGCCAGCGATTCATACTGTCGGCTTTCAACCAGCACATCACCCAAGTATTTTTCAATGCGGAAGTCCGTCAGGTTTGCGTATGCCTGAATGGGGATTTCATCATCCGTAATGGTCGTGTGTCCAATGCCGACGGCGGACAGGTCGCTGAAATCCGCGCCGGAATGAAATTCTTCGCGGCAGTAATCTTCGATCAGCTTTTTCGCAAGCTCCAATTCAGCGCGTCCCCGTGCGGCGTCGCTGAGATGCAGGGAGTAAAGCTCGGAAGCAGAGGAAAAGCCGACGTTGTTGAAAACATAGTCCACATCACTTTCTTTCAGCGCCCCGGCCGCGTAGTAATTTTCCCGCGTGGGCGTCGGGCTTACGCTGCCGGATGCAATGTCGTGATTCAAGCCCGTTTCCAAATGCGTGCAGATTTTTCCGTCCACCGCCAGCGTCGCATAGTACCAGCCTATGTAACCGCTGCTTTGCTGATCTGCGCCGTCGTTGAACTCCACATTCAGCAGCGTGTAGGGCTTCAAGCCCTTTTCTGCGGCAATGGCATTGTCCTGAAGCTCACGCGCTTTGAGTGCGGTATAGGCAGTTTCCTTTGCAACGCGGATGATTTCAGGGTTATACCGTACCAATGCGCTATCGACAAGCTCCTGCTGTACTTTTTTGGTTTTGGCTTTCCGCGTTATGTGGTTGCCCAAAAACAGAGAGCTGCCGTTATCAAAGCGAATAGAAATATCACTTGTGCCGCGCCATTTTCCCGTGCAGGGCGAGGTTTCAATCGTGCCGGACGTGCAGCCAAACGCCTGCGCGATCACGCCGATTTTCTCCTGCATGGAAAGCGTTTCATACCGCTTGGCAATTTCAACAGCCTGCTTCTGTAACTCTGTCAGCGGTCGTTCCGCTGGCGGGGCGTCAGCCTGTGCTTCCTGCTCTGCGGCCTGCTCCGGCTGTAAAAATTCCGGCACTTCGGTATAGCCGCCGCGATCCAGATAGTGCGCCGTTTCCTGTTCTCCGCGATGCAGCACAATGACATCGGACATGGAAAGGCTATGCCCGGTGAAGTCCTGCGGCCTGTCCATATTGAAGCGAACGAAAATGTCCTCCAGCGTATCCGTGTCGGACAGCGGTGCGGTATAGACCAGCTCATAATTGTCGCGGTCAACCCGCAGCCCGGCGGCCTTTACCTGTTCCAGCGGCTCAAATCGGAGATTCCTTGTTGCGTCGCCGTCTTTGAGCTGATAGATGGAAAAGGTGCTCTCCGGCATATCCTGCGCAGCAGTCTGTTCCTGCTCTGCGGTGTGCTGCGCCTGAAGCTCTGAAAAATGCCCCTCGATTTCGGAAATAAGCTCGCTGGCGGCGGTGCGGATAGTTTCAAGGGATGCTTTCAGCTCCTTAATATCGCGGCCGCTGCTCCACCCAGCGACGTAGCCAAAGGAGTAGTCCGACGTGTCCAGCCCGAAATGCTGGCACACCGTATAGGCAACGCTTTCCGCTTGCACCTCGCGGGTGCTGCGGTCGGGGCGCTCCGCCTGCTCCGGCGCGTTCAGGTCAATATCGTGCAGCTTGGCATGGGCAATCTCGTGGATCGCCGTCTTAATGGTTTGCAGCTCGCTCATGCCGTCGTCAATGGCAATGCGCTTTTCTGCAAGGTCATAATAGCCGTGTGCGCTGCCGTCGATTTTTTCAAGTGTCACGGGAACGGGAGAGGTCAGCTTCAAGGCTCGCCAAAAATCCTCGTACTGTTCCACATTGCCCGTGAGCGCGTCCACGGCAATGTCGGGAAGCTCCTTGCCCTCGGTCTGGCTCACATCAAATACCGACACCACCTTGAACGCCGGGATCGTCACCTCCTGCTGCTCCGTGACGGGCTTACCGTCTGCGCCGATCACGGGCTGCCCGGTGTCCGGGTCGGTTTTCGCCACATCCTTTTTGATTTTATAAGGTGCGGGCGCAAGGATTTTGATGCTCTTTTCGCCGGATTTGACATGGCGTTCAAATTCGTCGCGCCACTTTCCGTAGCCTGCGACAAGGGATGCGTCCGGCTTCTGCATGACGATCAGCAGCGTATTGTTCAAGCTGTAATTGTGGAAGCGGGACATGGCTTTCAGATAATCCCGATACCGCTCACTTTCAAAAACCTCCTGTACGCCTTGTTCTAAATGCTCGGTAATCTCCTTGATTCTGCCCTGCGTGTCGGTGGCGTTCAATACCAGCGGACGCACGGGAATCGGCTCTGCGGGCAGCGCCGCGCCCTGCGGCAGCTCGTCCATATCCCGCTGGGGGCTGGGCTGCGCAGTCAGGCGATATTCCTGCGGCACTTGGTTGGCTTTGTACCATTTCGCATAATCGTTGCCGTTATTGTAGACATAGCCATAATCAGTAAAAATGCCGCGATCCTCTTTGGCTGCTTCGCGCCCATAGCTCTTGTAATCGAAGAATCGCCTGGCGGCGTCCGGCAATTCCAGCTCGTCCAGATCGTCAATGAGGTAATGCCCGTAATCGTCGGAATTATGTACGGCGGGATAAAGCCAGTAGCAGTCCAGATTGTGCGTCAGGTTGATTAAGTCCGCCGCGCTTGCTGCATGGTCGCCGTACAGCGCGGCAGCGGCAAACTTGTCGCGTTCCTCGTCGCTGCGCTGGGTGAGCAGCACGGCAAGGTAGTTCAAATCGTCCAGACTTTCGCCGGGCTTCAAGGCTTCGCTCCACCCGTCCAGAGAGGAATGAAAGGCAGATACCTGATACTGTTCCGTATCGCTCCCGTCTACGCCCAGCCGTTCAAAAACGGCTTTCATCGTTTCGGCGTCGGTGGGCAGCGATACCCATTCCGCAACAGGCGTTTCCTCGGTGTGCCGTGCGGTGTTGATAAGATATACTTCCAAAAGGTGTTCGTCCACGTCTGCGCTCCTTTCTGACATAAGGGTTTGGGACTATCCCAACAAGCAATCGCCGCCCGGTCTGTGCCGGACGGCGATTTTCGGGAGTTGTAGCCACACTCCCTATGCTTGCTGCGTTACTGAATCGTTCTTTTATCTCCGTAAAATGCGTTCTGTCACGCTTTCAAAGCCGTTTTCCGTAGTTTCCATAGGAATACCCTGCATACTCCAAAAGCGCATCTGGAAAACCGCTTGCCGCAAGGCTTTTGAAGCCCCTAAACCGTGACGCACCGCGCCTTTGCCCGCTGGCGGCGCTTGCGCTCGGCTGCATTGCGTCGGGCAGCATAGGGCGCACAGCGGTCACAGTATTTTGCACGGTTGCTGCGGGCGGGAAAGGGCTTGCCGCACAGCTCACATTTCTTGCGAGTGTCCGCCGTGGCTGCAAGATCTGCGCATAGCTCCCGGTCTGCGGGCAGCACCGCTTCCCGGAAGTATCGGCAGAGCAGCGAATAGCTGATGGCCTGCACACAGACGCACGGATCGCCGTCGTCCAGCAGCAGACAGCATCCGCGCACATTGTTGGCGCAATGGCAGCGGGTCAGCTTTTTCACTCTGCGATGCTGCGCGTCATTCAGCCGGATCATTTTCTCTGCTCGATACGGTAATTCACATACTTCTCTCCCGTATCACACAGCAGCACCGTCCCGTCATAGGTCTTGCCCGTGCGCTCAGAGTACAGCCCCTTGACTTTCGCCTTGCCGTCCTTTAGGAGTGCGGCGGCGATTTTCTTGGAAAAGACGGTTCTCCGGCTTTCAAAGAACTTGTCATTCTTCCACATGACAAAGCGGCAGGAGCGGTCAGAGCAGTAGAAATTCTTCTTGCCCTCATAGACAGGGCTTTTGCAGCGTGGGCAGATGCCGACTGCTTCCTTTTCCGGTGCGAACAGCTTTTTACCGTCCTCGGTGATGTGGGAATACTGCTTCACCAGCTCCCGCGTCATATCCTCGATTCCCTGCATGAAGCTCTGCGGGTCGTCGCTGCCCTTGGCGATCTCCGTCAGGCGGGATTCCCATTCAGCGGTAAGCAGCGGCGATTTCAGCATATCCGGCAGGATGACAGCGAGATTGATGCCGTCCTTGGTCGGCACAAGACTTTTGCCCTTGCGCTCGACAAATCCGGCAGAGAGCAGCTTTTCAATCATCGCTGCCCGCGTTGCCGGAGTTCCCAGCCCTTGCCGCTCTGCATCCTCCGGCATATCCTCCTTGCCCGCGTTCTCCATTGCGGACAGAAGCGAATCCTCGGTGTAGGGCTTGGGCGGCGTGGTATAATGCTCGGAAACAGAAGCCGTGACCGTTTCAAAAATCTGCCCCTCGGCAAGCTCCGGCAGCGCCGCATCCTCTGCGCTGTCCTCGTCCGGCTTTGCTTTGAGCGCAGCGCGGAAACGGGCGTCAATGTCTTTCCAGCCTGCCATCAGAATCGTTTTGCCCTTGGCGGTAAACGGTTTGCCGCCGCAGTCAAAGACCGCCGTAACGGTTTCATACTCCTGCGGTGCGGCAACGGCACACAGCAGCTTGCAGCAGACAAGGGACATCAGCTTCTTTTCACTCTCCGGCAGTCCGTCAAAGCCGTTGCCTGCAAAGGCCGCCGTGGGGATAATCGCGTGGTGGTCGGAAACCTTGGCGCTGTTGATGACACGCCCGATTTCCGGCGTAAGCTCCGCGCCCTGCATAAAGGGAAGCACAGGCAGCAGCGCCGCAACAAGGTCGGTTGCCGTCTGCGCCATATCCTCGGTGAGATAATTGCTGTCGGTGCGAGGATAGGTCAGGAACCGCTTTTCATACAGGCTTTGCGCATAGTCAAGGGTCTGCTTGGCAGTAAAGCCATAAATGCGGTTGGCTTCCCGCTGCAACGAGGTAAGGTCAAAGAGCTTCGGCGGCAGCGCAGTTTTCTTCTCCTTTTTGAGAGAAACACAAACGGCCTGCGACGATTTGCAAGCCGTTCTTAGCGCATCCGCAGCGGCAGCGTCGGAAATGCGTTCGCTTTCCGCGTCCACGCCGCCGCAGTCGATATGTACGATGTGGTATTTCTCCTTGTGGAACATCGTAATTTTTCCGTCGCGCTCCACCAGCAGATTCAGCGTAGGCGACAGCACCCGTCCCACATTCAGGGTCTTATGGTACAGTACGGAGAAAAGCCGCGTCGCATTGATACCAACAAGCCAATCTGCCCGCGCACGGCACAGCGCCGATTGATACAGCACGTCGTATTCCGTTCCGGCTCGGCGTCCGGCAAAGCCCTCGCGGATGGCGCTGTCCTCCATAGAGGAAATCCAAAGGCGGGAAAAGGGCTTCGTGCATCCGGCCTGTTCATAGACAAATCGGAAAATCAGCTCACCCTCGCGCCCGGCGTCACAGCCGTTCACCACCTCGGAAACGTCGCTGCGGTGCAGCAGCTCTTTCAGAACGGCAAGCTGCTTTTCTTTGCCGGGAGTAGGGGCATATTTCCACGTCTGCGGCAGAATGGGAAGATCCTCATAGCGCCACTTTTTGTATCGCTCGTCGTAGCTGCCCGCGTCTGCCATGCTGATAAGATGCCCAATGCACCACGACACCAGCAGTCCGTCGCCGGAAAAATACCCGTCTTTTTGCTCCGCAGCACCCAGCGCAAGGGCAACGGTCTTTGCCACGGAGGGCTTTTCACAAATAATCAAAACACTCATTCTTCATTCTCCTGTTCATCGGGATCGCTGGCGCTGTCTGCGTCCTCATAATCCCCGTATTCTTCGGTTTCGTCATCCTCGTCAAAATCGAACTCATCCAGCTCGTCGCCGCCCTTGACGCTGGATTTCGGCTTACGCAGCTTGAAGTACCACAGCGCACCGCCGCTACCCGCAGCAAGGATCAGCACAAGGATCAGGATGCCGCCCATATTGTTTTTCTTCTCCGGGGTCGGCTCGTCGGGCTGTTCTGTTTCCTCCGGCGTCGCTTCCTTTCCGGCACAATTCGTCATATCCGTTTTGCAGAGGGCGCAGTTCGTATTGACCTTGCCAGCGGTGCATTTTTCGGTGCAGGAGCAGACAACGGGCGTATTCTGGCTGTCGTCCTCCAGCAGTGCCATCAGGTCGGCTTCGTCCACGGGATTTAAGAAATATGTCTGATAGCGTTCTTCTTCCTCGTCCAGCAGCTTATCGTAGTCAATGACAATATACAGCGTATGCCCATTTCGGGTTTCCACGGTGATAAACTGCTTGTTGGTGTGTTTATCATAGAGGAGATCGCGGGTCGCAGCGATGCCGTCCTCGGTGAACGGAGTGCCGGGGACAATCGTGTTGTCCTCCGGCTGCGTTTCCTCCTGCCACGTTTCAGGCGGCAGCTCGTCATCGTAGTAGTCGCCGCCGTCCGCATAAGCGACGGTGGCAAAGGCCGTCATGCACAGCACCGCGCAGAGCAGCGCGGCGAATACAGAGCGAAAATGCTTATTCCTCGTCATCGGTCATGTCCTCCTGTTCGTGATAGGCGGTTTCCACGGGCGGCGCGTCGTTGCCGCCGCCGCGCAGGAAGTTCATCAGCTCGTCGCGGCTCATGCACATAGAGCGGACAAGATTGACGATTTCAAAGTTTTCCTGCTCGGTGCGCTGGGCTTCCAGCTCTTTCAGCCTGTTTTGGTACTCGGTGATTTTGCCGCGGGTCTTTTCGATTTCGCGGTCAATGCGGTCAATTTTGCTCATAGCCATAGGTGATTACTCCTTTCCGAATCGGTCTTTCCATGCGTAATTGCGCCCCAAACCTTTCACTTTTTCCAGCCGAGGGCGGGCGTTGTCCTCAATGGCAATCGCACGGGCATATAAATCAGGATGCTGTTCTTTCAGAAGCATAATTTCCTCTCGCTTCATGCTGGGGCAAAAAAAGCAGGAGGATTTTCCGGGCTGCGGCAAGTCTGCCGCTTCCAATACCCGGACACAATCCGTCCTGCTCCATCCCCATTCAATCAGAGGATAACGATTATGATACTTTTTGTCTTTCGCGTCGTATGTCTTGGAATGATTGTACCGTCTGATCTCACCTGCATCGTAGCCGAGGAAGCGGGTCACGCGCTCGCCGGATGCCCACACCGCACGGCACGGAGGATAGTTATTGCAGAATTTTCCCTGCGGTGCGATCTTGTGCTTTTGTGAACATCTCTTATACCCGTAGGCAATCGAGGGCAGCGTTTGAGAGCGCAAGCACTCCGTTTCAAGGGACAGCCGATTTCCAAAGCGGTCTACATTCTCTACGGTGATGATAGAGGGCATATTGTGTGCTGCAAGCCATTCGTTCATCGTTTCAATGAAGCAATAGGTGTGCGGCTGCTCTGCGCCTGTATCGGCAAACAAAATCAAATCGACGGGGATGCCATGTTGATGCAGCCCGACCAGCATTGCCGCGCTGTTCGTACCGCCCCCAAAGGAAACAATATTGATAAGCTCAACCTCCATTCAGCCGCTTTTCATAGCGGTATTTCATTTGTGCCGGATAGAGCGGCTGGGTGGGACGGCGGCTGCCTGTCCACGCCTTGCCGCCCGCAAGTCCGGCGTTCGTCCAGCCTGCGGCGCGTAGGCTCGCGCCGTTTTCGGTGTCTAAGGTATAGGTGACAATTTTGTGGTAGCCCATCGCCCGCGCAGCCCGTGCCGCTGCCGCATAGAGGATGCTGCAAGCGTTCTTCGTGCCATCGCTGCACAAGCGGTTAACTTCCAACGTAAAGCCGTCGTCCAAATAGCGGCTCACAGGCCGTCCCACAATGGCAACGGCACAAAGCCGCCCATTTTCAGCACAGCCAATGGAAAACTTGTGTCCGGCAACGGGCTTGTGGTGGCGGTGATGCTGCCGCACAAACTCGTTCGCCTGCGCAAGAGAAACAGGGATCAGCGTCAGCATAGCCGCCCTCCTTAGTTGTACGGCGGTCTGGCATAGGCGTAGAAATGTGCCTGCCAATAGCTGCTGTTCAGGTTGGAATAGGAGATCGGATCTCCGCAATGGATCATCATGGAATTGCCGACGTAGATTCCCACATGGCTAACGCCCGGAGTATCGTATGTCCCGACGAAAAACACGAGGTCGCCCGGCTGCGGGTTGGAAACAGGGGTGGAAATGTTGTAAAGCCCCTGTGCGCCCAGCCTGCCCGTATTGCACACGCCGCTGTTTGTCAGCACCCAGCTCACAAAGCCGGAGCAGTCAAAGGAGGTGGACGGGCTGCTGCCGCCCCACACATAGGGGTACCCCAAATATTTTTCGGCTTCTGTGATAACGGCGGCAAAGGTTTCGTCCTCCATTGCAGAGGGCGGGATCTCATATCCCTCCGGGCGGTTTGTGATGTACTTCGGGATGTACTCGCTATCCCCGAACAGCTCCGGCTTGTTGCCCAGCACCGACATATACAGCGCATATTTGGACAGCGTTTCTTCGTCCATGATATAGACGGGGAGATGCGAGAGATCGAAGTTTTCCAGCTCGACGGTGCAGATGTAGTAGTTATACGGAACTTCTACCTCATACTCATTGCCCTCGCTGTCTGTTCGGGTAACGGTGCGGTAGCGCACCTCGGTCACGACGGTTTCCGTGAGAATATATTGTTTTTCAAAGAGCATTTGCAGTGTCCCCTGCACCTCGCTTGCCGTCCATGCGCCGTCATGCAGCGCGGAGAGGATCGATGCCAGGACATAAGGATCGTGTTTGATCTCGTCAAGGTCATAATGGTACTCGTCGTAATCGTGGGTACGTTCATAGGTGTCGAGATATTCTTGCAGCTCGGCTTCCAACGCGCAGTAGGCGGCTTCGGCGGCAAGAATGTCCGCGTCCTCCGACTGATAGCTGGATGCTGCCACACCGCCGCCAGCCGCACCTACCAGCGCAGAGCAGGATTGCAGCCCGCCGATCAGCATGACAATCAGCAGAAAACCAGCCAGAACGACCAGCACACCTTTCCAATGGCGGGCAACGAACTCCGCTGCTTCCTTTGCCTTTTCTGCCGCCTTTTTCGCTGCCGTCGCTGTGGCTTCTGCGGTTTTTTCGGCGCTTTTGGCGGTTGCCTGCGCGGTGCTGCCCGCAGCCTTTGCCGTTCTTGCAGCCTTGGCATACTCACGCTTTAGCTGCTGCTTCTGGAAAAAGCGGTTGAGCGGATTGCCGGAGAGCATTTCAGGGTTATCATGCAGCGCCTTTTGGTAGAGATATTCTGCATTGGCATTTACCGCTCTGCGCTCGGCCTTTTCCGCAGCGCGGTAGGGTTTCAGCTTGCGGTGACGGCGCTCCCAGCGAATTGCACCGCCTGCGCCATGCTCGGCAAGTTCTTCGGCTTTATGCCCACTTTCTACGCCGACGTCCTCATGCTCAACCTCATGGATTTTTCCGTGCGCCTGTACTGCGACCTCCCGCAGCGGACGGCCTAACGGATTCGGTTTCAGCTTGGGCGGGGACTTATCCACGGTATCAAAGCGCAGCTTGGTCTTGACTGTTCCGCTGGCTTCGTCAAAAACACGCTCCTTGCGCAGTACCCGTTTCTTGGGGATCGCTGCCTGCGCCGCATCCAGCTTGTCGGCGGCCTTTTCCGCACAGTGGATATGCTTGCGCAGCTCCGGCGCGGCGCGTTCTTCCTCGGAAAACTGCAAACGGGATGCAGAATACCGCTGCTGCGCCGCGTCGCGGGACATCCGCGCTGCCTGCCGCGCCTTGTGCGCATCATGCTCTGCGGCCGCACGGTCAAAGAGCTTTTCCGCTGTACCGCCCGGCGCAGCGGACGTTGGAATGTCCTGCGGGATATGGGAAATGGGGCTGCCGCCCTGCGGCTGAAACGGCTCGGTGCTTGGCTGCTGCGGTTTGGGCTGCTCCTTTTCCGGCTCTTTTTGCTCCTGTGGGCGGAGCTGCCGCCCGTGCTTGGGGACATCCTCTGCCGGATTCATAGGTGCATCGCGTATCCCCATCTGGACAGGCTGCCCATTCGGGGAAAGCTGTTTTTCCGCGTCGCGCTCGGAAATATGGATTTCTTCACCCGTGGTCTGATTGTCCAGCACCGCGCCGTCGCGGGTCATGCGCTGGGTGAGCTTATCGCGGGGCTTAAATTCTTTCAATGGGGATCATCTCCGATCCGTTCCCGTGCAAGGGAACAAAACTCCGTGTTCAGTTCAATGCCGATGTAATGCCTGCCGTGCCGCTTCGCCGCAAGCCCCGTTGTGCCGCTGCCCATAAACGGGTCAAGGACAATGCCGCCCTTGGGACAGCCCGCCAGAATACAGGTTTCCGCCAGCAGGGGCGGATAGGCGGCAAAATGCCCGCCCTTGTAAGGCACGGTGTTGATAAACCACACATCGCGCTTTGCCCGGACGGGTGAGATCATGTCGTCGGTGATACTGCCTTTTTCCCTCGGCTTATTGATATTCTGCGTCTGCGGCTGTCCCGGCACGGGCGCGGAATACTTGCCCACGCCGCGCCCTGCCTTTTTGCGCAGGGCAGTCGTGGGGGCAATGGGTTCGGCAATGGCAAGCCAGTCATAGAAATAGCGTCTGCTCTTGGTGAGCATGAAAATATGCTCATGGCTGCGGGTGCAGCGGTCTTTGGTACTCTCCGGCATAGGGTTTCCCTTTGCCCAGATCACGTCATTGCGCAGATACCAGCCGTCGGCGCGGAGCGCAAAAGCCAGCATCCACGGAATCCCGATCATGTCCTTTTGCTTGCAGCCCCACACCGCTTGGCAGAGGGAAATGTTCTGCCCGTTGCGCCCCTGCGGATATTTTGGGTCGCGGGTGTCGCCTTTGCTGCCTGTGCCGCAATAGCTGTCCGCGATATTTACCCACAAAGTTCCATCCGGGCGCAGCACCCGGCGCACCTCGCGGAATACCGCTGTCAGCCGCGAAATGTATTCCTCCGGCGTGGCTTCCCGCCCTATCTGCGCGTCCATGCCGTAATCCCGCAGTCCGTAGTAGGGCGGCGAGGTCACACAGCAATGAACGCTGCTCTCCGGCAGGGCTTTCAGCATATTCAGACTGTCGCCGCAGAGAATGGTATCAAGCTCCATCGTCATACGCCGTTCACCTCGCTCGGCTTGGTGGACATGATGCGGTAAAGCTCGGTGTCCCGTGGGAACTTATCTGCAAAGGGCAGGATCACATTTTCAAAGAACAGCAGTCCTTCGCCGGGTGGAGAGTTGGTGACGAACTTTAGCTGCTCCGGCGAGATATTCAGACGTTCAGCAAGAATTTTGCGGTCGCCCGCCGCTTGGTTGAGCATACAGATAAAGTCTGAGTTTTCCAGAATATTTTCGATTTCCGGGCTGGACAGCAGATCCTTGACGTTCTGTGTCGCACCTGTGGGCACACCGCCCCATTTCCTGAATCGCTTCCAGATCTCCGCGCTGTATGCTGCGGTCTGCGGCTCTTTTAATAACAAATGAAATTCATCCGCGTAGTACCATGTCGATACGCCTGTGTTGCGGTTGCAGGTGACGCGATTCCAAACCTGATCCTGAATCACCAGCATCCCCGGCTTTTTCAGGTTCTTCGGCAGCTCCTTGATGTCAAAGCAGACAAAGCGGTTGTCAATGTCAACCGTCGTTCGGTTGTTGAAGAAATTGAGCGATCCCGACACATACAGGTCAAGCGCCTGCGCCACACGGTCGGCTTCCGGCAAATGCTGCGCCGTCAGCGCGGCATGGAGGTCGGAGAGGATCGGCATATTCTCCGGGCGCGGGTCTGCAAAGTAGGGCTGATAGATACGCTGCACAGCACGGTCGATCACGGTGCGCTCGATGGCTTCCAGCCCGGTCTTGCCGCCCATAATCAGCTCACAGAGGGACAGCACAAAATCGGATTTGAGTGCCAGCGGGTTTTCGTCCTCGGAATAGTTCAGGTTGATGTCCAGCGGATTCAGGTAGTCGCGGCTGGTGGGTGAGAGCTTGATGATCTGCCCATGCAGCAGCTTTACCAGCGGCGCATACTCGCCCTCTGGGTCACATACCAGCACATGATCGTGGGTTTTCAGCAGCACACCGATCATTTCCCGTTTGCAGGAGAATGACTTGCCGCCGCCCGGTGTGCCGAATACAAGGCCGTTGGGCGAACGTGCATTTTTGCGGTCAAGCATAATCATGTTGCCGGACTTGGCGTTCAGCCCGTAGTAGAGGGAATCGCCGCCTTGAAATAGCTCCTGCGTCACAAAGGGAACGATGATTGCCACGGCCGAGGTCGTCATGCCCCGCGTGATATGGATTTGATTTTCCCCCAGCGGCAGCGAGGACACAAGACCGCGCTCCTGCTGGAAGTCCAGCCGCGTCAGGGTGCAGTTGTGCTTTTGCGCTACGCCTGCTGTACGGAACACCTCATTTTCCAGCTTGCGTTTGGTATCTCCGTAGTTCAGAACAAGAAACGTCAGCAGAAAATACCGCTCGTTGCGGCTTTGGAGATCTTGCAGCAGCTTTTTCGCCGCACCACCGTAGGTGGCAAGGTCGGACGGCAGAATATCCATATCGTAGCCGTCCCGGACAGCCTTTTTCTGCTCCTGAATTTTCATAGCGTCAAGGTCTGTGATTTTCCGCTTCACCATTTTTACGGCTTCTGTCTGCTCCAATGCCTGAATATGGACATTGACGACAAGGCTACTGTCCGTATCAAGAAAATCGGTCAGTATGCGGTCGGTCAGCTCCGGCGTAATGATCTGCAAAAAACTTGCAGCGCAGAGCTTGCCGCCCATCTGGAACATACGGCTATTCTTGAACGCAAAGGAGGACGGCGCGATAAAGTCCTTGGTGGAAAGCCCGCCAGCGGCAAGCCACTTCCAGTCAAAGTTGAAGCGTTCTCCATCCGGGTGCATGATGCCGTGCAGCACCTCTAAACGCTCCTTGCCGTCCAGCACACGGGACACCGCACCCATGATTTTGAAGTAGCCCTGAATATCCAGCGAGATACGCGACAGCCTTGCCCGTGCCGCCTTGAGGTTATCGGCTTCAATGGTATAGGTAATGTATTTGGTTTTCACGCTGCCGTTGTTGCCGCGGGCAAGCTGCCGCTTGAGAATGTCCGTCTGCTCCTGCCGGATCGGATCTAAACCGTCATTGCAGGGCGGCATTTCAAAGCTCCGAGCAAGCTGTTCCCGGTCGGACTTACGGTTGGGATAAGTGAACTGCACATGGATGGAAGAATCCAAATAGTTATACAGATCGCAGAGATATTCAAAAATAGCCGTCTGATCGTCAGGCTGCGCGAGCAAATAGTTGATGTCAAAAAACTCAATGCTCTGCGAATAGTGCCTGTTTCCGAGATAGCAGATGCCGTCCGGGTACATGATCTGATAGGGTATCGTGTCCTGCGCGGTGTGGGGCTTGCCATCACCGCGATATTTACGAATGACGGCTTCGATCTGTTTTCTTTCGGCGCGGGTGAGCTTGGGCTTGTCCGCCATGCTTTTTGCTTCCGCGCTGCCTGCTCTTTTCGACAATCGCCTTTACCTCCTGTTCCATTTGATATTGACGCACAAGGGCGTCGTATGCGTTGACGGTCTGATAGGGGCGCTCCTTGGGTCGCAGAAAGCAGCTTTCTATGATCTGCCGCCCTACCACTTCAAGGGGCTGCCCGTTCTTCTCATACACCCCAAGCAGAAAACCGGGGAGCATGACAACGATCATCACCATTGCCGCAGCCGTCGTCCCGATGCCGCCTTTGAGCAAAAAGAAAAGCGGCACTCCCATGAGCGCCGCCAGCCCAAAACAAATAAGCTGCCGCTTTGTTAAATTGAAAAGCACCTTGGATTTGATTTTCGTCAAATCCTTTGGCACGTTCACATAGGCCATGCGCTAACTCCTTTCCGCAAGTGTAATATCGCTTGCAATTTCATTGCCCCATGCGTCCCAGCCCGGCGTTTTCTGCCGGGCGAACAGCTCCACGCGGGGCAGATTGCCCATGAGCGCAAGAATTTTGTTCCGCGCTTCATCCGGCTTTTTACTGTGCTGCTCAATGGGACTGATGATAAACTGATGTACGCCTGCCGACTGCCGCTTGGGTTTGCCCTTGGTCGCCAGCAGACAGATTTCCGCATTGCTGCGCGTCCAGTAGCCCATGCCATAAAACCACGACGGGCTTTTCCGGTTGCGTTTGAGCCAGACGAACGCCACGGTTTTATACCGAAAGCCCCATGCGCGAATCAGATGCAGAGCTTCGGATAGCTGCGGAAAGGTCGCCCAGAGAAACAGGGCGCAGTCCTTCGCCGCCAACTCCGGCACGGGCAGGGCGCACAGCTCGTCAATGCTCATGGTGGAATAGTGATTTTCTGCCGCGCCCTGCACCTTCCTCTGCTCATAGCGCCACGGTGGGTCTGCGTAAATGATGTTGTACGTTCCGATAGGCAAGCCCTCCGTCAATGGGCGCTGAACACGGCCTTTGCCATACTGCCCGTTTTGAACAGACAGAAACACAGCAGCACCGTATAGCCCATTGCCAGCCAAATTGCGCCGGACACGTCGCCCGTCGCGGAAATGCTCTGGATCAAGACCGAGTAGATGCCCACGACCACCATAATCAAGAACGCCTGAAAGCCCAGCGCCAGCAGAGATTTCAGATAGTTTTGCCCGACATTGCGCCATTCTCCGTTTGTCATGGTAGCAAGCGGGATGGGTCCCAACGAGGTCACAAGATATATTTCAATCATTCTCCCGTAGACCACCAGCATAATGCAGATGGAAAGAATGTTCATCGTCAGCCCGACAAACAGAGATTGAAACCACAGTCCAATCAGTCCGCCAAGGCTCATAGCTTCCAGCGACGTTTGCAGATCACCCACAATGGAATCTATGTCAATGCTGGTATTGCCGATTATCACGCCTGCGCTCTGATTGACGACCTGCTGCGCTGCATCAAAAACGCCCATGACGATATTCCAAGTGTTCGTGACAATCAGAACAGCCGCGTAAGTTTTGAACACCCATTTGAAGAACATAAAGGTGTCAATATCGTGCAGATTATTTTTCTCTGTCACCATCTGGATCAGCTCGTAGGTCATTACAAATGCAAGAATTGCACCCGCAATCGGGATAATGACGGATTCAGACAGGTTGCGGATCATATTGAAAATGCCGGAGTTCCAGCCCTGCGGCGTCGCTCCAACATCAGCGGCAATTTCACCCACCTTTGTATTCACCGTATCGAACAGCCCCGACAGGTTGCCGATGATTCCGTCGATCAGAACGCCCTTAAACCATTCCTCCAGCCAATCAATAATCAAAAGGCAGCACCTCCTTTCCCGCGCCGCCCCCGGTCAGGGGACGGCGCGGCGGTGTATTTCAGAATCGGTTAGCTGAACAGGCCGGAGAGCAGCGGGACAAGAACGCCGCCAATCAGAGCAACGCCGCCACCCGCCATCAACTGTTTTATCCCCAATTAGGTGTAAAACTCTGCTCGATGGCGGGCGGCGGCGTA